>Ga0210393_10004675_pt1 | contig 10803 bp, 5 predicted proteins | sample IncBWC27OmetaG_FD_160068 | JGI IMG/M metagenome (GOLD analysis project Ga0210393, IMG submission 160068) | Forest soil microbial communities from Barre Woods Harvard Forest LTER site, Petersham, Massachusetts, United States - Inc-BW-C-27-O ...
TCCGCTTTTTCCTTCCAGGTACGTCTCCACGACCTTCCTCCACTTTCCCTGCGCTTTAAGAATGAACTCAACTGCGTCGCGGGCGGCGCCGTCACCGCCGGCATGCGGCGTAACGTAGTGCGCTTTCTTTTTCACTTCTGCGCGAGCGTTCTTCACCGCGATGGCGAAGCCGGCGGCTCGCATGGCCGGTAAGTCGATGACGTCGTCGCCGACGAATGCAGCCTCGTCTGGATTTAAGCCTGCCCGCTGCACGGTTTTTTGAAAGGCTGTGCCTTTGTCCTGAATTCCCTGGGACACATATTCGAGTTTCAGGTCGCGAGCGCGCAGGGCGACGGTTTCCGAAACGCGCTTGGTGATCAATCCGGTCTTGATTCCTCCCAGACGTGCGAGGGAGATGGCAACGCCATCGTGTGCGTGAAAACCCTTGCATTCGACCATTTGGGGGGACGAGGCCGGAAGCTCAGGAGTCGATCCGTCCGCGTCCGATTTCTCGCGCGGAATCTCGCGTGGAATGAAGAACAGTTTCCCATCAGTAAGAACACCATCCACGTCGAAGAGAAGAAGTTTGATTTTTCGGGCACGGGCCTGGGCGGAGAGTTTCGGCATCGCCGGATTTTAGCATTCCGATGTCGCTCGCCGTAGGTTACGGCCCGTTCCGAGTCCCCACTACCAGGGTGGCGAATTGTACGATGCGAAATCGAGCGTTATGCAAGGCAGAGAGGATCGGTCGTTCACTAATAGGGATGTCACCAACCGTCGGAGGAATTTCATGAAGAAATGTTTCTGCGTGCTCGCTTTGCTGCTTCTCGGTTCATTATTCGCTGTCGCGCAGGCGCCGGAAGTGAAGTTCATTGCCGATACGCTGGTGGTGCAAGCAGACGGAACCTATGAAGCGGATCCCGATCTCGCCACCATGACGTTCCAGATTTTCTCTCAGGACAAGGACATCAAACAGGCCTACGCTGCGGCAACGCAATCCATACAGCATATTGCGGAGCTGGGCGCTGCGAACGGACTCAGGCGGGAGGATGTGACCGCCGGAGCCTTGACGGTGGCGCCTGTCTACGCGGGCGATCGCAAGAAGCGGGTGCGGTCGTACTACGTGCAGGGAAGCGTGGTGCTTAGAATCCGGGATTTTGCGAAAATCGGGTCCATCCTCGACGGGTCGGTGGAAGATGGCGTGGCGGATTTCCGTTCCTTGGGGTATTCACTAGCGGACGAAGAAGCCGCCAAAAAACAGGCGGTGGCCGAAGCCATGCGCCGCGCCGTGGGGCGTGCTTCGATCGCGCTGGAACAGAAAGGACAGAAACTTGGCGCGCTGCGCTATATGAGCTTGGATGTGAAGCAGTTGGTGGGGGTGGCGCAACTGCAGTCGTTCGCCTACTTGGGAGGAACGAATGAGACCATGGAGGTGAGCACAGGCGGCGGATACTTCCACAAGCAGCCTCCACCGCCGCCACCACCTCCGCCTCCACAACCGCAGAAGATTGCAGTCAGCGCGTCAGTCCAGTGCGCGTTTCAGATTCAATAGGGGCGGCCGCTGCGCTCAGGCGAACAGCGGTCAGGCGAACAGTTGGCGAAACTACGCCTTCCGGCTACAATGTCCGAATGCAGTCCCTTCCTGCCTCTTTGACCTGGGCTCATCCGCTGGTGGCGGAGTGGTTTGTGCGGCGGTTTGGCACGCCTACTGAGCCGCAGGAGCAAGGCTGGCCGCACATTCTGGCGGGGCGGACCACGCTGATCTCCGCGCCCACCGGGTCGGGGAAAACGCTGGCCGCGTTCCTGGCATGCATTGACCGGCTGGTGCGCAAGGCCCTGGCGGGCGAGCTGGCGGACCGCACGGAAGTGCTCTACATTTCGCCACTTAAGGCGCTGGGCAACGACATCCAGAAAAATCTTGAAGGGCCGCTGGGGGAAATCCTCACGATGGCGGGAGAGCGCGGGCTGTTGATGCCGGAGATTCGCACCGCGGTGCGCACCGGCGACACGCTGCAGCCCGAGCGGCGCGCCATGTTGAAACGGCCTCCGCACATTCTCGTGACCACGCCCGAGTCGCTTTACATTCTGCTGACGGCCGACAAGAGCCGCGCGATTTTGCGCGACGTCGAGACAGTGATTGTCGATGAGATCCACGCTGTGGCCGACGACAAGCGCGGAGCGCATCTGGTGCTTTCGCTCGAACGGCTGGAAGCGCTGGCTCATCGGCCTCCGGTTCGGATTGGGCTGTCGGCGACTCAGAAGCCGATCGAGGAGGTCGCGCATTTTCTTACGGGATCCCGCGGGAGGGAAAAGCAAACCTCAGCGGCGGAAGCCGCGATTGATGGCGCAGGGTTTACGGCACCCTTCGGCGCGCTGCGCTCGCTCAGGGCAAGCTCAGAACCAAAGTCGTGCCCTGCCCGTTTCGTGCCTGAGCCTATTTCCTCGGCGGTATCTGATCCCGCGGCGTGTGATCCGGTCATCGTCAATATCGGGCACCAGCGCACGCTCGACCTCGCGGTGGAAGTTCCTCCCATGCCGCTGGGGCCGATTGCGTCGAACGAGATGTGGGATGCAATTTACGACCGGCTGGTGACGCTGGTCTCGCAGCACCGGTCGACGCTGGTGTTTGTGAATACGCGGCGCATGGTGGAACGTCTCGCGCACAATCTGGGCGAACGCATGGGCGAGGAAAATGTTGCGGCTCACCACGGAAGCCTGTCGCGCAAGTTGCGCCTCACGGCCGAGAAAAAGTTGAAAGAGGGGCACATTCGCGTGCTGGTGGCGACGGCCTCGCTCGAACTTGGCATCGATATCGGCACGGTCGATCTGGTGGTGCAGATCAATTCCTGCCGCGCGATTGCGGTGGCTCTGCAGCGCGTGGGGCGCTCGGGACACTGGCGGGGCGCGGTTCCGAAGGGAAGGTTATTCGCGACTACGCGCGATGATTTGATCGAGTGCGCGGCTCTGGTGCGGGCTATCCGGCAGGGCGATCTGGACCGGCTGATGATTCCGGATTCTCCCCTAGATGTGCTCGCGCAGCAGATGGTGGCGGCGTGTGCGGCGGCGGGCGCGTCCTCTGGTGATGACGGCTGGGATGAGGATGAAATGTTTGCGCTCGTGCGGCGGGCGTATCCGTATCGCAATCTGGCGCGCGCGACGTTTGATTCGCTTCTTGAAATGCTCTCGGAAGGAATAGCCTCACGACGGGGGCGCTACGGAGCTTACATTCATCGCGACCGCGTGAACAAAAAGTTGCGGGCGCGGCGTGGGGCGCGGCTGGCGGCCATCACCAGCGGGGGAGCGATTCCAGATAATTCTCTTTACACGGTCGTGGCTCAACCGGATGGCGTGGTCGTGGGAACGGTGGATGAGGATTTCGCCGTAGAGAGCAATCGCGGCGACATCATGCTGCTGGGCAACACGTCGTGGATGATCCAGCGCATCGAGACCAATGCAGGACGAATGTTGGTGCAGGATGCGCACGGGGCGCCGCCCACGGTTCCGTTCTGGCGCGGTGAGGCTCCGGCGCGGACTCAGGAATTGTCCGCGCATGTGGGTGAGCTGCGGGAAAAAATCAGCACGATGCTGCCACACACATCTCCGGTAGGATTTTCGGCGACGCAACCGGACGTGGCTGCGGCCGTCGTGTGGCTGAAAGACGAATGCGGTCTCGATGACTCCGGCGCGGAACAGTCGATTGAATACATTCTGCAGGGCCGAGCGGTGTTGGGCGCGGTGCCGACGCAGCAGACCGTGATTGCCGAGCGCTTCTTTGATGAGGGCGGCGGGATGCAGTTGATCATCCACGCTCCGTTTGGAGGACGCATCAACAAAGCCTGGGGACTGGCGCTGCGCAAGCGTTTCTGCGTGGGATTCAACTTTGAGTTGCAGGCGGCGGCAACCGACAATGGGCTGAACATCGCTTTGGCGGAGCAGCATAGTTTTCCGCTGGGCGATGTTTTTCACTTCTTGCAGGCTGACACCGTGCAGCCGATTCTGGAGCAGGCGGCGCTCGATTCTCCCATCTTCGGCACGCGCTGGCGCTGGGACGCGAATCGCGCGCTGGCGTTGTTACGATTTCAGAACGGCAAGAAAGTGCCGGCACAGATTCAACGCATGCGGTCGGATGATCTGTTGGCGTCGGTGTTTCCGGACGCGGCGGCGTGTTTTGAAAACATCGAGGGCGAGCGGAAAATCCCCGATCATCCGCTGGTGGGCGAGGTGATGAAAGATGTGCTCACCGAGGCCATGGACGTGGAGGGGTTGAAGGACCTGTTGCGGGGCATGACGTCAGGGCAGATTCGCGTGCTGGCGGTGGATACGCCGGTGCCATCGCAATTTTCACACGAGATTCTGAACGCGAATCCATATGCCTTCCTCGACGATGCGCCCCTCGAGGAGCGCCGGGCGCGCGCGGTGGAGATGCGGCGCATGCTGCCGGAGTCGGTGCTGGAGGAAGTGGGAAAGCTGGATCCGGCGGCGATCGCACAGGTGCGGGCTGAGGCTTGGCCGGATGTGCGGGACGCGGATGAGCTGCACGATGTGCTGCATACGCTGGTGGCGCTCCCCGAGCAACTAGAGCGGGGCAGCGCAGCTCGGCTTTCTTGGTTCGCCTACTTCGGGTCGCTGGTCGATCAAGGTCGGGCGGGTACGGCTGCGGTCGATGGGCGGCGGTACTGGGTGGCGGCGGAGCGGGCGCGGAGCTTTGCGGTGCTATTTTCGTCGGCTCAGTTTGTGCAGACTCTGGCTGATGTCGAGACGGTGCAGGTTTCCCGCGACGACGCTTTGCTGACGCTGGTTACGGGATGGATGTCGCATGTGGGGCCGGTTACGGCTTCGCAGCTCGGGGAGGAGTTGGGGCTTCCTGCTTCTGACATCTCGAACGCGCTGCTTCGCATGGAAGCCAGTGGAACTATTCTGCGAGGAAAGTTCGGTGGCGCTGCCTCGCGGGCAGGAGTGCCCGCGCCACACGGGCAGGCTGAGCTGCGCTCGGCTGCTCGGGCACAAGCTGACGAAACCGAATGGTGTGAGCGGAGGCTGCTGGCGCGCATTCACCGGCTGACGGTGGGCGCGCTGCGCAAGCAGATTGAACCGGTTACGGCAGCGCAATTTATGCGCTGGCTGATGCGCTGGCAGCATGTGATTCCGGGGACGCAGGTGGCGGGTGAGCGCGGCACGCTGGAAGTGCTGCAGCAGTTGCAGGGATTTGAGATTCCGGCCAACGCTTGGGAGCGGCAGGTTCTGGCGCGGCGTATTGCCGACTACGACCCCAAATGGCTTGATCAGCTTTGCCTGACTGGGGCTGTGGGATGGGGAAGGTTGTCGCCGCATCCGGCGACGTTGGATTTTTCCATTCCTGCGCGAAGCAATGGCGAGAAAGGGAACGGGGATTCTTTGTCCGGAACGACGCCCCCAGAATCGGTGACCCGCTCGCCTCGTCAACGTCGAGTGATTCCTACAAGCGTGGCGCCAATAACTTTTTTCGTGCGCGAGGATGCGGATTGGATGATTCCACGCGAAAATCCCCACTTCTCACAAAAAACGCGAGAAATGGGGCACCCGGCGATGGGGCACCCAAGCACCGAGTCGGAGAACACGGGGCGAGGGCTTAGCCACAGCGCGCAACTCGTGCTGGATTTTCTGCGGCAGCGCGGGGCTTCGTTCTTCGCCGACATTGTGCGGGGCAGCGGCAAGCTGAAAGCGGAGATCGAGACCGCTCTCTGGGAGCTGGTTGCCGCTGGTCTGGTCACCGCCGACGGGTTCGATAATCTGCGATCGTTGATCGACCCCAAAAGGCGCGCGGGGCAGGGAAGCGGACGCAGCACGCGTCCGCGGCACAGCTCGGGCCGATGGGCGCTGCTGCATGCGGATCAGGCAGCGGAGAGGCCGCGCGCGGTCGAGGCTGCCTGCTGGATGTTGCTGCGACGCTACGGAATTGTGTTTCGCGATGAGCTGGCGCGCGAGGCGAACCTGCCGCCGTGGCGGGAACTGCTGATGGGTTTCCGCCGGCTGGAGGATCGCGGTGAAATTCGCGGCGGGCGTTTCGTTGACGGATTCCTGGGCGAACAGTTTGCGTTGCCGGTAGCTGTGGAATCGGTGCGGGCGATGCGCAATATTCCGCCGACCGGCGAGGCGGTGACGGTGTCGGCGGCCGATCCACTGAATCTGGTCGGAATCCTGGTGCCGGGCGAACGGGTGCCGGCGATTTCGGGGAGAAGCGTTACGTATCGCGACGGGGTCGCGCAGGATGCTGTCGCACAATCCCCCGAACAATCCAATCCGGCTCTTGAATCTTCGGCGCAGCAAGAAGCGGCTGCCGGCTGACCGCGAACGCAACTACACACCCGCTTTTCGACCGAAAAAAATCAAGGACGCGACGAGGGGGTCCCTTCGCGTCCCTGACTTTGCAGGTGCCGGCGACACTGTGACAGAAAGCGCTTCCCCCGTCGCTTTTTGCCGACTCCGCGAGGCGAGACAGTGCACGTTTCGGTCCAACGCTCCAGGGCGAGTGTCGCGACGCAGGACGCCACTGGTTAACTTTTTATTTATCAGGTATTTAGCTGCAAGTTGGCGCGGTCGCGATGCTTCTCAGGCAAGCGCCGTGCCTTGTGCAGATCACTATCCGGCCGGATAGTCCGGCTATCTGTTCGGATATCGTAACAAAATGATGCTCCTTGTTAGGTTCAGGCTTTCACGTGGTAAGAAGGTCGCTCGATACGAGGACCCTAACCTATGCATCCCCGACTTTTCGCCATTGCCGGACCGCTCACCGACTCGATATTTCCACTGCCTGAAGGCGACGTTACCCTGGGACGCGAGCCATCGAATGGCTTAGCCGTGATCGATCCGTCGATTTCCCAGAAGCAGTTTCGTCTGCGGCAGGAAGACGGCCATTTCCATCTTCTCGCTCTGGAGAGCGAGCACGCGACCCGGGTCAACGGGAAGTCAGTGAAAGAACAGTGGCTGCATCACGGCGACGAGATTGCCGCCGGCGACTCGGTGTTTGTGTTTCTGGTCGACGACGAAGCCGACGATGAACCCGAACAAGAAACGCCCCCGCCGGCGCGCGTGGAATTCGAAGAGGGCCACCCTTTCGCCGAAACCATGCAGTTTCATCCGAGAAAGGAAGTGGATGGTCTGGCGCCGGACTGGCTGCTGAGCGAGTTGCCCGAGACGTCGGACGTCGCGCGCAATCTGAATGTCTTGCTGAGGATCAGCCGGGTGGTGCATGCCGTCAAGGATCTCGAAGAATTGCAGGGGCAGTTGCTGAGTCTGATTTTTGAAGTGGTGCCCGCCGGGCGTGGCGCGATTCTGCTGACCGATGGGGGCGAGCAGGAATTCAGTTCGCTGCACGCTCGCACCCGGCGTCCCGGGGAGCCGCCGCTGGTCCGGATCAGCCGCACGGTCGCCCGCCAGGTGATGGAGCAGGGAGTTGCGATTCTGGGCACCGATGTGGCCGGTCTCGGAACCTTGCAGAAGGTGGAGAGCCTGGCCGAGGCCCACGTTTGCTCGCTGCTATGTGTGCCGCTGACTGTGTTTCAGAAAGTGATCGGATGCATTTACCTGGACAGCACTCGGCCGGTCCAACGCTTCCACGAAGAGCATTTGCAGCTGATGGCGGCCATTGCCGGCATTTGTGCGGCGGCCCTGGACAGCGCGCGGCGTCTGCAGTGCCTGGAAAAAGAAACTCAGACCCTCGCGCTGGAAACCTGCGGGGAGTGGAGCATGGTGGGAGAAGGCCCGCGGATGAGGGAGATGTACCAGCTTTTAACGCGGGTTGCGGCGTCGGACGCCACGGTGCTGATTGAGGGAGAAAGCGGAACGGGAAAAGAGCTGGCGGCGCGGGCGTTGCATCGCAACAGCGCCCGGGGGAACCAACCGTTCGTGGCCATCAACTGCGCGGCGATTCCGGAGTCACTGCTGGAAGATGATTTGTTCGGGCATGAACGGGGTTCGTTCACCGGAGCCGTGCTCCAGAAAAAGGGCAGGCTCGAAGTAGCCGATGCGGGTGTGGTGTTTCTGGATGAGATCGGAGAACTCGCTCCGTCGCTCCAGGTGAAGCTGTTGCGGGTGCTGCAGGAACGCGAATTCGAGCGCGTGGGCGGAACCCATCCGATCAAAGTGGACATCCGATTGATTGCCGCCACCAACCGCGACCTGAACGAAGCCGTACGCACGGGAATCTTCCGCCGGGATTTGTACTACCGTTTGGATGTGGTCAGGCTGAGAATGCCCTCGTTGCGCGAGCGCCGGGAGGATATTCCGCTGCTCACGCGCCACTTTGTGCAGAAATATTCCAAGCGCTGCAGGGTGAAAGCCAAACCGGTTTCACGCGAGGCCATGGCCTGCCTGGCGAATCACGACTGGCCGGGCAACGTGCGCGAACTGGAGAACGCGATAGAACGCGCGCTGGTGCTGGGTCACGCGGACACTTTGCTGCCGGAGGATTTGCCGGAATCGATTCTCGAACGCAGGCCGTCGCCGGAGAGGAGTGAAGCCCGGTACCACTTCTGCGTCAAGGAACTCAAGAAGCAACTTATTCTCGATGCGGTGGAACAGACTCGCGGCAACTACGTGGAGGCTGCGGGGATTCTGGGAGTGCATCCCAATTACCTGCACCGGCTGATTCGCAACCTGGGTCTGAAGGACGAACTGAAAGACGCCTTGCGAGACGCCGTGCGGGACGTGTCGCGCAATGGCAACGGCGGCTTGAGCCGAGTGTCGAGGGGCGCGGCTTAGCCTCCGTCTCGCCTGCGCTCGGTTAAGGCAGCGGCAATTCCAGAAGCCGCGCTGGATCAAGAGAGACTCCTTGCCAGCGCACGGTCACGTGAAGATGCGGACCGGTGGCCCGGCCCGTGCCGCCGCTCAAACCAATTACCTGGCCGCCCTTCACGGCGTCGCCTTCCTTTACCTTGAATTCCGAAAGATGGAAATACAGAGTGAGGAGTCCCTGGCCGTGGTCGATGACGACGCAGTTGCCTTCGAAATATAAAAAACGCGCCAGCAGCACCGTGCCGGCATTCATGGCGGCCACAGGAGTTCCGCTGGGGACGCGGAAATCCAGGCCGAGGTGGGGGCGCTGCGCCTTGCCATTGAAGATTCGCTGCGAGCCGAAAACATCGGAGATCGCGGCGTCCGCAGGGGCCGTGAATTTGCCATCCCACTCGCGGTCTGGCGTTACCCGGTCCAGGTATTCCTGCTTGATCTTCACGCTGTCTGCAATCTGTTGCTGCTGCTCAGGGCTGGGCTCGGTGAATTTACCTTCGACGGTGAGCTTGACCTCGGTCCTGGGATACGTGCCGCGGAAAACCGTGAACTTGCTGCTGAAAGAAAGTTTCGGGAGCGCGCCTTTGGTCGGACTCGCCGGGCGTTCACCAGTCAGATCTAGGGAGTAAGTGCCCGGGGCAGTCTCGAGGCTGATACCGGCTAATGCGAACCACGTTTTCGTGGCTGCGTCGAAGCTGAAAGGAACTTGATGGCCGAGCCAGGTTCCAGTCAGCGATTCGAGAGCTGCGGGGGCCTGCACTTGAAACAGCACGGGAGCGCCGTTGAGCAGGCGCGCGGGCTGCGCGCGAGCGGTCCAGTTAGCGGTGGAGGCTGGGAGCACGGTGCAGGAGAAGACGAGGGCGCAGAACGCCATGAGCCTCACGCGCCGTAGATGCGCTCCGAATAAGCTCATGTGGCGACAGCCGCCTCGGCTGTCCCGCCAGGGCAAAGCCGCGCGGCTCAATCCGAACTGCTGGTTGCGATTCGCGGTGTTCACTGCATCAGCGTAGCACTCCTCCGATTTGCGCCGGCCTATAATTGCGCGAATGCGCATCCGAGTGCTCACTGTTCTGGTGGTTTGCTTGCTAGGCGGACTGGGCACGGCGCAGACGGCGCTGACGCCGCTGCATGCCGACCGGGTTGTCGTGCTGAAAAGCGAGCGCACGTTGCAACTGGTCAATCACGGGCGCGTGATCAAGACGTACAAGGTCGCTCTGGGGGGCGATCCGATTGGCCCGAAAACTAGGCAGGGCGATCACAAGACGCCGGAAGGTGGTTATGTCCTCGACTTCCGCAATGCGCACAGCAAGTTTTACAAGGCGATCCACATTTCGTATCCCAGCGCCCGCGATCGTGCGGCCGCGCGTGAACGGGGAGTGTTGCCCGGCGGCGACGTTTTTGTGCACGGACTGCCGAATGGCTTCGGTTATCTCGGCGCGGCTCACCGGCTAAAGGATTGGACGGATGGGTGCATCGCCGTGACCGACGCGGAGATCGACGAGATATGGCGAGCAGTGAAGGGCGGCACGCCGATTGAAATCCGGCCGTAAGAAATAATCACGCTAAAGCATAGTAAGTCGATGGACATTATGGTATAGTTGGGACTCCTGAATTTGCTGCTACCGGGCCCTGTCCGCGGGGCCCTATTTTTTTCGTCTCCCGGCGCAGGTTCTTACTCCCTTGTAACTTGCGTCTGTTCATTCACTTACCGGCTATGTACAGAAACACAGGCACATTTCCGCCAGTACAAAATGTTCCTGAAGGAACACTTCTGCGATTCTGCAACGCTTCCCAGGCAGAGCATCGCGCTGCCGGATAGTTGGCTGGGGACGTTGCGGAAGTGTAGAGTGCGAAGGTCACCCACCGCTCAACCAATCGATGCCCGACTGGCTCACTGTTCTCAACCGTGAAGTGATCGCGTGCACCCGCTGCCCTCGCCTGGTCGCCTATCGCGAGCGGATTGCGCGGGAGAAGCGCCGCGCCTATCGCGACTGGGACTATTGGGGCAAGCCCGTGCCCGGATTCGGCGATCCCGACGCGCGGGTGCTGGTCATGGGA
>Ga0210393_10004677_pt1 | contig 10795 bp, 7 predicted proteins | sample IncBWC27OmetaG_FD_160068 | JGI IMG/M metagenome (GOLD analysis project Ga0210393, IMG submission 160068) | Forest soil microbial communities from Barre Woods Harvard Forest LTER site, Petersham, Massachusetts, United States - Inc-BW-C-27-O ...
AAGGCGCTCTCTCGTCTCTTCTGATTGGTAGCGGCGGAACGGGTTGAAGTGATCCAGATCCACGCCCAGTGGGACGCGCTCTACCCGATCCACGCCGTGCGATTGGAGATCAGATGCCGCGAACCGGGAGGCGCAGATGGTGAGCTCGAACAGCGAGTCGAGCTTGCGGATATAGCGCCAGGCCAAGGCGTGCGCGCGCTGGCGGGTACGGGAGGAGCGTTCCGGAAACGCGCAGATGCTGCGCGGTAGATTGCTGTGATAGAAGAACACGAGCGGCACGTCGGACTTCTTGGCGGCGTGGGCGGTGATCCAGGGGACCAGGAAGCAGCTCCCGACCTCGATGATGGACGGCGATTCGTGGTGGATGATCCGACGAATGGACCGTGTCGCCAGCATGAAGCGATAGGGTCGCTGCGTCGGCACACGAGGACCGCGCAAGCGATAACAGCGGACACCTGTGCTGTGGGTGATCGAGTCGCGTGCCCCCGGGATGACCAGGACCTGGCGAAGCTCGGTGTGGGCCTCGACATACCGCGCTTTTTCGAGCAGGTACGTCCGGACGCCACCACTGGTCTCGCCGAACCACTTCGTGATGTCGAGAACACCGACCTCGGCCTTAGGGCGGAGACGGTGGCTCGGAAGCTCGGTACGCCCGAGATCGAGCCGGAACGCCGCCGTACGATTTGCCGAGGGAAAGAGCGTGTGCTCTATAGAAGGCTGAGAAGCGGTAACGGTCATCGCAATCTGTATATATTAGCGACAATGAGTGACAAGACCAGGCTCGACAAATGGTTATGGGCTGCGCGGTTCTATAAGACGCGCAGCTTGGCCATTGCGGCAATTGAAAATGGGCGCGTCGAGGTCAACGGCGATAAAGCCAAGCCGGCCAAAGCGTTAGGCGTCAGCGACCGCGTGCGCATCCGGCAACCGCCATTCGAGGTCGTTCTCGTCGTCAAAGCCTTGTCGGAGCGGCGCGGGCCAGCGGTTGAGGCTGCCAAGCTCTACGAGGAGCTCCCGGAGAGCATCGCGGCGCGTCAGGCGCTGGCGGCACAGATTCGGACGGCGCCCGTTCCCGCGTACGACCGCGAAGGCCGTCCGACCAAAAAGGACCGGCGTCTCCTCGACGATTGGCGCGGGCGTCGCTCGTGATCGTTGATCGAAGGTGTCAATGGCGGCATCTTTGTCACGTGTGACAACACTTAGACATACGGCGCTCTACGAGCGGCACGTCGCGCTCGGCGCAAAGATGGTCCCGTTCGCGGGGTATGAAATGCCACTGGCGTATCCGCCAGGGATGACCGCGGAGCACCACGCGGTACGCGGACGGTGCGGGGTATTCGACGTCAGCCACATGGGCGAAGTCATGGTGACTGGCCCCGATGCGGTCGCGTTCGTCGATTTCATCACGTCGAACGACGCGGGACGATTGGCGGTCGGCCAGGTGCAGTACTCGACCATCCTGAACGAGAACGGGACCATCGTCGATGACTGCCTCGTGTATCGGCTCGCCGATCGCGTCCTGGTGGTGGTCAACGCCTCGAATCGCGACAAAGACGTCGAGCATATGCGGCGATACGTCGGATCGTTCGACTGCGCCATCGAGGACATCTCGGATCAGACCGCGCTGATCGCGGTCCAGGGCCCGGCATCGGGGGCCGTGATGCGCGCGATGACCCCGACGTCACTCGACGACGTGCTGTACTATCACTTCACGCACGCCCTGGTCGCTGGAGTGCACGCGCTGGTCTCCCGCACTGGATACACGGGCGAGGATGGCGTCGAGCTCTACTTCGACGCCGAGCATGCAACGACCGTGTGGGATGCGCTACTCCAGATCGACGGCGCGGTACCAGCCGGCCTCGGAGCCCGCGACTCGCTGCGACTCGAGGCCGGTCTCATGTTGTACGGCAACGATATCGATGACAGTGTGACGCCGATCGAGGCGTCGTTGGCGTGGACGGCGAAGCTCGATAAGCCCCGCTTTCTCGGGAAGGACGTGCTGGTCGCGCAGAAAGCGCAGGGGGCGGCTCGGAAACTCGTTGGGTTTCGAATCGACGAGCGCGCGGTGCCGCGGCACGGGTATTCGGTGTTGAGCGACGGCCAGACCGTCGATTGCGTCCGCAGTGGCATCATGAGTCCGACGCTGGGCTACGGGATCGGCACGACGTACCTGCCAATTGGTAAGGCCAAGGTTGGCGAGTCGATCGAGATTGATATTCGCGGCCGACGGGTGCCGGCCAGTGTGGTCGGGTTGCCTTTTTATCGCACGTCTCATCCCCCGAAACGAAAACCCTCGTGACGATAACCACTGCGCCGGCGATGCCGGCCGAGTCCGACCAGTTCGCCTCGCGGCACATTGGTCCGCGCGATGATGATATCCGCGCCATGGTAGCCGCGCTGGGCTATAAATCACTCGATGCATTTATCGACGCGGTCATCCCCGAGAGCATTCGCTCGCGCCGACCGCTGGCGATAGGAGAGGCCGAGACTGAGGCCGAGGCGCTTGCGCAGTTGGCGCGCATTGCTGGGCAGAATCAGGTCTGGCGGTCATTCCTCGGACAGGGCTATCACGGGTGCATCCTGCCGCCTGTTATCCGACGGAATATTCTCGAGAATCCCAACTGGTATACGGCGTACACGCCATACCAGGCCGAAGTCGCGCAAGGACGTTTGGAAGCGCTGCTGATTTTCCAGACCATGATTATCGATCTCACCGGTCTTCCGGTCGCGAACGCGTCGCTGTTGGACGAAGCGACCGCCGCGGCGGAGGCGATGTCGCTGGCGCAGGCGGCCCGGAGCAACGACGGCCACAAAGACACGTTTTTTGTCTCGGACACCTGCCATCCGCAGACGATCGCCGTGGTGTCGACCCGCGCGAGGGCTCGCGGCATTCGGATCATCATTGGGGACCATCGGGAGAAGCTGCCCGATCGCTGCTTCGGTGTGCTGGTTCAGTATCCGGCGACTGATGGCATCGTGTATGACTATCGCGAACTGAGAGCGGCGGCGGATCGGGCTGAAGCGCTGCTGGTGGTGGCCGCGGATCCGCTCAGCCTGACGCTGCTCACGCCCCCGGGCGAGTGGGGTGCTGACATTGCGGTGGGGAGCACCCAACGATTTGGCGTGCCGATGGCGTACGGCGGACCTCATGCCGCGTACTTCGCCACGCGAGAGGAGTTCAAGCGTCTCATCCCCGGCCGCATCATCGGCTTGAGCCATGACGCGGACGGCAACCCCGCGCTGCGGATGGCCCTGCAGATGCGCGAGCAGCACATCAAGCGCGAGCGCGCGACCAGCAATGTGTGCACCGCGCAGGTGCTGCTGGCGGTGATGGCTGGCATGTACGCGGTGTGGCATGGCCCGGAGGGTCTGACGCGGATCGCCACGCGGGTGCATCGGCTGACCGAGGCGCTGGCGGAAGGGGCGCGGAGATTGGGGCTCACGGTGGAGCACGACATCTTCTTCGACACGATTCGCGTGACGCCAGCGGGGCGGACGTTGCCGGCCGTGACGGCAGCGGCGGCGGCACGGCGCATGAATTTGCGTGTGTTCGAGGACGGCAGTCTCGGGGTGACGCTCGACGAGCTGACGACGCCCGTTGATGTCGACGATATCCTGGCGGCGCTGAATGGCGGACCGGCGGCGCCCGTTGGGGCCGAGTTGCTGTTGGAGACGGTCGATGCGCGGTATGACGAGCGGTTTGCGCGCGCGACGCCGTTTCTCACGCATCCCGCGTTCAACACGCACCGGTCGGAGAGCGACATGGTGCGATATCTCCACCGGTTGGTCACGCGCGATTTGTCGCTCACGACGTCGATGATCCCATTGGGGTCGTGCACGATGAAGCTCAATGCGACGGCGGAGATGCTGCCCATCTCGTGGCCGGGGTTTGCGGAGATGCATCCATTCGCGCCGCCGGAGCAGGCGGCCGGGTACGCCGAGCTGATCGGACGGTTATCGGGCGCGCTGGCCACCATCACCGGGTTCGACGCGGTTTCCGTTCAACCCAATGCTGGATCGCAGGGCGAGTACGCCGGGCTGCTCGTGATCAAGGGCTTCCATGCCGCGCGGGGTGACACCAAGCGCAACATCTGCTTGATACCCCAATCGGCTCATGGGACAAATCCGGCGTCGGCGGCTATGGCCGATATGCCTGTGGTCGTGGTCGCGACCGACGCGCATGGGAACGTCGATGTCGCGGATCTGGAGAAGAAGATCGCGGAGAACAAGGACCACGTTGCGGCCCTCATGATCACCTATCCGTCGACGCACGGCGTGTTCGAGACGCGCATTAAAGAGATTTGCGATCTCGTGCACGCGGCCGGCGGCAAGGTGTACATGGATGGCGCGAACATGAATGCCATGGTTGGGTTGGCGCGGCCGGGAGATATCGGGGCCGATGTGTGTCATCTCAACTTGCACAAGACGTTCTGCATCCCACATGGCGGCGGTGGACCCGGCGTAGGGCCGATCGGCGTGACCGCCGAGCTCGCGCCATACTTGCCGGAACGCATTGGCGCCGTCTCCGCCGCGCCGTACGGCAGCGCCGGCATCTTGCCGATTTCGTTCGCGTATATCGCGATGATGGGCGGCGCCGGGCTGACCAAGGCGACGAAGGTGGCGATCCTGAATGCGAATTATGTCGCGCATCGGCTGGCTGGCGCGTTCCCGGTTCTCTATACGGGGGCGGCTGGACTCGTCGCCCACGAGTGCATCGTCGACCCGCGTGCGTTCAAGGCATCGGCTGGCGTGGATGTCGTGGACATCGCCAAGCGCCTCATGGATTACGGCTTCCACGCACCGACCGTGTCGTTCCCCGTGGCCGGTACGCTCATGATCGAACCGACTGAGAGCGAGTCGCGCGAGGAGCTCGATCGGTTCTGCGACGCGATGCTGGCGATCCGCGAGGAGATCCGCGAGATCGAGGCCGGTACCGCGGATCGGAATGACAATGTGCTCAAGCGGGCGCCGCACACCGCGGCGGTGATTACCGCCGATGTGTGGGACCGGCCGTACTCACGGCAGCGTGCCGCGTATCCCGCCGCTTGGACGCGCGATCACAAGTTCTGGCCGACGGTCGGGCGCGTCGATGGCGCCTACGGTGACCGGAACCTCGTGTGCAGCTGCCAACCGCTGACCAACGCGGATTGAGGGGCGTTCGATGAGATAGTAGCTGGCGGTCGCGCAGGCGAGGACGCACAGGATATTCAGCGGCCACGTCTGCGCGACGCCGAGCGTGTGAGGGAACCAGCTCGGCGGCAGCCAGAGTTGTTGCCACACGTACAAGCTGTATGAGAGGCGCCCGACCCAGCGCACGGGCGGCAGGTCCAGCAGTCGTCCAAGCAGATCCGTTGGCCTGGCGACCGTGCCGGCGATGAGAATGGGGATCAAGGCCGACTGCCAGATGGTCGGGCGGACGCCGTAGCGCGCGACGACGAGCCCGTACAATACGGCCGCGAGGACCCATGCGAATCGATTCGAGAGCCACACGCGGATGCGTGGATTCGTATACGCTATCGCCACGGCCGCGCCGCACATGAGCGCATCGATGCGAATGTCGGTCCGCCAGGGGAATCCGGTCAGGGTGTGGCCATAGAGATGCCCCTCGCGCAGCAACTCGATCATTCGCCAAGTCGCCCCCGCGATCGCGATCGCTATGGCTACCGGGAGTGCCCTACCGCGGACGCGTTGTAATAGGGGCGGCCAGAATACGTAGAAATGTTCTTCGATTGCCAGCGACCAAAAGTGCCACGTATAGAATCCGCCGCCGAGCGGCAGATTCGGTGGCAAATAGTTGCGAAAGAAGCACGCGGCAGCCAGCAGCTCGCGCGGATACAGCGGGATGAGACCGAATGATCCGAGGGTCCCGAGTACGGCGAGATAGGTCAGCGCCGGAGGGAGGATCCGAAAAGCCCGACGGATGTAGAAGCGGCGTAGAGAAATCGGGCGCTCGGCCAACAAGCGGGAGGTGATGAGAAACCCGCTCAGGCCAAAGAAAATATTGACCCCGAGTTGCCCGGGAAGCGTGGTGCGACCCGATGGCGTTCCCGAGGCCGAGGCGACGAGGTGGTCACCCATGACGAGCAGAATCGCGACCGCGCGCCATCCATCCAACGTCGGGATGTAGCGTTCGTTCATCGGGCGATGCGTCGAATATGCGCAAGCACGCGGTGATGGATGCGCTCGATCAGGAGGTCCCCGAACACTGACCAGTACCCTTCGGGAAAGATGCGCAGGGTATACCACGTGCTGCCTTCGAGTCGCGTGCGCCCGCCGGGCAGCGGGATGAGGCGAAACTCGCCCCGCACCGGCTGCAAGTAGCCGTCGAGATGCCGTGGTCGCACGTTCGAGTAGATACTGAGCTCGGTCATCGGCAGCGGCGCGTGCGCCACATCGAACGACAGTCGCCGGCCCGGCTCCCACCGCGTGATCGGCTCGACGAACGCGCCAGTCGAGAACTCGCAGTACCGGGTCGCACCGACGCCCGAGCCTTCGATGTGGGCCGAGCGCGGATAGGCGACGCCGAGGTGGAACGTGAGCTCGAGGGGCTCGGTGATCGGCGGAAATGCGATCACACTATTCCAGACCCGTTCGGGCGGCGCGTCGATCTCGATGGCCGAGCGCACTTCGTGGATCACCGGTGGGCCGGCGTGCAGGTCGAGCGCGATCCAGATCGGCAGCACCGCGAGCGCGGCCGCCGCGGGACGGATGCGATCCTGGCCACTGCGCGCGATGGCTCTTCCGATGAGCGCGCCCATAAAAGCGATGGGCAAGGCCAATGGGACGCCCATGATCAGGCAGATCGCGCCTTCCATCGCGAAGGAGAAGATCGCGCCGCCGGTGAGGACAATGGCGAGCGACGCCATACTGATGGTGTCGAACGTCGAGGCCTCGTGGCGACGATTGTACAAGAACCCGGTGGCGGCGCCCATGGCGAGCGGCGTCCCGATGAAGAGTGGGGTGCCGTACGCGCCGAGCACGGTGATGCTCAGGAGCACCATCACGAACCCGATGCCGATGCCGCCACCGATCGATGCGATGGCGGTGGCCATCGTGGGGCGACCGTACCCGTTGCGCTGCGCCGGCTCCGGCTCGGCGGACGGCAGCAGGACGAGCCCAAGGATCAGCGCGTAGTTGACCCAGGGAATCAAGAAGAGCGCCGACCACCATGGCGAGCGGCCGGCGTCGACGAGCCGCCGGATGGTCAGCGTGGAACCGAACCACAGAAATGGCAGCGCCCAGCATCCGAGCGCGACGAAGAGCCAACTCGGGGCGCCCGCCGCGCGCTGGGCGAGAAGCTCCGGCCCGCTCCGCAGGTAATCCCATGGGAGCCACGGATGCAGGCCGGCCACCTCGACCACGGCAGAGTCGCCGAGGAACTTGATCACCGCGAGTCCAAGACCCGCGCTCAGATATGTGCGGCGGTCGACCGGGAGGTCGAGCCGCGTGAGCTGTGCTAGCACGCCATAGTTTACTGCACCGCGTTGATCATGTCGAAGATCGGCAGGTACATGGCGACGACCATGCCGCCGACGATCACGCCGAGGAACACGATCATCACCGGCTCCAGGAGTGAGAGCAAGCCCGAGACGGCCGCGTCGACTTCTTCATCGTAAAAGTCGGCGATCTTGGAGAGCATTTCGTCGAGACCACCGGTCGACTCGCCGACGGCGATCATCGAGATCACCATGGGCGGGAACACGGCCGATTTGGCGAGCGGGGCCGAGATCGTGTCACCGCCCGCGATCGAGGCGCGGGAGGCCATGATCGCGTCTTGAATGACGCGATTGCCGGCCGTCTTGGCCGTGATCTCCAACCCATCGAGGATGCTGACGCCGGAGCTGATCAGCGTGCCGAGCGTGCGGGTGAATCGGGACACGGCCGATTTGCGGAGCACGTCGCCGAGCACGGGGAAGCCGAGCATCAGCTTGTCGATCTGCAGCTTGCCGTTCGGCGTCGTGTAGTACTGCTTGATGGCGAAGAAGCCCGCCACCGCGCCGCCGGCCACGACCAAGCCGCCTATGCCCCGAAGGAAAGCCGAGAGACCGATCACGATACGCGTCGGGAGCGGCAGGGCGAGACCGACCTGGCCGAACATGCTCTCGAACACCGGAATGACGAAGATCAGCAGGATCGCGATGGCGATGAAGGCGACCGACATGATGACGCCGGGGTAGATCATCGCGCCCTTGACCTTGCGGATCAGGTTGTCGTTCTTTTCCATGAAGGTCGCGAGGCGCATCAAGATCGTGTCGAGAATACCGCCCGCCTCACCGGCCGCGACCATGTTCACGTACAGGTCGCTGAACGCTTTCGGGTGCTTGCGGAGTGCGTCGGCGACGGTGTGGCCGGATTCGACGTCGAACACCACGGCCCGCGTGACGGCCTGGAGCTGTTTGTTCTCGCTCTGCTTGGCGAGAATGTCCAGCGCCTGGACCAGCGGCAGACCGGAATTGATCATCGTCGAGAACTGGCGGGTGAAGATGACGATGTCCCGCATCTTGATCCCGCCCCCGCTCGGCTTCTTCTTCTGATCGCCCGCGTCGTCGACCTTGACGACGGTCAGCCGCTGGCGGCGCAGTTGGGCGACGACATCTTCGCGCGTCGCGGCGTCGATGGTCGCCGTCTTCAACTCGCCGTTGACCGCTCGCGCCGTGTAGGTAAACGTCGGCATGGTTCAATCCTGGTAAAAGGGGTCCTACCGGCGGCCGTTCGCCGCGGCTTTCCCGCCGGCGGTGGCTGCCTTCGTTGCGTCGCCGCCGTCGTCGAGTGGCGGCTGGCCGATCATGCGCAAGAACTCGTTCGGGTCGCTGGACACGCGGAGGCACTCGTCTGTCGAGACTTCGCGGGCCATGTACAGGGCATACAGCGCGTCGTTCAGCGTCTGCATGCCGAATTTCTTCCCGGACTGCATCGACGAATAGATCTGGTGGATCTTGTCGTCGCGGATCAGCGCGCGGATCGCGGGCGTGACCACCAGGATCTCGGCGGCCATGGATCTGCCCCGCCCTTTCGCCTTGGCGAGGAGCGTCTGCGTGATGATGCCTTCGAGCACAAATGCCAACTGCGCGCGCACCTGTGACTGCTGGTGGGCCGGGAAGACGTCGATCATGCGATTGATCGCCTCGGCCGCGGAGTTCGTGTGCAGCGTGGCGAACGCCAAGTGGCCCGTTTCGGCAATGGTGAGCGCCGCCTGGATCGTGTCCAGGTCGCGCATCTCGCCGACCAGAATCACGTCGGGGTCTTCCCGAAGGGCGTACTTGAGCGCCATCTGGAACGACTTCGTGTCCGTGCCGATTTCGCGCTGATTGACGATGCAGTTCTGGTGTCGATGAATGAACTCGATCGGGTCTTCGACCGTGATGATGTGGCCACGGCGCTCGCGGTTGATCTTGTCGATCATCGCCGCCAGGGTCGTCGATTTGCCCGAGCCCGTCGGACCGGTGACCAAGACCAGGCCGCGGGGCTTCTCGGCCATCTTGGCGATGACCGCGGGGAGACCGAGGTCTTGGAACGTCTTGATCGAGAATGGGATCTGACGAATCGCCATCGACACGCAGCCGCGTTGCTTGAAGCAATTGCCGCGGAACCGCGCGAGGTTTTGGATACCGAACGAGAAGTCCAGCTCATCTTCTTGTTCGAAGCGTTTCTTCTGATTTTCCGTCAACACCGAGTACGCGAGCGTCAGCGTGTCTTTCGGCGACATCACGTACTCGTTGCGCGAGTTGGTGATCTCGCCGTCGATGCGCAGCTTCGGTCGCTCACCGGCGGTGATGTGGAGGTCGGACGCGTCGCGCTCGATCATCTCCTCGAGTAGGGCGCGCAGGTTGACGCCGCCACCTGGCGGTGCGGCTGTCGATGCGGCTGGTGCGGCTGTACCGCTCATGCGCTCGTCTCCCGGACGATCTGTTCCATGGTAGTGATCCCCTTGAGGATCTTGAGCCACCCGTCCATTCGGAGGGTGAGCATCCCTTCCTCGACCGCGGCGTCTCTGAGCTCGGCCGCCCCGACGTTTTGGAGGATCAGCTTGCGAAGATTCGGGGTCATCATGAGCACCTCGTAGACTCCCTGGCGCCCCTTGAGGCCCGTGCCGTTGCAGGCATCGCAGCCGGTGCCCTTGAAGAAAGGCAGTTCCCCGATCTGCGTGTCGAGCGACAGGTTCTCGAGGTAGGGCGCCGCATCTTTCGTCGCCCGCGACTTGGCGTCGGACAACGCTTCGGACGTGAACCGCAACTCGCGGAGCGTCGTCGTGCGTTTGACCTTGGCGCCCGCGAGTTCGGCGTCCTCGGGATCGTACTTCGTCTTGCACGAGCTGCACACGCGGCGCACGAGTCGCTGGGCGAGCACGAGATTGAGGGCGCTGGAGACGTTGAAAGGCTCGAGGCCCATGTCCAAGAGACGCGTCACCGTTTCCGGGGCGGAGTTCGTGTGCAGCGTCGACATCACGAGGTGTCCGGTCAACGCGGCCTTGATCGCGATACCACCCGTCTCCAGATCACGAATCTCACCGACCATGATGATGTTCGGATCTTGACGCAAGAATGCCTTCAGGGCCGCCGCAAAGGTCATCCCAATCTCATTGCGGACGAGCACCTGGTTGATACCAAACAAGTTGTACTCGACCGGGTCTTCGGCCGTCATGATGTTGACGTCGATGTTGTTGACCTTGGAGAGGGCCGAGTAGAGCGTCGTCGTCTTGCCGGAACCCGTCGGACCCGTGACGAGACACATGCCGTACGGGTTGGAGATCGCCTCCATCAATTCGCGTTCGGCTCGCGGTTCGAGGCCGAATTTC
>Ga0210393_10004678_pt1 | contig 10795 bp, 12 predicted proteins | sample IncBWC27OmetaG_FD_160068 | JGI IMG/M metagenome (GOLD analysis project Ga0210393, IMG submission 160068) | Forest soil microbial communities from Barre Woods Harvard Forest LTER site, Petersham, Massachusetts, United States - Inc-BW-C-27-O ...
CGCCCCCCAAAGACCGCCAACCAAGACCGGCCCCGGAAGAAAGGACTCCGTCCCGTGAATGACGAAGAGCGCGCTGCCGCCGGTCTGGAGACCAGGCGCGAGGTACTCGGCGATGAGCACGTCGATCGCGCGGTAGCAGCTACGACCGAGTTCACCGCCGACTTCCAGGACTTCATTACCCGGTACGCCTGGGGCGAGGTGTGGAACAGGCCGGGCCTGTCCCGCCCGGAGCGCAGCATGATCACCGTCGCCATGCTGGCCGCGCTCGGCCGCGACGAAGAGCTGGCATTGCACGTCAAGGCGGGCATCAGGAACGGGCTGACCCCTACCGACATCCGTGAAGTGCTGCTGCAGGTCGCGGTCTACGCGGGCGTGCCGGCCGCGAACCGGGCTTTCGCTATCGCCGCTCAGGTGCTGCCAAAGTCTTCGTAGTCCGCACAACTGTTCACCTGATGGAAGTTCTCGATAGTGTTTTGGTCAGCCGATAGGAAGGATTGGGCCGACGTGGCAGAGATCGTGACGCTAGCCGACGCGATCGAGGCCACCGTGCACGACGGCGACACAGTCGCCATGGAGGGATTCACCCACCTCATCCCGCACGCGGCCGGCCACGAGGTGATCAGGCAGCGGCGACGTGATCTCACGCTCGTCCGGATGACGCCCGACATCATCTACGACCAGCTCATCGGCGCCGGATGCGCCCGCAAGCTAGTGTTCGGGTGGGCCGGCAACCCCGGCGTCGGATCGCTGCACAGATTCAGGGACGCAGTCGAGAACGCGTGGCCCAATCCGCTCGAGCTGGAAGAGCACAGCCACGCCGGGATGGCTAACCGGTTCGTCGCCGGCGCATCCGGCCTGCCTTTCGCGGTGATGCGTGGCTACCGGGGCACGAGCCTGGCGGCCCACACCGCCGGTGTCGCCGACATCAGCTGCCCATTCACCGGCGAGATCCTGACGGCTGTCAGCGCGCTGCGTCCCGACGTGGCGGTGATCCACGCTCAGCGCGCCGACCGGCGCGGCAACGTTCAGTACTGGGGCATCAGCGGCGTGCAGAAGGAAGCCGTGCTCGCCTCGGCGCGCTCGGTCGTCACGGTGGAGGAGATCGTGGACACGCTGGCGCCGCAGCCAGGCGCGGTGGTACTGCCGTCCTGGACCGTCGGCTTCGTCGCGGCGATGCCCGGCGGCGCTCACCCGTCCTACGCACTCGGGTATACCGAACGCGACAACGACTTCTACAAAGCCTGGGACGAGATCAGCCGCGACCGGCAGCGGTTCGTGGCCTGGCTCGACGAGCACGTCTACGCGGCCGCCACCACCACCGGACCTGCCACCACCGGGCGTGCCGCTGTTGCCAGCACAGGCGCCGCTGCGCGGGCCGGGGCCGCGTGCTGATGTACACACCCGACGAGATGATGACCGTGACCGCCGCGCGGTCGATGCGCGACGGGATGACCTGCTTCGTCGGCATCGGCTTGCCGAGCGAGGCCGCCAACCTTGCCCGCCGTACGCACGCACCGGAACTGGTGCTGATCTACGAGTCGGGCGCGGTCGGCGCCAAGCCGGACCACGTCCCGCTGTCGATCGGCGACGGTGTCCTCGCCGAGACGGCCGATGCTGTCGTCAGCGTGCCGGAGATCTTCAACTACTGGCTCCAGCCTGGCCGCATCGACGTCGGTTTCCTCGGGGCCGCGCAGCTCGACCGATACGGGAACATCAACACGACGATGATCGGCGGGGATTACGCACGGCCAGCCGTCCGCCTGCCGGGCTCGGGCGGCGCCCCGGAGATCGCGGCCGCTTGCCGGGAAGTCGTCGTCGTGCTCCGGCAGTCCAGGCGGACCTTTGCCGAGCGGCTGGACTTCGTCACGTCGGTCGGATTCGGCGCGGGCGCGGACAGCAGGCAGCAACTCGGCCTGAGCGGAGCCGGGCCTACGCTCGTCATCACCGACCTAGGCGTCCTGCGCCCCGATCGCGATAGCCATGAGCTGGTGCTGACCGGGATCTATCCCGGAATATCCGTCGACCAAGTCAGGGACAGCACCGGCTGGGAGCTGGCTGTCTCGCCTGACGTTACCGAGCTGGCGCCCCCATCGCCGGCCGAACTGGCCGCGCTGCGCCGGTTGCTTGCCAGCGCGCCAGCGATCCCGACCGCGACGGTGCCGACAGCCGGAGGAGCAGCGTCATGACAGCTGGGAACACCTGGCCCGCCAGCGGCGACCTCGTGCTGCCGCACTACCCGGCCGTAGCCGGCGCCCATCCGCCGCTCGACTCGCCGGCCTATAAGTCCTCGGTGCTGCGTGCGCCGAAGCAGCCGCTCGTCCCACTGCCGCAGCGGCTGACGGAGATCACCGGCCCGCTGCTCGGAGCCGAGCGCGTCACGGCGGCAGACGCGGATCTCACGGCCGGGCACCCGGGCGAGCCTCTGGGCGAGCGCATCATCGTCACCGGGCGGGTGCTCGACTCCGACGGGCGGCCGGTCCCGGACACTCTCATCGAGGTCTGGCAGGCCAATGCATCGGGCCGCTACGCACATGGGGTCGACGATCACCCGGCCCCGCTTGACCCGAATTTTGACGGCGCCGGCCGGTGCCTCACCGACTCACTCGGCCGGTACCGGTTCGTCACGATCAAGCCGGGCGCATACCCGTGGCGCAACCACCACAATGCCTGGCGGCCGGCCCACATTCACTTCTCCCTGTTCGGCCGGGCGTTCACCCAGCGCCTGATCACGCAGATGTATTTCCCGGCTGATCCGCTGTTCCCCCTCGATCCGATCTTCAATTCCATCCCCGACCGCGATGCGCGAACACGGCTGATCGCCGCGTTCGACATCGAGCAGACCGAGCCGCACTGGGCGCTCGGGTACAGCTGGGACGTTGTTCTTCGCGGCCGGTCGGCCACCGTGTTCGAGACCGAGGAGGGCGAGTGACCCTGGGCATCACCCCGTCGCAGACTGTCGGCCCGTTCCTGGCCATCGGGCTGCCCTGGCCGGACGGCCCGTTTGTCGTTCCGCCCGGTACGCCGGGCGTCATGGTGATCAGCGGCCAGGTCCTGGACGGTAACGGGACGCCGGTGCCGGATGCGCTCGTGGAGACATGGCAGGCGGACCCGGATTCACGGTTCGATCATCCTGACGATCCGCGCGGCGCCGCCGCACCCGCGGTAGCCGGATTCCGCGCGTTCGGCCGGTCCGCGACCGACCCCGACGGGAACTACCAGATCAGCACGCTGCGGCCAGGCGCGCTGCCGTGCCAGGACGGCAGGATCGAAGCACCGCACCTCGACGTGTCGGTGTTCGCTCGCGGCCTGCTGGACCGGGTCGTGACGAGGATCTACTTCCCCGCCGACGAGGCGAACGCTGCCGACCCGGTACTCGCGGCCATCGAAGACCCGGACCGGCGGGCGACGCTGATCGCAGTCGCCCATCCGGAGCGGCCGGAAAGTGAGTTCCGATTCGACATCCGGCTCCAGGGCGATCGCGAGACTGTCTTCTTCGATGTCTGACGACAGCTCTCCGCCGGCTGACGGGCCGCCGGCTGCAGTGCCGCTGACTGCAGTGCCGCCGGCTGCAGTGCCGCTGACTGCAGTGCCACTGACTGCCGCACCGCTGAGTGGACCCAGCCGCGCTCCCGTGCTCGTACTCGGGAACTCCCTCGGTACGAACGCAGCGGTCTGGGACCAGCAGGTCCCGCAGCTTCGGCAAGGCTTCCGGCTGGTGCGCTTCGAACTCCCCGGTCATGGCGGCTCGGCGGCGCCGCCTGGCGAGTACACGATCGCCGGCCTGGGTTTGGGGGTGCTGGCCCTGCTGGACTCGCTCGGCGTCGACCGGGTTGGCTACTGCGGGATCTCGCTCGGCGGCATGATCGGCATGTGGCTCGCGGCGCACGCGCCAGACCGGATCGCCGCGCTCGGCCTGGTCTGTACGTCGGCTTACCTACCGCCCGCGGCTGGCTGGCTAACCCGCGCCGATCAGGTACGGGCCGCCGGGATGGCATCGGTCTGCGGTCCGGTCATCAGCCGGTGGTTCACGCCGGAGTACGCGGCGGCGGCGCCTGCGGTCGTCGACGGCTTCCGGGCCGAATTTGAGCGGACCGATCCAGGCGGCTACGCGGGCTGCTGCGCGGCCATCGCGAGCATGGACCAGCGGCCAGCCCTGCCCGCCATTGCGGCTCCCACGCTCGTGCTAGCTGGGGCGGATGATCCGGCCACTCCGCCCGAGCACGGCGAGGTCATTGCGCGGGCCATTCCCCGCGCGCACCTCGAGGTGATTCCCGGGGCGGCCCACCTGGCAGCCGTGTCGGCGCCCGCGCAGGTCACCTCGGCGCTCGAGTCGCATCTGCGAGCTGCGCTGGTACCTAGCGGTGACCGGTACTTCTGGCGCTAGCATGCGTTCGATGACACCTTCTGCGCGCAGCGCGAACACGCCTGGCGGAGCCGGGCCCGCGGCTGCCGCTGCCGGTCCGGCTGACAGTGACGGCCGGCCCGGCGCGCGCGGTGCCGCAGCCGACGCTGGCCCGGCCCGCAACAGCGACTTCGTCCAGTCCCTCGATCGCGGCCTGGCGGTCATCAAGGCTTTCGGCCCCGACCGGGAACGGCTCAGCCTCAGCGAGGTCGCCAGGGCGACCGGGCTGACGAGGGCGGCAACCCGCCGGTTCCTGCTCACCCTGGTCAAGCTGGGCTACGTCCGTAACGACGGCCGCGAGTTCTCACTCCGGCCGAGAGTGCTCGAGCTTGGTTACGCCTACCTGTCTGGTCTGGCCATGCCGGAGGTCGCGGCCCCGCACCTGGAGGAACTCGTCGCCCAGGTGCGCGAGTCGTCGTCGATCTCCGTGCTCGACGCACAGCACATCGTGTATGTGGCCAGGGTGCCGACGAAGCGGATCATGACAGTCTCGATCTCGGTCGGTACGAGGTTCCCGGCCTACGCCACCTCGATGGGGCGCGTGCTGCTGGCCGGGCTCAGCCAGGACGACCTGGACAGGTACCTGGCGGAGGCAGACCTCGCACCGATCACCGGACGCACCGTCACCGACCCCGACCGCCTCCGCGAGATCCTGCGCGACGTCGCGAAACAGGGCTACGCGATTGTGGACCAGGAGCTCGAGGAAGGACTGCGCGCCGTCGCCGCTCCGATTCACGGCGCTGGCGGGGCGGTCACCGCGGCGATCAACATCTCCGCGCATGCGAGTCGTGTCAGCATGGCGTCGATGCGCACCGAGCTGCTGCCCCATTTGCTGGAGACCGCCAGCCGGATCGAGTCGGATCTGCGGTCGCAGGGCCTGGGCTGACCTTTCTGGCGGCCCCGTTCCCTGCCCTTGGGACAGTGCCCCCGAAGCGGTTTTGCACCCTGTCGCCCGCCGATATCGGTAACCGTTCAGGCCTTTCCCTCGCGGCACCGACACGCCGTTTCCGGACCGCTTTGAGCCGTTGACACCGATCCACATCGCTGATTATGTTTCTACATTGCGCATACTCGTACGCCAAGCGAACATCTGGCAGTAACCATCATGGAGCGCCTGACCCTGAGCTGAGCGTTCGAGGGGGGCGCCCCGGATAAGCCGGCTCGACGCGGGCGCTGACCTCGAGGAGACGGTATGGAAGGTCAGGAAGCGGATCATGTGATCCTGGCGGGTCAGGACTTCACAAGACGTTCGCTGCTGAGAGGTATAGGGCTCGGCGCCGTGGCAGCCGGCACGGTCGGCGCTGGCGGTCTGCTGAGTGCCTGCGGTACCGGAATTAAGGGCGCCGGCTCGAGTGCGAGCGGGACTATCAATATTGGCTTCATCACCCCGCTCACCGGCGAGCTGGCCGGCTTCGCGTCCGGTGATCAGTTCGTGCTGAGCCTGATCAAGGGAGCCTCGATCTATAAGTCCGGGATCAAGATCGGCGGCAAGACCTACAAGATCAATATCAACGTCCAGGACAGCCAGTCGAGCCCGACAAGGGCCGCGCAGGTGGCGCAGCAGCTGATCACGGGCCATGCAGACGTGATCTTGACGACGTCGACGCCGGAAACCACGAACCCGGTCGCGGCGGCCTGCCAGAAGGCCGGCACCCCGTGCCTGTCGACGGTCGTACCGTGGGAGTCCTGGTACGCGGGCCTGACCGGCGATCCGCTGAAGCCGACCACGGACTTCAGGTACGCATCCATGTTCTTCTTCGGGCTGTCGCAGTTCCAGGGCTGCTTCGCGCCAATGTGGAACCGGATCCCCAACAACAAGGAAGTCGCGTGTCAGTACCCGAACGACGCCGACGGCAACGCATTCCGGGAAGGCTTTGAGCCGCTGATCGCAGCGGCTGGCTATAAGGCGGTGGATGGCGGTGCCTACGCCGACGGCACCGCCGACTTCACCTCGATGATTTCGCAGTTCAAGAGCAAGGACTGCGAAGTATTCAGCAACTGCCCGCTGCCGCCTGACTTCAATACGTTCTGGAAGCAGGCCTCACAGCAGGGCTTCAAGCCGAAGATCGCCACCGTGGCAAAGGTGCTGCTGTTCCCGGCCGACTCCGTCGCACTCGGTCCGGCGCTGGTCAACAACATCGCGACCGACTCGTGGTGGGGACCGTACATGCCCTACAGCTCCTCGCTGACCGGCATGACCGCAGCTGCCCTCGCCGCTGCTTACGAGGCCAAGTCGGGGCAGCAGTGGCTGCAGTCCCTGGGCTCGACCTACTCGCTGTTCGAGGTGGCCAAGGAGGCATTCAGCGCGGTCAGCAACCCGCACGACAGGAACGAGGTCGCGGACGCCCTGCACAAGGTGAACTACACCGGCATGTGTGGCCCCATTAACTTCGGGGCCGGCCCCGCGCCCGGCGTCGGCATCATCAACCCGGTCGGGGTGCAGTGGAAGGCGCAGCCCGCTGGCAGCAAGTACCCGGTCGAGATGAAGGTCGTGGACAACTCGCTGAACAGCAGCGTGCCGATAGGTGCCGATCTCGTGGCAACGAATGCCTGATCTGGCCCACAGCGGTGCGGACACGGCCCTGCTGGAGCTCGACGCTATCTGCAAGAGCTTCGGCAGGGTCGTGGTCGCTGACGACCTGTCGGTCGCGATCGGAGCCGGTGACCTGGTCGGCATCGTCGGGCCGAACGGCGCCGGCAAAAGCAGCCTGTTTGGCCTGATCGCGGGCGACCTGGCGCCGTCGTCGGGCGAGATCCGGTTCGCCGGCGCGGCCGTGACGAAAAAGGATGCGGCCGCCCGGTGCCGGCTGGGCATCGGGCGGACCTTTCAGGTGCCCAAGCCGTTCGGCGCGATGACCGTCTTCGAGAACGTGCTCGTCGCCGCGCAGCAGGGCGCAGGCCTGCGCCGCCGTGCGAGTTATGCGGCTGCCGCTGCGGCGCTGGAGCGCACCGGGCTAGCCGCCGACGCCAACGCCCCGGCCGAGCGGCTGGGGTTGTTGTCACGCAAGCGGCTAGAGGTGGCCAGGGCACTGGCCACTGACCCTAGACTGCTCCTGCTCGACGAGGTAGCCGGCGGCCTGACCGATCCGGAAGTCGCCCAGCTGGCGGACATTGTCCGGTCCGTGTCCGCAGCCGGCGTGGCGATCCTCTGGATCGAGCACGTCGTGCACGCCCTGACGGCGACCGTCGACCGGCTGCTCTGCCTGGCCAGCGGATCGATCATCGGCGACGGCGACCCCGCCGCCGTACTCGCCCTTCCCGCTGTACGCGAGGTGTTCCTCGGCACCGAGGTGTCGGCGTCGCTGCGGGTACCCGGCCAGGATCGCGCGTGACCGCCGTCCACGCGGCCAGCCCGCTGCTGGAGGTCCGCGACCTCAGCGTGCACCACGGTCAGCTCCAGGCGCTGCGCAACGTGAGCCTCCAGCTCCCGGCCGGCGCCACGCACGCCATGATCGGAGCTAACGGGGCTGGCAAGTCGACGTTGCTGCGCACGATCGCCGGCCTGCATCAGCCCAGCACCGGGTCGGTCCTGCTGGACGGCGAGGACGTGACGAGGCTGCGCCCGGAGCGGCGGGTACGGGCGGGCATCGCGCTGGTGCCAGAAGGACGCCGGCTGTTCCCGTCCCTGACCCTCGAAGAGAACCTGCTCGTCGGCAGCTCGAGCGCCAGGAAAGGTCCGTGGACCACGGAGCGGATCTACGAGCTGTTCGGCTGGATGCGGGACCGGCGCGGCCAGCGCGCCGCGCAGCTGTCCGGTGGCGAGCAGCAGGCCGTGGCGATCGGGCGGGCGCTGGCCGCGAACCCGCGGGTGCTCCTGCTCGACGAGCTGTCGCTCGGCTTGGCACCGGTGGTCGTGCGCCGGATCTACGGCCTGCTGCCTGAGCTCGCCGCTGCGGGCGTCACGATCCTGCTCGTCGAGCAGGACGTGAGCCAGGCCCTCGCCGTCGCCGCGGAGGTCCACTGCCTGCTCGAAGGCCGGATCACGCTGGCGGGGCCGCCGGCCGCGCTGACCGCGGAGCAGATCGAAGCCGCCTACTTCGGCGTCGCCGCGAGTGGCAACGACACCTCTCCTGGCCCTGTCCCGGCGAGCCCATCCGGACCTGCCCCGGTCGACCAGCTACCTGGAGCGAGCACATGACCTGGGTTAATGCAGTAATTCAGGGCGTCATGCTCGGCGGCTTGTACGCGCTGTTCGCGTGCGGCCTGTCGCTGATGTTCGGGGTCATGAAGGTCATCAACCTGGCGCACGGCGACCTCGCGGTGGTGGCCGCGTACGTGGCCCTCGGCGTCGTCGCGATCACTCATGTCCCGACCGTCTGGTCATTCGTGCTGGTCGTGCCGATCTTCGGGGTCCTTGGTTATGTGCTGCAGCGCACGCTGCTGCAGTCGGCGCTGAACCGCAGCGTGCTCACTACGCTGCTGGTCACCTTCGGGCTCTCGGTCGTCATCGAGAACGGTCTGCAGCAGTTCCTGTCGGCCAACAGCAAGTCACTGAACATCGGCTCGCTGGTCTCCGACTCGTTCAGTATCGGCTCCCAGATCACCATCGCCTATCTTGACCTGGTCATTCTCGCCGTCGCTGTGGTCATCCTGCTCGGGCTGCAGTACTTCTTGTCCGCGTCCAAGAACGGCCGCATGATCAGGGCGGTTGCCGATGACCGCGAAGCCGCTCAGCTGTCCGGCATCGACCACCGGCACGTTTTCGGCATCGCCGCCGCGATCGCATTCGGCACCGTGGCGCTAGCAGGCATTGCGTTCGGGATGTATACGCAGTTCGACCCCACGACCGGCAGCTCGCAGCTGCTGCTATACGCATTCGAGGCGGTCGTCATCGGCGGCCTCGGCTCATTGTGGGGGACCCTGGCGGGCGGCATCCTGCTTGGCGTCGCGCAGCAGATCGGCGCCCAGTTCCACGCATCGGACCAGATCCTGGCCGGGCAGCTGGTGTTCCTGGCGATCCTCGTGCTGCGGCCACGGGGGATCACGAGCCGCGGGGAGCTGGCATGAGCTCGGTCGGGCAGCAAGCGGAGCGGGCTGAGGGCCCGGACCTGCCGCGCGCCGCCGTCGTCCCTCGCGTCGGGCAGCGGGTCACCCGGTCGAGGCGATCGGCGCTGTGGGCCGGGGTCGCCGCCATCGTGGCCGTCGCCGTCCTGGCATACCTGCCGTACGCCGTGTACTCCAGCACCACTAACCTGCTCGTCGACTTCTTCCAGCTCCTCATCATGGCCAGCATGTGGAACCTGCTGGCAGGCTATGCGGGCCTGGTCTCGGTCGGCCAGCAGGCGTTCATCGGACTCGGCGCTTACTTCGTCGTCACGTTCGCCAACCACGGCATCAGCCCGTTCACGGCGATCCCGCTGGCGACGGTGCTGGCTGGCGTGCTGGGGCTGCCGGTGTGGTGGCTGGTCTCGCGGCTGCGCAGCGGGTACTTCGCGATCACGATGTGGGTCATTGCGTCGGTCTGCATGCTGATCATCAGCCAGATCTCGTCCCTGGGCAGCGGCACGGGCATCGCGCTGTCTGGCCTGACGCCGAACCCGACACTGCTGTCGGCCGACACCTACTGGGCCACACTCGCCGTCACCGTGGTCGCCATCGCTGTGATCTACGGTTTGCTCCGCAGCCCGCTCGGGCTGGTGCTGACCGCGATCAGGGACGACGAGACCGGCGCGCGGAGCATCGGCGGCCGCGTCGGCTCGGTGCAGCGGCTGGTCTTCCTGGTGGCGGCGCTCGGCTGCGGTGCAGCGGGCGCCCTGTATGCGATCAGCCAGCAGTTCATCGTGCCGACCGCGGCGTTCAGCGTGACGTTCTCCGCCGAGATGATCTTCATCACGATCATCGGCGGGATCGGCACCATCGAGGGCCCGATCATCGGCACCGTCGTGTTCTTCGTCCTCCAGCAGACGCTGTCGCAGGACGGCACCTGGTACTGGATCATCCTCGGCCTGGTGGCCATCGCAGTCGCCATCTGGGCGCCGCGCGGGATCTGGGGCCTGGTCACCGACCGGACAGGCATCAAGCTGTTCCCAGTTGGCTACTACCTGTGGCCAGCTGGCGAGGATGCCAGGCCCCGGAGCCGCTTCGCGCTTCCGAAGCGCGGCCGCGAGGCAGACGCATAGGGCGTCAGGGTGGATGTGCCGCCCCAAGATGGGCAGCAGATCCACCCTGACGCCCAATGGCGGCAGCTCGGTGCGCGCGGCCGCGGCGTTGTCGCCGGGACTGGCTGCTGCGGCCCCGTTCCCGTCCTGGTTAGCCCCCGCCCCAGACGTCGCGCGCGACTTCCACGATGAGACGGAGCTTGGCTGCCTGCTCGTCCTGGCTTAGCACGTTGCCCTCGACGGTGGAGGAGAAGCCGCACTGCGGCGACAGGCAGAGCTGGTCGAGCGGGACGAA
>Ga0210393_10004679_pt1 | contig 10795 bp, 9 predicted proteins | sample IncBWC27OmetaG_FD_160068 | JGI IMG/M metagenome (GOLD analysis project Ga0210393, IMG submission 160068) | Forest soil microbial communities from Barre Woods Harvard Forest LTER site, Petersham, Massachusetts, United States - Inc-BW-C-27-O ...
CGCCATCGCTCAGCTGCTTCGGGCGCCGGCCGTGATCACGGGCGGCGAGGTCATCTTCAAGGGCGCCAACATGGTGCAGATGTCAGAGAAGGTGCTTCGGGCCATCCGCTGGCGGGACTACTCGATCGTCATGCAGAGCGCAATGAACGCGCTTAATCCGGTGAAGAGCATAGGAGCTCAGTACGCCGACGCGATGCGGGCCCACGAGAAGATCTCCAAGGAAGCTATCTGGGCCAGGTCGCGAGAGGTATTCGCGCTTGTGGGAATCGATCCGATTCATCTTGGCAGCTTCCCCCATCAGCTGTCGGGCGGGATGCGGCAGCGCGCGATGATCGCGATGGCCCTGCTCTTTTCACCCGAGCTCATCGTGATGGATGAGCCCACCTCGGCGCTTGACGTCGTGGCGCAGCGCGCCCTGATGGTCCAGATCAAGGAACTCCAGCGCGAGCTCGGGTTCGCGGTCATATTTGTCACCCATGACATGTCGCTTGTGAGCCATTTCTCTGACCGGCTCGCCGTGATGTACGCCGGCCAGTTCGCCGAGCTCGGGGCCACCTCGTCGGTCTTCGCCGGCCCGATGCATCCGTACACGGTCGGCCTTCTCGACGCGTTCCCCTCGGTCTACGGTCCGAAGGTTTACCTCGGCGGTATCCCGGGGGCACCCCCTGATCTGGCCAACCTTCCCGAAACCTGCAGGTTCTATCCGAGGTGCCCCAAGGCCATGCCGATTTGCGCCGGCCCTGCGCCGGAGTTCTACGAGATCGCTGACCGCAGGGTGCGGTGCTTCCGCTACGGTCCGGCAGGAACTAGCGATGACTGAGCCAGCCTCCACGGCGACCGCGGCACCGCTACTTGAGACGACGGGCCTCACCCGTCACTTCAGGATCGGCGGGCTGCGTGGTCGTATGCTCCATGCGGTCGACTCCGTCGACCTACGGATCGATGAGCGCGAGATCGTCGCCCTAGTCGGCGAGAGCGGGAGTGGGAAGAGCACCGTCGCCCGGCTGCTGGCGATGTTGTACAAGCCCACGAGTGGCACAATTCATTTTCGCGGTTCGCCGGTCGCTCAGCTGAGGGGGCGGAGCGAGGTGCTCTCTTATCGCGGTCAGGTTCCGATGGTGTTCCAAGATCCCTATAGCTCGCTGAACCCTGCGCATACCATCAGTTACGCGATGATGCGCGGCCTCAAGCTGCATCAGCCGGCGCTCACCCGGAGCGAGCGGGAGGCCGAGGCTGAGCGGGTGCTTGAAACCGTGGGTCTCGTACCGGCGAGGCAGTCGTTGAGGAAATATCCGCACGAGATGAGCGGCGGTCAGCGTCAGCGAGTGAGCTTCGCGCAGGCGCTTTCCTACCGGCCGAAGCTCGTCCTCGCTGACGAGCCGGTCTCCATGCTGGACGTGTCGATCCGGGTCGGGCTGCTCAACCTGATGGCCCGCCTTCGCGACGATGAAGGTGTGTCGGTGCTCTTTATCACCCACGACATCGCGAGCGCTCGTTACGTATCCGATCGGGTAGTCGTAATGTACGCCGGGCATGTGGTGGAGACCGGGCCGACTGAGGAGGTACTGCACAGCCCAGTGCACCCCTATACTCAGCTCTTGCTCTCGGCCGTTCCCGATCCGCGAGCGCCGATCTCGATATCGTCAGCGGATGTCGGTGAGCCCCCTCGGGTGATCGACCCAGGTGAGGGGTGTCGATTCCGCTGGCGCTGCCCGCTTGCGGTGCAGGCGTGCTCGGAGGTAACGCCGCAGCTCCGGGCCTCGTCGGCTGGCCACGAAGCTGCGTGCCACGTGACCGCTCCGTGATAGCGGCCAGCCATGCACAAATCTTTGGGCGGCGGGCACATCAGCTGATCGTTGGTACTTACACCGAGCGGCTACCGCACGTGAACGGAACGGCGTCGGGCATTCTGGGCTGTGCCTATAACGACGGCACTACCGGCTCTCCGACCTTGCTGGTTCGGTCGCGAAACCCCTCCTGGCTCGCGGTCACAGCGTCCGGACACAACGTCTACGCGATTCACGAGACAATCGATTTCGGTGGTGAGGCCACCGGCGGCCTCACGGCGTACGCACGCAATATGAGTACTGGAGCGCTAAGCGAGATCAACAGCAATTCTTCGGCCGGGTTGGCGCCAGCGCACCTTGCGCTCTACGGCGAAGAGCAGCGCGTGCTTGTGGCCAACTATGAATCCGGCTCGATCGCTAGCTTCTCCGTCGACGAGGGGGGCGGGCTAGGCGCTCTGGCCGGCCACTGTCAGCATGTCGGGTCAAGTGTCGATCCGACCAGGCAAACAGGGCCGCACGCTCACATGATTTGCGTCGACCCGGTGACTGATCGGGTGCTGGTGCCTGATCTGGGCCTAGACGTTGTCCTGAGCTACGAGGTCAGCGAGACCGGAGAGTTTGTCGAGCGGGCGGAGGAGCGCATCGTCACCAGGCCAGGCGCGGGCCCGCGACATCTTGCTTTCCACCCCAACCGGCAGCTCCTGTTCCTGCTCAACGAGATCAACAGCACAATCGTCACACTGCGACGGGACGGCACGAGATTCGTCGAGACCGACACCACGTCGACGCTGCCGAACACTTGTACCGATCACAGCGAGGCCGCGGCCGTGCGCGTCTCCGCCTCGGGCCGTTACGTGTTCGCCTCCAATCGCGGCTACGACAGCATCGCGATGTTCAGACTGGACGAGGGGGTGGGAATTCTGACTCTGGAGCACGTGGAGCCGACGCATGGCCGCGAACCCCGTGACTTCTGCCAGACACCAGACGGAAAGTACTTGCTCGTCGCGAATCAGGACAGTGACTCCATAGTGTCGTTTGCCATCGACGAAGAGGAAGCGACGTTGCGGCAGGTTTCCGCTACTAGAGTGCCGAGTCCCGTTTGTCTTGTCTTCGCTACCGTTGACCACGTCGGTGAAATATGCTAGAAAGTTTCTAAAAGATAAACCACTTCGGGCTTACTGCGCCGATGGCGGAGATCCTGGGCGCGACCGGAGGCCTTGTTCGTTCGATTCCGACGTCTCCGGACGCTACTGCCCCGGTTGGTATCAGTGGCGCGGTGGCGGAGTTCGTCGCTTCACTAGACAGTGGTGAGCAGCCGATGGGGAATGCCATGACAGCTTCAAGAACCTCGCGATGCGCATCGCCGCCGAATAGGCAGGGCGGCCGGCGTGCGCGTTCCCGCTGAGAAAATATGAACGGCAGCGATGCGAAGCCGTTCCGCCGACGCAGCCAGGAGTGGTTCGGAGCGACTGGCCGGTCGGGCATGCTGTATCGGTCGTGGATGCGTAACCAGGGTTTCGGCCCGCAGGTATTTGACGGTCGGCCGGTCATCGGGATTGCCACGACCTGGTCTGAGCTCGCTCCGTGCAACTCTCACCTGCACCGGGTAGCAGAGGCGGTCAAACGGGGAGTTTGGCAGGCTGGCGGTTTCCCGCTCGAGTTCCCGACACTGGCCACGGGCGAGACCCTGATGCGGCCGACCGCGATGCTCTACCGCAACCTCCTGGCCATGGAGGCTGAGGAGTTGATGCGCGCGAACCCGCTCGACGGCGTTGTCCTTCTGTCGGGGTGCGACAAGACGACCCCCGGCCTGCTGATGGCCGCGGCGAGTGTTGACCTTCCGGCGATCATGGTCACGGGCGGACCGATGCTCAACGGTAAGTACCGCGGGCAGGACGTCGGCTCGGGTACTCACGTCTGGATGTTCGAGGCCGAGCTGAAGGCCGGCCGCATGACGCAGGAGGAGTGCTACGTCGCCGAGGGATGTATGGCCCGCTCGAATGGGCACTGCATGACGATGGGAACGGCATCCACTATGGCCTGCATGGCCGAGGCGCTGGGTATGCAGCTCCCCGGATCGGCTACGTGGCCGGCCGCGGACTCTAGGCGGATGGAAATCGCCCAGCTCGCCGGTCAGCGCATTGTCGCCCTCGTCGACGAGGACCTCCGTCCGAGCCAGGTCATGAGCCGCCTGGCGTTCGAGAACGCCATCCGGACGAACGCCGCGATCGGCGGGTCAACCAATGCGATCATCCACCTACTAGCGATCGCCGGTCGCCTTGGCGTGCCGCTTGCCTTGGATGACTTCGACAAGCTAGCCCGGCCGGTGCCGACGCTCGTCGACCTAATGCCCTCGGGGCGGTACCTCATGGAGGACTTCTGCTACGCGGGTGGGCTGCCTGTCGTACTGCGACAGCTCGCCGAAGGAGGATTGCTCCATCGCGACCAGATCACCGTGAGCGGCCAAGGTATCGGCGTGAACGTTGCTGATGCTAACTGCTGGAATCGGGATGTCATCCGGCCTCTGGAAGACCCGCTGCTGCCGCCCGGCTCGGGGACCGCCGTCCTCTGGGGGAATCTCTGCCCAGGCGGCGCTGTCATCAAGCAGTCCGCCGCATCCGCCCATCTGATGAGACATCGGGCACGCGCGCTCGTATTCGACACCCCCGAGCAGTACCACGCTGTCTGTGACGATCCAAACCTGGATGTTAAGGCTGACGACGTCCTCGTCATCCGAGGTGCCGGGCCCCGTGGCTATCCCGGCATGCCCGAGGTGTCGAACGTCGCGCTGCCGGCCAAGCTGCTGAAGGCCGGCGTGACCGACATGGTGCGGATCTGCGACGGACGGATGAGCGGTACCGGGTTCGGCACGGTCATCCTGCATGTCTCCCCGGAAGCAGCGCTTGGCGGTCCGTTGGCGCTGGTGAGGACAGGTGACATCATCGAGCTCGATGTCCCTGGGCGTCGTTTGTCGGTCGAGGTCTCGGACGACGAACTTAAGCGCCGCCGGGAGTCATGGTCCCCGCCGACGAGGGCCCCGACCTCGGGCTACGCCTGGCTTTATGTCCAGCACGTCCTTCAAGCCGAACAGGGCGCGGACTTCGACTTCCTCCTCGGGAGCCGTGGGCACGCGGTACCACGCGAGTCGCATTGAAGCCACGCGGAATGAGGTGATGGCTCTCGCCTGTCGTGCATTGCGCCTGACCTGCACGTACCGATGCGTTGAGCCTGCCGTAAGCCCGCACGCAGCGGCGGCTCGCGGGCGCACGTCCTAGCGAGAACAGCACCCAGGCGGCTCCGTCAGCACGTGCCAGCGGCGCAGGCGGAGATGGTGATCATCTCGCCGACATTCAGCGCGGTGGCGAATCGTGAGCCATCGAAGCGGGGCGAGATCAGTATTGCGGCAGAGGTGGCGCAATGATGGACGTGGGCCTAGGCCCGGCCAGGCGGCGGACCAGGCTCACCAAGGGTCGGGTGTTCTAGGTGTGGGATTAGGGTCTTCGCGGTGGAGCGTGTACCGGTGGGTCAATCGAACACCTGGTTTCGCATCTCGGCAATGTCGATGGACCGGCCGACTGCGGCAGATTGCTGTGCGGCGAGCGCGACCAGTGCCGCGTCGATCCCTTCTCGGAGTCCGGCCCGGGACGGGTCGGCCTGGTTCGCGGCGGCTCGCCAGAACGCATGGCCGAGCACGCCGTCGCCGCCGTGGTGATTGTGCTTGTCGGCCGCGATCGGGATGTCCTTGACGTCCCAGCCGTTGTCTAGGGCGCACGGTTTGTGGACCACGATGCGCGAGTCATCGATGTTGCCCTCCAGACCTCCGTCGGTGCCGAAGATCCGGATTCGTCGAGTCGTGCGGGGCTGGCCCATACAGGCCACGAATGTGCACAGTGCACCGGAGGCGAAGTCGAGGAGCACCGCTGTGTGATCGGGCGAGTCGGACGGGAAGTCGTACGGCGAGCCTGCCGGCGGTACGGCGAAGGCAGCGTTGATGTCCTGATCGCCGAAGTCGGCGGCGTCGATCTGGCGGATGACCTGTGGGTCGAACCGGGTTTGCCGGTCGTCGGTGGTGCTGGGCACGAAATGGGTGCGCTTACCGATCGCGTACGCGCGGTCCGGGACCGAGCCGATAAGCCAGTTAAGGATGTCGAAGTCGTGGCAGCACTTCTCCACCAGGAAGCCGCCGGACAGGTCGTCGCGGCGTCGCCAACTCTTGTGGAAGAGGCCGGTCAGTTCGGTGCCGAGGTTCTCGTCGGCGTCGATCGCGAGGATCGAGCCGAGTTCGCCGGAGGCGACAATCTCCTGTATCCGGCTGTAGAACGCCGTGTAGCGCAGCACGAATCCGACCATGATGCTCGCCTCGCGGTCGGCCGCCCGCGCCGCCTGCCACACTTGCCGGCATTCGGTGACGCTGGTCGCGACCGGCTTCTCCAGCAGGACGTGGGCGCCTGCGGCGATCGCGAGTTCTGTGTGGTGGGCGTGGTACTTGTTGGGTGACGCGATGATCACCGCGTCAGGATCCTCATTCGCGAGCATGTCATCGGCGTCGCTGTACTGGTGGGTTCGGCGCCCGTCGGAAAACAGCCGTTGGAACGCCTCGCGGTTCGACTCGTTCGGGTCTGCGATGGCGGTCAGCCGTACGAGAGGGCGCAGATCGTCGGGCACATATCTGAAGTATTGTGCGGCCCTGCGGCCGGCGCCCACGACCGCGACGTTGATCCGTTCAGTCATCGGCGGCGTCCGTCGGTGGGAATGTCTTGCCGAGCCTGAGGCTGGAGTGCGGCGGCAGATTCGGGATCTCGTCGAAGCCCATTCGGTGGTAGAAGCCGATTGCTCGGGTATTGGCCGGTGGTACGCCCAGGAAGATTCCCCCTGAGCCCGCATCCCGCAGTGCAGCGAAGAGGGTCTCCAATAGCAGTTTCCCGTATCCGCGACCCTGCGCCGGCGGCATCAGGTTGATGTGCAGGTGGGACGGGTAGACGTCGAGCACCGCATCGGGCGCCAGGGCCGGCTGGTGGATCGCGTGCAGCAGTCGCTGCTCCGGTGTGTGGTGCTCGGGGGGCACGTCATCCGGATCCGGGTAGCGCTCGCGCAGGAGTGGCCACCACAGGTGCTCGCACTTCTCGTAGAACGCGCGGGTATCCAGAGCGCCGACCACGTACCCGACCGGGGCGCCTGTTCCGTCCTGCAGAACGAAAGCGAACCCCGGCTCTAGGTGCAGGTTAGCGCCGAGCGCGAGGTGGCCTGGCAGTTCCGGGTAGGTCGAATAGAGCAGTGTGCCGTCGTTACCGGCGTCCACGGTGCGCAGGCAGATCTCGTACAGCGCGTCGGTGTCAGCCTGACGGAACTCGCGGATGTTCATTTGCGGGCACCTCCGCCGACGCCGGCACTGATGTGACGTCGGGTCCCGAGTTCGAGAACAACCGGGCTTAACGTCATGTGCCGTCGTCGGAGCTTCATGATTCCATTTCCTACTTTATAGGTTGGAAGCGTGATCTGGAGTGATTGCGCTGTGTGACCGGGTCCGCGTCAGCCTTATGTGACCTCCGCACCAGATGCACCAGCTCGGACGTCTTCAGGGTTGTAACTAATCATTAGTTACGGCAAACTGTCAAGCGTGCGCGAGAATATGGCCCGTAACGGCTCTCCGGCGTTGATGCGACGCATCAACGCGGCTCGAGTACTACATGAGATCCGCACGTCGGGGCCGGTGTCCCGAGCGGATCTGACCAGAATAACCGGTTTGTCGGCACCGACCGTCACCAACGTCGTGAAGTATCTCTGGGCTTCGGGGCATGTCCGCCCACTGACGCCGGAACAGACACGGTCGGACGGCCGTCGTCCCACGTTGTATGAGTTCTGCGCTGACCTGCACAGCGTGCTCGGCGTGGACATCGGTGCTGACAAGCTGATGATTGTCCTCGCCGACCTGGACGGCCAAGTCCTCGGCAGGCGCCGGCGAGATACGTCCCGACTCCGGAAGCTCGGCCCGGACGAACTGTTGAAGCTGGTGCGTGACACTGCGGTTGAGCTGATGGCCGAGCACGAGGTTGCCGATGGCGACCTGCTCGCCGTCGGTGTCGGCACTCCTGGGGTCGTCTCCACCGGAGGCGTTGTTACGATCGCACCCCAGATTGACGGCTGGGAGGGTCTGGACCTCCGCGCCCGGTTGGCGGAGCTGTTCGGATGCCGGGTGCACGTCGAGCGCGAAGTGATCTTGTCGTTGCTGGCCGAACAGTGGGTCGGAGTTGCCCAGAACCTCGACGACGCGCTCTTCGTCCAACTCGGCATTGGGGTCGGTGCCGCGCTGCTGCTCAACGGTAACGCGTATCGCGGTGCCGATGGGGGTGCAGGTGAGATCGGACTGATGCCGCTACAAGGTGGTCGGCACGCGCGATTCATTGCTGGGTACGGGCTGTTCGAGTCCGTCACCGGCGGTGCCGCGCTGGCTCGGGAGGGCGCCGCGGCTGCCCGGACCGCCAACGGCGCGGCGATGCTCGCGATCGCCGACGGTGACTCGACAGCGGTCAGCGCCGCTGTCGTGTTCGAGGCTGCAGCTGCCGGTGACCGCGCCGCGTCGATGATCGTGAATAAGGCGCTGACAATACTGGCTCAGGGCATCGCGAGCCTGGTCTGTGCGCTCAACCCCCGTGCGGTCATCCTCAGCGGTGGCATGTCGCGGGCCGGCGACAAGCTGCTCCGCCGCCCGCTTGAGGCGAAGGTGGCCGCGCTGGTGCCCTTTCCGCCGATGTTTCTCACGTCAACGGTCGGCGAGGAAGCGGTTGCGCTTGGCGCGATCCGCCGCGTCACGCAGACCTTGGAGCAGGATCTGATCCTTCCAGACCTACAGGAAGTTCGATGAGAGTTCTTGCGGTCGGTGCTCACCCCGACGACCTAGAAATGTTGTGCGGAGGTACGTTGGCACGCTACGTCCGCGAGGGGCATCAGGTGACTATGTGCCACGTGGCGCTCGGCGACCGAGGCAGTTTCGTGCACACATCCGAGGAGATCGCTCGAATTCGCGTGGCTGAGGCGACAGAAGCGGCCGCTGTGGTCGGCGCCCAACACCTCACCCTCGGCATCTCCGACGGCGAGGTCAACGCTGCCGACCCGGTCCAACGGGACCTGGTCCTGGACCTGATCCGGACGACCCGACCGCAGGTGATCCTGACCCACTGGCCGCACGACTACATGGCCGACCACAACGAAGTGAGCAAACTGCTGCTGGACGCCAGCCACATCGCCACGCTGCCACTCAAAAAGACCGGGCACCCGGCGCACGATCTCGTGCCAGCCGTGTTCTACATCGACACGCTCGCCGGGGTGGGATTCACCCCGACCGAGTATGTCGACATCTCCGCCGACATTGATACGAAACTCGCCGCGCTGAGCTGTCACGCCAGCCAACTGGACTGGCTGCGCGACCACGACGGAGTCGACATCATCGAGCAGACCCGAGTCTGCAGCCGCTACCGCGGATACCAGTCCGGCGTGTCATACGCCGAAGGATTCACCGCGTGCCTTACCTGGCTGCGAGCCAGAACTACCCGTCTTCTACCGTGAGGGCCCACTCGCGCACATGGCAATGGCAAGCAGCGCCACCGAGTTCACCTACAAGCTCCGAACATCTGCACGCCTTCGCGTCCGGGAATCCTGCGACCGGGCCCGGCGGGAGCGCACGCGACGCCGTCGCGGGTGAAGGCGGCCGCCGTCTCTGCCGTGACCGTGGCGGTGACCGGGACGGCCGCACTCGGGCCCGTAATGCGCGCGTCGTCCATGACCCGAACCTCAGCCGCGCGCAGCGCTGGCCGGAATGACTCGCGTCTCGGGTCCCTGCGGCGGATGTGATCGGATGGAGATATGAAAGTACGGATTGGTGTCAGCCTCGGTCCGGCTGCGACGCCGCAGGGCCTGGCAGCTGGGGTCGACCTGCTGGAAAAGGCGGGCATCGACTCGCTCTGGCTCAGCGAGGTCGTATACGGCGACCTGGTCGAGCCGCTCACCGGCATGATGTACGCGCTGGCCAGAAGCAGTCACCTGAAGGTCGGCACTGGCGTCGCGGTTCTGCCCGGCCGCCATCCGGTCCTCGTCGCCAAGCAGCTGACCTCGCTCGCTGGGCTGGCTCCTGGCCGCGTCCTGCCGGTGTTCGGGCTGCGGCCGGCCCGGCGGCCCGAGGCGGCGGCGTTTCCGGTGAGCGGCCCCCGCGCGGCCGTGTTCGACGAGTCGCTGGAACTGCTGCGGCTCCTGCTATCGCAACAGGAGGTGACGTTCGCTGGCCAGTTCTTCAGCGTCGAGGGCGCGAGCGTCGGCCCGCGGCCGGCCAAGCCGCTGGACATCTGGCTCGGCGGCAGCGCACCCGAGGGGCTGCGGCGGGTCGGCAGGTTCGGCGACGGCTGGCTCGGCAGTTTCCTGACGCCCGCCGAGGCTGGCGCGGCGCGCGAGCACATCCAGGCCGCGGCGGCCGACAGCGGCCGGGAGGTGGACCCGGAGCATTTCGGCATCAGTCTCGCCGTCGGACCCATGACGCCTGACGTCATCCGCGCCATCGAGCGGCGCCGCCCCGGCGTGGATCCGTCGACGCTCTCGCCGGCTACCTGGGCGGACGCTCAGCGGATGATCGGCGCTTATATCGACGCCGGGCTCAGCAAGTTCGTGGTCCGTCCAGCGTCCCTGCCCGGCAGCGGCGGGCTGGAGCACTTCGTCGACGAGTTCGCCGCCGAGATGATGCCGCTGCAGACCTGAAGTCAGTCCGACTACCGGGCCTAGTCCCTGCCGCCCGTCAGGGCCAGGCTCGCACCGATTCCGATCATCACCAGCCCGCTTGTCCCGCCGACGAGCTCCAGCCTGCGCGGGGACCGGCTGAACCAGGAGCGCGCTGTGCCCGCGATCAGAGCCCACATGCTGTCGGAAACGAGCGCGATGGCGACGAACATCGCGCCGAGTAGCAGCAGCTGAAGCGGAACGTGACCGGTCGCGCGGTCGGCGAACTGCGGCAGCACCGCCGCGAA
>Ga0210393_10004681_pt1 | contig 10793 bp, 15 predicted proteins | sample IncBWC27OmetaG_FD_160068 | JGI IMG/M metagenome (GOLD analysis project Ga0210393, IMG submission 160068) | Forest soil microbial communities from Barre Woods Harvard Forest LTER site, Petersham, Massachusetts, United States - Inc-BW-C-27-O ...
GTCGAAGTTGCGTTGCAATACGTTGCGTCATGCACGCTCACTGGCAGGCTAGTCTTCCAAGGACGCACCGAGGCATACGGAAATGCACATAATTAGCCGCGATTAACGCTATACGTGATTCCCGTAATTTTGCCATGGCTTTTCGGGCGCAAACATTGGCGCGGTGGAGGCGACGTCTATGAGGGGTACGATTCCGAGTCAGTATCTCCGCAATATATTTATTTATCAGACTATATGCAAAACCTTAACTCCTCATGGCCTCCTGAAAACGCGGTGAATCCCCGAATTTTCTGGAAGAGTGCCAGAAGGTATCATTTCCCCAAGGAGAGATCGACCATTCCATAAACGAGTTTCATTTAGGCCAAGCGGATAGTTGACAGAATATCGTCAGGGTGTCACCTCTCCAGCCTCCAGAAGGTAGTTCAGTTGGCTGTTAAAGTAACACCGGAAACAAGAAAGAGTACTCCGTTTAAGGGCTGCGCAACAGTACTCACCAGGTACGGAAATAGATCCGAGTTGAACAGCCTCCAGGACCATTACGTGTGCCGTATGTCTCAGAAATGAGATAGACAACACGGAAATGGGTATTTCCGGTAGGGCGTTTTGCAGTATTAGCATACAGCTATTCCGGCTTCATGTTACCAGCCTCGAGAAAGTGGACATTTTATAGCGGAGAGAAGCGTTCGAGTAGCATAGCAGAATGCGTACATGAAAATTGCACGATAAGGCTGCTAAAGCTTCACAATGTCGACAATATTGATCATGGTGCCCAGAGCGCAGGCCGCGAAGACTACGTACAGACAACACTTGCATGGAAGTGCAGGAAACATTCTATCTGAGCCATGGCACTGGGGAGACGTCGACAATCTTGAGAACAGACTGGCAGCAATGGCAGCAATAATGACGTATACACAGAAATGCAATAAGCGCCTCGGTCTCAAAAGATGCGAAAGAACACTCGCCGAAGTTGAAGCTACTGGTTCATAGATGCTGCAGAGAATCCTTGCTTAGAATCCAGATGATGTGGACATAAGTCGTCTGCGTCGCCGTAACGGTTACTTGGATTACAGTAAGACAATGAATGAAAATGCCAGATTAAATGTTCCTATAAGTTTGGTCCGCATATGCACTTAATTCCAGTTGTGCACTATACGATCAGCGGAGGTAATGTCCGTGGAGGTAGGTAGGATGAGCGGAGTACCAAACTTGAAGCTTGAAGGCCGTCACCCACTGTCACGCCGACTTGAATTTGACCCGATGTCGATAAGGTCTGTCAGTCTCGCAAACCGCCGTCCAAGAAGGCCTCTGATGTTTTATCGCTGTACAATCGCGATTTGAGGTCGGTTGATCATTAGTTCACGCCGCACCTGCGAGGCCAGCGCGTGTTCCAACTTTGAAATTTGTTCAAATCTAATCTCGTGCTCGATTTATCAAAGGTTGACACTTTGTCCCAATTGGAGTCGATGCCTCATTTGTCCTTGACACCCGCCAATTTGAGTATGCCTTGTGAACCCTGAGCCCACCGGAACTTACCACTAGTACTAATAGCACGCCCCTTCTGGCTACGGTATGTATCCTTTGGCGCGTGCCCCGCGGCAGTGTTTCACCTCGAGGCTGACCCTGACTTCCATTTGCAAGTGTTCCACTCCGACTCGGACCGAGGTCCTGGACGCGAAAATTGCAACCTTGAGGCCTTAATGATAATATCTGCCTGAATCAATCTTGCTTTTAGAATGTCCACTACATTAAGGAGTATTCGCTTCAATACTCGAGGACACAAACGCTTGCCGTAGATCGTTCAGTTTCTCTTTCGTCTCTTGTCAGTTCCCGTCTATCGACATTTCTTTCATCTGTGAAAGCATTCTTATTGATACCTTCTGACACGGGGGACCTATCAGGTGTCATGGTCTTCCCGTGCCTCAAGTTCCGATAACATGATCAATCGTAAACCACTCCATCAGACAAACTACTTGTATGGTACGCCTCGCTGTCCTCCATATCCTGCTGTTTTTGTTACTTCCGTCATCCAGCGCTTTCCCGGATTAATAACCACCAAGTCTGGCAGCTCTTCTCAGGACGACATATAAACTCAGTTCTTCCGTTCTTTGGGCAGCGTCTCCGTCTCCGTCTCCGTATCCCATAGATGACCATGCTAGCCCCCTTATCCAATCCCTCGATCCCAGAAAAGAGCAGTACTGGTGGCTCTGCTCAACCTCTCCAACGCACTCAAAGCGCCAGGATTTCCGAAAATTTCAACCATTTTGTCGTCGGTATATGGGATCTATACATCGAAAAACGCCCCGTCAAGTGGCGCATCCCCTTCTACCCCCTTAACGCTGATAGGACATTCCTCATCAATGACTTACCATACCTATGGAAGGCTATTTATGACCTTAGTAGTCCGCTGCTTTTCGCACGCCTAGTGGTTTCAGCATGTCTTGCCCTTTCTCCCGCGGCATCCCTTTGGTTAGTGTCGTCAAGTCGTCAATGACCTGATAGCGGGTGCTGATTTAAAATATAGGTTTGCAGGAAAATTTTTGCGATTGGTAAGCCCGATTTAATGAACCCGCTTGACGTCTTCGAATCCAGGGCATAGGTGCAGGCTACAATCAATGACCGGGAACTGGATAGAGGCATGATGATTAGACTTACCTGCGGTCGAGTGGCGTGCTCCTTCGTTCAGTGCCTGCTTGAAAGAATGGATGGATGGCTTTACCTTGTCTTCGATGCCTCTGTCAAGAACCATTACTCCCATTTCGCTTTCGAGCACGTCGCACGCATAGATGTCCCGACCTTCATGGACCCTTCGGTATCTCAACGGTTGGACGCGGTGTCGCTCAGATACGGGTTCTGCTCCGTCGGGCCCACTCTCGACAGCTTGTTGCGTAGTGGCTGTAGCATTCTCGTGCTTCTCACTCAAATCAGTGTGCTCGTTCCCATCTTGCGTGAACAGGGAATCGGGTCATTTTTGAGCCTTTTGACTTGCCTTTGCCATTTGGTCGTCTGTGTTTTGTCCCAGATGGAGCTTGCAAACAGTAGCCTGGAGGGACTTGGTCGGGTTTCCACTAATGGTTCAGGTTCAGTCTCTTATCGTCGTATTTTCAATAGCATACGCAGCCACGACTCGAAACCAGGATTATGTGAAGATGGAAGGACTCAAGCAACTCGTTAGTGATAGAGAACATCGCCAGGAGATTGTCGCCAATGGCCTCGGTTCATATCTTACTTTTCGTGCGTTTGCTGTGCGTCTACCACGATCCGTGTATTTATTGTTCTGTTCCCAGACTTTATAGAACTTAGTCGCCGCCTCGGAAACCGCGCGGGTGAATTCTGGAACCATTTTCTCATCAATCAACGAAAGACGAATCATACAATTCATTTCTTGAAGTGGTTTTCCGGGGAGCTGCCGGAGGTGAGCATCTAAATTTCGGTTTCATGGCTATATGTACTCACTTGTTTCCCAAGATTGCCTTTGTGTTGATAATGGTTCAGAACTCGGCCAACCTTCCGATGGCTCTCGCTGCTTTCACTCTCATCCAATCAGCCGCCAAGAACCTTCGCTTCAATTTGAACTCCATTTTCCAACAAACCGGTGATCTTGCAAGCCAATTGTCAAATCTACGCGCAATATATGCTGTGAGCGAGATCCAGAACCAGGTTATAGACGGCGCGAAAAAGTTACAGAACAGTCGCGAAGGAATTAGCCTGGAATTCAAGTGGGTCCTCCCCGCCACATATCATCGAATGCTCCTTCATTGGATTCAAGGGACGTATCGTTCAAATATCCTGGAAGCAAGAGTTATGCACTGCAGGGTGTGTCATTCCGAGTCCAGCAAGGTCAACTATGTGTAAGGGAATACCCGACTTTTGAACGCATTGTCTCATTCCCAACCAGGTCATCGTGGGCTTCAACGGCTCAGGGAAAAGCACAATCCTAAAGTTAGTCGCTCGCATATATGATGTCACTGAAGGAACTATCCGCATCAATGGTCGCGATATCCGGGAACTTAAACTGGACGATTTACGCCGCTCAATCGCGGTCCTGTTTCAAGATTACACGTTGTTCCCGATATCAGTGCGTCTCACGGTAACGTTACCTTGTAGTCTCTCAAAAAAGTCTCCGCCAAGATTAAAGACGACATCGGATTGGGTAATCCCGAACATGCCACCGACGATAAGCTTATCAACGAGGCAGCACGTCTCGGGGGTGCAGACACCGTAATAAGACGATTGTCTGACGGTTGGGACACCTATCTCTCCCGCCCAGACTCTGTCCATGACGTGATCCGCATTCAACGCAATGATGAAAATGGTGACATCGGTCGTGCGCTTCGCAAACTGACAGGAACGGAACCACCACAAGGACTCAGCGGTGGACAACAACAAAGAATCGCCGTGTGAGTCTATAATGCAGGCTTCCTCGAGGGATGAATACGACTATAGATAAAGTGCACGCACCTTCATGCACACCCTTGGACCAGACTCAGCCGTTGGGCTGCTGCTGTTTGATGAGCCGAGCGCTGCCCTTGATCCTGTTGCTGAGCACGGTACTGTCCTTTCCTCAGCGCCTCCCTTCCCATTAATGAACGGTACAAACCCAGATCTTTTCTCGCGACTTCACGAAAGTCGAGGAGAGAGGACGATGGTCTTTTCGACTCATCGCTTCGGAAACCTGACAAAGTATGCGGACATTATAGTGTACGCACTTTCAAAGTCACAATTCGAGGACATCCGTTGACGATCCTGCACCAGATTCATGAATGAGACGGCAGTCGTGGAGACAGGTACCCACGAGGAGCTGATGAAGACTGGGGGCGACTATGCTCGCCTGTGGAAATTGCAAGCTGAGGCATTCGCGTGATGCTCAGCTTGCTGGACCCTGTGTTACCAATGCACTCCCTTGGCCGAAGTTGGAGACAGGTCGTTGTATGTAGCACGCAGGAGGGACGACAGCTTCAAGTCGGATCAGGAAAATACACATGTATAAGGCCTTCTTTGCTCGGTGGCAGGCGTGACGGAACTCGGTGCTAGGCCGACTCCCGGAGGATGTTTACACACTTGAGGGATAAGGGCATTGTTTCGACCGAAGAATGTTCAAACCTAAGGTAAGTCCGATGTGTATTCGTCAGCAGGATATCCGATATGAATTCTGTGCAAGTGATTTCCAGTAATTACCCTCTGGAATGCAACTATCTTCCGACTCCACCATTGTTTTACGGGGTACTCTTGTCCGGGAGAAGGTGCCATTTATCTCTCTTGCAGGACGGAGATAGCCAGACTTCGGATGACAGCATCCCACGACTCGGGACTGTTCGCTGTTCATCTCAGCTTACTTTGAGTACACGCCCATGTTCATTTATCCCTTGCTGAGAAAACCCGACTGTCTCGTGTCTAGAGTGATCAACTAGTCTGGTGAATTTCTAGAAGGGTTCAAAACTCGGAGGGTGCTCTACGAGAAGAGCGGCCGAACGGATGAATTTGAAGAGCCGAACAAAAGAGCTTCCAAGGCGAGTAGAGCGAAGATCCGAAAGTGTGATGCCTACCTAGGGCTGCCCCTCCCCGCGGATTGTACCCAAACCGATTGAAAAATTTCAAGTCCGGTGGCCCGATACGACACCATGAAAGGGAATTGGAGGCGCCGAATGGGAAGAAGGTGACGATAGGCCGGGAGAATAGAATTAAGGGGAACATCTAGATCGTAGGCATGAAGTGTCGACAGAAGGAGAGAAAAAAAACATGAGAGGCACGAATGGAACTCAAGCACGGGCTCACGGGAAGCTCAGAGTCCTCGTACACCCATACTCACAGTTCTGAGAGGTCACAAGGCAGGCAACATTGGCTCGTGGAGCCGGGAGTCTGGGTATAACAATGACTTCGCAACCACCCATCAGCACTGCTTGGAGTATGTCTTCGGGAACTTGTGCTGGGAGTCATTCTCTCCCTGGCTGAGTGAGAGTCAAGAGCACGGGTGACAGATGGTCCGTGCGCGGGATGATCGGCAAATACCGGACTCTGCCTGCACGTGAAACAATTCCCTTGTTAAAATAATGATTTATGCTCTTTCCGGCTAGATGCACCACACATCCACCTGTATCCACCTGTGATCTCTCCTTGACAGGTTTAAACTGGTGAAATTTATAGAATGATGACGAGGCATCAAATGAGATCAGGTGCTGAGATTGTGGCACGGGTGTCATCCTGCTTCGCGCCCGACGTTGGGCTCCAGTGGCGGAGAATGCTATTTATCTCTCAGACCATTTTTAGTTCGCTCTGTCGTGCAAGCGCGTACCACCAGTGTTTTCTTAGTGTTGACTTACATTAACCGAACGGCGGCCACCCAGCTTTCTCCGTCAACAACCTCGACACGATGTCTTCCACCTGCACCGTCAGCTCAGTTGACTTATTCTGGCCAACGTAGTGTCGATGTTATAAAAGGGTCGATGGTGAGCTGCCGAATTCGAGCGTCTATTCACTCTGCTCGACACAGTTCCCGCGCAAACCGCACGAAAAATGAGGAGATAAACATGGGCGGATAATCGAAGGGCACAATGACAAATGCCACACCTAGTAAAAATTTCGTTTCAGAGGGACTAAAAATCACAAGATGGGCGTTATCGGGTCTGGGTGACTGGCTGAAGTCTCATGTCATGGGCAACTCGGACCCAGGTGTATGGCAGTTAGGCTGACACCCTTGGCGCAATATCATAATCAATGGCGCATTGGCGTCGTGTTTGTGTAAAAGGGGGCCTTAATTCCAGCTTTACGTGCTTGTACGTTCCCAGCACCGCCATGAGAGGTAGGTATTTTTATCGTACACAACCAATTGTATACTTACGACTGATTCAAAGGGCGCAGCAGTAAAAGTATTAAAGCGCTAGTGCGTGGCTTCCCTCAACAAACAGCCTTCATCATAAGAAAATGAAAACTGTGGAACGGAACTTATCCAACATGCGATACAGTTTCTGGATCTGCCTGGGTTGGCCTGGTCAGCGGCGCGACTTGAATTGAATCCTCCTCGAATGCCGAATCAGGTCCGTAAGGAACAGTAGAGCCCTGATTAGGGATTCGGCACGGCACGACATCCGATCCCTCATTGAGAGATGAGGGGCCTTTCATACTGGTTGATGACCACGCTTCTTATAATAAGTTGTCTGAATAGCCTGTTTCTGAGCTATCCCTTCACGGTCACTAGTATTGTGACGCCAATGTTAGCGCTAGAAGGAAAGTTGCGGCCAGTAGAATGGCCGACGGTTCCGAGTCGCCCGGTGGCGTCGACAGTTCCCGACGGGTCCAGGCGGCCCCAACTCTGGTCCATTCCACCTCTGGAGTCCCAACCGTTGGGGCACACCACACACGTTACTCATTGCGCGCTCGTCACTCCATCAACTCGGAAGCCATGATTCAGAGACTTCCAAGGCCATACTAAACCATCTCGCCTTCTCGCTTATCCGCTAGTTTATATCTCCGGAACCAGTCAAGGTCGCATGAAGATCCGTAGTTTGTTCCAAATTTACAAATTTCTACGGGCGGTTTCTGTATTCCCCAGCTGGAAAACAGCCGCTTGTTCGGGTTTCAACAGTTGGGCTGTGTTATAGTAAGTACTCCGATTCTCATTCAACTTACCCTTGTCCTCCAACCAACTCTTCTTCTGTACCATTTCTGCGTAATTATGCCTGAAAAGCTCACATGGCTCAAGATCAATCCATATGTCTCCGTTTCTTGCCAGCCTAACACTGCCAATGGCCGTATTGTGGTGAAAGATAACGATGACACATCTCCCTCGTGCGTTCGGTCACCACCACCCTGGTACGCTTGGTCTAACCCCTTGATGACACAGCATCATCTTGTTATTCGGCTGGAGTGAGCATCACTTTTTCCAATTCCTTGTGTATCCCTGACTCCTTGTTGTAGTGGGAGCTCGCTTTAATCAGATTCTCGAGTATGCGGATGCCCTCCACGAGTGTTTTCCGTCATCCACCATTGTTATCATTAGCTCATGGGCTGAATTCGTTTGGCGATCTCAATCACACCTTGTACGTGCAGTATCGGCTAGCGTATCCGTTATGCGAGGATTTACTCTGATTTTTATTGTCAGAACACTGTTATGATCCCAGTTGTCGAGCTTCTGCAGGGCGAAAGGGATCAAAGCGCTCGTTTCCGTGGCATTCTGGTACACATTATTTCCAATGGTTCGTGTCTCATTCCCATATCTCTTGAGGTGGTATTTTCATACATTCCTACCAGGGGGCGGCTGGCAATTCATGACGCTTCGTAATATGCTCTCCAAACTTCAGCTTTCCAGTCCTACACCGAACCGAGCACCAACGGCTCTCGTACTTGATTCTGTGCCCGACGACAAAGGCCTCAAGTCCTCGCTCCGCGCGATCTCCCCGACGAATCCCATCCTTGGCGCCCTCGTCTTCCCTGTTCTCATATGCCTCTATGTGTCCATCTACATACACACTCGCCTCACGGGCCGCCGGCCGCTCTTTGCTGACCTACGTGCAGCTCTCCTCCAGCCTGACATTCTGCCTTCTATAGTTTCCGGGGTTGCGCCGCGTCTGTACGTGTACTCGCAGAGCGACCCACTTGTTCTTGCGGAACGCGTGGAGCAGCATATAGTCGCTGCAGCCCAGCTTGGGCTGGACGTTGCGATAGAAGAGTTCGAGGGTACCGGCCATGCTGCCCATATGCACTCGGATCCGAAACGGTATTGGAATGCTGTGCATAGCATGTGGATGTGCGCCGTCGCTCAGCTGGGCATACCCTCTGGTTAGCTAACTCTGTTATGATATTGGGTATCTGAGGTCGTGTTAATAGTTGATTTTGTTATTCTTACTATTTTGCAGCTGATCGATGATCCCCACCATCGAATAAGATGCATTGCGTTTTCTTATTGTCGTTTCACATCAACTGTCCTACTCATCTCTATCTAGGCTCTCCTTGCAAGGTAATACAACCTGAAGTAAGTGGAAAATAATCTGATACATCCATATGAAGATCCGCGAGCCTGAGCAGCCACTTCAGATAGCACATGCAGAGCATTTGGCGGAAACAGGAACCAACTATTAATTAGCTGAAGATTTCAGTTGATAAGGAAGATCATCCATCATGTGTTGAGAAGGACCAAGATCGAGTGGCCGGGAAACTTCATTTGGATGCTGCGTAAGGATATTCTGAGTCAACTTTAATCTAAAAGCGACAGTCGCCATTTGCACTGCGTGCTGCGGCGAGTCCTATTTGGAGCATATGGAAGTAATCTCCGATTCCGAGCCAACCCTGCAAAAGTAACGGAAGAACACAGCTCGACTCATCACTATGTAGTAAGTGGCTGAGATGGTGTTCACCAAAGGGAAAGCGCGGACAAAGAGAGAGAAAAAGAGACGACGAGGGATACGGTGAGATGGATGGAACGCAAACGGACTGAGATTCTGGTGAGCTGTACTGTTAGCTAACTCGCTAGCTACCCTGCACGACAAGCAGGAGGTGTGGTTTATTCTTGGGTACCTAAAAGAGTTTGTAAGCATCGAATGGAGGAGAAAGGAATGAATGGCTGTGTTGAACTTGAATGAGAGGCCATGTGAAATAGGAGGTGAGGTCAGGAAGGGAAGTGATGGCTGTGGGCGAGGTGGTTCTGGTGTTGATATACGTTGATAGTGTGTTGATCCGTACGTAGCTCCGAGGGCCACCTTACATCACAATGACACCACTAATTGAAAGGCTAACCCCCTCGTTCGGTCCACATGATACTGCATATCGAAGTCGTGAGATGGCCACAATATTAATGATGATCATCGTTAGTCCCAGTACATTTGTCGTCAGAAACTATTTCCTACGAGGTAGGGGAACACGGCGATAAATGGCGTCGAGGACCTGAAGTGATCGAACGATAACCGGGACTCGGTCCTGCGATGATGCCTCGCTATTCCGAAAATGCACTATTTATGGCGACAGGGATGGCCCGGAGTTCAGAGACCCCGATCTCTGCTTCTTCCCCTGTAGGATGGCAACGATGAGAGTAATAAACCTTGCTGGATTTGCACCGCTGAACCCTAGAAAGCCCTCTGCTTCCTCTCATTGTACCTGCAATGAAGACGGTCGAATTGTCGTATGACGCGAATTCGGACACTGATCCCGCCCGTGAATACGGATGCCATACAGAGAGTGTGTTGGTGTGGATCCAGGTACAGAAAACTTCCGTAGGAACAAGTCGTATGATTGGATAACATGGCACACTGGACCATTTATCTGCGATGTCGCCGACGATCTCGACGATCTCAAAGGCGATCGCTTCACTCTGTGTAAGGACGGATTGGACAGCTCGTGCGCGCCGACGACGTGTCGGAGGGTCGTCCGGGCGCGGTCCATCAGCGCTTGACGCAGATTCGCAATGCCAAACGCGGTGCGGTACGGGTCACGATTTGAAAATAGATCAGAGTCGCTGTTGTTTGTTCGGGCGGTTAGTCAATACCAAAGAATAGAAAAAGAAGAGGGGGATGAGTGATGGGGGAAAGAGGGAGTAAGGGTGGAGGGAGGGTAAGAGGGAACGTACATTCAACGGTTGAAATTGTCGCGAGTGATGACATCGACGAGTCTGCCGACTAATGGGGATGATTTGTATTTTGACGTCCACGATGCGGAGCGATTCGGTACAGACGTCCGCTGATGATGGACAAAGATGCACACTCTAGATGTATGAGCCAGGGAACACTCCCCTAGTAAAATTCCACTGATGACTATGACTACCAACACGGAAGCGGTGAGTATCACCGTGTCATCAGAGCAACCATAGC
>Ga0210393_10004682_pt1 | contig 10793 bp, 10 predicted proteins | sample IncBWC27OmetaG_FD_160068 | JGI IMG/M metagenome (GOLD analysis project Ga0210393, IMG submission 160068) | Forest soil microbial communities from Barre Woods Harvard Forest LTER site, Petersham, Massachusetts, United States - Inc-BW-C-27-O ...
TGTCGAACTCGCTGAAGTCGGGCAAATGCGGCAGGTCCTCGGTGATCTCCTCGACGTGGCGGTCATGCAGCGCCCAATCGGCGGCGCTGGCGGCCTTCTGAACGCGGTCGAAATCGGTGGCCACCCGGCGCAGCACGTCGAGCAGGTAGTGCACGCTCGACCAGGTCACACCGATCGTGAAGATCAGCAGGACGCTGTTGATCGACGTCTTGTTGATCTGGATGCCGAATCGGTCCATCAGGATCTTCTCGCGGAAGTCATACCCGTTCATTCCGGTGTTGCCGACGAACAGCGTGACTCGCGTCGGGTCCAGCACGAACTGATCGGAGCGCCAGGCCTCGTTCCACTCGGCCAGGGCGCCCTGCCTGATCGAAGCGGTCGAGCTGACCGCGGAGGCCCGGAACTCCTCGGGCACCAGGTCGGACTCGTCGAGGATGCGGAACCACTTGCTGATCAGCCGGTCTTTGCGGACGCGGTGCCGGAAAACCAGCGCCATGTCATAGACCTGCCGGACCAGTTGGAATCCCTCCATGTCGACCTGCCGGCGCGCCAGGTCCAGCGACGCGAGAAGTTGCTGGTTCGGCGATGTCGACGTGTGGGTCAAAAACGCTTCAGTGAACGCGTCCCGAGCGCGCGCATTGAAATCCTGATCGCGGACGTGGATCATCGACGCCTGCCGAAACGCCGACAGCGACTTGTGTGTGGAGTGTGTCGCGTACACCCGGACCCGCGCAGAACTGGGGTCGGGCAGCAGCCGGCGGTGCACCCACTCCGACCGGTCGACTCCCTCCATGGACGCGGACCAATTCCGGTATTCCTCAGCGTATTCCGGCGACGACAACGTCTGGTAGAGACGATCGGCGGCCACCATGGCGGTGCGCTGCCGGGCCCACGGCACGGCGGTGGCAAACGCGTACCACGCCTCGTCCCAGAGGAAGCAGATGTCGGGCTTGATCGCCAGCACCTCCTCCATGACGCGCCGAGGGTTGTAGACGACGCCGTCGAAGGTGCAGTTGGTGAGCAGCAGCATGCGCACCCGGTGCAGCTGCCCGGCCGCCTCGAGGTCCAGCAGCGTCTTCTTGATCGTTTCCAGCGACACCGCTCCGTAAATGGCGAACTGCGGCAACGGATATGCGTCGAGGTACAGCGGATACGCGCCGGCCAGCACCAGACCGTAGTGGTGGGACTTGTGGCAGTTGCGGTCGATCAGAACGATGTCACCCGGCCGGGTCAGGGACTGCACGACGATTTTGTTGGCGGTCGACGTTCCGTTGGTGACGAAATAGGTGTGGTCGGCGTTCCACGTCTTCGCGGCCTTGTCCATCGCCTTCCTGATATTGCCGTGCGGGTCCAGCAGCGAGTCGAGGCCACCCGAGGTGGTCGAGGTCTCGGCCATGAAGATGTTGCGGCCGTAGAACTCTCCCATGTCCTGCAGCGACTTGGAATTGAAGATGCTGGCGCCACGCGCGACGGGAAGGGCGTGAAACTGACCGACCGGTGCCGCCGCATAAGCGCGCAGCGCGTCGAAAAATGGTGTGGCGAACCGGTTCCGCAAGCCCGCGAGCACCGTGCTGTGCAGGTCGGTGACATCGTTGAGCCGGTAGAACGTCCGGTCGTAGACGTCCGGCTCATCGTCATTGCCCGCCGCGATCGACTCGTCGGTGAGCAGATAAAGGTCGATATGGGGCCGCAACTCGCGGATCCACTCGCCACATTCGACCCAGTCGTTGGCGTGATCGGGGACGACCGGCCCGGCCTCTGAGTCGTTGGGCCCTAGCAACGTGTTCATCAACGGCACCCGGTCGCGCGACCGCAGCGGCAGGTCGTGGCGAATGATCGCGGCCTGGATCTCGCCGTTCAACGCGACCGCGGTGATGGCGTCCTCGACGCTCGGTACCACAAGGAGCTCGAACTGCACTTCGTCGGACGGGCAGCGCAACGCGCGCAGGCATTCGGCCAGGCTGTCAGGGGCCGTGTTCAGGGCATCGTCGGCGAGCAACACCGTGTAGAACTGCTGCTGTTTGGCTTGGGCTACCAGCTCCTGGTCGGCCAGCGGCGCCGTTGTATCGAAAAGCCCTGCGCGGTCACCGTATTCACACAGCAGCCGGACGGCCAGCGACACCTCTTCGCTGAGCCGCACCGTGGAAAGACCCTCGAGGTGAGCCCGGAAGGTCGCCAGATTCTCCGCGCCGGGATACAGCCAGTACCGCTCGTAGGCGCCGATGCGGGCCATCAGACGCTTCACCCGGGCGACGTCGTGGGCGATGTCCAGCCCGGCGAGGTTTACCTCGGCGAGGTGACGGCACGCGTCGTCGAGCAGGTTCCACGTGTCGACGCGGGTGTACGACGGGTTGGCGACTGCCGCCAGCGCCGAGACGCGAAGTCGTCGCGGATGGGCACTGTCTCGATTCATGTCGTCACCTTCCGCGGGATCCAGCAAGTATTGTGCCCCCCTGTGCTGCGCACGGGATCTTTTCGCCCAGGATTCGACGGCGTCGGTCAGCGATCCAGCTCGTCGTCACTGTCTATGACCCGCCGATTGGCACGGGTGTTGTCTACCCACCGCAGCACCGGAAGCTCCCAGCGGCGCGCCGGCAGATCGGTGACGTCGCCGAGCGACCTCACCACGGCCTGCGTCAGGCCCATGATGGCGGCCATCACCGGCAACAGCGGCTGCAGCGGCTTGGCCGCCGAGCGGACCGTGCTGATGCGGCGGGCCACGATCAGGCGCTCGATCGAGTGATACAGCCAGGCGCCGACGCCCAGCGCGTAGATCGAGAGCACCGACGCGATGATGGTCCAGCCGTAGGCGGCACACACCACGGCGCCCAGCACCACCGTCGCAGCCAGGAAGGCCGCGACGACGACACGCAGCTCCAGTCGGGTCATGCCGGTGGTCCCTCGCTCTCCGGCGTGCCGGCGGCGCCCGACCGCACCGCCCCTCGGACCGCCTGAGCGGCCGCCCGGATCTGCGGCGTCACCAGCATGATCTGGCCCAACACTCCGTTGATGAAGCCTGGCGAGTCGTCGGTGGACAGCTCCTTGGCCAGCTGTACGGCCTCGTCGACGGCGACCGGCTCCGGCACGTCCTCGGCATACAGCAGCTCCCACACCGAGACCCGCAGAATGGCGCGATCCACCGCGGGCAGCCGGTCTAACGTCCAGCCCTGCAGATGCGAGCTGATCAGGTCATCGATATGCGCGCTGTGCTCTCCAACCCCGCGAGCCGCGGTCTGGGTGTAGGCCTGCAGCGGCGCCACATCCGGCTTCGTTTCGGCCAGCGCGATACGGACATCGACGATCTCTGCCGGGCTCAGCCCGCGGGCCTCGGCTTCAAACAACAGGTCGACGGCACGTTTGCGGGCGTGATGGCGTCCCTTGCTGGTCCTTGCCGGCTTTCCTTCAGGCATAATGCCTGCTCACGCGTTGACACGTCCCAGGTAGCTGCCGTCCCGCGAATCGACCTTGAGCTTGTCTCCGGTGTTGATGAACAGCGGCACCTGGATCTCGGCACCGGTCTGGAGGGTGGCCGGCTTGGTGCCGGCGCTGGACCGGTCGCCCTGCAGGCCCGGCTCGGTGTGGGTGACCTCGAGTTCGACCGAAACCGGCAGCTCGATGTACAGCGGCGATCCGTCATGAAACGCCACCTGCACCGGCAAGCCCTCCAGCAGAAACCGCGCGGCGTCGCCGACCAGGGACTCCGGCAGCGGGTGCTGCTCGTAGTCCTGGCTGTCCATGAACACGAAGTCCGAGCCGTCGCGGTACAGGTAGGTGGTGTCGCGCCGGTCCACGGTGGCGGTGTCCACCTTCACGCCGGCGTTGTAGGTTTTGTCGACGACCTTGCCCGAGAGGACGTTCTTGAGCTTGGTGCGCACGAAGGCCGGGCCCTTGCCGGGTTTGACATGCTGGAAATCGGTGATGGTCCACAGCTGTCCGTCGATCACCAGAACAAGTCCGTTCTTGAAGTCGGAAGTGGTCGCCACGGTCGGTAAATCTCCTAGATTGTGTGTGTCGCTGTGGAACATCCTACGGCCGCAAAAACTTCGACTGACTCACAAGGGCTGCAGCAGGATGTACGACGCACGCGGCAGCAACGGCGTTTGGCTAGAGCCGACGTTTGGTCAGATCGGAGTCCATACGCCGTTGTTCCAAAATCCCCACTGATTGACAGTCGGGTTCCACATCACGTTGGCCCCCGGCGCCCACGGCGGTGAAGGCGGCTGCGGCGGCGCCCACGGCGGCGGGGGTCCCCAGGGTCCCCAGCCCGCCGGACCACCTTGGGACAGGCCTCCTGAACCTTGCCAGTCGTGGCAGTGATTCCAGTCCGGGTTGTTGCCCCACCCGGGGTCCCATTGATCGCCTGGGCACCAGTGATAGCTGGGCACAGGAGCCGGGCGTGGGTGTGGGTGCCATCGCAGCACTGCCTCTTGCGTAATTCAGGTCCGCGTAGGAAATCGGCGTGGCCCTGGCTTCCGCCTCAAGCCCGCAGCCGGGTCGCTCGCGCTCGCGCCTCGGCGGCCAGAGCCTCGGCTTCGGCGGCTTCTGCCCGCGCCCGCGCCTCAGCGGCCACAGCCTCGGCTTCGGCGGCTTCTGCCCGCGCCCGCGACTCGACGGCCAGAGCCTCGGCCTCGGCCGCTTCTGCTCGCGCCCGCGCCCGCGCCCGCGCCTCGGCGGCCACAGCACCGGCTTCGGCGCCTTCTGCCCGCGCCCGCGCCTCGGCGGCCACAGCCTCGGCTTCGGCGGCTTCTGCCCGCACCCGCGCCTCGGCGGCCACAGCTCCAGCTTCGAAGGCTTCTGCCCGCGCCCGCGCCTCAGCCGCCACAACCTCGGCTTCGGCGGCTTCTGCCCGCACCCGCGCCTCGGCGGCCACAGCTTCGGCTTCGGCCGCTTCTGTTCGTTCCCGCGCCCGCGCCCGCGCCTCGGCGGCCACAGCTCCGGCTTCGGCGGCTTCTGCCCGCGCCCGCGCCTCGGCGGCCACAGCCTCGGCTTCGGCCGCTTCTGCCCGCACCCGCGCCTCGGCGGCCACAGCTCCAGCTTCGGCGGCCACAGCTCCAGCTTCGAAGGCTTCTGCCCGCGCCCGCGACTCAGCGGCCACAGCTCCGGCTTCCGCGGCTTCTGCCCGCACCCGCGACTCGGCGGCCACAGCCTGGGCTTCGGCCGCTTCTGTTCGTTCCCGCGCCCGCGCCCGCGCCTCAGCGGCCAGAGCCTCGGCTTCGGCGGCTTCTGCCCGCGCCCGCGCCTCGGCGGCCACAGCTCCGGCTTCGGCGGCTTCTGCCCGCACCCGCGCCTCGGCGGCCACAGCTCCGGCTTCCGCGGCTTCTGCCCGCGCCCGCGCCTCAGCGGCCACAGCTCCGGCTTCGGCGGCTTCTGCCCGCGCCCGCGCCTCAGCGGCCACAGCCTGGGCTTCGGCCGCTTCTGTTCGCGCCAGCGCCCGCGCCCGCGCCTCAGCGGCCAGAGCCTCGGCTTCGGCGGCTTCTGCCCGCGCCCGCGCCTCAGCGGTCAGAGCTTCGGCTTCAGCAACCAGAGCCTCGGCTTCGGCGGCTTCTGCCCGCGCCCGCGCCTCAGCGGTCAAAACTTCGGCTTCGGCGGCCAGAGCTTTGGCTTCAGCGGCCAGAGCCTCGGCTTGGGCGGCTTCTGCTCGCGCCCGCATCTGGGCGGCCAGAGCTTCGGCTTCGGCCGCCAGAGTTTCGGCTTGGGCGGCTTCTGCCCGCACTCGCACCTCGGCTTCCAACTCCGGTCGCGACAGCTTCGGCTTGGCCTGTGCCCTCGCTTGGCTATAACGGCCAGCAGAGAGGGGCTGAGCAACAAGCGTAGGTCGCTGCCGGCCCACAGCAGCCGAACCACCAATCGCGCGCCGAAACAAATCCATCACGATTAAAGCCATGCCGTCCAACGCGGCAAAACCCAGCAGCGGCACGAACACGAACAGGAATGGGTGCCCGGCAAATGCGCCCAGGAGGATGATCGCCAGTGGCACCGCGAACGCCGCCGCGACCCACGGATCCCGTTGCAGCCAACTAATAAGCATCCTCGGAGACCACCACCACCGCATGATCGCTCTCCTTCGCGGAGATACTGGCATAGCGTCGCTCGACCCTTTGAATGCAGTCACTCTGCCAGACTCGGGGCTTGCTGGCGAGCGTGCCGCGCATGCTAAGTCAGAATGGCCAGTTCTTTGGGGAACCGGGTCAGCAGTTCCGAGGTCTGCCCGACGGTTTCGGGCTCTGTTGGCGTCCCCCCAGCTACTACCAACGTGTCCTCGATGCGGACACCGCCGCGGCCGGGTAAGTAGACGCCGGGCTCCACGGTGACTACGGAGCCCGCAAGTAGTGTTCCGGCGGATGTGGCTCCGATTCCCGGCGCTTCGTGGATCTGCAGACCCACGCCATGCCCCAAGCCATGGCCGAAATTCTCGCCGTAGCCGGCGTCGGCGATCAGCTGACGCGCTGCGCCGTCCACCTCCCGCAGGCCGGCCCCCGGTCGCAACGCCTCCCGGCCGGCCCGCTGCGCATCGGCGACCAGCTGATAGACCTCCAGCTGCCAGTCAGCGGCCTTACCCAGCACGAATGTGCGGGTCATGTCGGAGTGATAGCCCGCGACCAGCGCGCCGAAGTCGATCTTGACGAAGTCACCCTGGGCCAGCACGGCATCGGTGGGCCGGTGATGCGGAATCGCCGAATTCGGCCCCGCGGCCACGATCGTCTCGAACGAGATCCCATCGGCGCCGTGGTCGAGCATCAAGGCCTCCAGCTCGCGGCTCACCTCGCGTTCGGTTCGTCCGGGCCGCAGACCGCCGCGCGCCACCAGATTGTCGAGCGCGGCGTCGGCCGCCTCACAGGCCAGCCGCAGCAGCGCCAGCTCGCCGGCGTCTTTGACCTCGCGCAACGCCTCGACCGTGCCGGCGGCCCGCACCAGCTCGGTATCGCCGGCCCGTTCGTCCAGCTCACTGCTGAGCGCGTCGAAGCCGTCGACGGTGACCACATTGCTTTCGAAGCCCAGCTTGCGCACGCCGCCGTCGGCGGCCTGACCGACCAGGTAGCGCCCGAGGGCCCGCTCGATGGCGATCTCGAGGTCTGGTGCCTGCTCCGCGGCCTGGGTACGGTACCGGCCGTCGGTGACCAGAACCGGCACCCGGTCGTCGGCGAAGACCAGCAACGCGCCGTTCGAGCCGGAAAATCCCGATAGATAACGCACGTTGATCAGGTCTGTGACCAGCATCGCGTCCAGCCCGCTGGCACCGATTTGCGCTTTCAGCTTGTGTCGACGCTGGGAATGTGTCACGACCCTTGACGGTACTCGCTACGCTTTTCCCCCATGAGCAACTGGATGCTGCGCGGATTGGCGTTAGCCGCGGTAATGGTCGTCGTTCGCTTATTCCAGGGGGCGTTGATCAATGCCTGGCAGGAGTGGGCCATGTGGATCAGCGTGGTGCTGCTGCTCCTGTTCATCGTCTGCGCGGCCGTGTGGGGGGCGATCGACGGCCGGTCCGACGCCACCGCCAATCGGGATCCGGATCGCCGGCAGGATCTGGCGATGACCTGGCTGCTGGCCGGCCTGATCGCGGGGGTCGTCAGCGGCGCCGTCTGCTGGCTCATCGCGCTGGTCTACAAGGGGATCTACACCGGGGGCCTGCTCAATGAGGTGACGACGTTCGCGGCGTTCACCGCGCTCGTCGTTTTCCTATCCGGCATCATCGGTGTGACCTTCGGCCGCTGGCGGGTGGACCGACAGTTCGAGAAAACGCCGGAGAAACACCACGGCCTTGGCGATAAGGGGCGGGACGGGGACACCGACGTGTTCGCAGCCGTTCGCGGCGATGACACTCCGACGGGCGAGATCCCAGCGGCCCAGACCGAGGAACGGACTGCGTCGGTGGCCACCGCCGAGCGCGAGGCACCTACCGAAACGATCCCGACGGCCGGACGTGACGCATCCACCGAAACGATCCCGACGGCCGGACGTGACGCATCCACCGAAAAGGTCCCGACGGGCACATGGGGAACACCTACCGAAAAGGTCGCCGCCACCGACGATGACGCGAAGACCGAGGCGATCCGAACCGACACCGACCCGAAGCACGGACGCCCCGAACCGAAAAAGGACTAGCCCTCAGTCGGTCGCAGACCCGGCCAGGTAGCGCAGGGCGAGCAGGTAACTCTGGACTCCTAGCCCGACGATCACTCCGGTTGCGACCGGGCTGATGTAGGAGTGGCGCCGGAACTCTTCGCGGGCATGCACGTTGGAGATATGCACCTCGATCAGCGGTGCGCGCAATTCGGCGCAGGCATCGCGCAGCGCGACCGACGTGTGGGTCAGGCCGCCGGCGTTGAGGATCACCGGTTCGCCCGCATCGGCGGCCAGATGGATCCAGTCCAGCAGCTGGGCTTCGTTATCACTTTGGCGCACAACAGCTTTGAGTCCAAGCCCAGTGGCCTCACGCTCGATGAGCGCGGCCAGCTGGTCGTGGGTGGTGTCCCCATAGACGTCGGGCTCGCGCCGGCCCAGCCGGCCCAGGTTGGGGCCGTTGAGGACGTTCACCGTGACCGTCATGAGGCTTCGACTTCCGGATAAATCCCCGCATAGGCGGCCGCCAGCAGCGACGGGTCGGGTCCCGCCAGCCGACCCGGCTTGGCCAGCCCGTCGAGGACCACGAACCGAAGCACGCCAGCCCGGGCTTTCTTGTCCCCGGCCATGTATTCCAGCAGCTGCGGCAAGGCGTCGGCGTCGTAGCTGACCGGCAGGCCGAGCGACGTCAGGATGGTGCGGTGCCGCTGCGCGGTGGCGTCGTCCAGCCGGCCGGCGAGTCTGGCCAGCTCGGCGGCGAACACCAGACCTACCGACACCGCGGCGCCGTGCCGCCACTGATAGCGCTCACGGCGCTCGATCGCATGCCCCAAAGTGTGCCCATAGTTCAGGATTTCGCGCAGCTCCGATTCCTTCTCGTCGGCGGCGACGACCTCTGCCTTGACGGTGATGGCGCGCCGGATCAGCTCGGGCAGCACTTCCGCTGCGGGATCCAGCGCGGCCTGCGGGTCGGCTTCGATGAGGTCGAGAATCACGGGGTCGGCGATGAACCCTGCCTTGACCACTTCGGCCATCCCGGCGACGATTTCGTTGCGCGGCAACGTTTCCAGCGTGGCCAGGTCGACGAGGACGGCCAGTGGCTGGTGAAATGCACCGACCAGGTTCTTGCCCGCCTCGGTGTTGATTCCGGTCTTGCCACCGATGGCCGCGTCGACCATGCCGAGCAGTGTGGTGGGCACATGCACGATATCGACGCCCCGCAGCCAGGTGGCCGCCGCGAAACCGGCGACGTCGGTGGCGGCCCCGCCGCCGAGGCTGACCAGTGCGTCTTTGCGGCCGATCCCGATGCGGCCCAACACTTCCCAGATGAATCCCACGACGGGCAGGTCCTTGCCGGCTTCGGCGTCGGGGATTTCGATGCGGTGCGCGTCAACACCACTGCCGGCCAAGTGGCTTCGGATCACCTCGGCGGTCTGCGCCAGCACCGGTTGGTGCAAGATCGCGACTCGATGCCGGCTGGAAAGCAGTTCGTCCAACTCGTTGAGCAACCCGGTGCCGATCACCACCGGGTAGGGCGGGTCGACGGCCACCCGCACGGTGACCGGTTCGGTGGTGTCGGTCATTTGATGGCCTCAGCGCCAGGCGTCACCGGGTGTTGGGTCTGCGCTGCGTCCTGAAGCCGCGAGACGATGTAGCGGACCACCGCGCCGGGATTACGGCGGTTGGTGTTGACCCGGATGGTCGCCACGCGCCGGTACAACGGAATCCGCTCGGCCATCAGCGCGCGGAACTTCTCGGCGCGGTCCGGCCCGGCCAGCAACGGCCGCACTGTGTTGCCGCCGGTGCGCCGCACCCCTTCCCGGGCGCTGATCTCCAGGTAGATGACGGTGTGGCCGGCGAGCGCCTCGCATATCCCGAGGCTGGTGACAGCTCCACCGCCGAGCGACACAACGCCGTCATGCTCGGCTAATGCCGCACGGACCACCTGTTCCTCGATGCGACGGAACTCCTGCTCCCCGTCGGTGGCGAAGATGTCGGCGATGGTGCGGCCGGTCCGCTGCTCGATCGCCGCGTCGGTGTCGAGCAAGCTGACCCCGAGCGCCTTGGACAGCCGCCGTCCGATGGTGGACTTGCCGGAGCCCGGCAATCCGACCAGTACCGCCTTGGGTGCCATCACGCCGACCCTGACGCGCGGGCTGCCGGTGCCTCCCGGTCGGCGACCGCACGCTGGTACGCCTCGATGTTGCGGCGGGTCTCGGTCAGCGAATCGCCACCGAACTTCTGCAGCACCGCGCGGGCCAGCACCAGCGCCACCATGGTCTCGACAACGACCCCGGCGGCCGGCACCGCGCACACATCCGAACGCTGGTGGATGGCAACGGCCTCGTCACCGGTTGCCATGTCGACGGTGGCCAGCGCCCGCGGCACGGTGGAGATCGGCTTCATTGCGGCGCGCACCCGCAACGGCTGCCCGTTGGTCATGCCGCCTTCGAGCCCGCCTGCCCGGTTGGTCGAGCGGACGACGCCGTCGGGCCCCGGGTACATCTCGTCGTGGGCACGACTGCCGCGGCGGCGCGCGGTTTCGAAACCGTCGCCAATCTCTACGCCCTTGATCGCCTGGATGCCCATCACGGCGGCCGCGAGCTGGCTGTCGAGTCGGTTGTCGCCGCTGGTGAACGATCCCAGCCCGACCGGCAGTCCCACCACCACAACCTCCACCACGCCGCCGAGGGTGTCGCCGTCTTTTTTGGCCGCCTCGATCTCGGTGA
>Ga0210393_10004683_pt1 | contig 10792 bp, 7 predicted proteins | sample IncBWC27OmetaG_FD_160068 | JGI IMG/M metagenome (GOLD analysis project Ga0210393, IMG submission 160068) | Forest soil microbial communities from Barre Woods Harvard Forest LTER site, Petersham, Massachusetts, United States - Inc-BW-C-27-O ...
TGGGATCGCTGTAATTTGTGTTCTGAAAGGTATCGAGTTCAATGGCAAGGCTGTTGGTGATGGCGTTTCCCGGGCCGCTCGCCGTGGAAACATCATTGTTGCCGTAAGACATGTTTTGGCCGTCTCCCGTGTAACCGAGCGCGCCTGTACCCGCCGGATCATTCTGGATGACCAACGCCATACCATCGGCCGGAAACGCGCAGCCATAGCAGGAATTTGCGCTGGAGATTTGGAACTGGAAGGCCGTAGTGAATCCTGTCGAGAGTGGCTGCTGCAGGTTGAACCAAGCTGAGCCATGCTGATTTGCATTCGCGGTCGTCAGCCGCAGACCGCCGCCGGCCGTCAGACTTGGATGGTTGGGAGAACCATTCGTCAGGACTTGGCAACTTGACGCGGGAGCGCTGCTGTTCGCGCAAACATTCGTCGGAGTGAAGCCACCTACAGGAAAGCTGAACGACTGCGCGGTCACCGGTCGCGACCCCGAGATGACGCCAATGAGCAGTCCTACAGCCACAAAACCACCACGCAGCGCAGTCTTCATTCTTCGTTTTCTCCGCTTTTCTGAATGTTCACAAAAGTGGCTGGCCGAATCCGGAGCGAGTTCTATCCGCGCAGGGGTTCAACGTTACGCACTCTATAAGGGTATTGGCAGAATCGAGACCGACTTGTGGGGGGACACAGCCGGTGGACCGCCAGCCATTCTCAGCTTTGCTCTCGACAGTGTCAAGCACAAAGCCGCCGCTGGCGCTGGATTCGGAGCCATTTCCAAAATGAAAACAATGCACATCGCGCAGCCGGGAAAAACGTCCACATTTGAGTGGCGGTTGTTTTTAATAGCTTAGAGATAAGTCATTGAAAAGAAAGAGTTGATCCCTGCCGGTTTTTCTGGTCGTTACTTCCAGAAGCGGCGAATACCACCGAAACCCATCGCACCCAGCCCAGTCGCCAGCAAGTAGATCGAAGAAGGTTCGGGAATGGACGAGGTCGTAGAATTCAGCGTGATGTCCGCAAACCCGAGTCCGTTCGCTGGTCCTGTACTCGTAACGGACTTCGCAGTCCCGGAAAAGCCAAGACTTGCCGATGTCCAGTTGCAGTAGCTGGGAAAACCCGTGCACGGAAGCTTGTTGGGAGAAAGAGCCAAGGTCGCCAGAATGGTGCCAGTCCCGTTATAGCCGCTCCAAATTGTGACGCTTTCGCCAAACCCGGCCGTGAAATAAAACTGGATGCCAGTACTGAAGCCAGCCGCAAAATTGATGATGCCGGTCGCCGGCGAGCCAGTCACGCCATTGATGAAGATGATCGGCGTCTGCGTCGGATCCGGTGCGAACGCCCCGCTTCCTTTCTGCCCCACCGCGTGCAGCACCAGAATGTTCGACGAAAAGCTGACCCCGCTATCGGTAGTACCAACCTGCTGCACGTTTTGCAGCCCCCCAAAGTTCAGGACCTCCGCCCCCGGGCTGGAATGAGCTAGAGCCGAGGAGATCCCGACCAGAAGCAACAGTCCAAGCACGAACGTGGTGCGCAGAAAACGGTGCATGAAAGTAACCTCGCGGAAGATTTCCCGGAAAAGGGTAGCGGATGGTCCGGCACAATTATTAGCCGGAGCGGGTTACGCCAATATCACACGAAAGTTAATGGCAGATTAAATTCCCGCGCTTTAATGACAGGGCCATACCGCTCCGGTTCGGGGCCACAAGTTCCGTGCGTTAGTGCTGCTGCAGGGTGAGAGTGCCGGCGTAGGCGGGGTTTGGCATGTTAAAGTTTGATGAATCCAAGTGGTGCGCGCAGGCCAATGACCTGGAAATCCTAGTCAACGCCAGAACGCCCCGCGATGCTATTCTGATTGCAATCACACATGAATGAGACTGCGGTAACTTTCATGCCCAAAGCAAGCACTCCGGAAGCTCAACCCAACGACGTCCAGCCGACCCAGCCGGTCGAAGAATCGTTCGGCGCGATTTTTTCCCAGTACGAGCAGAGCCACCGCAAGGGCAGCGACGGTGGTCGAGGCCGGGAAGGCACGGTGATCGCGGTGTCTGCCGATTCCGTTTTCCTCGATATCGGCTTCAAGAGCGAAGGCATATTGCCGCTGGCGACATTCCTGGACGCCGGCGAAAAAGTAAAGCCGGGCGACAAGTTTCTGGTCAATATCAAAGGCCGTGGTCCGGAAGGCTATTACGAACTTTCCCGCGGCAAGGTGGTGCGGCCCACCGACTGGGAGTCGCTGGAGAAAGCCTTTACAGAGAAATCAACGATCGTGGGCACCGTGATCGGCGTGGTCAAGGGCGGCCTGAGCGTTGATGTCGGCGTTCGGGCATTCCTGCCGGCCTCGCGCAGCGGAGCTCGCGACGCGGCCCAGATGGAGAAGTTGGTCGGCCAGGAAATCCGCTGCCGCATTACGAAGTTGGATGTGACCGAAGAAGATGTAGTGGTGGACCACCGAGCGATTGCCGAAGAGGAAGAACGCTCCACTAAAGAGCGCCGCTATTCGGCGATGAAAGAGGGCGAGCCGGTGCACGGAACCGTGCGCAGCCTGATGGACTACGGCGCGTTCGTTGACATCGGCGGAGTCGACGCGCTGCTGCACGTTTCTGATATTTCCTGGCAGCGCGTGACCAAGCCAGCCGATGTGCTCTCCGTGGGCCAAGAGATCGAGGCCGTGGTTCTGAAAGTTGATCCCGACAAGAAGCGCATTTCCATTGGCATGAAGCAGCTTCAGCCGCACCCGTGGGATGCAGCGGCTGGGAAATACAACGCGGGAGAGCGCGTGCGTGGCACCGTGACGCGCGTTGCCGACTTCGGAGCATTTGTGGAATTAGAGCCCGGAATTGAAGGCCTCATCCACATTTCGGAAATGTCGTGGACCAGGAAAGTGAGAAGCGTCGCGGAGGTCGTAAAGCCGGGCGACACCGTGGAGGCCGTGATTTTGGCGGTTAGCGTGGGCGAGCGCCGTATTTCTTTGGGACTCAAGCAGGCGCTGGGCGATCCCTGGGGAACAGTAGCGCAGCAATTCCCAGTGGGCTCGGTGATTGAAGGGCCCGTGCTCAGCCTCACGAAGTTTGGCGCTTTTGTTCAGCCCGCAGAAGGCGTCGAAGGCATGATTCACATCAGCGACTTCAGCGCCGAGAAACGCATTCAACATCCCGGAGACATGCTGAAGGTTGGGCAATCGGTGAAAGCGCAGGTGCTCGAGGTGGACACGGAGAAGCGGCGACTGCGACTGGGAATCAAACAACTGGTTCCGACCAGTATCGACGAGTACGTGGCGGAACACCACGAAAAGGATGTTGTTTCGGGCCGTGTGATTGAAGTGGTGGGCCGGCAGGCGCAGGTGGAACTGGGGGAAGGAATTCGGGGTGCGTGCAAGTTGCCGGCACAAGCTGAGGCGGAAGAGAAAAAAACGTCCGCAGCGAAAGCAGATCTGTCGTCGCTGAGTTCCATGCTGCAGAATCGCTGGAAGGGCGGAGAGAGCAGCACAAAGTCGAAGCCGGAAGCTCTGCAGTCCGGGCAAATTCGCAGCTTTCGGATTACGAAACTGGATCGCGAAGCGAAAAAGATTGAGTTGGAGCTGGCGCCGTAGCCCAACCCCGGTAGTCGCAGCCCAAGTGATCCTGCCCAGAATGTTGCGAACTAATGTTCCGGACTAGGGTTGAGTGTAGGTCGATCGCTTTAGAAATTCGCCCGCTCCCGGTCGCCCGAGAAACTTGTTGGCCTCAACAATCACGCGCCCGCGTGAGAGCACGACGTCAGGCATCCCCGTGACTTCGATTCCCTCGAACATGGAGTAGTCCACGCGCATGTGATGCGATTTGGCACTGATCGTGTGCTTGCGATTCGGATCAAAGATCACGAGATCCGCGTCGCTGCCCACGGCGATGGTACCCTTACGCGGGTAGAGGCCGAAAAGCTTCGCGGGAGTCGTTGAAACCAGTTCGACAAACCGGTTGACGCTGAAGCGCCCACCGGCGACGCCGCCGGAATAAATCAGGCTCATCCGATGTTCCACTCCCGGTCCACCATTGGGAATTTTGGTGAAGTCGCCAATCCCCATTTCCTTTTGCTCCTTGAAGCAGAACGGGCAGTGATCGGTGGAAACCACCTGCAAGTGATCGCGCGTCAACCCCTGCCACAATTTTTCCTGATGCCATTTCTCGCGCAGCGGCGGCGTGAAAACGTACTTGGCTCCTTCGAAACCGGGCACATCCATATTTTCCAGCGACAAATACAAATATTGCGGACAGGTTTCGGCGTATACGGGAAGGCCGCGATCACGCGCCTCGCGGACTTTCTCCAAGGCATCATTGCAACTGAGATGCACGATATAGACGGGCGCTCCGGCCATTTCGGCCAGAGCGATGGCTCGCGATGTGGCTTCGGCCTCCGCGGTCGTCGGCCGGGTGAGGGCGTGATATTTCGGAGCTCTCTTCCCTTCCGCCAATGCCTGCTGCACGATCACGTCGATGGCATTGCCGTTCTCCGCGTGCATGCAGACGAGTCCGCCATTCTTGGCAGTGGCCTGGAATGCTTTGAAAATGCTGCCATCATCCAGCATGAAGACGCCGGGGTAAGCCATGAACAGCTTGAAGCTGGTTACGCCCTCGCGCACCAGAGCGTTCATTTCTTCGAGTTGCGCGTCGGCGAGGTCGGTGATGATGCAGTGGAAAGAATAATCGGTGACTGCGCGCGTGGAAGCCTTTTGCATCCAGGCGTCGAACGCGGTTCGCAACGTTTGGCCTTTATATTGGATCGCAAAATCGATCAGGCAGGTTGTGCCTCCGAAAGCCGCGGCCCTGGTTCCGGTTTCGAAATCGTCAGCGCTGGTGGTGCCTCCAAACGGCATATCAAGGTGGGTATGCACGTCGATGCCGCCGGGGAAAACATATCTTCCCGCGGCGTCGATAATCGTGCCCGCATTTTCGCGCGGCAAACTGTTCCCGGTGGCCTCGATCTTGCCGTTCGTAATCGCGACATCGCCGGTGAATGTGTCGGTCGCGGTGACCACACGCCCGTTGGCGATGATGGTGTCGAAGCCCATGACGCTCCTCCTTGGCCGTAGAGAAGGCATTTTATGCTAAACTGCCGGACCTCTGGTGTTGTTTCCGCCGCTGTTGATCCGCGTGTGTTCGTTCGTTGCAATTGGTTCGTTTGCAGAACGAGTAAGGAGGCAAAGTGAAATTCGGTTTCACGATCAAGCCTGACATGCCGGTGGAGCGCATCGTCGCGCTCACGCGCCAGGCCGAGGCCGCTGGCTTTGAATACGGCTGGGTGTTCGATTCGCATGTGCTGTGGCTCGAACCTTATCCTCTGCTCACGCTGATGGCCACGAATACAACCCAGATGCGCCTCGGCACTTGCGTTACGAATCCGGCGGTGCGCGACCTGACGGTTACAGCGAGCCTGTTTGCCACGCTGAATCTTATTTCGCATGGACGGATGCAGTTGGGCATCGGTCGTGGCGACAGCTCGCGACGGGTTTTGGGCAAAAAGCCCGTGTCCTGGTCACAACTGGAGCAGGCAGTGAAAACATTTCGCGATCTCACAGCGGGGCGCGAGATCGAGTATGAGGGGCAGCCCACGCGCATCTCCTGGGCGACCGGCTCGCCTCCCGCCTGGATCGCGGGATACGGCCCCAAAGTCCTGGAATCGGCGGGCCGAGTTGCCGATGGCGTCATTCTGCAGTTCGCCGATCCTGATCTGATTGAGTGGTGCCTGAGTTTCGTGAAAAAAGGTGCGGAGTCGGCGGGACGTGATCCGAGCACTATTGAAATCATGTCAGCTGCGCCGGTGTGGGTTTCCGACGATTTGAAGTTAGCTCGGGAGCACGTGCGCTGGTTTCCGGCGCTGGTTTCGAACCATGTGGTGGACCTTGTCTCACGTTACAAACCAGAAGAATTGCCGCCCGCATTGACCTCCTACATCAGCAATAAGGGCCACTACGATTATCAAGAACACTGCGAGGTCGACAGCGACCACTCGAAGTTCGTGTCCGACGAAGTGATCGACCGCTTCTGCCTGGTTGGACCTGTAGAAGCTCACCGCGAGAAATTGCGCAAACTGGCGAGCGTGGGTGTTACCCAATTCAACATTTATCTTATGTGCGGCGAGGAAGAAGGCACGCTGGAAACTTACAGGAAAGAAATATTGCCTTCGCTCAAGACATAGAAATCGGCCGCACGCCGCCGGAGGAATCCGCAACCGCTAGGAAGATGCTTCCGCTTGCAGAATCGTTGCTTCTCCGCGCAACCTCATCAGGGAGTAATAAACGCCGAACGCCACGCCGAAGCCCACGAACCACGAGTAATCATAGAGCGGCCGCAGCGACGGAATCACCAGCCCCACCAACGCAGTTCCCGCGCCGGCCGCGAGCGCAATCACGGCGAGCCAGTTGAAACCACGCGAGTATTCGTAGATTCCACCTCGCAGGTATAGATCGTCGACGATCAATAAGCGCCTGCGAATCACGAAGTAATCGCAAATCATGATACCCGCGACCGGTCCCAGGAATGCGGCGTAGCCGCCCAGCCATCCGAAGATGAACGTTCCATAGCTCGCAAGTAGTTTCCACGGCATCATGGCGACACCCACGAAGCAGGTGATCACACCCCCTGTCCGAAAACTTATTTTGCGAGGCCACAAATTGGAGAAATCGTTCGCCGGGGAAACTACGTTGGCGCCGATGTTTACGTTGAGCGTGGCCAGCAATATCGCGAGCAGCGAAATCACAACCGCAAGCGGCGAATGAAAACGGCTGAGCAATTCAACAGGGTTCCAAATGGCGGTGCCGTAGATGATCACCGTTGCCGAGGTCACGAGTATCCCGATCAACGAGTACAGAGTCATCGTGGTGGGCAGACCGAGCGCCTGCCCGATTACCTGCTGCCGCTGGCTGCGCGCAAAACGCGTGAAATCCGGGATGTTGAGAGAGACGGTCGCCCAAAATCCGACCGTCGCGTTCAGCGCTGGAACCAGGAACTTGAGAAACTCCGGAAAACTTGTAAATCGCGAGGGCGCGGCCAACATCGGCCCGAAACCGCCCGCGGCACGATAGGCCCATGCCAGCAGAAGCAGGCCCACACCCAGAAGAATCGGCGCACTGATTCCCTGCAAGAAACGAATATATTCGATGCCTTTCAAAATCACAGCCAGGTTGATGAGCCAGAAAGCCAGGAAGCAAATCGCTGTGCTATGCGCAAAGTGCGCCCAGCCGGGCGCCAACACGCCGATCAGAGTGCTGATCGCTTCTCCGCCGATCCAGGTCTGAATACCAAACCAGCCGCACGCCACCAGCGCGCGCAACACCGCGGCCAGGTTCGCTCCCAGGACTCCAAACGACGCCCGCGCCAACACCGGAAATGGCACTCCGTAGCGCGCCCCGGGATGCGAGTTCAGCAGCATCGGAATCAGCACAATGCTGTTGCCAAGAAAGACCGTCACCACCGCCTGTTTCCAGTTCATCCCTCCCTGGATCAGGCTCGCGGCCAGCATATAAGTAAGGATGTTGACCGACATCGACACCCACAGCGCGGCAAAGTTGTAGGTGCCCCAGGTGCGGCGCTCGCTGGTCGCGGGCGCGAGGTCGGGGTTATAGAGTGGGCTGGATTCGATTCGGGATGGTTGCGACTGTCGTACGATCGTCGTCATTTGTAGTGGCCGCCGTGAAGTTGCTCGCGGTCAGTCAGCGGCCGCCGACTCTCCGGTCTGCGAAGTCAGGGGGCCGTAAGTCTCGGGACGGCGGTCGCGGAAAAACTGCCAGACTTTCCTAACTTCCTGAATCATGTCAAGGTCAAGGTCGGCGACGAGCACCTCATCTTTATCGCGGCTGGCCTGGGCAAAAATCTTGCCACGCGGATTGCAGAAGTAGCTCTTACCATAAAATTCGCCGATGTTCCACGGTTTTTCCGTTCCCACGCGATTGATCGCACCCACGAAATAGCCGTTGGCAGCGGCGTGCGCGGGCTGCTCCAATTCCCACAAATATTCCGACAGCCCCGCCACCGTAGCCGACGGATTGAAAACGATCTCCGCCCCGTTCAGCCCCAAGACTCGCGCGCCTTCTGGAAAGTGACGGTCATAACAGATATACACGCCCACGCGCGCGTATTTCGTAGTGAACACCGGATACCCCATGTCTCCCGGCGTGAAATAAAACTTTTCCCAGAATCCGGGATGCACATGCGGAATGTGGTGCTTGCGATACTTGCCCAGATAACGACCGTCGGCATCGATCACCGCCGCAGTATTGAAATACAAACCCGGCATCTGCTCTTCGTAGACGGGGACCACAATTACCATGCGATGCTTCGCGGCAAGCTTTTGCATCAGCCTGGTAGTGGGGCCTTCCGGTACTCGTTCGGTAAGTTCATACCAGCGGATATCCTGTTCCGCGCAGAAATAAGGACCATAAAAAAGCTCCTGCAGGCATAGCACCTGCACTTTTTTTCGCGCCGCCTCGGTGATCAACTTGCGATGCTTGTCGATCATCGCTTTTTTTATTTGCGGCAGTGAGTGGTTGCTGCCCAAAACGTTATGAGCCTGAATCAGGCCGCAGCGCACGATCCGAGACATGGTAGGGACCTCCGAAAGAGGCCAATATAGCAGAGTCGGGCGCTGGTTCCTGCAAGAAATCAGGCTGCGCCAAGACAGCGAAGGCGTCTACAAATTTGCAATCGCGCGGTGCAGATTCCGCACGCTCTCTTCGAGCACGCGGAGTCGAACGTACTCGCCGCCGTTCGCCGCCCCCATAGTCACCCGCCGATTTTGATGGCGCATGGGGCTCGGGACGGCGCTACGAAGCCCTACATGAATCTCCCGCACGCCGGTCTCTTGTATGAGTCCAGCCGCGTTACCCTCGTTGATGCCGCTGCCAGGCATGATGGTGATCCTTCCGTTGGCCACAGCTACCAGACGTGTGATCATCTCGCGTCCGGCCACTGAGGTCTGTTCTCCGCCCGACGTCAGAATTCGGTCTGCTCCAGCGGCGCAAACATCTTCGAGCGCGCGAAGTAAATCTGCCGACATGTCAAACGCCCGGTGGAACGTGACGCTCAGCGGCCGCGCGAGTTCAATCAAACGTCGCGTCCGCTCAACATCCACGCGACCATCTACGTCCAGAATCCCGAAGACAACCCCGTCCGCGCCCAGCTGTTTCGCGTTGACTATGTCACGCCGCATGATTTCGAACTCAGCGTCGTCATAACAGAAGTCGCCGCCGCGCGGCCGGATCATGACGTGCAAACCAGTCGTGGCGCTCTCCCGCACCAGCGCGATGAGGCCTGTACTGGGCGTGACGCCGCCCTCAAGCAGGTCGCTGCATAATTCGATGCGCCCAGCCCCGCCGCGCTCCGCGGCACAAGCAGAGGCAACCGAATCAACACAGACTTCTATGAGAATCTTGCCCATCGATTCGCGCACAATTGATCGGCAACCACGGATTCGAGCTCACGCGAAGGAAGCGCAACGTAGTTCCCGCTCATTTCACAAAATGCAGCCCATGCGGCACAAAGGACTGGAAAACGTAAGCGTACAACAGAACGATGATCCCCACGATCGCCCCAAGCGCCACCGAATGCCACGCCACGAAGCGGAAAATAATGCCTTCATTGCCAACCTGCTCGGTGGCCGCGGTCGCAATCGTAATGGATTGAGCGTCGACCATCTTCCCCATCACTCCGCCGGCGCTATTAGCCGCGCACATCAGCACTGGATCGATTCCAAGTTGCTGCGACGTAATGCGCTGCAAACTTCCGAAGAGCGCGTTCGACGAAGTGTCGCTTCCTGTGAGGGCAACACCCAGCCATCCCAGAAACGTCCCGAAAAAAGGATAGAACCATCCCGTGCGCGTAAATGCCAGACCCAGCACGGCGTCCAATCCCGAGTAGCGCGTCACGTAACCCAGCCCCAGCATGAATGAGATCGCCACCATGGCCAGACGCATCCGCACCAGAGTTTTGCCAAAGATTTTCAGCAACCGCACCGGGCTCACACCAAGCAGAAGCCCGGACGCGACAGCTGCGAGAAAACATGCCGTTCCCGTCGCGGAGAGCCAGTTGAAATCATAGCGCGCAGCCTCTGGCGTGGGTTTCGTGACCACCGGCGCGGCGCGATATACGGCGTTGTGCAGGTAAGGAACATCCCATCCTGGCGCACCCGGCCTTACTTTGCCATCTGGAAGAACAACTCGAAACGCCGGCGTGGTCGCCTGGTTCATGGCCAGCTTGATCGAAGGCAATCCCCAGAGCAAAACAAAAAGTGACAAAACCGCAAAAGGCATCCACGCTTTCAAAACCTGTCCCGCGGTGTAGCTGCGCGCTTTGACGTATCCATCGAATTGCTCGGCAGCCCATTCGCCACCCATCTGGTCGCTGGTTTTTCCCGTGGGCGGTGGAAGCGCCGGTGTCTTGTCGTCGTAATCAAAGCGCCAGATTCGTTTCGGCTTCCAGAACCGGAGGAACGTGACCACGGCGATGATCGAGACCACACCTCCCATAATGTCCACCAGATTGCTGTCCACGTAATTCGACCAGATGAATTGTGTGAGAGAAAATGAAATGCCAACGACCAGAATGGGAGGAAGAACCTCGAAGGTCTCCTTCCACCCCACCATGGTGCGCACCAGCCAAAAAGGAACGATCACCGCAGTGAACGGAAGAATGCGCCCAATCATGGCACTGAGATCAGATTCCGGCAGCGCGGTTACGGCCGCCAGCGCGTGCACCGGAGTGCCGATGGCTCCCCACGCCACCGGAGCGGTGTTGGCAATCAGATTCAGCGCCGCGGCGTGAAAGGGTTTGAA
>Ga0210393_10004685_pt1 | contig 10792 bp, 11 predicted proteins | sample IncBWC27OmetaG_FD_160068 | JGI IMG/M metagenome (GOLD analysis project Ga0210393, IMG submission 160068) | Forest soil microbial communities from Barre Woods Harvard Forest LTER site, Petersham, Massachusetts, United States - Inc-BW-C-27-O ...
CCAACAAGATCCTCGAAGCCTACCTCAAGCAGAAGGGGGTGAAGGACGAGGACATTATGATCAACTACACGCCGTTCAGCTTCTCCGACTGGCAGACCGAAGTGTCGAAGATCAAAGCCTTCGGCTCGGCAGGCAAGAAGACGGCGGTGGTGTCCACGGTCAACGGCGATGCCAACGTGCCGTTCTACAAAGAGCTCGGCAACCAGGGCATCAAGGCCACCGATATCCCGGTGGTAGCGTTCTCGGTCGGCGAGGAAGAACTCGCCGGTCTCGACACCAAGCCGCTGGTCGGCCATCTCGCCGCCTGGAATTATTTCGAGTCGATCAAGACGCCGGCCAATGCCGCCTTCATCAAGGAGTGGCACGACTTCATCGGCAATCCCAAGCGCACCACCAACGACCCGATGGAAGCGCATTACATCGGCTTCAATATGTGGGTGAAGGCGGTGGAGAAGGCCGGCACCACCGATCCGGACAAGGTGATCGCGGCGCTGCCCGGGATCAAACAGGCGAATTTGACCGGCGGCGTCTCGGAAATGCTGCCCAACCACTACATCACCAAGCCGGTCTTCATCGGCGAGATCAAACCCGACGGCCAGTTCAACGTGGTGTGGAAGACCAAGGATCTGGTGCCCGGCGCCGCGTGGTCGCCGTATCTGCCGGGATCAAAGGACCTCGTGGCGGATTGGGTCAGCTTGAAATGCGGCAACTACAACACCGTCACCAAGACCTGCGGCGGCACCTGACCGCCGCCGCCGCGGCCGGACTATTCCGACGATGACATAACGGGGAGGCGGCAAAGTCGTTTTGTCGTGCCGCCTTCCCGAAAAGCGCCGGGGATATCGCGATGCGTTACGGCCGAGCCTGTCTCGTCATTTTGCTGTTGGTTTTTGGCTTGACGTTGGGCCAGGCGCCGGCCCGCGCCGCGGCGCTCGACGACGCGATCGCCCATTTCACCGCCGACGATTTCGACGAGACCGCGACCGGCATCAACGAAGTCGCGACGAGCGGCAGTCCGCGCGCGCAGATCATCTTGCAAGCTCTGCAGAACGGCGAGCTGATGTTCAGTGCCGAAAAGAAGGCGGTCTATATCCAAGACGATGCCAGCAAGCTCTTTGATGCCGCAACCGGCCAGCCGATGCCGGGCGACCCGCCCGCCGATCTCGACACCGTCAATATCAACAACCGGCTGCGCGGCGCGATCGATGCCGCTCTCGGCGGCCTGACGCTGCTTTCGGTCGATCCAGCCAAACGGTTCGATGCAGCTGAGGCCGTCTTCAAGTCGAGGCAGGCGAGCGCGCTGCCGACGCTCGAAAGCGCACTCGCCAAGGAGCAGGACATCCGCGTCAAGCGCGCGCTGCTGCAGGCGCGTGCTGCGATCCTGCTCAATTCGGCAGACGCGAGCGACGCTGACAAGCTCGCCGCTGTCGAAGTCATTCGCGATCGTGCCGATCAGGATGCGCTGGGGTTGCTTTCGAGCCTGCCGGCAGGAACCGCGGCGCCGGTGACGGCGGCGGCGAATGCCGGCATCGCCGCGATCCAGAAACGTCTCCAGCTTTGGGACGCGGTGCAGAACACCTGGTTCGGCCTCTCGCTCGGCTCGGTGCTTCTCCTCGCCGCGATCGGCCTCGCCATCACCTTTGGCGTCATGGGCGTGATCAACATGGCGCATGGCGAAATGGTGATGATCGGCGCCTATGTGACTTTTGTGGTGCAGGACACGATCCGCAATCACGCGCCGGCTCTGTTCGACTATTCGCTCGTGATCGCCATTCCGCTCGCCTTCGTCGTCGCCGGTTTTATCGGCATCCTGATCGAGCGCTGCATCATTCGCTTCCTCTATGGGCGGCCCTTGGAAACGCTGCTCGCCACTTGGGGATTGTCGCTGGTCCTGCAGCAGGCGGTGCGCACGATCTTCGGACCGAACAATCGCGAGGTCGGTAACCCGGCCTTCATGAGCGGTGCCTTCGATCTCGGCGGCATCACCATCACCTATAACCGGCTCTGGATCATCTGTTTCGCGCTTGCGGTCTTCGTGGCCCTGCTCGGACTGCTGCGCTTCACCCGCTTTGGGCTCGAAATGCGCGCGGTGACGCAAAACCGCACCATGGCCGCCTCCATGGGTATCCGCACCAGCCGGGTCGATGCGCTCACCTTCGGTCTCGGTTCGGGAATTGCCTGTATCGCCTGGGTCGCGCTGTCGCAGATCGACAATGTCAGCCCCAATCTCGGCCAAGGCTACATTATCGACAGTTTCATGGTCGTGGTGTTCGGCGGCGTCGGCAATCTGTGGGGCACTTTTGCCGGCGCCTTCATTCTCGGCATCGCCAACAAATTCCTCGAACCCTTCGCCGGCGCCGTCCTCGGCAAGATCGCGATCCTCGTCCTCATCATTCTTTTCATCCAGAAGCGACCGCGCGGCATGTTCGCGCTCAAGGGTAGGGCGGTTGAGGCATGATGACGCAAAATCATTTCCTCATCCGCACCATCGATCGTTCCGCGGTTATTTTTCTGGTCGTGCTCGCGGCGACTACCGTGGCCGTGCCGGTGCTCAATCTCGCGGTGCCGCAATCCTCGCCGTTCCACGTGCCGATCTATTTGGTGGCGCTGTTCGGCAAATATCTCTGCTACGCGATTCTCGCGCTATCGATCGATCTGATCTGGGGCTATGGCGGCATTCTTTCGCTCGGCCACGGCGCGTTCTTCGCGCTCGGCGGCTATGCCATGGGCATGTATCTGATGCGCCAGATCGGCACCCGCGGCGTCTATGCCGATCCGATCCTGCCGGACTTCATGGTGTTCTTGAACTGGAAGGAACTGCCGATCGCCTGGTATGGCTTCCAGCATTTCGCCTATGGCGCGCTGATGGTCGTTGTGGTGCCCGGGGTGCTCGCCTTCGTGTTCGGCTGGTTCGCCTTTCGTAGCCGCGTCACCGGCGTTTATCTGTCGATCATCACCCAGGCCATGACCTATGCCCTGATGCTCGGCTTCTTCCGCAACAATTTCGGCTTCGGCGGCAATAACGGCTTGACCGATTTCAAGGACATCCTCGGCTTTAACGTGCAGGCTGAAGCCACGCGAAACGTTATGTTCGCACTCTCGGCCATCGCCTTGATGCTCGGCTTCCTGGTCTGCCGCGCCATCGTCACGTCGAAATTCGGCAAGGTGCTGATCGCCATTCGCGACGCTGAATCGCGGACCCGGTTCCTCGGCTACCGCGTCGAATCCTACAAACTCTTCGTCTTCACGCTGTCGGCCTGCATGGCCGGCATTGCCGGCGCGCTCTACGTGCCGCAGGTCGGTATCATCAATCCCAGCGAATTCGCGCCGGGCAACTCGATTGAAGCTGTGATTTGGGTTGCGGTCGGCGGGCGCGGCACGCTCACGGGCGCGGCGCTCGGTGCGGTGCTGGTCAATTATGCCAAGACCTTCTTCACCTCGGGTGTGCTGGCGCCGTATTGGCTGTTCATGCTCGGCTCGCTGTTCATTGGCGTGACGCTGTTGTTGCCGCGCGGCATCGTCGGCACTTTGCATCATTGGACGGCGCTGCGGCGCGCGAAACTCTCGGCGGCGGCCGAGGACGGCGTGACGCCGCCCGAGCCGCTTCCGGCGGAGTGAGGCCATGGAAGCTCTGACCAGCGCACTTCTTTATCTCGACGGTGTCACCGTGTCGTTCGACGGTTTTCGCGCCCTCAATAATCTCTCGTTCATGATCGAGCCCGGCGAGATGCGCGCCATCATCGGCCCGAACGGCGCCGGCAAGACTACGATGATGGATGTGGTCACCGGCAAGACCCGGCCGGATTCTGGCGAAGTCGTATTCAACGGCACCTACAATCTGTCCAAGCTCGACGAGTCCGAGATCGCCGAACTCGGCATCGGCCGCAAATTCCAGAAGCCCACGGTGTTCGACAGCCACACCGTCTTTGACAATCTCGAACTCGCCCTCAAGGGCAACCGCCGCGCGCGTGCGACATTGTGGTGGCGGGAGACCCCGAGTGAGCACCGCATCATCGACGAAATCCTGGAAACGATACGTCTCACACCGGTGCAGAACCGCCTCGCCGGAAGCCTGTCGCACGGCCAGAAGCAATGGCTCGAAATCGGTATGCTGCTGGCGCAGGACCCGAAGCTGCTTCTGGTCGACGAACCGGTGGCCGGCATGACGGACGTGGAAACGCATCAGACTGCTGAGCTCCTGAAAGAGATCAATCGCGAACACACCATCGTGGTCGTCGAACACGACATGACTTTCGTGCGCGAACTCGGCGTGAAAGTCATTTGCCTGCACGAGGGCTCGGTGCTGGCGGAAGGCACCATCGATCAGGTTTCGGAAAACGAGCGCGTGGTGGAAGTCTATCTGGGACGGTGAGCAATGCTCGACGCAAACGCACTCGACCTTTACTACGGCGCGGCGCAGGCGCTGCGATCCGTCTCGCTGAAGGCCGAGCCCGGTAAAGTGACCTGCGTGCTCGGCCGCAACGGCGTGGGCAAGACAAGCCTTCTCGATGCGCTCGCCGGCCAGCATCCGGTGACGCGCGGCACCATCAACTGGGAAGGCAGCGACATCACCGCGCTGCGGCCCGCGGACCGCGCCCGGCGCGGCATCGCCTATGTACCGCAAGGCCGCGAGATTTTCCCGCTGCTGACGGTCGAGGAGAATCTCAAGACCGGCTTCGCTCCGCTCAAGCGCGACCAATGCAGCATTCCCGACGACGTGTTCTCGCTGTTCCCGGTTCTGGAAAGCATGCTGCGCCGGCGCGGCGGCGATCTGTCCGGAGGCCAGCAGCAGCAGCTTGCGATCGGCCGGGCTCTCGTGATGCGGCCCAGGCTTCTTCTGCTCGACGAGCCGACCGAGGGCATCCAGCCGTCAATCATTAAGGACATTGGCCGCGCCATCATTTATCTGCGGTCGCTCGGCAAGATCGCTATCGTTCTGGTCGAACAATATCTCGACTTTGCCCGCGAACTCGGCGACCATTTCGCCGTGATGGACCGCGGCGCCGTCGTCTATTCCTGCGGCCGCGACAACATCGACGAAGGGGCGCTGAAGCGCGCCATGGCTATTTAATTGCAATTTCGAGCGTAACCGGGCGACAGCGATTCAAAGATCCAATGATGAGCGTGAACGCGCCATTACGCAACGAAACCTTCGACGCCAATCGCGCGGTGGGACGCATTGCACTTGCCGTCGATCAGGTGCTGGGCGTGACACGGCGGCGGCGCGTGCACGAGGCCGGGTCACTACGGGTGCGGTTTCCCAATCAAGACAGGCCCAGCACGCTCGATGCCGTCATTGTCAACACCGCCGGCGGTATGACCGGCGGCGACAGGTTCGACATTGATATTGAAGTTGCAGCCGGCGCCGCTCTCACCGTGACTACTGCGGCTGCCGAAAAAATCTACCGCTCGCTGACGCCGGATACCGAGGTCGCCGTGCGGCTCGAGGTCGGCTACGGCGGTACGCTCGCTTGGTTGCCGCAAGAAACAATTGTGTTCGATCAGGTCAGGTTGCGGCGCGCGATCGACGTCGATCTTGCGCCCAACGCGCATCTGCTGCTGGCCGAAGCCATTATTTTTGGCCGCTCCGCCATGGGCGAGGCCGTGACGTCCGGCAAGCTTTTGGATCGGTGGCGCGTGCGGCGCGGCGGCGCCTCGGTCTTCGCCGAGACCGTGCGCCTCGATGGCGCGGTCGCAGAGACGCTTGCACGGCGCGCAGTTGCCGCCGGCGGCGTCGCAGTCGCCAGCGTTCTGAAAATTCCAGGTAGCGAAGACGATGTGACAGCAATCCGGACCTTGGCCGAAAAGTTCCGCGGCGAGGTCGGGAGCTCCGCATGGAACGGCCATGCCGTCGTGAGGCTCGTCGCGCCGAGCGGCGAGATTTTGCGTCACGATCTGATAACGGTGCTGCGCGCGCTCCATCTACACGCGTTGCCCCGGCTCTGGCTGAATTGAGGCGTCATGAATCTCACCCCGCGCGAGAAGGACAAATTGTTGATCGCGATGGCGGCGATGGTGGCGCGGCGGCGGCTTGAGCGTGGCGTCAAGCTTAATCATCCCGAAGCGGTGGCGCTGATTTCCGATTTCATCGTCGAAGGCGCGCGCGACGGACGATCAGTGGCGGAGTTGATGGAGAAGGGCGCGCATGTGATCACCCGCGCCCAAGTCATAGGCGGCATCGCAGAAATGATTCCCGAGATTCAGGTCGAAGCGACGTTTCCCGACGGCACCAAGCTCGTTACCGTGCACGAGCCGATCAGATGAGGGCCAAATGATCCCCGGCGAAATGTTCATCCAGGCGGGCGAAATCGAGCTCAACAAAGGCCGTAAGATCGTCACGCTTTCGGTCGCTAATACGGGGGATCGGCCGATCCAGGTCGGCTCGCATTATCATTTCTTCGAGACCAATCCGGCGCTACGATTCGACCGTAAGAAAGCGCGCGGCATGCGGCTCGATATCGCGGCCGGCACCGCGATCCGCTTCGAGCCGGGACAGACGCGCGACGTAATTCTGGTCGCGCTCGCCGGCAAGCGTGTGATCTACGGGTTCAGACAGGGCGTGATGGGCAAGCTGTGAGGAGCACGGCACATGACCAAAGCGATGGAAGTCGGTCTTGTCCTCCAGGGCGGAGGAGCGCTCGGCGCTTATGAATATGGCGGCATTGTCTGTTTGCTCGACCTCATCGATGAGGCCGCGAAAAATGGACGCAACGTCGTTCTCAAGGCGGTCACCGGCGTCTCGATCGGGGCGATCAATGCGGCCTGTCTGGTCGGCGCCGCCGACCGGGCGGATGCCCGTGCGCGGCTTTCGGCAGTGTGGAAGGAATTGAGTTCCGGCATCGCATCGCGCCTGCCGCCTGCGATCAGCAGCAGTTTCTCGCTTCTGGAAGTCCCACATTTTTACCGGATGCGGATGGACCTGTTTGCGTGGCCGACATGGACCTACGTCTACGATACCGACGCTCTCATCGGCACGCTCAAAAAGCATGTTGACTTCGAAGCATTAAATGCGAGCCAGACTGCTTTCGTGATCACCGCCGTGGACGTCGAAAGCGGCGAGTTGAAGCCCTTCGCCAATTGCGAGACCAACGGCACCAGGCGCACCACGATCGAGCCGCGCCATGTGCTGGCGAGCGGCAGTCTCGCGCCGCAATTTCCCTGGACTGATGTCGCCGACGGCACCGAGATCCGCCGTTACTGGGACGGCGGTCTCGTCGACAACACGCCGCTCGGCTACGCGATCGACAAATTCAGCCCGGCGCCCGACGTCGACCGCGTCCTGGTGGTCATGAATCTATTCCCGATGAAGGCCAAACTGCCGCGCTCATTGACCGAAGTGAACGAGCGCGTCGATCAGCTTCGTTTCGGCAATCGTCTGCGGCAAGATACAGAGAACGCGGACATGATAACCGAACTGATCGCGACGATCGATGCGCTGTGCCAACACGTGACCGGCGAATTGCCGCCGGACCTCGTGCAAAAAGTCGGCGCTGCGCGCGGCTACAAGCAGGTGAAAACATTCGAGATCTCTCTCGATTCCGACGAGGTCGCCGATGAAGAATACGGCTTCCGCAATTTCTCACGCGAAGGCGTTGAGGCGCGTCGTAAAGCCGGTCATGCCTTGACGCTTGCGAAGCTAAGTCACGTGTTTCAATAGGCGCATCGTTTTTGTCACCTGAAGGAGCTTCTCGATGCCGGCCAGGATCAGCCGCAAAGTCTACGCCGATATGTTCGGGCCGACGGCCGGCGATCGCGTGCGACTCGCCGATACCGATCTCATCATCGAGGTGGAGAAGGATTTCACCGTCTATGGCGAGGAGGTGAAGTTCGGCGGCGGCAAAGTGATCCGCGACGGCATGGGGCAATCGCAGATCAGCAATCGGCAAGGCGCGGTCGATACCGTCATCACCAATGCGCTCATTCTCGATCATTGGGGCATCGTCAAAGCCGATATCGGCATCAAGGACGGCAACATCTCTGCCATCGGCAAGGCCGGCAATCCGGACATTCAGCCCGGCGTCAATATCGTGATCGGTCCGGGCACCGAGGTCATCGCCGGTGAACGCAAGATCCTCACCGCCGGCGGCTTCGACACGCATATCCATTTCATCTGTCCCCAGCAAGTCGACGAAGCCCTGATGTCGGGCGTGACGTCGATGCTCGGCGGCGGCACCGGCCCGGCGCACGGCACGTTTGCGACGACCTGCACGCCCGGGCCGTTTCACATCGCACGCATGATCCAGGCGGCGGACGAATTTCCTGTCAATCTCGGCTTTGCGGGGAAGGGCAATGCGTCGCGGCCGGCCGCGCTTGAGGAGATGATCAAGGCCGGCGCCTGCGCGCTGAAACTGCACGAGGACTGGGGCACGACGCCGGCAGCGATCGACTGCTGTCTCTCGGTCGCCGACGATTACGACGTGCAGGTGATGATCCACACCGACACGCTCAACGAATCCGGCTTCGTCGAAGACACCATCAAAGCCTTCAAGGGCCGCACTATCCACGCCTTCCACACTGAAGGCGCCGGCGGCGGCCATGCGCCGGACATTATTAAAGTGGCTGGCTTGAAGAACGTGCTGCCGTCGTCGACCAATCCGACGCGGCCTTATACCAAGAACACGATCGACGAGCATCTCGACATGCTGATGGTGTGCCACCATCTCGATCCGTCGATCGCCGAAGATCTCGCATTCGCCGAAAGCCGCATCCGCAAGGAGACCATCGCCGCGGAAGACATTCTGCACGATATCGGCGCGCTCTCGATGATGTCGTCGGACAGTCAAGCCATGGGCCGGCTCGGCGAGGTCATCATCCGCACCTGGCAGACCGCCGACAAGATGAAGAAGCAGCGCGGCCGCCTGCCACAGGAAAAAGGTGACAATGATAATGTGCGGGTGAAGCGCTACGTCGCCAAATACACCATCAATCCGGCGATCGCGCATGGCGTGTCGAAGCTCATCGGCTCGATAGAGAAGGGTAAGCTCGCCGATCTCGTGCTGTGGTCGCCGGCCTTTTTCGGCGTGAAGCCGGATTGCATCATCAAGGGCGGCTCGATCGTGGCGGCGCTGATGGGAGATCCTAATGCCTCGATCCCAACACCGCAGCCGGTGCATTACCGGCCGATGTTCGGGGCCTTCGGCCGCGCCCGCACCGCGTCCTCCGTGGTGTTCGCCTCGAAGGCCGCGGTGAAAGCGGGTCTCGGTAAGAAGCTCGGTATCCAGAAAGAGCTCGTCGCTGTGCAGAACACTCGCGGCAAGATTTCGAAGAAGAGCATGATCCACAACGACGCCACGCCGCATATCGAAGTCGATCCGGAGACTTACGAAGTGCGCGCCGACGGCGAACTGCTCACTTGCGCGCCGGCCGAGGTGCTCCCGATGGCGCAGCGCTATTTTCTGTTCTAATTGGTCATGCGCGCGATCTCGGTCAAATCGGCAGCGACGTGGTCCGGCGAGGTTGCCGACCGCGTGGTGCTCGATTACGACGACCGCCATCGCCGCCGCCTGGCGATGATCGGAGCAAAAGGGACGTCGTTCCTGCTCGATCTTCCCATGGCAACGGAGCTGCGCGGCGGCGACGCACTGGTCCTGGAAGACGGCTCCTTGATCGAGGTCGTGGCCGCGCTCGAGCCGCTTCTGGAAATCCGCTGCGCCGATGTGCTGCATCTCGCGCGCGTCGCTTGGCATTTGGGCAATCGACATCTGCAAACACAGCTTTTGCCGAGTGCCTTGCGCATCCGCCGCGATCACGTGGTCGCCGACATGGCGCGTCAACTTGGTGGGGAGGTCATCGAGATCGCGGCGCCGTTTGACCCCGAGGGCGGCGCTTATGCCAGCGCGCCCGGCCATCACCATCATGCTGAGGACAACGGCCACCGCGGTTCTGGCCACCATGGGCATGACCATGACCGGTGACGAGCGCATCTCGCGTAGGGGAAAGCGGCGGACGCCCGTCAACGATGTGGAGCTGGTTTCGCACGCGGCGCTGTACCGGCTGATGATCTGGCTGTCGCCGGCCTATCCGGTCGGCGCCTTCGCTTATTCGAGCGGCATCGAATGGGCGGTGGAGGCAGGAGATGTGACCAACAGTGAGACACTCAGCGCTTGGCTGGAGAGCATGTTAAGCCTAGGCGCGGGACTCAACGATGGCATTTTTTTCGCGCAAATGCACCGGGCGATGAGCGCAGGCGATGAGGCCAAAGTGTTAGAAATCGCCGAACTCGCCGCGGCCTTCGTGCCCTCGCGCGAGCGCTACGAAGAGACGACCAAGCTCGGCCGCGCTTTCGCCGATGTCACGCAAGCGGCCTGGCCGTGTCGCGCCATGATACGGCTGCAAGAAATATGGCACGGCGCGATCGCCTATCCGGTCGCCGTCGGCGCCGCCTGCGCCGGGCATGCGGTGCCGCTGGCGCCGGCGCTGCATGCTTTTCTCACCGCCGTCGTCGCTAACTGGATCTCCGCCGGCGTGCGCCTGATCCCGCTCGGCCACACCGACAGCCAGCGCCTGCTGCGGCAATTGGAGCCCGCCATCGCGGCAACGGCGCAGCGGGCTTTGGCGGCCGGCCTCGACGATCTCGGCAGCGCGACGCTTCGCGCCGATCTCGCCGGCATCCGCCACGAAACGCAATATACACGCCTGTTCCGCAGCTGATTGATCTTTGAGGATGAGATGACGCACAGTCCCAATGGCCCGCTTCGCGTCGGCATCGGCGGGCCGGTCGGCTCCGGCAAGACTGCATTGATGGACGCGCTGTGCAAATCCATGCGCGACATCTACGATATCGCGGCGATTA
>Ga0210393_10004686_pt1 | contig 10788 bp, 10 predicted proteins | sample IncBWC27OmetaG_FD_160068 | JGI IMG/M metagenome (GOLD analysis project Ga0210393, IMG submission 160068) | Forest soil microbial communities from Barre Woods Harvard Forest LTER site, Petersham, Massachusetts, United States - Inc-BW-C-27-O ...
AATTCCTTGACGGAGCGGAAGCGGTAGGACTTGCCGAGCAATCGCGTCGAGAGTTTCATCCTGCGGCTATGCGCCAAAGTGAAAAACGCGGACGCTGCTGATGAGTGCGTCGCGCCATTCGATCAGTTCGAGCACGTGCGGTGGATTCGCGGCGTCGAGATTCGAATGGCGCCGGTACTCGACGGCGGCGCGATCGCCGGATTCGGTGATGGTGAGGATTTCGAATCGCAGCTCGGTGTAGCGCTCGAGGCCGCGGCGCGCGTAAACGCCGATCTCATGATGGCCAGTGAGCGACAATTTGCGCAGCTCCGGATAAATCTTCGCGATAAGCGCGCTCTGATGAGTCGCATCGCGAGTGTAGAGCGCGACGACGCGCGCGGGATCGCGGCTTTCCCACGCAGACTTCCAAGCTTCAACGCGAGCGCTCGATGTAGGCATACGGACAACCTAACGCGGCGCGAAGGTAAGTGGAAATGGGTTGCGAGAGCGATTCATACCATCTGTGGTGATTTTGGGTGGACACCCCCACCATCGGTAGCTTCGTTCCGTCAGAAATTGCTTTTACCAGGAGCAGCCGTCGCACGATTTCCGGTGGACTCGGCGGGAGTGCGGCATCTTGATGGTTATGCATATCCTCATTTTGTAGCACGACAAATCCGGCGGCATCAGGCTGAATAGTTCATCCCCTGAACCCGTTTAAATTTCATCGAGCCAACAAAAGTGCCGAACGCTTGTAATGCCCTAATTTGAAGTGATGCGAGCTGGGGACAGTATTTCGGACCATTCACTCAATAGCCGCAGACTGGTCCGAGCGGCAACTGCGGCCCAAGGAAGCATGAAGATCGGGAAGAACCCCGCAGCCACGACGCCCTCGCCTTGGCCTTTGAGCAGAACTTCGATCTGGAAATAGCAGAACACCGCTCCGATACCCCACAGCCCTCCAACAGCTATGAAGCAGAAATAGATCGCGAGCGTGGCTACGGCGTTGGCGCTCACGCTGCGTTCAACGCTCAATCCCAGCGGTGATCGTAGTTGCTTCAATTTCTTCAATTGACCCTGCCACCGAGTTCGGTAGCGCGCAACGCATCGCCGCCATAAGATACCACTTCGTTTATCATGGGCACGCAAGCTGACGATCAAGCGCAGATATTGCGCCTTGATAACGAGTGGAACGAGGCGTATCGGCAGCGCGACCGCTCGCCGCTGGCTCATATCCTCGCGGATGACTTCAGCGGTTTGACTGCCTTGAACCAACCCATCACAAAACCGGTGCTGATGGTCAACCCGCCTTCCGAAATGATCAAATCGGTCATATTCAGCGACCAGCAGATACGTGTCTTCGGAGACTGCGCTATAACCCGGGGACGCCTTCAACTGGAGCATGTGGACGGCCACATCGCCGTAGACCAGCGCTTCCTGCGTGTCTTCGCCAAGCGGGACGGAATATGGCAGGCGGTCTCAGTCGCGGTCACGCCTGTTGCCGCCGCCTAACTGGGTGTGATGCGGTAGTTCGGACGCGGGCTGTAGGAATCAGGACCCTACCCAATCGTCGGACTCGGTAGCGCGCGATGCCGTGCCGCCATAAGATACCACGTCGCTGATGGGACTTTTGCATAACTTGGGCACGCAGAGAGCAGAATCTTGAATCGCGCGCGAAATAGCGCGCTGCAAAAGGACCCTCACCTTAATCCTCTCCCTTACAGGGCGAGGAGACAGAAAATGAGATCGATTCGACTGTTTGCCGCTACTGCTTTGCTTGCAGTCGTTCCGATTTTCGCGACGCTTGTGTGCGCGGCGCAGACCGGGACACTCAAACTCGATGTGATGGGTGACGACGGTGCTGGCGCGAAAAATCCTGCGCATGTGATTGCTGCGAATGGCAAGGAGGCTGGGCAGGTTATCGCGGGATCGTCGATTGCTCTTGCGCCCGGCGAATACAAAGTTGTGCTGCCGATTATCGGCGGGAAAATCGTCAAGGACGGCGTTCAGATCGAAGCTGGGCGAACGCATACCGTGCTTATCGAAAATGTTGCGGTCTTGCAGGTAAGCGTCAAGGACAAGACCGGCGCCGATCCCGGCTTTGGCGTGACTGTTACCACCACTGACTCGCCCCATACGAAGGTCGCCAGCTTTATTTCCGGTGATAAGTATCTGTTCGCGCCGAGCCAGGTCGATATCCACGTCGACGCGCCACCGCAAGGTTACGATTATCACGCGGTGCCGCTCGCGCCAGGGCATCGCGCGCTGCTGACGCTCAACGAAGTTATGAAGGCCGAATTGCTCGTGCATCCGGTGATGTCGAAGACGCCGATCGACAACTCGACGCGCGTGGTAATTCTGCGCGCGGGCACGCAGACCAAAGTCGCGGAGAGCGACCCCGGAATCGAGCATCGCTTCAAACTCGAGCCGGGCGACTACGACGCTTACGTGGAAAATCGGTCTGGCAAGGGCAAGCCGTTCGCAACCTTGGCTGGAATCCATCTCGAATCCGGTGCAAAGGTGGAACGGACGGTCCCGCTGGACTAAATAAGAACGAGAGGTCAGATGGCAAGCGAACGACAAAAAGAAATCAAGCGGCGGCGCAAACGGAAAAAATCGAGACTGCAAGCGAAGACGCGGGAATCGAGGAAGAAGGCGCGGAAGAAGAGATAAGCGGAAAGATTAATCGCCTGCGCGGCGGGCGGCAGGGGTGACCCCTGCACCCAGTGAAAGTGAAAAACGCAAAGTTGCGCGCGGTGCACTTTGCTCTCTGGGGGCACGGAGAGTTGGCTATGGAATATGAGACGCTTCTTTATGACGTGGCGGACGAAGTCGCGACTGTGACGCTCAATCGTCCTGCCAAGATGAACGCGTACACCACCGCGATGGGTGCGGAGATCACCGACGCGATGCTGCGTGCTGACGCGGACACCGATGTGCGCGTCGTTATCATTACCGGCGCGGGCGATCGCGCGTTTTGCGCGGGCGCCGATATGTCGATGTTCGCGTCGGACATCAAGACGCGCGAAGCGAAGCACGAAGACAAGCCGGCTGCGACCGAGCGGCGTGCTCGCGCGGTCGTGTCGTTGCCGAATGTGATGCGCAATCTGTCCAAGCCGACGATTGCCGCGATCAACGGCTACGCGCTCGGCGTAGGATGTACGATTCCGCTGCTGTTCGACCTGCGTATCGCGTCGGACAACGCCAAGATGGGCGTCATCTTTCCGCGCGTCGGGCTGATGAGCGAACTAGGCTCGAGTTACCTGATGCCGCGGATGATCGGCCTTGCGCGCACCGCCGAGATGATGCTGACGGGACGGCAATACCCGGCGTCCGAATGTCTCACGATGGGTCTCGTGAGCCGCGTCGTGCCGCTCGCGAACCTCATGACTACGGCGCGCGAGCTTGCGGGCGACATGCTGCAATGCTCGCCGACGTCACTAGCCTTCACCAGGAAAGCGCTGTATCAAGGACTCGACGGCACGCTCGAGACTGCGATGGCCTTCGAGGGCTTCGCGCTGGAAAAGTGCTACGTCAGTCCCGAGCACAAGGAATACGTCGCGGCATTCCTCGAGAAGCGCAAACCGAACTTCAAAAAGGCGAAGGCTTAGAACCAATCACTCGCCAGGTTGATCGAGCAAGGAGTCGTCGCACTCACTTCAGCGTGGAAAACGAGGTCGGCGTCAAGATGCTATTGGTGATCGAGGCGACGATCGGGCCGTCGGCTTCGCTTTTGGCGCGCGCCTCGATCCATTCGGGATCGGCGGCAAAGGCGCCCCACTTCTTGTCGCGATCGGCCAACGATTCCCATTGCAGCATATAAACCAGGTCGGAATTCGACTGACCGATCGCCACCGTCCAGAATCCAACCTGCTTGATGCCGTGCTTTTCGAACAGCCGGCAGGTGACAGTATCGAAGCGTTTAACGAGTGCGGGCAAGCGTCCCGGGACAGTGTGATATACGCGCAGTTCATAAACCATCTCGTGTACTCCTCAGCGATTTACTCGCAAGAAGAATCCGCCAATTGCATCTTGACCGCAACGAGCCTTGACGATAGGTTTCGCGATAGATAACTTAGTAAGTCTTATTTATCATCTTAACGCGACGGTCGCCGGTCTGTTCACGACGATGCCGATCCGTTAAAACGAAAAAACCCCAAGAGGCAGGTAACGAATATGGCACTTCATATCGGAAGCGTGGCACCGGATTTTACCCAGGAATCGACCGAAGGGCCGATTCATTTTCATGAATGGATTGGCGACAAGTGGGCGATTCTGTTTTCGCATCCCAAGGACTTTACCCCGGTCTGCACGACCGAGCTCGGCACCGTGGCCAAGCTCAAGGGCGAATTCGAGAAGCGCAATATCAAGGCGATTGGTGTGAGCGTCGACGACGTGCCGTCGCACAAGAAGTGGGTCGGCGATATCGAGGAGACGCAGCATACCAAGATGAACTTCCCGATCCTCGGCGATGGCGACAAGAAGGTCGCGAAGCTCTACGACATGATTCATCCCGAGTGGAACGACACGCTGACGGTGCGATCGGTATTCGTGATCGACAACAACAAAAAGATCCGCCTCACGCTGACCTACCCTGCCAGCACCGGGCGCAACTTCCAGGAAATCCTGCGCGCGATCGACTCGCTGCAGCTCACCGACAAGTACCAGGTGGCGACTCCCGCCGATTGGAAGAAGGGCGAGGACGTCATCATCGTACCGGCGCTGCAGGACCCTGAGGTTCTCAAACAGAAGTTCCCCAAAGGCTATAAGGTAGTGAAGCCCTACCTGCGCACCACGGAAGATCCGAGCAAATAGCGCATCGCCCAAAACTCACCGCAATTAAAAGCGGCTCTCCCGAAAATGGAGAGCCGCTTTTATTTCCACTAAGGTGCAGGGGTTACCCCTGCCGGGGAAGCGTGAAACCCACGGTGGGTTTCACATTCAAATGTGGTCTACGGATGCGTGGCGAGGAAGGACAGCATCTGCTCGGTCCAGGTTAGCGGCCACTCGATGTGATTCAACGAGCCCAGCGTTGTGCCGGGCACATTCGAGCTGCTGCCGTCGGGATCGATACCGCATAGCGGGTCGCAGTTGCCGACCTGCAGCTTTAGGTCGCTGATTATCACGTCGTCGTCAGGGTTGGCGCCGATCGTCGCTACTTGGCGGATGATCATCTCGCTGTTGGGGCACAGGCCCGCGATGTCACAAGAGTTGTGCACCTGGTAGGCCTGGATTTTTGGATTCGGCACGAGAATCTCAGCGACGCCCGCCGGATGATCCTCGACCGGGGTCTGCGGACACGGATCGTTGAAAGCCTGGAACGGATCGGGCGCCGAGTACACCGCGATCGAGTTCACGTTGGGGCGGTTGAGCGCATAGATGTATGACATGGCGGATCCGTTCGACCATCCGGAGACGAAGGTTTTGTCGGTGAGCACGGTGCCGGTCGCCTGCACCACGCCAATGAAATGATCGATGGTAGCGGCGTCGACATTCTCAGGATAACTCACGCCGCCGACCTTCACGGTTCCCGGAGAAAACTGGCGGTACCAGTTGTCCCATCCGGGTCCCTCATTGTCGGGGGCTGGATAGAAATGGGTCGTATCGCGCCCTTCTGGCGTCAGGAGGACGAAGCCCGTGGTGCCCGAAGAGAGACTGAAATTGTCCTGGAAGGACTGGATATTGGTCGAGGTGATCGAGTCCGCGGTCACCAACGAGGGATGCAACCAAACGAGCATCGGCAGTTTATTTGTCGGCGAAGCGGACGCCGGTTCGTACAGGCACGCATAGCGCGGAGTGCCGTCGGAATCATTCCATGGCCCAAGCCGCGTACCGCCTATGCAGTTCGGGACCTCATTGGCGATTAGAGTCTGCGGGGGATTGCCGAACGGACCGCACGCTGTAGCCGCAGCCGCTGCGCTCGGCAATCCAGCCAGGATCGCGAAAACGAAAAGTGATGCGGCGAGCGCTGACCATCGTGTCTCGCCGATGCAGAACAGAGAATTGACCCTCATTCGTGATCCTCCCTGGTAAGCCGGTGGCCCCAAGCCCCCGAGCGTGCACGTCAAATCAAGCAAATTCGGGACCTTGCAAGGTATCGTCGGATAACGACGGAAATTCCAAGCAAATTTGCTGTCAGAAGCGCTCAACAAGCGTACTTTCAGGTGTGAACCCAGAGGAAGTTTCTACAGACTTGGTCGATGAACTTCATTTTTGGCTCGCACACGAATTGCGATAAATTGATCAGCAACCTTTGAATCCACGGAGTAATCACATGAAAATTCCGCAATCGTTGCGCGACGTAATCGAAAAAGGACCACACGCTCATCTGACCACGCTCAATCGGGACGGCAGTCCGCAAGTCACAGTGGTGTGGGTCGGAATCGAAAACGACGAGTTCGTGATCGGTCACTTGGCGGAGCATCAGAAGGTCAAGAACATCCGGCGCGATCCTCGAGTCGCGCTGTCATTTCTCAGCGACAAGACCAACGCGCAAGGGTTGCGTGAATATCTGGTGGCTTACGGCAATGCGCGCATCACCGAAGGCAGCGCAGTGCCCCTGGTGCAACGACTCGCGAAGATTTACCTCGGACCCAAGGCAGACTTTCCGCCAGCCTCGATGCGCAATATTCCGGGCTTCGTCACCCGAATCGCGCCGGACCGCTTTACCGGAGTTGGACCGTGGGCCGCTAAGTCTGCTGAGTAAACGCTGATCGAACTACGGGCCCAAAAACGCAGGGACGAACAGGCCCATATCGACGGTGCCCCATCCGCTGGCTTTGTCGTAGCCGGTCGTCGCGGAAAATCCGGTGACGTGGTTGAAGTTTGTGTTGCCGGAAATCACGTCGCGGATTCCGGTTGTTGCGCCGTCGCCTAACGCGCCTAGTTGATAGATTCGCGTGTTGAGATTTCCGATCGGTGCGCCATTGGATTGCGAGATCAACTGGCTGATGCCGGCCCATGCGGGAGCGCCGACGCTGGTGCCGCCGATGAGGCATTTAGCGCTCGGTAAGCCGTGCTCGTCGCGGCAGCCGAAGAAGAATCCCGGCGTCGCGGGACTGGCGCCGAACGAGATGTCGGGAACGTCGCGCTTCTTGTCCTTCTTGATTAGTCCTTTCTGAAACGCAGGCTTCTTGAAGACCTTGCTCTCTCCGCCGCCGGCGGCGCCGTCCATATCGTTCCAGACGCTCTCTGAAACCGAACCGACGTCGTCACCTCCCGAAAAATCCGCCGTGAACTCGGTGCCGCCGATCGCTGTTACGTTGGGCGATGCGCCGATTTCATTGACGTTGCGCGACGTGCCTGTGACGCAACCCTTGTGGTTGAGCTTGAGTCCCGCCGCGCCGTCGTCGCCGGTCGCTATGAACACCGACTGGCCTTGCGAGGCCGCCTGCGCAAAAAATCCGTTCTGAGTTCTGTAGAAGCCCTTCGAGCCGCCGCAGAAGCTGAAGCTGATACTGATCGCGCTGCACGGGCTATTCTTCTCCGTCACCGCTGCGTGGATAGCGTCGAGAATGGCCGAGGACCGGGTATTTTTCTGATTGCCGAGATACATGCGGATGCTCGAACCGGGCGCGACCGCATGCGCATAGTTAACGTCGACCATCGCCTCGTCTTCGTCCCCGTTCTGTAGCGGGTCGGTGCCATCGACGAGCACCGTACTGAAGTTTGCCCCGGTAAACGCGGGCAGGCCGAACTGGGTGTTGAACGCGTCGGCGGCGGGTGCGTCGATGTTGGAATCCTCGACCACCGCGATGCATCCGATGACCCCGCCACCGTCGATGTTCTGATTCAGCAGCGGCGTTTCATCGTAGAAGGTATAGATGTCCGGAGGACCGAAGGCCGGGCCGGCACCGTTGACGACCGACGCGGGCGAACTTGCGCTCGGCGCCGGCTTCGACACGCGACGCGCGAGCGGCTGGCTGTGCAGCAGATTATCGAGGCCGTGAATCGATTCGACTATCGGCGCCAGCTCGGCAGGTATCGTGGGATCGGTGGTGTTGGAATACAGATGTCCGTCGGTCGTCGCGGCAATCTTCACGCCGAAAGCATTTTGCGCCTGCGCCACCGTGCTGCTGAAAGAGACCTCGCGCGTCGAGGCGTCGGCAGAATTAACGGTGAAGCCTTTCTTCTTGAGCCATCGCGTGACGCGTGCCAGGTCGGCGTCGGTCGGTCCGAAACGGCTGGTGAACGCATCGGGCGTCAGCCATCGATGGTATTGCGATGACGCAGGGTCCTGCTGATCGGCGAGCAGCCGCGCGAGGTCATCGCGATTACGCAGCGCCATCGTGAGACGCATCGCGAGCGGCTGCGACGGCGACGCGGCCGCCGCGCCGACGATGTCGGCGGCTTCGTCGGGGTGGTTACCCTCGAGAATCGCGGCGGTGCCGTCGGCCGACGCCGGCCGCGCGATCCCAACAGTCAAAGCGAATGCGATCACCAGGAAAAACTGGCGCAAGGCCCCAAACCTGCCCATCAAACTACGGATCCTCCCATGTAATATACGGAATTGGGACGTAATTGATTCAAATTCGGTAAAAAGACTTTACAACAGGATGGAATTTGAACCCGGATTTCCATTATCTCACTGAATTAGCAATTTGGTTAAATGCTGAAACTTCCGGGATGAGAACATGAAAAAGTCGGGCGCGAGTCAAAGCCAGTCGCCATCGGAGCTCATCTCGAACAGAATCGCCGAACTCGGGGACTGGCGCGGGGAAACGCTCAGCAGAATGCGCACGCTCATCAAGCAAGCAGACCCGGACGTCGTCGAGGAGTGGAAGTGGATGGGCACTCCGGTTTGGTCGCACGACGGCATCATCTGCACTGGCGAATCCTACAAGAAGGTCGTGAAGCTTACCTTCGCCAAGGGCGCGTCTTTGAAGGATCCGGCCCGTCTCTTCAACTCGAGTCTCGACGGAAACGTACGCCGCGCGATCGACATCCACGAAGGAGAAGCAGTTGACGAGTCCGCCTTCCAGACGCTCGTTCGCCAAGCGGTCGCCCTCAACAGTTCCGGCAAGTCCAAACCTTCGAAGAAAGCGAAGTCCTAATCGCCTGCGCGGCGGGCGGCAGGGGTGACCCCTGCACCCAGTACTAATCGCGAACTGTCCAGGACGACCTTTCGCTCAAAGGCTCGGCCCCGAGTCGCCGAAGGCGGTTGTAAACTGCTGGCTATCGTAATATGTCTGCCTTAAGTTGAGAATGCCTTTGCGTGCCGGCTCCGGGGGATGGTAGCTAAATTGTCAATTGGACCTCGATCCCATCGAGTAGTCTTTCTGGCCCTGCTGGTTGCCGCGCTGTCGATGTCTGGATATGACCTGGCAGTCGCGTCCGATCCCGCCGCTTCGTTTGACACGAAGAAGGCATCTATCCCAACCGTCAAACTGGAACCTCACAAACACGACTTCGGCAAGGTTATTGCGACGCTGCGCAGCGCGCCACTAACCGTGACTGCTACGAACAAATCGAAATCAGTTTCAATCAGTTTCGAGAGTATTGTTGCCTCGCCTCCCTTTGAGATCGAAAGCGATGGTTGCTCCGGTGCGCCGCTCGCTGCGGGGCATCGATGCCAGGTAGCGGTCAAATTTCATCCGATTTCGACCGGCAGGGTAAAGGACAAGGCGGGACTCACGTTTACCGACTCCGCAACCAGGAGTCCGCAGAAGATCGAGCTGGAAGGAGAAGGTGTGGCCGGGCCGACGCCGACTGCAACGCCGACGCCGACTGCAACGCCGACGCTGACTGCAACGCCGACGCCGACTGCAACGCCGACGCTGACTGCAACTCCGACGCTGACTGCAACTCCGACGCTGACTGCAACTCCGACGCTGACTGCAACTCCGACGCCGACCGCGTCGATGACCCCCACGGCGACAGCAACAGCAACCTGTACACCCCAGGAACAGCCCACGCCGTATGTGGCGGGGTTGGTTTTGATCGCCGGTGGTCAAGGATCGGACGGAAAGCCGCTGAACAGCGCCGAAGTGTTCAACCCGGCGACTAACACCTTCACTCTTACGACCGACCCAGCTCTGGGCGGCACCGCGATGAACGATAGCCGCTACCGGCACGCGGCCGCTGCTGCTGCGAGCGACAATCCAGATCCGCCCGCGACCGTACTGATAAGCGGCGGAATCGATGCGGTCGGGGCGACATCCACCACCGAGTTGTTCTCAAGCAGCACCAACCAGTTTGCAGCCGGGGACATGTCGGTTTCGCGGCAGGGTCATACCGAGACTGAACTGGTGGGCGTGGATTTCACGCATTCGTTTTTAATCGCGGGTGGCCAGGATGCGGCCGGAACCGTTCTCAAATCCGCGGAGGTCGCTCCTCCAGCGATGATGAACGTGGCGCGCCTGGACGCAGCCGCGTCTGCGTTGCAGTTTAATCCGATTAAGTTCAGCGCTTGCACGCCTGGCAACGCGGTGATTACCGGCGGCTTCGATGGAATGAGCGCTCTGCAAAGTGCCGAAGTGTACAATGCCAAGCTCAACACGTTTACTCTGACCGACGACCCGTCATTGGGCGGCAGCCAGATGAACGCGCCGCGGATGTTTCATACCGCGACCTTGTTCTTTGGCAATGTCCTGATCGCGGGCGGTGAGAACTCTGCCGGAGTTGCGCAATCTACGGCAGAGCTTTTTAACCCGGCCACCAATAAATTTACCCTTACTACCGATCTCGGCGGAACGAACATGACGGTTGCCCGCGCGATGCACACCGCAACTGAGGGGCTGATCGCGGGAGGAGTGGATGATTCAGGTAAAGCCCTTGCGACAGCGGAGGTCTTCAATCCTGCAACCAACA
>Ga0210393_10004687_pt1 | contig 10786 bp, 8 predicted proteins | sample IncBWC27OmetaG_FD_160068 | JGI IMG/M metagenome (GOLD analysis project Ga0210393, IMG submission 160068) | Forest soil microbial communities from Barre Woods Harvard Forest LTER site, Petersham, Massachusetts, United States - Inc-BW-C-27-O ...
GCGACAATTCCGCCTGCTATCCGCCGAAAACCGTGCGCGTGGAATTCGATGTGAAGGTGGTAAAAGAACCGGCTACGCACCACGCCAACCCCGCGCAGAGCCCGCACGTGCATAGCTAGAGGTCAGCTTTTGGCTCTTGCCACAACCGCCAGCTCTTTGACCCACGCACCTTCATCCCCTAGGATTCTTTTCTCATGAAGCGATTGTTTCTGCTGATTCTCACGCTGGTTGGGCTGGGGGCGCTCTGTGGGGCGCAATCGTCATCGACGAATGGGCTCTACATCGATGATGTCACTGTGATCGACGCCACTGGCACTCCGCCGCAACCGCACCGCGGCGTGATGGTGCGCGACGGCCGCATTGTTGGAATTTTCCCTGGCGAGGAACTGGGGAAAGCCCGCGAGAAACTTGCCGGTACCTGGGTAGACGGCAGGGGCAAGTTCCTGATCCCCGGGCTGTGGGATATGCACGTGCACATGGTTTTTGGAGACTGGTTCCCGCGCGGCAAGGAAATCACACTGCCGCTGTTCATCGCCAATGGCATCACCGGCGTCCGCGACATGGGCGGGGAACTGGATGTGCTTCAGCAGTGGCGTAAAGAAATTACGGCAGGGACTTTGCTGGGGCCGCGCATGGTGATTTCCGGACCCATGCTCGATGGCCCGCAGCCGCGTTTTCCCAGTTCGGTCGCGATCAAGACTCCGGAAGACGGCCGCCGCGCGGTCGATGATCTGAAGCGGCGGGGGGCGGACTTTATCAAGCTGCAGTCGCTGCTTCCGCGCGATGCGGTCTTCGCCATCGCCGAGGAGGCGCGCCAACAGGGAATTACGTTTGTGGGCCACGTGCCGGATGCGGTGCGCGCGTCCGAGGCGTCGAACGCGGGGCAGAAGAGCTTTGAGCATCTGATCGGAATTTTCGAAGGCAGTTCGCCGCTCGAAGATGAGTTTATAAAGGGCGCAAAAACCGAGAGCAAGTTTCTTTCGACTTACGATCCGGCGCGGGCCGAGGCGCTGTTTGCGTTGCTGGCGAAGAACCAGGCGTGGCAGTGTCCCACGCTGGTGTGGGAGCGCGGAGGGAATCTGATCGACGAAAAAGACTTCGCGCACGACTCGCGAGCAAAATATGTGCCTGCCTACTGGAAAGACGTGACCTGGAAACGCTTCACCGATCAGGTCATGCATGAGTTCAACACCGACGATCTGGCCACGCGCAAACGATTCGTCGAAAAAGAGCTGGAAGTAGTGAACGCGATGCACCGCGCGGGAATTCCATTTCTGGCCGGGACGGACACGCCCCCGGGCGTCCACATTTTTCCCGGTTTCAGCCTGCACGAAGAACTGCAGAGATTCGTGGCCGCGGGATTCACTCCGATGGAAGCGCTGCAAACCGCAACTCTAAACCCGGCGCAGTTTCTGGGCCTGCAAGACCGGCTGGGTACGATTGAGCAGGGAAAACTCGCAGACATGGTCTTGCTCGACGCGAATCCGCTCGAAGACATCGGCAACACGCAGAAGATTGCGGCGGTGATCGTCAATGGGCGCTATTTGTCGCGGGCTGATCTGGACAAGATGCTGGCGGGGGTGGAGGCCGCGGCCAAAGAGAAGTGAGAGGGTCGTCTCCATTCCGATCGTTCCGAAGGCGCTTTGTCATCCTGGGCAAAGCGCAGGACCTATGCCACCTGCGAAGCTTGCACAGATCCTTGGGCGCGAAAAACTGCGCCTCAGGAGGACAAAATCTGAAGAGTTCTGCGCCCGCGTTCTAGTCGGTGCGTGGCGTCGCGCTCGCCAGCGCGAGAATCGCTCCGGCAAACAGCAGCGTGTCGAAAAAGTAGTTGAGCCCCTCAACTTGGACCGCGGTGCTCGGATCCAACAACGACGCGATCAGGATCGGCCCGTAGATGAACACGACCAGCAGCACAATCCAGGTCCCAAGATAAGTTGCCGCCATCCGCGTTTTCTTCGCCAGCAGAATGCTGGCCCCGGCCACGACAAGAATTGCGCCCGTGACATAGCCAATCAGCAACTGCCCCGGGATCCAGGCGGGCATCAACTTTTCGAGCGGGATTCCGGGGCGCGAGGTTGGATGCCGGAAAGTCTCGACGCCATAAAATGTGGCGGCGATCCCGATCAGCACGCGGCCCACGGTGATGAGTATAGGGTCGATCTCGGGGAACACCCGGCCCACGATATTGAACCTGCCGCCTGGCTCGCGCAGGGCGTTCCCCGCGAGCAGCCAGCCTCCGCCGCCGAACGCCATTTCGCGCAGGGTCAGAGTCCAAGAAAACCTATTTCTGGGGTCGGCGAGAGTTCCGGGAATGTCCATCATCGCCACAAAAAGAAACATCATGACCCCGAACAGCAGGCCCGACCAGCGCACCTGAATTTTTGTGGCGATGCTCAAGGACGCGGCCAGCAAGGCGACGCCGACGAAATAGGTCCAGAACAGGTGCCATGGCATATACGAGGGCACAAGCGGCATGATGTCTCCTGCGTCGGAGAGATGCTCGGCGCCGAACACCGCCAACGGGAGCGCGAAACACAAATTGCTCAAGACTACGATTTTGTCGAGGCCGCGGGCCTGCGCGATGTCGGTCTTCGCGGCCCACAGCGCAATCAGGAAAAGCACGATGGCGGCGCCGCACATCGAGGCCGGGATGCGGGAGAACGCAAGAAATATGGCGAGAATAGTTGGGTGCATGGGGATACCAGGCGGAAGCTTGTGTCCACTGCGCGAGCACTTTCTCCCGCGCGATGCTGCGCGGCAGATTGTACTACCGAAGATTTGCTGAGGATATCTGCTTGTGACAGGCTGATGTTTCAGGCTGGCGAGCGTCCGGATTTCGCTTGTCGGCCGACATTTCGGCGGACAGGCTTACGCTCTGCGAGCGGTTCGCTCGCGGTTTCGCTTTAACAGCAAAGTTGAGCGGGTCTGGCGATGATGTTGCCGGCACACCAATCCATAAGGCAAAGATTGCACTTGTTGCAGAAGGAAAGAAGGCTCTGCAGTGCTCCCGATTCTTCAGGCCAGCGGGAAAGCCCAAGGTCGACGACGATTCCTTCGGCCTGGCGGCCATACAGAAACGCCGACGAACTCAGTCGGCAGGCAAAGCCGCCCTTTACGATTTGCGCGCGCTGCGGAGTCCCGATTGTGCCAATCCTGAGCCGCTCGATCGGATCATGTGGAATGGAATCGATCCGGCCATAGGAGACGCGGCCGGGATACAACCCGTCGGGTCGTTCCTTTCGGAGGTAGACGCTCTTGCACCCAGAGCCCGTCCCAGTGGCGCGCTTGAAAGCCTCGACTTTGGCCAGCTCGCGGTCCACCTGAGCCCGAGCGGCTGCCGGAATGAACTCCATCGGTCTCCAGTCGTCTTCGTGCAGACGAAAAGCTTCGCCGCCATCGTTGCCCGGGTTCGGAATCGTCTCTGGGGCCGCGTCGCAGATCGTGGGTAGCGAGAACAGTATCGAGCGAATGCCTTCGGGAAGCGGCATCAGCTCTTCCCGCCTTGCTTCTTTTCCACCCTGGCCCACGCGTCTTTCAACGCCACGGTGCGGTTGAACACCGGCTTCCCCGGCTTCGAGTCCGGATCGGCGCAGAAATATCCCAGGCGCTCGAATTGATAGCGAGTACCGGGCGCGGCACTCGCCAGTGACGGTTCCACCTTGGCGTCGGAGATGATCTCGAGCGAGTTGGGGTTGAGATTGTCCAGCACCTCTTTCCCCAGTTCCACGTCGCTGGGATTTTCTCTGGTGAACAGGTTCTCGTAAATGCGCACCTCGGCGTCGACGGCGTGCGCGGCTGAGACCCAGTGGATGGTCGACTTCACCTTTCGGCCGTCGGGAGAGTTGCCGCCCTTGCTGGCGGGGTCATAGGTGCAGTGGACTTCGATCACTTCGCCTTTGTCGTTTTTCACCACGCTGGTGCAAGTCACGAAATAGCCGTAGCGCAGGCGAACCTCGCGTCCCGGCGAAAGACGGAAATATTTTGGCGGAGGAACTTCGCGGAAATCGTCCTGCTCGATGTAGAGCACGCGCGCGAAGGGAATCTTGCGCGATCCTGCGCTCTCGTCTTCGGGATTGTTCACCGCGTCCATTTCGTCGACCTGATATTCCGGATAGTTATCGATCACAACTTTCAGCGGACGCAGCACGGCCATCACCCGCGGAGCGCGCTTGTTCAAATCCTCGCGCACAAAGTGCTCGAGCATGGCCAGCTCGATCGAGCCGGTGGTTTTCGAAACGCCGATCGAGGCGCAGAAATTCCGGATCGCCTCCGGCGTGTAACCGCGGCGTCGAATGCCGCTGAGCGTGGGCATGCGCGGATCGTCCCAGCCACGCACCCGGCCTTCCTGCACCAGTTGCAGCAGCTTGCGCTTGCTCAGCAGCGTGTAAGTCAGGTTGAGGCGATCAAACTCGATTTGCTGCGACGGAAAAATCCCCAGCTGCTGGATGAACCAGTTGTACAGCGGGCGATGGTCCTCGAATTCCAGCGTGCACATGGAGTGCGTTACTTTTTCGAGCGAATCCGACTGCCCGTGCGCGTAGTCATACATGGGATAAATGCACCACTTGTTGCCGGTGCGGTGATGCTCGGCGTGCAGGATGCGATACATCACCGGATCGCGCATGTTCAAATTCGGCGACGCCATATCGATTTTGGCGCGCAGCACGCGCGATCCGTCGGGGAACTCGCCGGCGCGCATGCGCTCGAGCAGGTTCAGGCTCTCCTCAACCGAGCGATTGCGATAAGGGCTATCTTTCCCGGGTTCGGTCAAGGTGCCGCGGTACTTGCGAATTTCTTCCGCCGATAGATCATCGACGTAGGCTTTCCCGTCTTTGATCAGCTTGATGGCCCATTCGTAGAGCTGATCGAAATAGTCCGAGGCGTAGAAAAGACCGTCCCAATGGAAGCCGAGCCACTGCAAGTCGGCCTTGATCGACTCCACATATTCTGTTTCTTCTTTCGCGGGATTGGTGTCGTCAAAGCGCAGATTGGTATGTCCGCCGAACTCGTCGGCCAGGCCGAAGTCGAGGCAGATAGCCTTGGCGTGGCCAATGTGGAGATAGCCGTTCGGTTCAGGAGGAAAGCGGGTTTGCACGCGGCCCTGATACCGGTTGGTCTTCAGGTCGTCCACAATAATGTCGCGGATAAAGTTGGAGGGGCGAGACTCGGGCGCGGCGCCGGGCTCCGGTTTCGCGTCGGGAGTATTCATAGCTTTGATCTTATCGCAAGAAAACTCCGGCTGGCTCGGCTTCCGGACCCCGACCAGCTAGCGGAGGGGGGACGCCTCGTCCGCCCTGGCAGTGGCGCACGGCTCTCGGTGGATGCCTCTTGGCGCGGTTTCCCGGACGAGGCGTCCGGGGCTCCATTCGGCTTGGTGGTGGCGCGGGCCAGAATCCCCGCCCCACACGATCGTTAGGGTTTTACCGCACGCCGACGGACGCGATTCCCGACGCGGCAGAAGTTCGCTTCCGCACATGCCGCAGAAACACCCGGGTCTGCACGATGGCGGAGATGCACACTGCGAACCACACGCAGGCGATGCTGACCAGGATCGACAGGTTCACGATCCCGGCGAGTTTGAAGTATTTTGGCGAATCCCGCACCGCATCCTGCAAGACCACGAATGGGTACGCGCTGGGCGTCTTGGCGAGGGCCTCGATCATATAATTCAGCAGGATCAGCACCAGCGCTGACTGCAGCAGCGGGCTGAGGAGCGGAAACCATGTCCACTGCGGCCGCGCCAGGATGATGCCTGACCTCAACAGGGCAACCACGCTGAGCAAGACAAACGGAAGGTAAAAGGTGTGGAGCAGGGGGGTCGCTCTCAGAAGCGCCGCGGCCGGACCGAGAATCAGCACCGGGTATTTTGGCAGCAGCAGCAGCCAGGCCAGACCGAAGACGTTAAATCCGAATTGGCAGACCGCCTTCGGCGGGGATGGTTTGCGCTCGCCCGTGCGGACCGGCGGCAGCTTCAGCGGATCCCATTTGATTTCTGCTCCCAGGTGCACGTTTGTGCGTTCGATCATCGCAAACACCAGCGTGATGATGCCCGCTGCGATGAACAGGCCGGACCACAGGTCGCCGAAAGTGTTGAGCACAGCCGATGCCCAGTCACCGCCGCTATTGGCCAGGTTTACCGGCCCGACGATGATGACGAATACGGGAACCAGAATCCACAGGAGCACCATCTTTACGGTGAATTCGTAGATCGGGAACAAAGCGGGCCCGATCAGGTGCCGTTGCGGCCCGATCCGCCCGGCGACCATCATCGGACTGCCGCAGCGCTTCAGGATCGCCGCCATCTCGGCCTGGTCGAGGGGGTGGCCGAGTTCCGTTTCCTTGTCCTCGATCTGGCAGCGGAGATCCTCTCCCAGCTCAGCCATCAGGTCCTCCTGGCGATGCGATTTAGGCAGCCAGAAGCGGACGGCCTGCAGGTAGCGATCGATCAGTTCCGCCGAGTTCCTCGACGAAGACGAATCGCGGCTGGATGTTTTGCTCATCGTGACCCCTTCTGACTACGCCTCTTGAAGAATTTTGTTCAGTGACGCGTTGATGCTCTCCCACTCCGCAAGCAATTGCTTGAGGATCAACTCCCCTTCCGCCGACAACCGGTAAAAGCGCTTGTTGCGCTTATCCTCTTCGCGCCATTGGCTCACCAGCAGGCCCTGCGTCTCCAGCCGCCGCAGCAGCGGGTAGAGCGTGCCTTCATCGATGGCCAGACCATCATCAGCCAGAGCCTTGCGCAGGGTGTAGCCGTACTGCTCGCAGCGCAGCTGGGCCAGCACCGCGACAATCAAGCATCCGCGCCGCAGCTCCATCCGCAGATTTTCGAACACTTCCGAGCTGGCAGTACCAGTCGCCATATAGTATGTGACATATACTATGTATCACATAGTATAAACTGTCAAGGATTTTCTTTCACCAACCGGCTGTGAGGAGGGCGCCTTGCCGTCCGACCCTGCAGCGGCTCGCGCAGCGAAAAAATCTTTCCCATAGACGTTCGAGTGCTGTATGCTCTCTTCGCCTAGACGTTCGAGTGGGAGAGAGCAAGCATGGGGAACAAACAGACGAGCGGAGAAATGGTTCAGGGCACGCTGGATATGCTGATCCTGCGAACGCTGGTTACGGGGCCCGCGCACGGTCACACCATCGCGCACGTCATTGAGCACGGCTCCGAAAATGTTCTGGAGGTGGAGCAAGGATCGCTCTACCCGGCGCTGCACCGGCTCGAGCATCGGGGCTGGGTCAGCGCTTACTGGGGTGCCAGCGAAAACAACCGCAAAGCCAAGTATTACCAGCTGACGGCCGCCGGAAAGAAACAGCTGACGGCCGAGACCAACCGCTGGCGGCGGGTGGTCGGGGCGATCGGCCGCATTCTGGGCGAGACCGCCAACTAACGGGTGACAGGAGGGAAACCGTGAACCTCAAGCGGTTCTTCAGACGGTCTCAGGAAGATGCCGAGTTGTCGCGCGAGCTCGACGCCCATCTGGCGCACGAGATTGACGACAACCTGGCGCGCGGCATGAACCCGGAACAAGCGCGCAGGCAAGCCTGTTTAAAATTGGGCAACCCGCTCCCCATCCGCGATGCGGTCTGGGAAGCCAATCGCATCGCCTGGCTCGAAGACACCTGGCGCGATTTCCGCTACGCCGCGCGAACCCTGGCAAAAACTCCCAGTTTCACCATCATCGCCGCATTGGTGATGGCGCTCGGCATCGGCGCCAATACCGCAATCTACAGTTTTCTCGACTCGCTCCTGCTTCGCTCCTTGCCGGTGTCGGATCCAGAATCTCTGGTGGTGCTGAACTGGTACTCGAACGCCGCGCGGAAAGATTCTGTGATGCAGTCGTGGAGCGGCAGCACCTATGACGATGCCGGGCAGGGGTCCACGGGCGGCATTTTTCCTTATGCTGTCTTCGATCTTTTCCGGGAGAACAATCCCGCCTTCTCGGAGGTGTTCGCCTACTGCCACACCCGAGAAGTGCGAACCATGAACCTAGCCATCCAGGGCCATGCCGGCATCGCCAGCGGCGAACTGGTATCGGGAGGTTACTTCCAGGGGTTGGCCGTTCGTCCCGAAGCCGGGCGGCTGATCATTCCCGACGACGATCGCACCGGGGCGGCCGGGGTGATTGTGCTCAGCCATGCCTTCAGCGAAAAGCGTTTCGGAACGGCTGCCAACGCCGCCGGGCAATCCATTCGGATCAACAATCTGGCTTTTACCGTGGTGGGGGTTGCGCCGCCGGGATTTTTTGGCGTCGATCCGGCCTGGGTTCCCGACGTCTATCTGCCGATGCATACCAATCTCTTGCTCGGTGCCAACGACCCTTTTGGATTTCAAGCCGCGGATTACCTCGACCACAACTATTACTGGCTCGAAATCATGGCGCGCCTGCGACCGGGCGTCAGCCGGGCACAGGCGCAGGCCGCGATGGCTCCGCGATTTCAGCGGTGGCTGGCGACAACCGCCCACACGGACGGAGAGCGCGCACATCTTCCTACCCTGGCGCTCAAGGAAGGGGTAGCCGGACTTGACACCCTGCGCCGCAAGTTCTCGAAACCGTTATTCGTGTTAATGACGCTGGTGGCGTTGATCCTTGCGATCGCGTGCTCGAACGTCGCCAATCTGCTGCTGGCGCGCGCCGCATCGCGCCAACGCGAAATCGCGCTTCGTATGAGCGTAGGCGCGGGACGGCTCAGGGTAATCCGGCAACTGCTGACCGAAAGCATTCTGCTGGCGGCGCTGGGCGGCGCGCTGGGTGTGCTGGTGGCGGTGTGGGGGATTCGCTTTCTTACCCTGCTGCTGGCCGGCGGTCCAGCGGAGGTCACGCTGCACGCGGAGCTGAACTGGCACGTGCTCGCTGTAGCCGCCGCGCTCGCGCTGCTCACTGGTGTGCTGTTCGGCCTGGCCCCGGCGCTCGAGTCCACGCGTCTCGACCTGGTCTCCGCGCTCCAGCAAATTCGGGCGAGCCAACCCTACGCGCGCGACGCGTCCTCGCGCTCCCGCTTGGCGCGTGTCAGGGTCGCGCATATCGGTGTCAGTCAGGTTCTGCTGGTCGGGCAGATTGCGCTTTCTCTGCTGATGCTGGTCGCAGCGGGGCTGTTCGTGCGCACGCTGTCAAATCTGCAAGCGGTGGAACTCGGATTCAACCGCGACAACCTTCTTCTGTTCCAACTGAACGCCCGGCAAGCCGGCCACCGCGATCCCGAGATCACGGACTTCTACGCCCGTCTTCGCGAACAGTTCTCGACGATTCCCGGCGTGCGCGATACCTCCCTGGAGGAATACTCCCTCCTCGCGGGCGAGAGCGCAATGCCCATCAGCCTGCCCGGCTTGCCTCCCCGACCGGAGACACGCTACACCACCGTCGGACCAGATTTCATGGCCACGATGCAAATCCCGATCCTGGCCGGCCGCGACATCGAAGCGCGCGACCATGCGGGCTCTCCACTGGTTGCGGTCATCAACGAACGATTCGCCAAAATAAATTTCCCCGGCCAGAATCCGGTAGGCCACCACCTGATTTTGTGGAAGGATGACGAGGAAAAGACTCGCGAGCGCGATATGGAGATCGTCGGCGTCTCCAAAGATGTGCGCTACGGCGACCTGAAGAGCGCGATCCCGCCGCTGGTCTACATCCCCTACGACCAGGGCTACCCGCAGCCGAACCAGATGACCTATGTCCTGCGTACGTACGGCGATCCGCTCAGCTTCGTCAACTCGGTGCGCGAAGTGGTGCGCCAGGCCGATGGCCGCGTAGCCGTCTCCGATGTGCGAACCCAGACGGGAGAGATTCACGACGAGATCCACCAGGAGATCATGCTCGCCGACCTGTGTTCGGCCTTCGCCCTGCTCGCCCTGACCATCGCCTCGGTCGGCCTTTACGGCACCATGTCCTACACCGTGGCCCGCCGGACCGGAGAGATTGGGATTCGCATGGCGCTCGGCGCGCAACGCAGGGTCGTCGTCTGGATTGTGCTGCGTGAAATCCTGGTGTTGGCGGCCGTGGCAATTGCAATCAGCGTGCCGCTGGCGTTAGGCACATCCCGGTTTGTCGAGTCGCTTCTTTTTGGCATGAAGCCGAACGATCCGCTGGCCCTGACGCTGGCCGTCGTAATTTTGCTCGGCGCCGCGCTTCTGGCTGGGTATGTGCCTGCGCGCAGGGCCTCTAGAATCGATCCCATGAATGCGCTGCGGCACGAGTAGTGATTCGCCGCTTCTAGACTCCCGCCGAAACCACCTGTCCGGGAGCAACCGCCGATTGCGCCCCTGCCGAGGTCTCGACCGTAAGCGCCTCCCGTTCCGCGATGTGCTTGCGGTAGTGTAGGTGCCGCCAGCGCGTCATCTCGACCAATGGCTTCCACACGGGGTTTACCAGGTCGTGTTTGATCAGCAGGTGCCAGAAGCGGTTCGAACGTTTGTAGAGATACGACATGGCGAGGTAGAGCGGGATGGCCTGCAGGTCTCTCCATGTTTCGACTCTGGGACGCCGGCGCCAGATCGAGGCGTGCGAGAACAGCCGCTGGTAGATCCAGGCGTAGCCGAGTTCCAGTTCTTCGGGCGTCATGTGCTTTGGCTGGAAGACGGCGTGGCCGGTGTCGTAGAGCGTCCAGTCGCGATGCAGAATGCGGCCTTGCGCTTCCATCTGCTGAAACAGCGGGGTCGCGGGATAGGGCGTGAGAATGTGAAACGTGGCGCATTCGAGGCGATTCTCTTCGATCCAGTCGGCCGTGCGTGCGAAAACATCTTTGCGGTCATGGTCGAAACCGAGGACGAACGATA
>Ga0210393_10004690_pt1 | contig 10784 bp, 7 predicted proteins | sample IncBWC27OmetaG_FD_160068 | JGI IMG/M metagenome (GOLD analysis project Ga0210393, IMG submission 160068) | Forest soil microbial communities from Barre Woods Harvard Forest LTER site, Petersham, Massachusetts, United States - Inc-BW-C-27-O ...
GCTGCAGCCGGCGGGGCGGCCGATCGAGCCGTCGTACCCGAATAAAATGGCGGTGATCGGCGGAGGCGTAGCAACCACGTTGATGCTCGCGCTGGCGATCCCCTTCGCGCTGTTCTACACGGATACATCGTTCAAGGATTCCGAGGACATCAGGTCCGAGTTTGCCGACGTCAACGCGATCGCGATCTCGCGGGTGCCGGAAGTCGAGGACTATCTCAACGGCAAGATGAAAGCGGTCGAGCCTTTGCTCGCGCTACCCGGCAATGGAGCCGGGAATAAATCCAATGTTGGTGGAGCTGGGTCGTCGGCGAACGGCCACGTCACTGCCAACAGCGAATCGCCGGATTTGAACGGAAATGGGGGTCTGCAGCCGCTAACGGGGCCTGCCGCGAGGTTTGCCCAGCGCTATCCGGCGCCGCCGCTGGTAGCGGCCGGCGAAGAGATGATCACCGGCGCGGCCGATGAGTTCCAGTTGCTCGCCTTCAAGCTGAGGTCATGGGCTGCGCAGCGCGATGCCAAGGTTTTCGTCATTGCGAGCGCGGTCGGCGGCGAGGGCAAGAGTTTCATTGCGCTGAATCTCGCGGCTGCGCTGGCATCTTCGGGCAGCGGCGCTTTGCTGATAGACGCCGATATTCGCGCGCCGTTTCAGCATTATGCTTTCCCTGTGCCGAAGGTGGACGGACTGCTCGGATTTCTTCAGGGAACCACGGAACTGGCCACGACCATCACGCCGACTCCTATACCCGGATTGAGCCTGATGCCTTCGGGCGGAACCAGCAACCGCGCGCCGGAGTATCTGGCGTCGGTCAAGATGGACGAGTTGATGAGTGCGGTCAGGAACAGCACCGCTTATCAGTACATCATAATCGATACGCCGCCGGCGCTGTTGGTGCCCGATGCGCAGATTCTGTCGACGGCGGCGGATGGCACGATCGTGGTGACGGCGGCCGATAGCACTGCGCGCGCGGCCACCACCAAGACGTTTATGATGTTCGAGCCGACGACGCTGTTCGGCGTGGTGCTGAACCGGTTCAGGCCTTCGTATTCCACCGTGCGCAGCGAGCGTTATGGCCGCTATGGACGCTACGGGCGTTACGGACGCTACGGGAAATACTCGAAGTATTCGAAATACGCGGATCCCGATTTGAGAGAATGATTGACGGGGCGTTCAGCCTGAGCCCGCCCGGATCGTTTCCCTTGAGCGCCGATCCCGCCTTTCAGGATGAAGTGCGCGGCGAGCTGGAACGGCTGATCGCGCGCGTGCGTGAATCGGCCGCGGCGCCCAGCGTCGCCGGCGTTCTGTTGACTGGAAGTTTCTCGCGCGGCGAGGGAACCGTAATCGGCAACGGCGGCAGCACGAGCCGCTGGTTGAGCGATGTCGAATGCCTGGTCGTGGTGCGTGATGGTATCGTCCCGCGGCAGCAGATTCAGCGCTCGATGCGCCAGATCGAGCGCGACACCAACTCTGACGGCGGTAGTATCGCGCGCGGAATCAAGGTTGAACTCCGCGCGATTCTGACCGAGGGGATGCTGCGGCTGCGGCCTGCGATTTTCACCCGCGAACTGTGCGAGCACGCGAAGCTGCTGTGGGGCGATCCGGCCGCGATACCGGTGCCTCCAGCGGCTTCGAGTGAAGCGGAAATATCGAAGCACGACGCGTTTCGATTGCTGAACAATCGGATAATTGAACAGATTGCCGTACGCAGTGAATACGCGGACCGAACCGGCGACAGCACTGTTACGGCGTATTCGCTGGCGAAATTCTGGATCGATCTGGGCACGTCGCTGTCGGTTTTCCTCGGATGCTACATGCCGGGATATCGGAGCAGGCAAAAGCCGGTCGAGGATGCGCTCCGCGCGCGGCAGGAGATTCTGGGCGACAAGATGTGCGGCCGGTTCATTTGCAGGTTCCGCAACGCGATGGCGCAGAAGCTCGGCCAGGCCGGATTTCCGGCGCGAGACCTCGACTGTGAATTTAACGAAGCGGTCGAAATTGCGCGCGCGACGTGGAACTGGGAAAGCGGGCAATTGCTGGGGGTGAATGCGGCGCCTGAAGATTGGCGCGGGATCTTCGCGCGGCTAAGTAGTCTCGAGACGGCGGCGCAGCGGATGCGCGACTGGGCTCGGCTGTTGAGGCAGCCGTCGGGACTGCGGCAATTGGGGCCTCGCACCATGCTGGCGGCGGCGCGCGTCGGCTCGCTCGCCACGCTGATTTACGGCACGGGATGCGCGATTGATTTCTACTGGGACGAATTTGGATCGGGTAGAGGCGAAGGAACCGCGATGATGGCCGAACTGTGCGGGTCGTTCGGGGTTGCCGCGCCGAACCCGTCGGAAGGCAGGCGGCTACTCATTCAGGCGACGCTTGGCGCCTGGGAACGGCATCTGAGGTTCGCTGCCGCATGAGTCGCGCCGTTACAATCTCGATTCTCACTTACAAGCGCCATCAGCACCTGAGGCGCGCGCTCGACTCGGCACTTAAATACGCAGACCAGGTTGCGGTGATCATAGTTGTCGACAATGCCGCGGAACCAGAACTGAAGAGCATGCTAGCGGCCGAGTATCCGCAGGTGCACTACATTGCGGCGGAGTCCAACGCGGGATGCGAGGGTCGCAACGTCGGGCTGCGCGCAGCCACCACGCCGATCGTAATTACAATCGATGATGATGTGGAATTGTCCAGTCCCGATTGCGTCGCGGAAGTGGAGACCGCATTCGCGCGCGATCCGCAGCTCGCTTGCCTGAATTTTACCGTCACCGGCGTCGACGGCAAGGTTCTGGAGCGCGACTGGTGTCATCCGCGGCCGATCTCGCACGCGTCACGCGAGTTTGAAACTCATTTTATTCTGGAGGGAGCGAGCGCGCTCAGCCGTGAGAAGGTGCTGTCGGTCGGCGGGTATCCTGTCGAGTTTTTCCTCGGTCACGAGGGCGTCGATCTCGGCTATCGGCTGATTGGCGCGGGCTATCGGGTCGTGCATACGCCGCGCGTTTCGACTACCCATCACGCGGCTATGGAGCATCGTCCCGACTGGCGCGTGTATTACTACTACACGCGAAACGGAATCTGGGTTGCGTACAGGTCGTTCCCGCCGGTGATGGCGATTTCGCGGGTGCTCGCATATCTGGTGACGATGGGATTTTTTTCGCTGCGCGCGATGCAGGTTCGCGCGTATCTGCGGGGATGCGTGGACGGCGTCCGGGGATTGTCGCGCATGGATCGGCGCAAGCTCGACGCCGACTCGCTCAAGCATGTGCGCGAGATCAGGGCAGAGCGCGTGCCGTTGTTCGGCAGAATTCAACGGCGCCTGCGCGAGAGAATTTTGTAGTATTGCCGTGACTCTATACTTTCTTTTTTTGTTTCTCGTTCCATTCCAGGAACATCCGATTCTGGGAGCACAGCTTTTTCACGTCGGCTCATTTCCAATTACGCCGATCAAGCTGGTCGGAGTTCCGCTGGTCGCTGCTGCGATACTGCTCCCGCGGCCTCGCGACGCGGCGCCACGGCCAAGTGCCGGAATTCTTTTGCTGTTTGCCGGGTTCGCGATGTTTCAGATTCTTGGGACTACCTTGTCTAACCTGAGTTTTCCGGCCACCGATGCTTCGACGCTCGTTTCCTTCGCAATCCTCATGTTCGCGACAAATCTCCTCATCAGCACTCAAAACAGGATGCGAAACACGATTCGCGTGATCGTGTTGGTCGAAACATTCGCGAGCACATGGCTGTACAAGCAATACTACATTTATCATTGGCCGCGGCCGCTTGGTCCGTCGGCCGATCCCAATTACGAAGCACTATCGTTGGTCATGACGGTGCCGCTCGCCCTCTGGCTGAATTATTATGATGCCAGCTGGTTTTGGAAATGGCTCGGGCGCGTTTCCACGCCGATTCTGGCATTCGCAGTTTTCGTTTCTCAGTCTCGAGGAGGGTTGCTCGCATTAATCGTAATGGGCGGCCTGGCGTGGTTGAATTCACAAAATAAAATGCGATTGCTGGCCGGCTTCACAGCGGCGATCGTCTTTATGTTCGTGATTGGTCCCGGCCAAATGATCAGCCGAATCCAGCAGATTCAAGTATCGGGACAGGCTGAGACTGGCGCTGAAGTGTCGACTCGAGCCCGTGTCGAGTTGGCGCGAGCAGGATTGCGCATGGCCGAAGCGCACCCGGTCTTCGGCGTCGGGCTCGGCCAATTTCAAACATACGAGTTTCACTATAATCCTCTGCTGATGAGCCTCGAGGGACATCCGCACATTGCCCACGACACCTACGTGCAGCTGGGTGCCGAGGGAGGAATTCCCACGCTGACCCTCTACCTGGCGATCCTGGGGCTGACCCTGGCCACTTGCCGAAATGCTCAGAAGACACCCGGCGTGCCTGACGATTTCGCGGCCTTGGCTTTGGCATTTCAGATGGGATTGATCGGCATCATGGTGGCGGAGATTTTTCTCACCGCGCAATACATTAAGGAAGTCTGGGTTTTTATCTCGCTGACACCAAACTTGTACGCGATTTCTCTTCATGTCGCGGCGATGAACAAGAAGACCGTGCCGGCAGCCGCCGCGGCCGTGCCCGCCAAGCCGATCGTGCTGAGGCCTCGCCTGCGCACCGGATGAGGATCCTGCTCGTTTCCGAGATGATTCCGTGCCTGCCGAGTCATGACGGGTTCCGCCTGATTCCCGCAAACCTGATTCGCAATCTTTTCGAGCGTCACGAAATTCATCTGATCGCACTTTCGCCGGCCGGCGAAGGCGATGAGCAAGCGGAGTGGCCGCGCACGTACTGCAAATCGGTGACGATATTTCGCGCCGATCGCGGCGCGCGCGCCAGGATGCGCGCGATAACCGGCAGCATCGATCCGGCGCTTACGCGCATGGTCCTCGACGCGATCGCGAAAGTGCGGCCGGACGTGCTCCATCTCGAAGGCGGTGGACTGGCCGCATTGCTTCGCTCGACCGCGCAGCAGTTGCCCGCGCTTCTCTGCGTGCACGACTCGAAGGCGCTGCGCTATCGGGAGTTCGCCGGCTACGCATCCAATGCGCGCGGGCGAATTCGGTTCGAGCTGTTGTCGGCGCTGGCGCGGGGGCATGAGCGTCGATGGTTTGGAGATGCGGATCGAGTCGTGGTGACGTCGCCTTCGGATGCAGATGCGCTCGCAGCGGCCGTGAGCGCGGATCGAATCGCGGTGATACCTAACGGTGTCGACCTCGAGTATTTCGCCTACCGGCCGCAACCGGAGGCGGGGCGGATCGTTTTCACGGGCAACATGAGCTGGCCGCCGAATGAGGATGCGGCGGAGCATTTTGCGCGCGATCTTTTGCCGGCGATTCGAAGCGCGATTCCCGGCGCTACTTTCTGGATCGTCGGCGCAGAGCCGTCGTCGCGAGTTCAAAACTTGTCGAGCCTTGATGGAGTGCACGTTACGGGGACGGTCGAGGATATTCGGCCGTGGATCTCGAGTGCAGCGGCGTACGCGAGCCCGCTCAGATTTGGACTCGGGGTGAAGAACAAGATTCTCGAGGCGATGGCGACGGGCGCGCCGATCGTTGCGACCTCGCGAAGCCTTTCGGGCACGCCGCTGGTCGACGGGCGGCACGCGATGATCGCGGATGACGACGCGAAATTCGGCGACGCGGTGGTACAGCTGTTGGCCGACCCCGCGCTATGCGAATCGCTCTCGCGCGAGGCGCGGCGCAAAGTCGAGGCGGAGAATTCCTGGAGCGCGGTGGCATCGCGATACGAGGCCGAATATCGCGAGGCTTTGGTTATAGGCTAGGCACCTGCTTGGCAGGAGTCGCGGGGACTTTCGCGCGCCGGCGCCCGGGCATCAGCCCGCGGCGGATTATGTTGGTCGCCGCCGCTTGCGGGAGAAGTGCGGCAAGCGGAAACCAGAGCGTGTGAAACAGCTTGCCCCGAAGGTTGTATCCGCGATTGCGCCAGGTGGATCGGATTCCGGCGACCATCAACGGTATTGGGCGATCGTCCAGCAGCGGGTGATGGTTTGGATCGACACGCAGCGACGCGAGGCGATATTTGAGATGCGCCGGATCGCGCGCGGCCCAATTGCGCGGTACGGTGAAGCCCGATTCGCGAGCGAACTCACGCAAGGCCCATTCGCGCTGCAAATCGATGATGATTTTGACGCGCAGCTTGCGCGCGTCGAGATCGCCGGTGAGCATGCCGTGATTCGATTCGTGAATCCGGTAACAGCCGAGAGTCTTTTTGATCGATACGACGTCGCCTGAAAAGGGCGCAATGATTTCCAGTGAGGTATCTGCTGCCTGGCGCCAGATTGGCTCTGGGAACGGCAGCAAACGATCGAGGACCGATCGCGCGAACGCGTTGCCGCTGGTGGGGACTCCGACGTAGCCGCCGGCGTCGAGAATTAATGCGCGGATGTCGCCTTCGGGCATCTGCGCCGGCGAATATGGAACGACTCCGCCGAGCGAGCGCCCGTCGGCGTCGACGTGAGCCAGCACGAATTGCGCCTTCGCGGTGCCGGGACGCCACGCTCGCACGACCTCCTCGACGGCGTTGGGCAGCAGCAGATCGTCAGCGTCGAGAAACATCACGATGCTCCCGCGGCTCGCGCGGAATCCTGCGTTGAATGCGGACGCGTGACCGCCGTTTGTCTTGAAGATGGCGGACAGCCGGTCGCCGTAGCTGGAAATCACATCGCGGGAATTGTCGGTCGAGCCGTCATCGACGACGATCACTTCGACCGGCGCATAGGTCTGCGCGAGCGCGCTGTCGATCGTCGCGCGAAGGAACCGCGCATAGTTGAAATTGTCGATAATGATGCTGACGAGCGGCCTGGGCTCTTCCGCTTGCGCCGGCATCTTCGGCAGCTATCCAGCGACTGAGCGAACGTCCGCGTTGGCGTAGTCGGGTTTGCGATGCGCGAGCGGTTTCCAGCGGGAAAGGTCTCTCCCGGTGAGGCGTTCAAGTTCTTCGGTTTCAGGCAGCATCATCGCGCGGATTTCGTCGGCGGACTCGTCGCTGAGCGGAGGGAAGTACTCGACGAATGGCTGCCGCATCATCTTCCACACGCGAGTGCGCTGGGCGATCTGAATCAGCGGGCGCGCGCCGTGACGAGAAATCCAATCAACGGCTTCGACCGTGCGCCGTGCGATAGGGTTGGAGCGGGCGGCCCCGGTGGCAGAATACACCTTCGCGCTGCCGACCTTCGAGCGATCGAGCGCGATGCGCCGCGCGCCGATGAAATCGCAAACCGAGTCGAGGTAGCTTTGCGGATTGGAACTCAGATCCTCGTAGAACAGCACGAGGACGCGCGATTTTCCGAAGGCCGCCTGCCATCGCTTGAGGTGCGTCGCGTAGCTGCAGAGGTCGGCGCCGCAATTGATCTGGAAGCGCCAGTAGCCGTCGAAAGTATCGTTGACAGGGCGACGCTCCGAGCGCAGGAGCTTGTAGAGCGAATATAATCGTGCGGCGGGCTCGCGAAAGGTAACGATAATTTTGCAGTCGGGAATGTCGTGCTTGATTCGTTCGCGAGAGATCGCGTTTGAGAAATAAGTGGGACCCATCTCGCCGCCGGGCGCATCGGCGGGATAGTCGCCGAACAGATCGCTGTACCATTGCGCGCCGCGGTCGTAGCGAACGTCGAAAAATCGCGTTTCTTTCTCGCTAGGCAAGCCGATGTGGCCCAACAGGACCTCGTGCAACCAGGTGGTACCGGTTCGAGGCGGCCCTACATGAACGAAGTTGGGCAGTCGTGGAGGATTTCCGTGGTTCATGCTGTCGCGGCGATCATCAGCCAATCCCAGAGAATAGCGCAGTGCTGAACGGAAGTGAAAGAATCAGGAATTCTCATCAGTCGATCTTATAAACGTGAGCCTGGAAGGGGGCGTAGGTGTCTTTGAAAGAGGTGGATTGATCGGGCGAGATCGATCGGTTCTCGCCAGCTACTACTGAGATTGTGCGGGCCGGGCGGCGCAGAGTGAAGGTCGCGGTGACCGAGTTGCCGCTGTGATTATACGAGATCAGGTAGCGGCTGCCATCCTTGAGATCCTTCTCCTTAGTAATGATCGTACCAGTATCGGAATTCGCGGAGAGCACGGGACTGTCGGGCGCTATCAGCATCGGCTCGAGCGCGCTGATGCCCTTGGTCACGTTGACCAGTTCGTCATAACGCTGCTGGCGAAGGACCGGATCGCGCTTGCCCCAGTCGAGTCCGCGCAATCCGTACGACCAGTAGAAGACGCCGCGCGCGCCTTCGGTTATAGCCATCCAGCTCATGTCGTGCAGTTCCTGCTCGGTGGGAAAATGCGAGAGGCGAGTCATCCAGAAAAACTGGATCACCGTCCAGACCGGGCGAGCGCCGTGCACCGCGCCGATGACCTTTCGGGTCAGATCGCCGACGTAGCTCTCGTCGAAGCGCGTGCCTAGAACATATGGATCGACGCCCAGCACATCGACGGTATTGCGCCAGAATTGATATTCGTTGGGAAAATTTTCGACCGCGTAGGTTATGCTGCCGGGGTCATACTGCTTGATTAGGTTGTACTGATGGAACGTGCGCGGTTGGCGTTCGCTGGCGCATTCGTCGCAGGTGTAATAGCCGGCCACGCGCGAGTCGCTCGCGAGACCTTTGGCGTATTGAGTAATGACATCGTCGGCGGATACATTTCCGGCGGCGGCCCACTTGGGATACGCGCGCATCTCCGGAAAAAAAGCGCTCACAGTCGCTAGATAGAAGATGCCGAACGGCTCCATCGCCTCGGTGTAAGGATAGATTACATCCGCTCGGCCGTTGGCGAGGAAGTAATTTATCATCAGGTTGATCGGCGCCTTCGCGATCGCCGTCAATCTGGGAGTGTAGTAGTCGGAACGAAGCGCATAGCCCGTCGTATCGTAGAGGCCGATCACGAATCGCGGGCGCCCGCCCATATGGATGACATTGTCGGGGTCGACCCACGCCTTCAATTTGGAGCGCGTCTCGGCGCTGGCCTTTACGATCGTGTAGGACGACGGCGTGAAGATTCGCTTGCCGCCGGATCCTTCGAGGTAGCCTTGCAGGTGGTATTGTCCGGGCGCGAGGCTGCTCATGTCCACGGTCGCGACGCCTGAGGAGCTGGCCGGCACGCGGCTGGTCAGGAGCACTTTTCCGGCAGGATCCGATACTTCGATCGCGACGTGAAGCTGCGCCATCGTTGCGTCGGGCGGCGGATGAACATCGACGGCGACGCGCGCGACCTGGCTTTGGTCGCTGAACATCATGCCGCGATAGTTCGGGTACATAAGATAGGTTTCGAGAGGTGCGGGCAGCTCCTGGCGGAGCGAAAATTTTCTGAACCATGAGGTTCCCGCCACCGGCCCAACGGTTTCCGTGCGGAAAGAGCCGACGCTGCCTTCGGCGACCTCGGCGTGCGCTTTCACAGCGGGCGTCCAGTCGGTAGTACCGACGACCGGCTTGGTCATCGCCCATTTGTTGGCGGGAATTTCGATCAGACGGATTCGGCTTCCACCAAGGCGCTTGGGAACGGTGATGTTGGTCTGGGTTTTTATCTCGGCCGAAATCGTGTACAGGCCGGGCGGACACTTCAAGTCATTCTGGGCGAAGGGGAACGGCTGGGCGCACGGCATTTGGAGCTTCATGCTGGCGTTGTCGCCGCTGCCGTCGAGGCTGAAGCACTCGGGATTCAACGTCCAACCTTGAAGTCCGGCGCGGAGATCGGCATTGACCAGGAGATTGGGGCCCAAGGTGAAACCCGTTTCGGGCGCATCGAGGCCACCGGTGGTGATTCCGTCGCAATGGCCGAGGCCGGTTAAGGTTAAAATCGACAGGCCGAAGACGGCAAATACAATAGCCAGTCGACTAGTCAGTCTCAACATAAGTGGCTACTGGTCAAGTATACTTTGAAATCCAGCTAGTAGTCAGGATGCAGTAGTCGTTGCGATAAGGAAGAATCGCTGCTGGACAATCGGCGAGCTTTCGGAGAACGGGATGAAGGTTTCAAGTTCAGGGCTGGCCATCCAGAACTGGTAGCCGAGCTTAGCGAGCGAATCGGTTATGGATTTCACCGAGCCGCCGAATTTTTCGAGGCCGCACCCTACATGCATTTCAAGGAAGCAATCGGGGCGATGGCGGGATAGAGTATCGGCGGCGCCTAGCAGCACCTTCGATTCGAAGCCCTCGACGTCGATGAAGAGCACGTCGGGAGCGCCGAAGCGGCGAGTGAGCTCATCGATGCTGACGCTGGGGACGGCGATTTTGCCCCATGCGCCGGAGCCGTCATCGACCTGTCCATTCGCGCGGCAATTGAATTCCAGCGGGTCCGCGCTGTCGGATACAGCGGCGTTGATTACTTCGACGTTGGTGGCGTTATTCGCGCGAATATTCCGGATGGCGGCCTGGAAGTTGTGCGGGCTCGCTTCGACCGCCACGACTTTCCCAATTGAACCGACAACCTTGGCCAGCAGCATCGCGATCAGACATTGAAATGCTCCGCAATCGAAGACGGTGGCGCCGGGACGCAGACGATGATTTGCGAGGAACGACATTTCGGGCGGGACTTCGGACGAGTCGCGATCGTACCAGTTTTTGGCGGTGGGATCGGAGATCCACAAATCGAATTGGTGGCCGGCCCGCGAGCGGCGGACCTGGTAAGGCTGGAACCGGCGCAGCGACCAACGATAGCCGGCGACCCGGATTCGATTGGCGACGGCCGGCGGAATCACCAATTTGGCTGCGCCCCTGAAACTCATACGTGTGCAGTTACTGTTGCATTCAAGGGAAACCTCCGCAAGCATCGCGCGGCCGCGGCGGCGC
>Ga0210393_10004691_pt1 | contig 10782 bp, 5 predicted proteins | sample IncBWC27OmetaG_FD_160068 | JGI IMG/M metagenome (GOLD analysis project Ga0210393, IMG submission 160068) | Forest soil microbial communities from Barre Woods Harvard Forest LTER site, Petersham, Massachusetts, United States - Inc-BW-C-27-O ...
CCGCCAGCATGATTGCCGTTAGAAATCCAGATTTTGAAAGGCGCATGAGTCACCAACGAGAGATTCGAGCGATCTGCATCTGACCGTATGTTTTCAGTCACATACATACGCTCATGAGCTCTCCAACGGCCCAGGTATTGCTCTGGCCAAAGGCGCTCCGGGGAACAGCACTATCTCATCGTTAGACGGCGTTTGACCCGTTAGGGTGCAGAAAAATGAACCGGACGCCTCGATTGGGGACCGTCTGCAAATCACTATCATTTTTGGGAGTGTCCTTATCCGGGAACTCCTTGAATAATGAGGTCTGGTGATGAATCGGCGTCGTGATAATCAGCACTGAGCCGCCAAAGTCCCCGATGGAATGATGGAAAGCAAGGAGGCCGGGTACGGCAAGAGGGGTCCTTGTCGGACCACCCAAACTCTCCGGAGCGGGTTGAGCCTTGTGCTTTCAGGTCAAAAACTTTCCGATAAGTGGTGAACAGATTTGTTTTTTTCCCGCTCTATTTCCTTTGTGCTTCTCATAGGCACCGCTTTGCTTCTTGCTCCCCGCGTTTCTGCGCAGGGCGGGGGCTCCATCCAAAGCGTGGTTGATCCTGAAGAGCTGCCGGACAAACCCCAGCCGCAGGTTGAAGCAATCCCCACCGGGCATTTGGACGATCAGCAGCTCGACGGACAGAGCGGGGGGATTGCGGCCGGGAAGCAATCAGAAAACATCCAGCAGTCCGCTCCCGGTATATCGGTCGCCTCCATCAGCGGCACAGTCACCGACACAAACGGGGGAGTCATCGGAGGCGCCACGATCGAGCTTGAGGGCCTCAACCCCGGAGACCGGCGGACGGCCGTTTCCAGCGCCACGGGAGCCTTTCAATTCGACAACATCAACCCGGGAGTCCCGTATCAGATCGCGATTGCCGCCCAGGGTCTGCAAGGCTGGAAGTCGCCCCCGCTTGTCCTCGCGCCGGGCCAATTCCTGTTTCTAACAGATATCAAGCTGAAAGTTCCGAACTCCGAAGTGTCGGTGACCGTGTACGCATCACAGGTGCAGATCGCCACCGAGCAGGTCGTCGTTGCGGAGAAGCAGAGAGTCCTCGGCATCTTCCCCAATTTCTATGTGACCTACGATCCCCACCCGGTGCCGCTCACGACCAAGCTGAAGTACAGGCTGGCATTCAAAGCCTCCACTGACCCCGTGACCTTTGTCGGGATTGCTTTCATGGCCGCCGTCTACCAGGCGGGAGACGTTCCGGATTACCAGCAGGGTTGGGATGGGTACGCTCAGCGCGTCGGAGCGGGCATCGCGGATACGGCGACCGACATTTTCTTTGGTGGCGCAATCCTGCCATCGCTGCTGCATCAGGACCCGCGCTACTTCTACCAGGGCACCGGTACAACAAAGTCTCGCATGCTCCACGCCATTTCCTATCCCTACATCTGCAAGGGAGACAACGGGAAGACGCAACCGAACTATTCCAGCCTGGGAGGCGATCTGATCTCGGGCGCGATCTCGAACATCTACTATCCTGAAACCAATCGCGGCGTGGGGCTGGTGTTCGAGGGCTTCTTCGTCACCACCGCTGTCCGCACGGTGAACTCGATTATCCAGGAATTCCTTCTGCGAAAGTTGACGCCCAGCGCGCGGCAGAAAAATTAGAACGACACTCCGATCTCGGAGAATTACTGTAGCCATTCCTCCGTTGTGAAAAGATCAATTGCGCCGAACCGGCAGCTCAGGCATTTTTATTTCCGGCTTTTCTCAGGCTTCGGAATGAAGTAGCCGCGGCGCGCGCGCACATCCACACCGTCGCGGTTCACTTTCACTTTCAAGTGGTGATAGGTGCCATCCTGCTTCACTCCGTCCAGCGAAAGCTCCAGCACGTACACCACTTCCGGCGTCTCCGTCAGACTCTTGAATCCCGCGCCCAGGTCGTTACGGTTGTGAAAAAACGTGCCGCCGGTTCCGTCCGCCAGAGACTCCATGGATCCTTCAGCAAGCGACATCGAAGTTCGATTGTAGTCTGATTGCGAGGCACTCTCGCGGCTGCTGGCATCCAGTTCCGCGGTGTATAACCCGCGCGCATCGAGCGCACTGATGATCACATTGTTCTGCGCTGCGAGGTCCATCACCCGCGATTCCAGGGTCATGGATTCCAGCTCGATGGGCAGGAAGCCGGGTGAGACCAGGATCAACATTCGTTGTCCCGGCAGAGTAGCCATGGTGCGCACAAACGCGGCAATGTTCGCGTAGGTGGTCTGCACATCCTGGCGGCCGAGATTCAGAACTCGATTGGCGGCCGATGACACCTCGTTCTCCGCCGCGGTTTGTTGGTATTTGGGATCGAGGCCTGGATTGCAATTGATCACCTGCCGGAACGCCTCCTGAAATGCCGGGCCTTCAGGGCTATGCTCGCGCTCGATCTGAACGGCCTGATAGTACGAAATATTCGGGCACGCGCGCGGATCGGAGCGGAACGTGTTCCGCGTTTGCAGGCTCATGATTGCATCGCGCAGCCTGGCGCGATCGCGTGTCAACCCGCTGTTGGTTTTTCCTGAAATCGAGACCACACCTCCGATATCCGAAGTGGACAATCCGTCAACCACCGCCGCACCCGCCTTTTGAACCTGCGCGAGATCTTCGACGCTGAGATGGATATCGTCGAAGAGAAAGACGATGAATCGCTGCGCCATGGAGGTGCCTTGAGGCGTAGCATTCGAAGCCGGCGAAGGCGCGGTGCCGGTGTCAACGTGTTGCTCCGCGGGTCCTCGCTGTTCCACGTTGAATGCGGAGACCGGCCGCGGCTTTCCATTATCGACGACTTCAAAGTCTTCCTTTTCAAATCGGCAATTGGGCGGCCCTGTTTGTCTCTCACCACCACCGGCACCAGCACCCGGTTCACGTTGATTTGAAGAGTCGGAGCCGCTTCCTGCGAGACGGGAGATTCTTGAGCGCCGGAGCGCGTGGCGAGAGGGAACGGGCAACACACCAGCAGCGAAATCAAGAGGCAGGAACAGCGCGGGCGCATGGGTATTCCTTCGATCGGATTCGCTAATTGCCGCTGGTGAGTTTCCGGATGATATCTGCTTCCCTCTGCCGATACGGCTTCCCGTCGGCATAGAAAACATCGTGAAACCAGATGGTGGGCTTCTCGTTCACATAGGGCCGCTGCCACGAGTCCCAGGGTAGATAGGTCTGGCTCTTGCCGGCGACGAGGCCCCAGTTAATAGCGCCTGCCCGATGCTGCTTGGCGATGGGAAGAATAGTGTCGAAGGTGCTGCCCGCGCCTCGCGCCATGTACTCGGTACAGATCAGCGGCCGATGAAACGCTTCTAGTTGCACGACTACCTTCTCGAACTCCTCCGGCCAGCCGTAGTTGTGAAAGCTGATCACGTCCGACTGCTCGATCTGCACCCGTGCGAGCGGAGGCATTGCCTCCAGCGAACTCCAGTCTCCATGCCACAAGCCGCTGGTGAGCGGCTGCACCGGCCGCGCCGAGCGCGCCCAGGCAAACACCTGGGGCAGCAAGGCGAGGATGATTTCGTTTTTGTTCTTCGGCTCGTCCTTGGCATAGGAGCTGTCGTTCCCGTTGTCTGGCTCGTTCCAAACATCCCAGGCCAGAATTCGTGGATCGTGCGCAAATGCAGCCACAATTCCCTTGACGTATTTTTCCAGCCGCGGATATTGCGTCGGATCAGCGAGGATCGTTGCTCCAGGCGCCTGCACCCAACCCGAGTTGTGCACTCCGGGAATGGGCGGGTGCTGCGGACCGAGCTTGGGAAACGGCTCCCAGCACGAATCGAAGAGCACGAACACCGGCCGGATGTGATGCCGCTCAGCAATCGCGAGGAACGTGTCCACGCGTTTTTCGAAAGCCTTCGGATCCTGTTCCCAAACCAGGTTGTGCAGGAACACGCGCATGGTGTTCATGCCGATGCCCTCCGCCCACCCCAGTTCGCGGTCGATCGTGGCGGTGTCGAACGTTTCCGCCTGCCACATTTCGAGTTCATTGATAGCCGTGGACGGAAGGAAGTTGGCGCCGACGGGCCAGGGCTGGCGGGCGTACCAGGCATTGGCCTGGTCCTCGCTCCAGCGATCCTGCGCGCGCAGGCCGGGCGCCATCGACGCCAGGAAGGCGAGCGCGAGCAATCCAATCCATCCGTGAAAACGCACGCGAGCACATAGCAGTTTCAATTCGGACATGGTTCCTTTCCTGTCGATCGAATCATTTTGACGAAGCAAGTTCGGCGGCCTTTGCGCGTTCCGCGGCGGCATCCTGCGCGCGTCCCTGCCGGTCGAAGGCAATCGCAAGCTGCGAGTGCGGCTCGGCAAAGGTAGGATCAGCCGCAATCGATTCCTGGTACCGCGACACCGCGTCAGCAATCTGCCCGCGCAGTAGCAATTGATTCCCGGCATTGAGAGCGAAACTCGCGCGCTGGCGGTTGACAGCGGCGCGGCTCAGCTCGGCGCCCTGGCGGCGATAGTCAGCGGCCCGCCCGCGCAGCTCCTTTATCTGCGCTCGCAGCTGCTCGGCCTTCTGCGGGTCGCCGGCTGCGTCGGCGGCATCGGCCTCGGTGGAAAGATTGGCAGCCTGTTCAGCCAGCACTCCCGCCAAAGTGACAAGCGGGCCGGGCTGCGCCGGCTGCAAGGGGATCGCTTTTTCCAGCGCTTCGGCCGCTTCGTCCAACTTGCCGTCCTGCTTGAGCGTGCTGCCCAGGATGGCCCACGCGTTGCCGTTATCCGCCCGCAGCGCGACTGCCTTGCGCAGCTGGGCCACCGCATCATCCAGCTTGCCCATCTGCATGTATGTGATGCCCAGCGTGTAGGGCGGATCTTCCAGCTTCGGATCCATCTCTCCGGCCCGCTTGAGTTCAGCAATCGATTCGTCCAGCCGATCCTTGAACTTGTAGGCCAGCCCCAGATCGTAGTGAATCTGCGGATCATTGGGATCGAGCGCCAGCGCGGCCTTGAAGTCCTCGATAGCCTCATCGAATGCTGACAGTTGCAGATGCGCCACGCCGCGGTTCTTGAAGATGGCGGGATCGCGCGGGCTCTGCGCCTGCGCGCGTGCCAGGTAGTCAAGCGCCTCTTTGGCCTTGCCGGTGAGGGTGAGCGCGAGGGCGAGATTGGTAAGCACAGTCGCATTGCCCGGCTCGGCGGCCAGCGCTTTCTCAAACCAGGGAATTGCCTCCTGCTGCCGCCCCAGCCGCTGCAGCGCCATGGCCAGATCCTCGGCCGCGCCAGGCAGCCCGGGATTCAGTTTCAGAGCTTGTTCGAGTGCTGGCTCGGCGGCCTCGTCGCGCCCCGCCACGGCGAGCGTGCGGCCGTACTCCAGAAACGCCTCGGCGCTGGGCGGGTCCAGCCGCGTGGCGGGCTCGAGCGCATCGAGCGCCCCGGAGAGGTCGTTCTGCCGCCGATAGAGAATGCCCAGATGAACGCGGGCTGGCGCGAATGAACCATCGGCTGCGACCGCCTGCTCGAAGGCCTGCTTCGCGTCGTCCCACTTTCCCATCTGGGCGTAGATAGTTCCGATGGAGTCTTCGAGGTCGGCGCGCGACCCGGCAATCTTCTTTTCGGCTTCGAACTGCGCAAGCGCTTCGTTCAGCTCCCCCAGGGCGGCCAGGACGCGCGCATAGCTGTCGTAAAAGGCGGCGTCAAGGGCGGGTTGATTCCCCCCTTGGGCGAGGCGAAGCGCGGCTTCGAAATGGGGCTTCGATTTTGCCGCCTCTCCCGATTGCGCATACGCGAGTGCAAGATTCGTTTCGATGCCCTGGTCGTTGGGTTTCAGGCGCACGGCGGCTTCCAATTGGAGAACCGCATCGGCTGGTTTGCCCATCTCGACCAGCACTGTGCCTAGCGCCTCATGCGCCTCGGCGATGCCCGGCGCAAGCTGCACGGCCTCGGCAAATCGCTCCCGCGCCACATCGAGTTGGCCCGCTTGTTGCGCTGCGTACCCAGCCCGGAACGCGGCATCGGCCTGCTGCAGGGATTCCTGATTCGCGGCCTGCGCTGGTTGGGCCGCCAGCCGCACCGCGCCCAGCGACAAACCCAATCCCAGCCACGCCAATGCCCGCACTACTCTCAAGCCCATCGTCTACTTCCCCGCGGGCTTCGGTTCGCTTTGATGTTGCAGGTCGACGACCATCTGGAATTGGCGATTGGCCTCGGCGACTTGCCCGATGGCCTTGTAAGCCTGGCCCAGCAGATTGTGAGTGATGTAATTCGACGGATCCATCTTGGCGGCCCGGTCGAGATAATGCAGTGCCTGGATCGGCTGCTTCATCTTCAAAAACGTCTGGCCGAGGAGTATGTACGGCCCGGTGGAGCTTGGCTCCAGCAGGACCGCTCGGTTGAGGGCCTGCTGAGCCTCAGGGTACTGGCCGCTCCGCAAGTACGCGTCACCCAGGCGATCGTAGGTCTCTCCCTGCAGGGGATTGATTTTTCGCTCTGCCTCCAGTTCGCGAATGGCGGCGGGAAGATCGCCCCGCGCCAGCGCGGCCTCGCCCAGCAACTCGTGGGCTAGCGGAATGGAGGGATTCAGCTCCAGGGCTTTGCTCGCCTGCACGGCCGCCTGGTCGCGCATCTCGCGGCGCAGGAAAAGGCGCCCGGCAAGCAGATAAGCCTCGGCCGAGTCGGGCGCAAAACCGTACTGGGTGGCAAATGCGTGCCGCGCGTCGTCGTAGCGGGCTACGTCGGCATAACAAAGGCCGAGCACGTATTCCGGATCGATATTGGCGCGCTCCACCGCGGCGTGCGCCTTCTCGAGAAACGGGATCGCTTCGGCCGGATGGCCGGTCCGAAACAGGCTCACCCCATGCATCTCAATCGATTCACGGTCGGCGGGGTCTTGGGCTTCTGCCTTGGTGAAGGCCTCAATGGCCTGGGAAAGCTGCTCCCGCTGATAAAAGATGATCCCGCGCAGCCGCTCCACGCCCGTCGGCTCTGGATTCTGGGTGGCAAGCTCGTCGAGCATCGCCATGGCTTTATCGAGACGGCCCTTGCCCGCCAGTTCCTGCGCCGCTTCAAGTGTGGCAGCCGGAGCGGCGTCGCCTCCGGAAGCCGCCCCCGGAGGCGTCTGTGCGGAGACGAAGGATTCAAAACAAAGCAGAGCCAGGGCGGCAATGAGAAAACGCGGCATACAGGAAGGCCTGTCTCCAGTGTAGTGGGAGCACGGGGCCCGGTCCCATTCGGCAGCCCACCCCCGGCAGTGGCCATCGTGCATTCAAAGAAATAGGGGAGCCGAAGCTCCCCCATTTCGATCGCCGCTCCTTCGCAGGTTAGAACTGAACGCGAAGAGAGAAGGTGAGATACCGCGGCCCCTGGCCCTCGCCAGCGGTGCTGCTGCTGATGGGGCCGTTGGTGAAGATATTGGTGGTATTCGGGTTGCCCGCATTGATGTGGTTGAACGCGTTGAACGCGTCGAAGCGGAAGATGGTGGCAACTTGCTCCCAGATCGCGAACGACTTGGTCAGGGACAGGTCGGTGTTGAAGAACGAAGGACCAAAGTAATTATTGTTCCCCGCGTTGCCTACAACATCCAGGCCCGGGAAGGAGAACACACCATTGGTCGTCGGTTGCGGTTGCCAGAAGGTCCGGGTATGCGAGATTGGATCGAATCCGCTCAGGTTGGTCTTCAGGCGGCCATTGGCGTTCGGACGGCATGGCGCCGCCGATCCGCCGGTGTTGTGGTTGCAGTCCTGATTGTTCCCAAAGTTACTGAAGCTGACGCCGAACGGCAAGCCGCTCGACCAGTTCAGCACACCGCTCAGCGAGTATCCGCCCACCAGCAGATCCATCGCCCGGCTTGCGCCTGCCAGGAACTGCTTTCCTTTGCCGAACGGCAGATCGTAGCTGCCGTACAACACCAGTTGCTGGGTGCGCACGTTGCTGTCACGGTAATGGGTAACGACGTGACTCCAGGTCCAGAAGCTGTTGGAATCGCCAAAAGCGCTGGCCCACTCGTAGTTGGTCGTGAACGCAAGACCCTTGGACATGGTCTTGGCCAGGGTTACCTGCAAGGCGTCGAACTCGGTGTTCTGGTCGTCGCCGTAGTAGGCGATGTTGCTCGTCCAGCCGCACTGCCCGGACTGCAGGAAGGGATCATTGTCCACCGCTTGCAAACCGGCGAGCGAGATGTAATTCGCATCCGAGCAGGCAGCCCGGGTGCCGGCATAGTAGCGTTTCAGAAGACGAGCGTTGGAAACCCCGCCATCGGCGGCGATGCCGTCCGAAGTGGCCGAGATCCCGGGTGCGCTTGGATCCCAGTGCAGGGTCTGTCCGTTGCGGCTGAACTCGCCGGGAAGGAAGAGCGCCGACTCGTTGGGATCGGTGTTGTTCTGGTCGGTGTCACCCAGGGTGTGGGTACCCTTGTTGCCCACGTAGGCCATGGTCAGGTTGAGGGTGGGATTGATGGCGCGCTGCAAGGAGAGGTTCCATGCATCGATAGTCGGGAAGTGCAGCGGGTTGGGGCGAGCCTTGGGGGCGACCTGGTAGGCTTGCGCCGGCAGGAGCCCGTTTTGAGGAACCGTCGGGAACACGAACGCCGGCGGCCCTTGCGAGAGGGTGAACGGCAACGTACCTGTGGTTCCGCCTGCATGCAGGCTCTGGTCGGCCAGAACCGGCAGGTTCTGGGTCACCACATGGCCAAAGATGGAGCCAAAGACGCCGGTGTCAAAGCTGCGTCCATAGCCGCCGCGGATCACCGTCTTGTCGTTCAACTGGTAAGCGACGCCAATACGCGGATCGAACATCTTGCCATAGCTGATGTTCCATCCCATGTTGCTGCCGATCCCGCCAATACCGGCCACGTGCATGTAACCGTCACTCAGGTTCATGAGCGAACCGTTACCCGCGGCATTGACCGATTCCGGGAAGTAGAGTTCATAGCGCAGGCCCAGATTCAGAGTCAGAGCGTGGGTCACGCGCCACGTGTCCTGACCGTAGAAGAAGTACCGGGGCTGGTACTCCTTGGCATCGGTTGAGGTCGAAACATAACGCCCAAAGCCCTGGTTGGTTCCATCACCCGGCGAACCCAGGACGAAGCTTGCCAGGCCCAGGCCGTTGGTGCCGTTGTCTGAAGTAGGACCATTTCCAAAGTTGAACTGTCCGGCACGGTCCGTATCGGAAGGCACGCGCAGGTTGTGGGCCCAGCGCAGGTCGGCGCCAATCTTGATGGAGTGGTTGCCCTTGATGAGAGTCCAGTTGTTGACAACCTGGTACTGGTTCTCGTCCTGGGTCAGGGGGCAGTTGCAGCGGTTGATGTTCAGGCCGGCACCGAAAGTCGACTGGGTTGTGGTAAACGGATAGCTGAGGACAAAGCCGGGCGCGCCGGCCGTAAACGGGTTCCCCGTGTTGATCCCGGGAATGCCCCACGCGTTGGCGAGCTCCGCGGTGCTGTACTTCGAATCGACGACGTTGTACTTGTAGTAGCCGAATCTCCAGTCGGTGAGCAGATGGGCGTTAACGGCGATATCCATACCCGATGCCAGGCTCTCATTGGTGCCGTTCGAGTTGCCGCCGTAGCCGCCGATGCCGAATCCGGGACCACCCGCATCTCCGAACATCACCTTGCCCGAAAGAGTGTCGGTGAAGCGTGAGAATCGCCCGAACGCATGCATCTTTTCGTTGATGGTGTAGTCGCCGCGTATGGTCCACTGGTCGCTGTTGAACAGGCCGGTGCCGCCCTGGGCGAAGTTGTTGGTGATCGAACCGCCGCCGGTGTTGGGCGTAAAAGGCTGCAGGAGTTTCAACAACGTCAAAGACGGGGCTGACAGTAGCGAATTGGGAATAATGTTGTTGGCGAACGCCGCGTTGGTCGCCGCGGATTGGTCGGAAGTATTGTTGGTCAGGAGCGGCTTGCCTCCCAGCTGGCTCGATAGTTGCGAGGCATATTCGCTAAAGTCGCAACCGTTCCCGCTCAGGCAGGTTGAGATCAGGTTGGCCGTCGGCACCGTGTCGCTCGACGATGTGCCGACCTTCTGACGCTGTCCTTCATAATTGCCGAACATGAAGAACCGGTCCCTGATCACGCGTCCGCCGATCGATCCGCCAAAGCGGTTCTTGAGACCCGGAGGAATCGAACTTGGACCCTGTTCTGTATAAGGATCGCGGGCCTGGTTCGCGTTGCCCGTCCGGAAGTCATACGCGCTGCCATGGTAGCTGTTGCTGCCCGACCGGGTCTGCGCCGTCACTACCGCGGATACGGCCTTGCCCAGTTCGGCATCGAAGTTCTGCGTCGTAATCTTGGTTTCCGTTACCGCGTCCATCGCGGGGTTAATGACGATAATGCCAAGAATCGGATCCTGGTTGTCGGTGCCGTCGAGCTCAAAGGCTGTTCCACCAAAAGCCTGGCCGTCGACCTGGATCTGCTGCGAGCCCTGGGGGTTCTCATCGGCGGCATGGGACCATCCCAGCTTCTGGGCGCCCGGCAAAAGCAACTGAAGGTTGGTAAAGTTCTGGTCGCCCACCGGAAGAGCGGAGATCTGCTGCTGGTCGAACACCGTGGCCACATCGGCGCGGTCGGTCTTCAGTTCCGGCTGCTGATCGGCGTTGACTTCGACCGTCTCGGTTTGGCCGCCCACATCCAACATCGGATCGATGCGTGGCGCGGCGTCGGCTTCTACTTTGATGCCCTTGGTCTCGAAGGACTTGAAGCCCTTCAGGGTCACCTTGATGTCGTAGACGTCGGGGATGAGGTGGGGAACGCTATAGTCGCCGGATTCATTGGCGGTGGTGGTAACAACAGTGCCTTTGGATTCGTCGGTTACCGTGAAGGTAGCGCCGGGTATGGC
>Ga0210393_10004692_pt1 | contig 10779 bp, 9 predicted proteins | sample IncBWC27OmetaG_FD_160068 | JGI IMG/M metagenome (GOLD analysis project Ga0210393, IMG submission 160068) | Forest soil microbial communities from Barre Woods Harvard Forest LTER site, Petersham, Massachusetts, United States - Inc-BW-C-27-O ...
TGAGCACTGCCCCCTGCAACCGCAGGGGCAATCGTCGTCACCGCCCCAATCGCCCCGAGCGCGCATCCAGAGCACACAGCCGCGAGCATCATAACGATCGCGACGGACGCGATTCTGAGCAAAATAAAATTTCTCACAAAGGCTTGCGCGCAATCACCATCGAGGAGGTGAACGGGGGGCTTGGCAGCGCCTCCAGTTTTATGTCGCCGAAGCCCGCGTCGCCGAGCCATCGCGAGACTTCATCGAACGAATAATCGCGCCCACGCGTGGCCATCAGCAGGTAGAGCGCGAAAATCGCGCCCGCCTTCGGCTCGGTCAGGTCGGCGTTCATGATGTGGTCCTTGATGATCATCAAGCCGCCCGGTTCCAGCGCGCGATAGCACTTGCGGAGCACGTGAGCGTTGTCGGTCTCATCTTCATTGTGAATTATATTCGACATGAACAGGGCTCCGCATCGGCCCGGGACTTCATCGTAGAGATAGTCGAAGCGGACCAAATCGATGCGCGCCAACGCCGCGGGCTCCCGCTCGGCGAGAATTTTCCGCGCAACTTCGAGAGTTGCGGGCAAATCGTAAATCGAGGCGCGCAGATGAGGCCATCGACGCAGCATCGCGACCGTGTACGTCCCCGGGCCGCCGCCGATGTCCGCAATCGTCGAGACCTTGCTCAGATCGAGCCTGTCGGCCACGTAAGCCGCATCGCCGCGCGCGCGAGTCAGGCTGTCCATCGCCCGGATGAATCGTTCGGTCTCCTCGGGGCGGCTTTGAAACATGTCGGTCGGCCGTGCGGGCAGGCCGGTGCGAATAGTTTGCTCGAGATTCGTCCAGGTCTGAAAGATTGCTTCGTCGAACAGAATTAGGCCGCCAAGATACTCGGCCGACGAGTGCAGGAGGTAGCGCCGCGCCGCTTCGGTTAGCGAGTAACGATTGGCGCGCTTGTCGAGCAGTCCGAGCGCAACCATCGCGTTGGCTATCAGAGCCGTCGCGCGCCGATTCGCGGATATTGCGGCGGCGAGAGCGGCGTCGTCGAGCGGCGCGCGCTCGAGCATATCGAAGATTCCCAGCTTGAGTGCGGTCTGAATCGCGCGCGCCTCGGCGTGACCTGAGGCCAGCGCGGCAAGTTCGGCGAAATCCATCGCAGTACCTGCCCGTCAGTGCACGAAGTCTTGCGTGACGTAAGTGCTGCCGTCGGCGGAGTGCGCGATTCCGACGCCGGTCTCGGTGAACTTGCCGGAGACAATATTGGCCAAGTGCTCGGGGCTCTTCAGCCAACCTTTCATCGCGCGTTGCGGCACGTCAGCGGCATCAGCGTTGTCGTCCATGTAGATATTCTCGCCGACCGCGCGATAGCCGATACCAACGCCGCTGATTCTGTCCGCGGGTGCTACTCCGTCGGGACTGTTATGCGCGAGATAGTGCCGCATCGCCATGTCATAGCTGTGGCCGCGCGCGACTACCGCGAGGCGCGCCGAAAATTTTAGCGGCGCCAATCCGCTGCGTACGCGTTGCTGATTCACGAGGCCGAGGATTTCGGTTTCCTGGTCGCTCAGACCGGATACTTTTTCCGGCGAACGCGGCGAATTGTACATCATGTAGACCCGCGCGAGGATTGCGGCGAGCAGCGACAGCACCAGCACTGAAATTCCCACCTTGATCGCACGGCGCCGGCGTACCACTGTGGGAGTCGGCATCCGGATGATTTTCGCCGGGCCATTTCGCGGCGGGCGGCGCCGCGTTGCAGATCGTGTGCTCATGAATTGCTCAGTTCCCAGCTATCGCTACATTTGGCGGATGTCAACGCGAACGATTCTTGCCTTAGTTGCGACCGTTTGCATCGCGAGTGCGTCCGCCGGCACTGCAGTTGATCCGGCGAATGCGTTGCCAGCTGGCGCCCTCAAATCAGCGCCCAGCATGTACCTTCGCGAAGCGTCGTCGAGCGCGATTCGATGGCAGCCTTGGACTACGCAGACGCTGGCGCTGGCGCGTACATTGAATCGTCCGATCATGATCGACATCGGCGCGGTCTGGTGCCACTGGTGCCACATGATGGACGCGACGACCTACGCCGACCCGCAAGTTGCGGCGGCGCTCAACAGCGAATTCGTGCCGGTCAAGGTCGATACCGACGAGCGTCCCGACCTCGACGAGTACTATCAGAATGCGGCGGCTCAACTGACCGGCGCGGGCGGCTGGCCGCTGACCTGTTTCACGACGCCCGATGGAGCTCTGTTTTTCGCAGCAGGATTTCTGCCGCCGCGGCCGGGCAGCGGACCCCACGGCAGCGGCGGAGAAAACTCTTCGATGCTGCCGTTGCTGAAAAAAATCTCGCAGGTCTACGCGTCGGATCGTGCGGGACTCGAAAAAGAGGCGGAGGAAACAGCGGCGAAGCTCAAATCCGCGTCGAGTCAAAACGCGCCGGCACCGGGAGGACTCGAAGGGCTGCGCGCGCAGATTCTCGCCGGGCTGGCGACCTCGTACGATCGCGAGTCAGGAGGATTCGCGTCAGGTGAAGGACCACGTTTCTACGATTTCCCCGCGCTCGAACTCGCGCTCGCGCACGGCTTCTACGGCCATCCGGAATACACCGCGATGGCGCTCGACACGCTGAAAAAAATCGCCGCTGGCGGAGTGTTCGATCAACTTGGCGGCGGATTTCATCGCTACTCGACCGACCCGCATTGGCGCGTGCCGCATTTCGAGAAGCTCGGCTACGACAACGCGATGGCGCTGCATGCGTACAGTGACGCGTACGAAGCCAGCGGCGATCCCGATTTTGCGCGAGTCGCGAAATTGCTTGTCGGCTACGCGAATCGCGAGCTGCTCGATCCCAAGACTGGTGCGTTCTACTCGCATCAGGACGCCGATTCATTCGAGGGCGACGACGGCAGTTACTACACGTGGACCGTCGCGGAAGTGAAGCGCGCGCTGCCCGCGGATCAAGTGCGCGTTGCGATTTTATTTTACGGCATGGAAAACGCGCCCGCGCTGGCGCCCGACAAACGGATCGTCTTGAGGCGCGCGATGAGTCCCGAGCAACTAGCGGCCAAGCTGAAGATCCCGGTGCAAGAAGCGCGCGAGAAAATTGCAAAGGCATCGGACGCGATGCTTGCCGCGCGAGCTCGTCGCAAAACTCCGCCCGTGGATCGCGCCGTGATGACCGATCGCAACGCGCTGATGGCGGACGCGTACCTGACGGCGTCGGCAGCACTTGACGACTCGAGTCTTCAACGCACGGCGCTCACCGACCTGGATTTCATTGTCGCGCACATGCAGTCGCCCGACAGAAGTTTTTTTCACGTGTGGTCCGATGGGCGCGCGCAAGTCGCCGGTCTCGCCGCCGACCAGGTTTACCTGCTGAATGCGCTCGTCGACGCGTATCAGTTTTCAGCCGATGAGAAATATCTGGCCGAAGCGCGCAAGCTGTTCGCGATCATCGTGAAGAATTTCCGCGCCGACAGTTCGAACCTGTTGACGAACCGTGATACGGAGGACGCCGGTACGGTGATCGGACAGTCGTCAGCGAGCGGCCCGGTGTTCTTCGACATGCCGACGCCGTCGGTGCAGGCGACGATGGCGATTGCGACGGCGAAGCTCGCACTGCTCACCGGCGACGACAGTTATTCAAAGACCGCGAGCGAACTGATGGCGAGTGCGCCCGCGATGGCGGGATCGATGCTGAGCACCGTGGTCGCGACGACGGGGCTGGCGCTGGAATATAGCGCGAACGGCGGTGCGACAGTCGCGATTGTGGGTCCGCACGGCGAAGCGCGCGCAGCAGCTCTGTGGAGGATGGCGCTCGCAAGTTATCGGCCCGGAAAGATTGTCATGCGGATCGAGTCGGGCGGCGGCGCTGCGGCGGTGCCGGCGGCTGCGCGCGCGATGTTCGAATCAAGCGCTGCGAACGGCGTTCCACTCGCATTCGTATGCGCGGGAACGGCCTGCGCCACACCGGTCGGGACGCCGGCGAAACTCGCGCAGGTCATCAGAAGATTCGGCGTCAACGGTGTCGATCAGACGAAGATCGCCAACGACAGACCCGCGTCTGCACGACTGCCGATGTGAAGATCAGTCCAGCGTCTTGTGAAATCTGAGCGTCGCGAGCGTGAGCGTCGCCGCTCCGAGGATCGCCATAGCAACCATCTGCGGCCATAGCACGCTCAATCCGATTCCCTTGATGAAAGTTCCGCGCAGGACGACCAGATAGAAGCGCAGCGGATCCAGATTCGTGAAATATTGCAGGGCCGTCGGCATGCTGGTGATCGGATAGCCGAATCCGGAAAGCATGATTGCGGGTGAGATGTAAAAGAATGAGATCGCAAAAGCCTGCTGTTGCGTCTGGCAGAGCGTGGAAATCAGCAGTCCGACGCCGAGCGCGCTCGACAAAAATAGCGTCGTGCCGAGCAGCAGAACGAAAACATTTCCGCGAAACGGAACCTGGAACCACAAGCTTCCCAAGGTTGCGACGATAACCACGTTGGCAAGCCCAACGATCAAGAACGGCAGCGTCTTGCCTACGATCAATTCAGTCGGGCTGATCGGCGTCACCATCAATTGTTCCAGCGTGCCGATCTCTCGCTCCCGCACTACGGCGAAGGCTGTCAGCATCATCACCGTTGTGAGGACGAGAGTTCCAATCACGCCGGGCACGAAAAACCACCGGCTCTCGAGGTTGGCGTTGTACCACGGCCGCTCCTGGAGCTCGATGTTGGGCGCGAAGGTCGCCAGAGATGGTTTCAGCCGGTCGGCCATCTGGAGTTGATAGTCCTGGGCAAATCGATTTGCGATCTGATTGATGTATCCGACGGTGATCAAGGCCGTGTTTGAGTCGGTGCCGTCGAGCACGGCTTGAACGGGCGCGGTCTGACCCTTGCGCAGCAGCTCGGCGAAGCCCGGCTGAATTTGCAGCACCAGCACGACGCGCCGATGATCGAGCAGCGACGGGATTTGCGATTCGCTTTGGATCACATCGCGCACCTGGAAGCGGCTGCTGACGCTGAAGCGCTCGAGGAATTCGCGGCTCTCCTGGCTGTGATCGTAGTCGAGCACCGCCGTCGAAACGCGATTAACCTCGTAGCTCGCGGCGTAGCCGAATATCAGCATCTGCAGCAGCGGCGGCACGATTAGCGAAAAGCGCGCTTGCTTGTCGCGAAACAGGTGGATGAATTCCTTGATCAGAATCTGGCGCATGCGCTCTATCACGTCAGCTTCCTCACGCCAGCGACTTGTGGAACGATCGTCTGGCCAGCAACACCATGACCGACGCATAGACGACCAGCGCAATCAAAGGTCCGGCGAGGAACCCGAGGCCAGTACCCCGCAGAAATACGCTCTTGAGAATCACGATGTAGTAACGTGCCGCGATCAAGTAGGTGATAGGCTGCACGCCGACCGGCATCTGGTCGATTGGAAACGTGAATCCCGACAGCAGGAACGAGGGCAGAAAGGCCGTCACCAGACCAATCTGACTCGCGGCCAGCTGATTTTTCGTGGCGACCGAGATCCAGAATCCAAGCCCCAGAATCGCGATCAGGTAAATCCCCGATCCGACGCTCAGCGCTATCAACGAGCCGCGAAAGGGCACCTGGAACCAGAACACGGCGATCGCCGCGCAGACAGCGGTGTTGAACATGCCGAGCGCGAAATAGGGCAGCAGCTTGCCGATGATGATTTCGAGCGGCGTCACCGGCGTCGAGATCAACTGTTCCATCGTGCCGCGCTCCCACTCGCGCGCGACGGTCAGCGACGTGAGCAACACTCCGACCACCGCCATCACGATCGCGGCGACTCCGGGCACGATGAAGTTTTTGCTTTCGAGATCTTCGTTGAACCAGGTGCGGGCCTCGACCGACAACACCGGATTCACGCTGGGCGCGTTGGACTTGCGTAGATACTCGGCTTGTACGACGGCGCCATAAGACGCGATCACGCCCTGCGCGTAGCCGATTCCGATCTCGGCGGTGTTGTTATCGGAGCCGTCGACCAACGCCTGAATGTTCACCGACCGTCCGTCGTGCAGCCGCGCGGAGAAGTCGTACGGAATCACTATCGCGAGCTGGCATCGGCCGTCGTCGAGCGCGGCGCCAAGCGCGCGGTAGTCAGTGACAGTGGCGACCAAATCAAAATAGGCGGAGGACTGGAAGCGCTTGAGCAGATCCTGGCTCTCTTGGCTGCCTTCCTGATCGAGCGCGAACACCTTGATGTGCTTGGTGTCGAGATTGACGCCGTAGCCCAGTGTCGTCATCAGCATCAGCGGCATCAGCAGCACAATCAGCAGGCTGCGCGAGTCGCGCAGCACCTGGAAAACTTCCTTCCGCGAGATTGCGATCAGTCGGCGCAGATTCATCGCGACAGCTCCGGGACGGGTTCACCGTCGCGTCGAGTAGTCAATGCCACGAACGCGTCCTCGAGGCTCGGACGAATCACTTTAAGGCTGGCGACGGAGATTGCATCGGCTTCGAGCGCGGCGCGAATCGCGGGTGCAACTGCGGCGTCGGATACGACGAGATGTAGTGCGCTGCCGAATACCGCGACATCGCGCACAACATCGAGGTGACGCAAGCGTTCGATCGCATCGCCGATCCGATCGCATTCGAGCAGCATCAATGAGCCCCGGATCGAACCCAGCTTGAGTTCGGTCGGCGTGCCCAGCGCGATCAGTTTGCCCCCGTTCATCAGCGCCAGCCGGTTGCAGTATTCGGCCTCATCCATGTAGTGCGTGGTCACGAAGACGGTGACCCCGGTGTGGCTCATCTGCTGGATCAACTCCCAGAACAGCCGGCGCGAGAGCGGATCGACGCCCGAGGTCGGCTCGTCGAGAAACAGTATTGGCGGGCGATGCAGAACGGCGCATCCGAGTGCGAGCCGCTGCTTCCATCCTCCCGCGAGCGTGCCGGTGAGACTCGACTCGCGGCCGCGCAAGCCGGCCATCTCGAGCGCCCAATCGATCCGCCCGCCCAACTCTTTCGCCGGAACGCCGTACATTCCCGCATAGAAGCGCAAATTCTCGAGCACAGTGAGATCGGCATACAGCGAAAACTTCTGCGACATGTAACCGATGTTGCGCCGAATCAGTTCGGGCGATTCGACGACGTCGTAGCCGGCGACAGTCGCGCGGCCGGACGTCGGATGCAGCAATCCGCACAGGATTCGAATCGTCGTGGATTTCCCCGATCCATTAGGTCCCAGAAATCCAAACACCTCACCGGTACGCGTCTGAAATGAAATGTGGTCGACAGCAGTGAAGTCGCCAAACCGCTTCACCAGGTTCTCAACCTCAACCGAATTGCCGTTAGTAGACCTCTGCATAACTCCCTTCCCCTCATATCCGGTCCCCCTTCCCGCTCGGGAAGGGGTTAGGGGTTAGGTTCCGAATCTCTTCAGCGCGCATTCTCTGGTTCCGCTCTCCAGAAGGGGAGGCCAGTGGCGTTAGGGGAGAGGTCGCTGTAAGCGAGAGCGTCATGCAGCCACCTGTGCCGCGTCTCTGCGCACAGCTTCGACGAAGAGATCCTCAATGGTCGGTGTAACGCGAACCATCTCGTCAAATGGAATCTGCCTCCCGCTCAACCGCGCGCTGAATTCTGCGATACGCCGCTCGGCGTCATCGACAAACAAATGAACCGCGTCGCCAACCAGCACTGCGCTCGACACACCCTCGGCCGCAGCGAGTTCGTCTCGCACGCGACGCGCCTCCAGCGACACGATTGATACGACTGATCCCTCGAGCCGCGACTTGAGACGCGCAGGTGAGTCGCAGAAGAGCAGACGCCCCTGATGGAGCAGCGCTACCCGATGGCATCGCTCGGCCTCGTCAAGGTAAGCGGTGGAATTCACGACGGTGACGCCCTGGCCGACGAGTGAATACAGCATCGCCCAGAATTCGCGGCGTGAAACCGGATCGACCCCGTTGGTCGGCTCGTCGAGCAGCAACACCCGAGGCGTATGTATCAACGCGCAGACCAGGCCGAGCTTTTGCTTCATTCCACCCGACAGCTTGCCCGCCAGCCGCGCGCGAAACTCGCTCATGCCGCATGCTTTCAGCAACTCGCCCGCGCGCACCTCGCGGTCCTTCTTGCGAACGCCGAACAAGTCCGCATAAAACCGGATGTTCTCGTCCACCGTCAGATCTTCGTAGAGGCCGAAGCGCTGCGGCATGTAGCTGATCACGTGTTTGACGCCTTCGGGGTCGGCGACCACGTCGCATCGCGCGACCGTCGCAGTGCCGGCGTCGGGCGGCAGCACTCCTGCGAGGATGCGCATGGTCGTGGTTTTCCCTGCGCCATCCGGTCCGACGATGCCGAAGATTTCGCCGGGTGCGACTTCGAAGCTCAGATGATCGATCGCGCGGACGCCGGGGAAATCCTTGACCAGATCGCGAACGACTACCGTCTTGTCATCCACGACTGTTGCCGCTCTGCACGGGAGCGCCCAGGTGAATCGTCGCGTCCGCGGGCATCCCGGGCTTCAGTTCGTGTCGCGGATTTTGAACGTCGATTTTGATTCGATAAACCAGCGTCACCCGCTCCTTGTGTGTTTCGACGCTCTTGGGCGTGAACTCCGCTTCGGATGATATGAATGAGATCTGCCCGGGATACGCGCGGTCGGGATAAGTGTCGGTGTGAACCGTCGCCGCCTGGCCCCATCGAATACGTCCGAGATCGGTTTCTGCCACGTAGGCGCGCAGCCAGACGTGATCGAGGTCGGCCAGCGTGACGACCGGCGTTCCCGGCTGCATCACTTCGCCAAGCTCGGTCTGACGCGTGAGAATCACCCCCGAGAACGGCGCGCGCAGCGTGGTGTAGCCGAGCATGATCTTCGCGAGCTGGAGATTTTCGCTCGCATTTTTGATGTTCGCCTTGGCGACCTCGATGTCTTGTTGCGCGCTCCGCGCCATCGCGAGGTCTCGCTGCATCCCCGCATTCGACTGCTTCTGCGCGGTGTCGCTAAGGTCACGCTGGTCGGCGGATATTATTTTTTCATTCCAGAGTTTCTGATTGCGTACGTAGTCGACCTTTTTCTGCGCAAGGTCAGCGTTATCGTTGGTGACTGTTGCTCGCGCCGCCTCGAGCTTCTGCATCGCCGACGCAAGTTCCTGTTCCTGCACGTGCAGAGCGGCTTCGTTGATCGCCACCTGCTGCAGGTAATCGCTGTCGTCAAGCCGCGCCAGCAGCGTCCCCGCTTTCACCCACTGGCCTTCATCGAACGGTAATTCGACCACGCGCGATTGCACCGCCTTGAAACTGACGACACTCTCGTGCGCTTCGATATTGCCGGAAACCAGCAGATTGTCGCTCGCGAGCTCGTCCTTGAAAAACAGCGAGTACCCCGTCCACATCCCGACGCCAACGATCAGGATCACAACCAGCGTGATGATTCGTTTCCTCATGCGAGCTGACCGATCCTCGTGGATGATTGCCCGCGACGAGGGTGACTCCGTGAAGCCCTCGCGGGCTTGACCAAACGGTCTCCAAGCCAGCGCAAAAAATCCGCGCGCTGACGCATGAAGCGCGGGTCGGTAGGTTCCATGCCGTGAATGAGCCGGATGATTTGAGGCATCACGAGCGGGAACATCGCCAACGCCAACATCGAAATAAAAAGCTGAGTCAGATCGGCGCCACGCGGAATCGATCCCTTGCGTTGCAGTACGCGAAGCCGAGCGACGGCTTTTTCAAACAGCGCGCGGCGCTCCGCCTCTACGATACATTTCCTGCCCCCGCTATCGATCGCCTCCCATTCCATCAAGCGCACGAAGTCCATGTCTGTGCCGCCTGACAGGTAGATATGCGTGAGCACACCGGCGAAGTCGTCGGGCGTGGATTCGAGCCATTCGGAGCGCTCGGCGATTTTGCGCCGCAGAATTTCACGATACAGGTCCTGCTTTGCGCCGAAGCAATAGTAGAGCATCCGTTTGTTCACGCGCGCCCGTCGGGCGATCGCGTCCACCCGCGCCCCGGCAAACCCCCGGGCCGAAAATTCGGCGAGAGCCGCCGCCAGGATCTTCTCGCGCGTGCGGTTGAGATCGCGGACAGTCGTGTGTGATTCAGCCATGATTTTTGAAGCACTCGTTAACTGAACAGTTAATAGTAGTATTAACTGATCAGTTAATTAAAGGAGTCAAGAGGAGATGGAACAAAAGGGCTGGAATTTTGAGGGCAAGCGAAAAGCAGGTAATTACGGTGCGGTCTTCCGCTTTCTACCACTTCTCTTTGAACGGACGGACGTCCACATCGTGCGACCACGCACTGCGGTCCTGATGTGCCAGATGCCAGTAGGTCTCGGCGATCGCGGAAGGCTTGAGCATCGCGTCCTCGGTGATCTGCGGGAATCGCTCGCGGATCGCGGGCATGTCGATCGCGCCGTCCACGTTGACGTACGCGACGTGAATGCCCTGCGGCTGCAGATCGCGAGCCATCACCTGCGCCAGCCCGCGCATCGCGAACTTCGCCGGCCCGAACGCCGCCGAAGTCGGAAACGGCTTTGTGCCGGCGGTCGCGCCAGTGAAGATGATCGTGCCGCTGCCGCGTTTCAGCATCGCCGGGACAACTTCCTGCGCGGCCAGAAACGCTCCGAACGTGGTGACGCGCCAGGTGTTCTCGAACGTGCTCGGCTTGGTATCCATCAACTTGCCGAACGGACGCATCGCGGCATTGTAGAGCAGGGCGTCGACGTCGCCGAGTTCGCGTCGAATCTTTTCAAATGCTGCCGTAATGTCAGCAGCCTTGGCCACATCGGCGGAGACCGCGAGCGCTTTGCCGCCAGCGGTCTCGATTTCGTTCGCGAGCGC
>Ga0210393_10004693_pt1 | contig 10778 bp, 6 predicted proteins | sample IncBWC27OmetaG_FD_160068 | JGI IMG/M metagenome (GOLD analysis project Ga0210393, IMG submission 160068) | Forest soil microbial communities from Barre Woods Harvard Forest LTER site, Petersham, Massachusetts, United States - Inc-BW-C-27-O ...
AGTTCCATAAGGACGCGGACCTTCGGATCCTGAAAAGACATTGCAAGCAGAGTATCGATGAACGCCTGGATCCGTGCGTCTGACCGGTCGGCGCGCACCGTGAAGTTGCAGTGATCAAAAGGGGGCGTCGTGGCCAGCACGCGAGTGGTCCCGGGATCGAGCGGGCCCTCATTGATGAAGACGAGATAGTTGGCATCGAGGATGCAGGCGGCGTCAGCAAGGCCGGTTGCGAGAGCCTTTGCAGCGTCGCGTTCGCCCCCAACGTGATCGCCGTGCTTGCCAACCATTACTTCGTTGTAGGAGACCCGACAGTCGCGGCGCGGATCAATGCCCGAGTCGGCGATCATTCCGAGTGGAATCAGAGTCGCCTGCGGCGAATCCGAAGCGCCAACCGCGACGGTCTTGCCCTTAAGATCGGCGAGCGAGGCCAGTCCGGAATTTGTGCGGACAAGGATCTTCGTGGTCAAGTCGCGGTCCGAATCGCGCATAGCAATAGCGCGACAAGCGCCGCGGCTAACGATCTGACTCTTCACCCAGGCGAGCGGCGAATTCCATGCGACGTCGATTGCGTCGCACAGGTTTGCCTCGACCTGAGCGTCGTATGTGGAGTAGAGGATGAAGTCGATCTCGACACCGCACGCGGCGAAGTAATCCTTAAAGCCCTCCCAGATCGTCACGACTTTGGGATCGTAGGCAACAGCCCCAATACGCAACGCCTTGCTGCGAGATGTCCCTGGCATGGCTCCTCCATTCTCTAGAGATTGTTAGAACAAGGGCAAGCCCAGACAAACCTTGCCCATGAAATCCTTCAGGACATCGCTCGAGGGCGCCATCACAGCAGCCGCCTGCGCGTCCCGGAAGTTTCGCTCGAGACCGCCCCGGCGTCCGAATGCCCAACCGCCACCAAGGGTCATGGCACGCGAAACGACATTCAGGCAAGCGTCTGCTGCTTTCACTTTGACGGCAAGCACGTCCAGCATCGCAGTCGGATCGCCGGCAAGGGTTTTGCGGATTGTTTCGGCCAGATAAGCTCGAGCCGAGTTCAGTTCGAGCGCCATCTCGGCCACAAGGAACTGGACGCGCGGAATCGATGCGAGCGCAGCGCCGCCGGCGTGCTCATATTTTCTGACCCCGACACGCGCTACAATCGTCTGAAACGCCGCCGTAGCGATGCCCAACGAAACGGATGCAACACCGATCTGAAAGTGCGGAAGAACAACTTCGAGCATGGATTGAAATCCGCTGCCCTCGGGGCCTAGGCGCGTTTCGTCATCGATGGGGACATCGGTGAGCGTCATCGGAGCACTGGCGTTCCCTGCCAGGCCGAGACCTTCGAAACGCCCCTGGGCAGCCAGACCGCTGACCCCCTTGGAAATGAGGTAGAGATTGGATTCCGCAGGGCCCGCCGCCCCCGTTTTGCGAGCCGAGACGACATAGCTGTCAGCCTCACCCGCGCTCGTCACGAAACTCTTGCTTGCACTCAGCCGTTTTTGGCGCACCTCACTCACGGGGGAGTAGAAGTGTCCTCCGGAGCCAGGCTCACTGAAGGCGAGCGTACTGAGATGCCCGGCATGCGCAAAAGAGGGCAACAGCTCTTGCTTCAGCCTGTCACCGCCTTTCGCGGCTATCACGGCTGTGGCGCAATAATGCATGAGCGTGACCATCGCGGTAGAGGCGCAGGCCTGGGATTGCGTATCTAACATGCGCGACATTTCTCCCAGGCTCGCACCGGCACCGCCAAATTGAGCAGGAACCAGCAGGCCGAGCACGCCGGCCTTGCCCAGAGCTGCGATGTTTTCGCGGGGGAAACGGCGCGACTGGTCGATCTGGTCAGCGCCCGGGCGAAGAACTTCCTGAGACAGTTTTTCGTTTGCCGCTAAGAGAGACTGAACGTCCGCCATATGTCCTCCACTGCTCACGCCGCAGGTCGATAGCGAAGTTTGTCCGGATTGCCGCAGACCTATCCGGATTCGGTTCCTAAATTGTGGCGGTGGATCCCCGGCGGCCGCCCGGCGCCATTAGGTAGGTATTCAAGTAAAGCCTTGCGGGGTGCGGAGGCGGAAGACACGATTCGGTTGGTGGTGACATACGACGACCATTAGCTGTCCACCTGCGCGCCACACGAGCTTCGTTAGGCGTCGAGTTCTGCAGCAGACCGAGAGTATAGGCGCGAGTGCGTGGTGTTGCCAAGGATGTGTCGGACTCCATTTGAGAATTTGAGATGGGTTCTTTGGACTAATCCTGGATCGTCGGCAATCCTTACCTTACTGGATCAGGGAACAGTTGCCCGTTGTGCCGGAAAATGACTGCAAAAGTGATGTAATGACTCCTCGTCCTTTTCGGGCCTCTGGTCCGCGCTCCTCTTGGTTTAGCCCGCATCCCGACTGAACCAGCCAGCTCTTGGCATGGTCGGGGCCGTTTTCAGCTGTGTTACCCTCGTTTTTCCCTGACCGATCAGCCGGATCATTCGTCGAAGGTTACTCAGGATACGCGGATCGAGCCCGAAAGTTCCCGCTTGTTGTGGACGAGTTGCGACCCCAGGCTGCAGCGAACAATCGGCGACGAGGTTGGAGCGGCGAGGCAACCACCCCTAATCTTCACCGGCAGCACGGTGAGCGGACGGCGTCTTTCAGTCCACCGTTCTCACGTCATCCGGCAGCATGAGCACGAACGAGCAGTTGCCGGTCCCGGTCGAGCAGGAAAGAATTCCGCGGCGGAGGATTTTCACCGGAGTGTCGTCCGGGAAGGTGACCGGGTACTCGGCGGTGCGAAGGGCGTCGGTAAAGCGCTTGAGCTTCTCATCGCCGCTGGCGAACTTCACGCCTTCAACGGTTGCGGCTGAACTGGCGCCGCGGCTCAGCAACAGGAAGAACTCAGCGCTCGCATCTTCTTTAGCAACTTTCCCCAGGTCGATGGTTCGGGTCCGCTGCAGGTCCGTTTTGTATTTCGCCACGGCGGCATCGGCCTTGGCGTCGCCGCCGCTCAGCGAGGCCAGACGTCCGCGCGTCTCAGGGTCAGGACGCAGCGCGTTCAGGGAAAGCGCATAGGTGCGCAGGGCCAGATCTTTATCGCCCCGCTTCTCATAAATCTGCCCGAGGTGATCACCGACCTCACCATGGCCTCCCAGTCCCCACGCGGCCGCTACGTATTTTTCTGCCTTGTCGAGATTGCCTCTGCTGAAATAAACCCAGCCCAGCGTGTCCCAGTAGGCAACGAGGGAGGGCACCAGAGGCAACTCCTGCGGCGTGAGGCGGTCGAGGGATAAGTTGCGCAATGCCGCTGTGGTGGCCGAGACCGCGGACTCCGCATACTGTTGCGCACGGTCCAGATGAGATTTCTTGAGCGAGAGTTGGTAGGCGATGTTGTTCCAAACCAGCGGCGTGGCGGAAAGTTCGACCGCGTGGTCGAAGGTGGCCAACGCTTTGTCGTCCTGGCCAAGGTTGAGATAAGCGTCGCCGAGGCTGACCTGCAGCTCTGGATTGTCGGGGGTCAAAGAGGTGGCTTTCTCTAATTCGCCAGCAGCCAGGTCGTATTTGTGCCACTCGGAATACATGGATCCGAGCCCGGCGTGGGCAAACTTGTCGAGGGGATTGATCTCGATCTGCTTGTCGAAGGCGGTGACGGCGTCGTCGTATTTGCGTTCCTGCCAGAAGGCTCGGCCCAGAGCATTGTAGGCATACTCATCGTAAGGATTGATTTCGATCTGCTTTTTCAGAGCGGCGATGGCATCATCATTCTGGCGCATGCCCATGTAGGCGAGGGCCAGGGCGTACCACGCGTATTTGTTTTTGGAATCCACTTCCGTGGCGCGTTTGAGAAGCTGAACCGCCACCGGCAGATTGTTGCTGGCGATGGCCGCTCGACCGCTTTCCACGAGGTCGTCCGCTTTCATATCGGCGGGCGCGCTGGGAGTTCCCGCCACGGTATTCTCGACCGAAAGAAACTGACCTAAGTCAGAACTGACGGCACGGCGGAAGGCCTCATAATCCTCCGCGCGCGGAGCCGGCAGCTCGTCCTGACGCAAGGTGAGCGAGCGGCCAGCGGTGAAGGTGGTCCCTTCCAGTTTGTAAGTGGCTTGATACTCCGCGTAATCGCGCTTCAGGGAAAATGGCAGAGGCGCCCGCGCAGTGTATTTCGCTGGGATTTCGAGCTTTATTTTATAAACGTATTCCGCCTTGGGACCGAGCTTCAGGGGCTCAGCATCGGCCTCCTTGTCGTCATCACTGAGATCCGGCAGGTTGAACTGGCAGAGGGGCAATGTTAGATCCGATTTTTTCTTTGACCAATCGAGGAAATTCGGCCTCGCGACATCGTATGACATGGTGAATGCTTCGCGCGTGGCGGCTGGATCGCTGATCTTCAGGTTCGTGACATCGCCCCCCATTCCGGAGTTCACATTCTCAACGACCCGCTGCCATTGCGCCTCGGGCACGCGGCGGAAGATCGAGCGCAGCAGCAATTCTTCGTCGCCCCGAAATGTGTAGTGCACGTGCGCTTCGAGTTTGCCGATCGCATTGATTTTTCCATCGACCTCGGAAATCTCGCTGTCGGGCATGGGAGTGTCGGCCGGCGTTTCCTCAAGGTGCGGCGTGCCGGAGGCCGGGATCACCAAAGCCTGCTTCTTGCGCAGACTGTAGGCCAACAGGCGGAATGGAGCCACTTCGCTGGTGGTATCCATCCAAACCTCTTCATGGGGCGTCGTCATGGGCAGCAAAGTAATGACATGATCGAACTGCGATGGTGAAGGCACGTCGGGATCGAGCTTGCGGCTGGAGTTGATCAGCACGGACGACGCATGCATGCCTTCGGCTTCGAGCAGCGAGGCCAGCAAGGTATGCTTGTCCTTGCAGTCGCCATACTGGTTGTGCAGCACATCGCTCGAGGCGTGCGGCTGATAGCGGCCTAGTCCCAGGGACAGGCTGACGTAACGGAAATTTTTGGCGACGAAATCGTAGAGCGCCTGGACCTTATCTAAATCGTTGTCGAGGCCTTTCGTAAGTTCTTCTGCCTTGGCCCGGACCTCCGGCGAAGGCGCACGCCGGTCTTTCTCCAGACCCGCATACCAGAGGCCTATCTGCTCCCAACTCACAAAAGAGGTTAACTGAATGTCAGGCCGTTCGTCTTCGGGATGCTTCTTTTTCCTTTTGTCGTTAGCTTTTTCTTTGTCTTTCTGATCGTCTTCGCGCTCCAGATGCGAACTGGTCCAGTGGTAGTGGCGGCGTCCCTGCTCTTCCGAGATCTTCGGATCCATGCCAGGTTTGTTCTTCAACTTAATCGGCCGGGCGGAAGGAACATCCACATCAACTTCTTCGTCGAGGGTGATGTTGTTCTTATCGAACTCGTAATCCGCCCAGAACTGCCCCGGTGCCAAGGCGGTATGAATCAACGTTACGATGTGGTACTCGAGCACTTCGCCGGGGCGCAGGCCAGGCACCGTGATGTGCTTCTGGCGATAGTCCGTATAAACCGGGGCTTGTTGCTCCAGGGGAGCACTTAAATCCTGCACGGCATCTTCCCCGGCCTTTACCACGTTGCCGTCGGCCTTGATTACGCGGACATAGTCCATTTCAACCCGTTCATTGGCGGAGTTATAGCCGACCTGAATCTGCCCCCACTGCTGGACCCCGGCCTCACTTTGCACCCGCACGCGCGCAACGGTTTCCTTGCGGCCTGTGCCATCGTTTTCGAAACGGTAGATTGACCGGTATTGCTCGACGACAAACGCTTCCGTGGAATAATCGTGCTTGGCTTCCTCAGGTTTGGAAGGTGGAGTCTCAGAAGGCTTGGAGTCGGTGGCCTTCGCGCCTTTTTTCGCTTTCGCTGGCAGGGTCGAGTTACTCGGCGCCTGATCCGATTGAGCAGAGCCAGCGAAAGGAGCGGCCAACACAGAAAGAACAAGAAGCGGCAGAAAGAAACTACGCATTGGGTAATACTAAGGCCTTTGGCGTGTGAATCCCAAGGCCAGGCTTGGGGAGGCGCAATCATAGGTCTCACGCCAACCGGTACAAAGGGGAACTTTGGCCTGTCCTCTAGACCGCGACCACGCCACAATGAGAACAAATTTCCCCACATTGCTCTCGACAGGATGTTCATTGTTTCGCCGGCAACAAACTTGTTCGCCAGCAACAAAACCGTAGTAAAATTCTGCTCATGTATTCTTGTTCGGCCTCGTTGCCGGGCAGGCGTGACGCATAACGTACTTGCGCCACGATCTTTCCGTTCGGAGGTTCCTGGTATGGAAGATCGGGCCCCAGCAGTCTCTTCCTCTGTGCAACAATCTACAGCCAGCAGGCATCGTGAAGGCCGCGGCGCTTGGGTTCTCACCGCTTACGGCATTTCTGGCTTGGCTCTTTTCGGAATCCTGGCATATTACTTTTCAGACTTCATCGCCCATTAGAGACATGTCCGGCAGTGACGAGCGGGCGTGCGCGTCCGCGGAAGAAGTGGGTAGTGTATTCACTGTTATTGGCTCTCCATCCTGGGGCTTTCCGGACAAGTAATCTGTTTCGAACGTGCTACAATGAGCGGCCTTAGAAGCTAAGGCTTCGCGAGCAATCCAGCGTTTCCCCACAACCGCAGTAAAACGAGACTGAGAAAAGAGACCCATCAGGAACCCGTGGCTAAGAAACCCACGTCCGCAGGAACCCCGATCACCTACGCTGATGCGGGCGTGAGCATCGATCGCGCCAATCGTACCAAACAGCGCATCAAGTATCTGGCTCACAAGACTTTTACCCGAGGCGTGCTCAGCGAGATTGGCGGCTTTGGCGGACTCTTCGCGATCGACAAGACCAAATATCTAGATCCCATACTGGTCTCGAGCGTGGATGGAGTGGGAACGAAACTAAAGATCGCTTTCGAAATGGGTCTCCATTCCACCGTCGGTGCGGACCTGGTCAACCACTGCGTCAACGACATCGCGGTTCAGGGCGCGGCGCCAATGTTTTTCATGGACTATCTGGCGACAGGAACCCTGGATCCCTCGGTCGCCGAGCAGGTGGTCGAAGGCATCGCCGACGCCTGCAAGCACAATGGTTGCGCTCTGATCGGCGGCGAGACCGCCGAGATGCCCGGCTTTTATCCCGATGGTGAGTACGACCTTGCGGGATTCATCGTAGGCGTGGTCGAGCGAGACCGGATTATTACTGGCAAGGATGTGCAGATCGGCGATGTGGTTCTTGGTCTGGCCTCGAACGGCCTGCACACAAACGGATATTCGCTGGCTCGCAAGCTCCTTTTCGAGGTCGGCCATTATTCGCCAGACGACTACGTGAACGAAATCAAGAACAAAGTAGGCAATGAGTTGATGCGGACGCACAAGAGCTATTGGCCCGCTTTGAGAAAGCTGATTGACGGCCAATGCGTTTCGGCGCTGGCGCATGTCACGGGAGGCGGCATCACAGAAAATCTGCCGCGCGTCCTTCCTCGCGGCACGGCGGCCTTGATTGAGCTTGGGTCCTGGCCCGTGCTGCCCTTGTTCGAGCACCTGCAGCAGTTGGGAAACGTTACCCAGGAAGAAATGTTACGCACCTTCAATATGGGTTTGGGCATGCTAATGGTGGTTCCCTTGGCAAAATTCAAGAAAGCACAGACCGTGCTCGAACGGGTGGGGGAAAAAGCATACACCGTAGGCCGCATCGTAAAGGGCGAGCGCAAAGTAATCTACAGCTGAGAGCGCTGACGTCATGCACAACCTTGGTATTCTCCTCTCAGGACGTGGCTCGAATTTTGTGGCCATCGCCGACAGCATCGATGGCGGACGCATTACGGACGCGCGAATAGCCGTTGTCATCTCTAACAAAGCGGGCGTTCCTGGCATTACCACAGCGCAGCGGCGCGGCTTTGACTCGCTCGTCATCCCCTCGCAGGGGAAGCCCCGCGAAGCGCACGACCGTGAGATTGTCGCGGCGTTAAAGCAACACAAGGTAGATTTCGTCTGCCTTGCCGGTTACATGCGGTTGCTTTCACCGTGGTTTGTCCAACAGTTCCCGCGCAGGATTCTGAACATTCATCCGTCATTGCTGCCCGCGTTTCCTGGACTCGAAGCGCAGGAACAGGCCTTCGCCTATGGGGTGAAAGTCTCCGGCTGCACGGTGCATTTCGTGGACGAGGAACTGGATCACGGTGCGATCGTCGCGCAAAAAGCGGTCGCGGTAGTTGAGGGGGATGATGAGCGCTCGCTCGCTGCCCGCATTCTGGAGCAGGAATACATCGCGTACACCGAGGCGATCAACATTGTGCTAGGCGGAAATTTTGAAATCGTGGGACGGCGCTTGAAAAGGAAAACCGCAAGTCCCTGAGTTTCCCTCGACCGGCGCACAAACTCAATGGGGGAACAGCCCACGGCTGTCCCGGCGTGCCGAAGCACGCCGGCTTTTGACTGTTAACATCTCGCTGCGCTCGCCGGGATAGCCGAGACGGATGTCCTCACATTAAGAACGTCGTCGGGGCGGGGGCGCGACTCTCTTTTCCATCTTCACAATTGGCAGCACTTCTCCGTTCCCCAGTGGAACCTCCTGATTTTCGACCCCTGCATATCCTTTCGCCTTATAAAAGGCCGCTCCGCTCAGAGTTGCGCCCATCTCCAAGCGCGTGAAGCCCGTTTCCAGCGCAGCGTTCTCGCAGGCTTCGAGAATCAAGCTGCCAATCCCGCAGCGCGCCCAGTTCGGATGTATGAAGAACGCTCGAATCTTTGCTGCATGTTGCGTAGGGTCAAGGAGCGAGTCTTCTCGTCCCGCATATTGATCGCCACCATACAAGGTTTTGCGCTTGCTCCATCCACCACAGCCGACGATCTCAGGTTTGCCCCGCGAGACGATGGCTTCAGCCACCAGATAGGTTCCATCCGCGATCAGCTGGCTATCCACGCCATACACCGACTGCAGCGCGCCTTCAATCTGCGCTGGTGAATAATCGCCTGCCTGCAGGCCCCGGACCGAGTCTTCAATCACTTCCCGTAATCGGGGAATATCCGCAGCAATGGCCTTTCGTATCTGTATCTGTATTTTTGTTTTTGTCGTGGTCACGGGCGTCATTCATTTCGCATCAATTCTAACTTCTGCATTCTGATTTCTGCCTTTCTTTATAATGACATTTCCCATGTCAAGCTTCCCATCTGTCGACGAACAACTCACGTATCTCAAAAAGGGCTCCGCGGAGATCATTCGCGAGGCCGACCTGCGCGCCAAGTTGGAGAAGTCGCGTGCTACCGGCACGCCGCTGCGCGTGAAACTTGGCATGGATCCCACCGCTCCCGACTTGCACTTAGGGCACACCGTTGTGCTGCGCAAACTCAAACACTTTCAGGATCTGGGCCACACCGCGATTTTTCTGATCGGGGACTTCACCGGGATGATCGGAGACCCCACGGGACGCTCGGTCACTCGCCCGCCCCTTACGCGCGAACAGATTGAAGAGAACGCGGAAACCTACAAAGCGCAAGTTTTCAAGATTCTCGATCCGCAGAAAACGGTAGTCGATTTCAATCGACGCTGGATGGGGGCGTTCGCCTCCGACGATTTCGTCCGTTTGATGGCGAAGTACACCGTCTCGCAACTGCTTGAACGCGAAGAGTTCCGTAAGAGGTTTCAGGATGAGAAACCGATCTCCTTGCACGAATTGCTCTATCCGCTTGTGCAAGGATACGACTCGGTCGCGCTCGAAGCCGACGTGGAACTCGGCGGCACGGACCAGAAGTTCAATCTGCTGGTTGGCCGCGAGTTGCAGCGTGCTTATGGCCAGGAATCGCAAGTGGTACTGACCACGCCAATTCTCGAAGGCCTCGACGGCGTGCAGAAAATGTCGAAGTCACTCGGCAATGCAATTGGGATTCATGAGCCACCGCTGGAGATGTACGGCAGGATCATGAGCATCTCCGACGAAATGATGTGGCGGTACTATGAGCTGCTGACGGATGTTCAGCTAGCCGACATCGAGAAGATAAAGCGCGAGTCGCACCCATGCAGGCGAAGAAGGATCTGGCGCGCAGGATTGTGGCTGACTTCCATTCAGCGGAGGCTGCGGGGAAGGCGGGGGAGGATTGGGCGCGGCAGTTTCAGAAGGACCAGGTGCCGGATTTAATAGAAATGATAGCCCTCCGGCTTGGCGACGTCGGAGAACTCAGCCCGCTGCCGGGATCTTCCATCAAGGTGGACAAGCTTCTCTTCAAAACGGGCTTTGCTTCGTCAGTTACTGAAGCAGGTAAGAAAAGAAAAGCAGGCTCCGTCAGGTTCAACACCGAAATCGTGAAAGATCCAGTGTATCTGGCCGGGGTCCCGGCTTTGACAATTGATGTTCGCGTAGGCCACCGGATAAAGAGAGTGCAGATCCTGCCCTGAGGCACACCGCTTTCTTTTCGGCGCGTTTGCCTCCGTGTCTCTGTGCCTCCGTGGTGGATTCTGCTACTCTCGACCGCCACATGCGCGCTGCTGCCATCTTCGGGCTGGGATGTTCTCCGAAAAACCTCAAGCCTTTCCAGACTGACGAGACTATCGACTGGCGGGTCGGGGTGCCCTCGGCTGCGGATCAGGTGGACATCATTCTGCTGTTTGGCGGCGATGGAACCATCCATCGCCAACTGAGCCAGTTGGTGAAATTGAAACTGCCGGTGCTGATTGTGCCGGCCGGCAGCGGGAACGACTTTGCGCGCGCGCTTGGCATTCGCCGGGTGCGCGATTCGCTCGCGGCCTGGCGGCGGTTCAGTGACCGACAAAACAATGTATGCGCCATCGATCTGGGAACCATTACTCCAGTTTCATCAGAAGCGAGTGTGCCGCCTG
>Ga0210393_10004696_pt1 | contig 10777 bp, 10 predicted proteins | sample IncBWC27OmetaG_FD_160068 | JGI IMG/M metagenome (GOLD analysis project Ga0210393, IMG submission 160068) | Forest soil microbial communities from Barre Woods Harvard Forest LTER site, Petersham, Massachusetts, United States - Inc-BW-C-27-O ...
TGTGCTGTACCAAGGCGCTCAGCCCGTCACGTTCGACTAGCCCTCGGGCCAACTGGGGGTATCGTCGTCGAGTGGAATCCCCGCGGTCTTGACGAACCCGGCGATCGCGCGCCAGCACCCGGCAATCACCACGAGCTCGACGAGCTCCTCCGGCGCGAAGGCCTTTTCCAACGCGGCCCACGTCGACGGCGTCACTTGCGTGGAGTCGTGCAACTCGTCGGCAAGAGCGATCACACGTCGGTCGGTCTCGGAGTAGGCCAAGCATCGGTCCGGGTCTCGCACGCCGAGGATCTCTTCGTCGGCGATGCCGAGGTCGCGCGAGATGCGCACGTGGTTGCAGAACACGTACTCCGAGCCGGTGCGCCAGCCGATGCGGAGGATCACGAGCTCCCGCGTGCGAGCCGCGACGGTGTTGTGAAATATCAGGGCATCGATGACGCCGTAGACGGCGGACGCAGCCGAGGGGCTGTGGAGGAGGCCACGGAAGATGTTCGCCGTGGCCAGCCAATCGAGCACACCGAGCTTTTCGCCAAGCCGCGCGGATTCTTCAACCGGTAGCAGACGGAGCATGGATTACATAATTTGAGTGTGTTCCGCGCGGGGCACCTCGGCGACTCCGCCGAAAGGGCTAGGCCCGCCCGCTGAAAACTCTCAGCGAGGTGCGCCCATCTATGCCTACCCTAGAGACGTATCGTAAGCAAGCCAAGCTCCTCCTTCGCTGGCACCGCGAGGGCAACTATTCCATCGGCGAGAAGGTCCGTCGCCTGGAGCGTTATCGGGCACTGACCGATCGGGAAGTGCTGGAGCTCAAGTTCACGCTGACCATGGCGCAAGAGATCGTCGCTATCGAAGCCGGCCAAGCGACTTGGGCCGACCTCAAGGGTGCGGCTGCTCACGCGGCGAAGACGCCACGCGCGAAGGCCGGACCGCCTGTCCTGAAGAACGTTGTTCCGATCCTCTTCGTGCGCAACGTCGAAGCGGCCGCCGCGTTCTACCAAGAGATGCTCGGCTTCGCAATCGATTTTCTCTACGGCAAGCCGCCATTCTATGGCGCCGTGTCGCGTGACGCCGCGCGCCTGCACTTGCGCTTCGTACACGAGGCAAACTTCGCGCAGTTGGCCGCGCTCGAAGAGTCGCTGATCTTGGCCACGATCGAAACCTCGGACGTGCGAGGTCTGTTCGAGGAATTCAAAGCGCGCGGCCTCGACTTCGCGCAGACGCTCGTCAAGCAACCGTGGGGTGGAACGGATTTCCACGTGCGAGATCCCGATGGCAACGTGATCTCGTTCGTGACGTTCGGCTGAAGCGGGACACCCCGTCCCGTCCTGAGCCGGAATCGTCCCAAGCTGTATAGTGGCAGAGAGCGGTCGGCCATACCGTTTACAGGAGTATGGCCGAAGTTGCTACGCGCATCGTGTACCGGGCGTCGGAACTGCGCGATGCGTTGCAGCGCGCGCCATCACTGCTCGCGCTCGCTCACGGTGACCCGCGGGTCGATCCCGCGTACCTCTTTCTCCGAGCCACCGCGAAGCGCCGCGGCGCGGTCGCCGTAGTGGTATACGAGGACGCCCATCCGGTTGGATGTGTCTACGCGATAGAGGATCGCATTCGTGGCGCGCGATCCGGGATGTTCTCGATCGGCGATCGCACCGGCGCGGGCGTCCTGCTGGCTGCACCGGCGCACCAGCGATTGGTGTTCCAGCGCGGATTACGGGCGCTGTTGTGCCTGGGTCGCGTGCATACGGTCCAGGTCAATGCCGTGGAGACGACCTTCGGCGAGCATGGGCTCGCGCGCGCGGTAGCAGACGTTGCCAATGGCCATCAGGCCACCACGCGGCACAGCCAGTACACCCTGCCGAATCGTCTGCAACTCAAGAGCACCTGGGACGAATTTCTCTCGACCCTCGGACCGGATACACGGCGCAACCTGCGGCGCTATCCGCGCCGCGCGGCGCGCTCCGGCATCGCGTTCAAGCCAGAGATCGACGCCGCGACGTTCCGCTCCGCATTCGAGTCCATCCGACCACACGCCAATCGCTGGGACGGCGTCGATCCTCGCCACTTGGCGCTCTGCGGGTCCGACGCGATTCGGGTTGGGCTGCACTCGATCGAGGAAGGTTGGCTGAGCGTCCTGGTCGGATGGCAGCATGGCGAGCGGGCCTTCGTCGCGACGCAGATGAACCACGGTGGGCTCCCCCACCTGTCCCTCTCGATGGTGCTCAGGGCATCGCTCATCCAAGCGCTCATCGATCGCGGCATTCGCGAGGTGGTCTTTCTCGACGGCTGCGCCGGTGCGCTGCAGCTCTCCTGTGTGGAGGAGGCCATCGAGCGAGCGCATATCGAGGTGCACACGCCGCTCGCCGATCTCGGTCGCCGCGCGCTCAGAGTCCTCTGGCCACGGCTCGCCAATCGGATCTTTCGCGACGATCCGGCGCCACTGCTCTGGCGACCTCGTTACTGACGGCGAACCGGGCGCGGAGAGTGGCCGCCTCCTCGCCGGGCGAGGCCCCGAAGAATCGCTTGAACTCGCGACCGAACTGCGAGGCGCTCTCGTACCCAACGGCCGCCGCCGCCATACTCGCGTTGTGATCGGACTGCGCCATGAGCAATCGCGCGCGGTGCAAGCGCACGCTCTTGACGTACTGCAGCGGCGTGGTCGCCGTCACGGCCTTGAAGTTGTGATGAAACGTCGACACGCTCATGCCCGCGAGCCTCGCCATCTCCTCCGTGCTCATCGTGCGCGCATACTCCGAGTGGATACTCTGCAGCACACGCGCGATGCGCATGAACTGATCGTTCCGACTCGCCATCGCCCGCAACGCTCCGCCTTGCTCGCCGCGTAGCACGCGATAGATGATCTCCCGCACGGTCTGCCGCCCCAGCACGCGGCTGTCGATCGGCGAGTGGAGACACTCCAGCAACCGCTCGACCGCGTCGCTGAGCTCAGCCGTCAGTGGCGTCGCGTAGATGCCCCTGGGGACCGCGCCGTGCGCCTGCACCGGCTCCTCCAAGTCCATCAACATCTCGACGAGCAGCGGTGGCTCGACCGCGATCTTGACCGCCAGCAGCGGCTCGTCGGGACTCGCTTCCCACTCGCACTGCAAAGGCAACGGAACGGACAGGACCAGATAATTGTGGGCATCGTAGCGGAATTCCTCGCCGCCCAGATGGCCGATCTTCCGACCCTGGCCGATGATGTAGATCATCGGCTGGTAGATAACGGGGCAACGGGTGCTTCCATATGACGTCCGCGAGACCATGACGCCGGGTACCGACGTCTCGTGCACGCCCTCTCGCACCGCGACGCGGTCGAGTAGCTCAGCCAATCGAGTCCTTTTCATATGCGCGAATACTATCCCGTAGGATTAGGCTATAGTTCCGCAGAAACGCGCTTGGAGCCAACGTCCCCGACCCGTTTCCTTTTTCGAGAGCGATATGCAGAAAGGATCACCGGATTACTTCATTGGCGATGTCTGGATGGAGCCGCTCTTCGAAGCCGCCGAGCCGGGGCGTGCGGTCGGCTCCCGCGTCACGTTCGCGCCCGGCGCCCGCAACTCGTGGCACACGCACCCGTTCGGTCAGACCCTGATCGTAACGGCTGGACGAGGCTGGGCGCAGCGCTGGGGGGGACCCAAAGTGACGATACGCGAAGGTGACGTCATCACGTTCGCCCCCGGCGAGAAACATTGGCATGGAGCAACCGACACGACCCTCATGACCCATATCGCGATTCAAGAGAAGCTCAACGGCAAGGTCGTCGATTGGCTGGAGCCGGTCAGCGACGAGCAGTATCGGGCCTAATTACCCAATCGAAGAAACATGTACAACGCCAAAGCCTACGCCGCCGCCAGCGCCACCTCGCCGATGGCCCCATCCACGATCCCGCGACGCGATCCGACCGAGCACGATGTGCAGATCGAGATCCTCTTTTGCGGGGTCTGCCACTCCGATCTCCACACCGTTCGCGACGAGTGGAGCAGCTTCTGGCCCACGGCCTACCCCTGCGTTCCCGGCCACGAGATCGTCGGCCGGGTCGCGAAGGTCGGCTCAGCGGTCACCAAGTTCAAACCCGGCGACCTCGCCGCGGTCGGCTGCCTGGTCGACTCTGATCGCACCTGCCCGGAGTGCCAGGCTGGCCTCGAGCAGTTCTGTCCGAACGCGACGTTCACCTACAACGCGCCGGACAAGTACACCGATCGCGTCACGTATGGTGGCTACTCCGACAGCATCGTCGTTCCAGAGCGCTTCGCCTTGCGCGTGCCGTCGAACCTCGATCTCGCCGGCGCCGCGCCGCTCCTCTGTGCCGGCATCACGACGTACTCGCCGATGCGCCACTGGGGTGTCACAAAGGGCAAGAAGGTCGGCATTGTCGGCCTGGGCGGACTCGGCCACATGGGCGTCAAGTTCGCCCACGCGCTCGGCGCCCACGTCGTGGTCTTTACGACATCGCCGAGCAAGCGAGATGACGCGTTCCGACTCTGCGCCGACGAGGTCGTCGTCTCGCGCAACGCCAACGAGATGCAGAAGCACGCCGGCAGCTTCGATTACATTCTCGACGCGGTCTCGGCCGATCACGACATCAATGCGTATCTTCAACTGCTGCGTCGCGACGGCACCCTGACCCTTGTCGGCGCGCCCGAGAAGCCACTGCAAGTCGCGGCCTTCAGCCTGCTCATGGGCCGGCGCCGCTTGTCCGGATCGCCCATCGGCGGCCTGCCCGAGACGCAAGAGATGCTCGACTTCTGCGGAAAGCACAACGTGACGGCGGACGTCGAGGTCATCCCGATTCAGCAGGTCAACGAGGCGTACGATCGACTCCTCAAGTCAGACGTGAAGTATCGCTTCTCCATCGACATGGGGTCTCTCAAATGATGCCGAAACGCAAGTTGGGTACGCTGGAGGTTTCCGCGCTCGGACTCGGCTGCATGGGCATGAGCTGGGCCTACGGTCCGGCCGGCGACAAGCACGAGATGATCGCGCTGCTGCGGACGGCAGTCGACCGCGGCGTCACGTTCTTCGACACGGCCGAGTTGTATGGGCCGTTCACGAACGAGGAGCTCGTGGGCGAAGGGCTCGCGCCAGTGCGTGACCAGGTGGTCATTGCCACCAAGTTCGGCTTCAAGTTCGATGCGAATGGAAAACGGCTCGGCATGGACAGCCGCCCCGAGACCATCAAGCGCATGGCCGATGCGTCGCTCAAGCGACTCCGGACCGACCGGATTGATCTCTTGTATCAGCACCGGGTCGACCCGGACGTCCCGATCGAAGACGTCGCGGGGGCGGTGAAGGACTTGATCCAAGCTGGGAAGGTCAAGCACTTCGGCCTGTCCGAGGCCGGCGCCGGTACGATTCGCCGCGCGCATGCGGTCCAGCCGATCACCGCGCTCCAGAGCGAGTACTCCGTATGGTTTCGTGCGCCCGAGCGAGAGATCATCCCGACGCTCGAGGCGCTCGGTATCGGCTTCGTGCCCTATAGCCCGCTCGGCCGGGGATTCCTGACGGGGAAGATCGACGAGAAGACGTCGTTCGACAGCTCTGACTTTCGCAATCAACTGCCGCGCTTTACACCCGAGGCGCGCAAAGCGAACCAGGCGCTGATCGACCTCCTGGGCGAAATCGGCGCGCGAAAGAAGGCGACGCCCGCACAGATCGCGCTCGCCTGGATCCTCGCGCAGAAGCCGTGGATGGTGCCGATTCCCGGCACCACGAAACTCGCGCGGTTGGACGAGAACGACGGCGCGGCCGACATCACACTCTCGGCCGACGATCTCCGCCAGATCGACAGCGCCGCGGCGAAGGTGCAGCAGCCTCGGTACCCTGAGGAAATGGAGCAACTCACCGGACGCTAAAAGTATCTTTAGCGTCCGGTTCGAGTGGTTTACGCCTTCACGAACTGAACGTCGAGGCTGATCGTCACATCGTCGCCGACGAGGAACCCGCCGGTCTCGAGCGCGGCATTCCACGTCAGGCCGAAGTCTTTGCGATGAATGACCGCGGTGGCGGAAGCGCCGATCTTGACGTTGCCCCACGGATCTTTCTGCGCGGTGGTCGGGCCCTCAACCGTGAAGGTGACCGGCTTCGTGACGCCGTGCATCGTGAGATCGCCGGTCACGGCGAGCTCGCCAGTGGCGTCGCGAGCGACCTTCGTCGACACGAACGACAGGGTCGGGAAGCGGTCGACATCGAAGAAGTCCGGGCTCTTCAAGTGCGCGTCGCGCTGAGGATCACGGGTATGAATCGATGTCGCGTCGATCGTCGCCTCGATCCGCGACTGCGTCACGTCTTTCTCGTTGAGCGTCAGCGCGCCCTGCAGGGCCGTGAATTGACCCTTCACGTTCGAGATCATCATGTGCTTGACCTTGAACTCGGCCACCGAGTGCACGGGGTCGATCGTCCAGGTCGTCGTCGGGGCTTGCGGGGTTACGGTGGTCGTCATGGTCGGGTCTCTCGGTGTAGTTGTCTAGACGATAGTCGTTATAACGAGTAATACGGGCACGAACAAAAAAGTTCACCCCACCTGGCTGCGGGCCAGCGCCAGCAGCTCGGTCAGCTGCAACAGGCGCTCCCGCCCCAAGTGACCCAGCTGGCGCTGGTGCGCCTCCTGGATGGGCTCGTCGAGCCGGCCGAGCAGGCGCAGCCCTTCGGGCGTAATCCGCGCGAGAACGGTTCGCCGGTCCGCCGTATCGCGCTCGCGCGAGACGAGGCCCCGCGCGTCGAGGCGGTCCAGCAAGCGCGTGATGTCGGGGTCGCGCGTGATCATGCGGTTGGCGATCTCGCCGCAGGGCAAGGGACCCCCCGCGCCGCGGAGGATACGGAGCACGTTGTACTGCGTCGACGAGAGGTCCGTGTCCTTGAGGATTCCCGCGAGGGACCGGGACAGGAGATCGCTCGTCCTCAGAATCTCCAAGTACGTCTTTTCCTCCAGTGAGGGGCCGCGGAATCGCTTCAGGGTGGGCACATGTCAATATAGTCGTTGCAACGACTATTGTCAAAATGTCCGGGGCCGAAACCAGCGAGTAATCCGGAGTCGGGTCCGATATCCTCGGCGCATGATCCCAGCCCTCGCTTTGATCGCCGCGCTCGTACAGGTCGGCGACACGTCGATCTTCGCGCCGCTCGCACTCCCCACGCCCACCGAGTACCGCGCCGCATCCGGCGCGCCGGGCGCGCGCTACTGGCAAAACCGCGCCGACTACGATCTCGCGGCGACCCTCGACACCGCCTCGAAATCCCTCCTCGGCCGTCTCACGCTGACGTACACCAATCACTCGCCGGACACCCTGCGATATCTCTGGTTCCAACTCGACCAGAACGCATTTAAGCCCGGGTCGCTGAGTCGCGACGTCTACGACCTCAACGCCCGATTCGGCGGGCCGACATTCAATGGTGGCGATCACATCCTGCGATTCGAGCAGATCCGCGGCGCCACGCGCACCGCGCTGGCCACACGAATCGACGGCACACAGCTCAAAGCCGATCTCGCCCAACCACTCGCGCCAGGCGGCGTGGCAGTCATCGCCGTCGCGTGGCACCTCCCCGTGCCCGAGAGCGGCGCCGATCGCATGGGCCGCGATGGACCGCTCTATGAGATCGCGCAATGGTATCCGCGGGTCGCCGTCTACGACGACATCCACGGCTGGAATATCGAGCCGTACATCGGCCAGGGTGAGTTCTATCTGGAGTACGGAAATTTCACCTATGCCATCACCGTGCCCCCGGGATACATCGTGTGCGGCACCGGGACCTTGGCGAACCCACTCGCGGTGCTGACCGCCGACGAGCGGTCTCGCCTCAGGCATGCGGCACACACCGACGGAACGACGGCGATCATTTCGACCCCTCGGCCAAAGCGCGACGGAACACTCACGTGGAGGTTCGTCGCGCATAACGTGCGCGATGTCGTCTGGGCCGCGTCTCCCGACTACCGATGGGATGCGACGAGTTGGCGTGGCATCATGGCATACGCGTTCTATCGTCCGAGCGCCGAAGCGACGTGGCGCGAAGCAGCGGACATGGCGCGGCAGACGATCCAAGAGTATTCGACGCGTTGGTTTCCATATCCATACCCGCAAATCACCGTCGTCGAAGGACCGGTCGGGGGCATGGAGTACCCGATGCTCTCGATGCAGGGACGGAACACAGACACGCATGCGCTCTATGGCGTCATCGCGCCGCTCGTCGGCCACAACTGGTTCCCGATGATCGTGGGCTCGAATGAGCGCCTGCACTTCTGGCAAGACGAAGGACTCAACACCTTCATGGCGTCGTTCGCCGAAGGCGCCCGCTATCCGACCCAGGGCGATCAGCTCGCGCGCATCGCGCACGAGCGCGACCTCGTCACGCGCGCCGAGTCGCTCAGCATCGATACGCCGACCGAGGTCCCTTCGGATCGCGTCCCGACCAAGCGCCTGACAGGCGACGAGTACCTCAAACCCTCGGTCGCCCTCCAACTCTTACGTCAGGATATTCTCGGGCCCGCCGCGTTCGACGACGCGTTCCGGACCTATATCAGCCGATGGGCGTTCAAGCATCCCGCGCCCGCCGATTTCTTCCGAACGATGGAAGACGCCGGCGGTCGCCGCCTGGATTGGTTCTGGCGGGAGATGTTCGTCGAGAACGCGCACTTCGATCAAGCGATCGACAGCGTTGCGGTGTCGAACGACTCCATCACCGTGGTGTACGGCAACCACGCGCGGGGCGTGCTGCCGATCCACGCGCGGTATACGTTCACCGACGGCACGACGGTCGAGTATACCTATCCCGCTGAGGTCTGGATGCACGACGGCCGGCGATACACACGCACGTATGTGTTCGCCGGCAAGCACGTCGCGCGTATCGAGCTCGATCCAGACCACCGGCTGATCGACATTGATCGGAGGAACAATGTCTGGTCAGCCGGTGGCACACTCAGTTCGACGCAGCCGTAGCGGTCGTCGCGAGGGTGCGGACGGTGCCAGCGAGCAGTCGCACCTTCTTTCCATCCGACGAAGCCGCGGCGTCACCGTCGAGTTGGGTCGCCAACTGGGTGAGCGCGTCGCGCCGCTGGTCAGCGGTCGCGTGCTCGGCACTCCCCAAGGTCGCGCGCGCCGACGCGATGCGCGACGAGCTCAGACCCTTGGCGCGTTCGAGTTGATCCAGGTACGCGCCAGCAAGCGCGAAGGTCGTCGGCCAGACGAGCGCCGGCTGACCCTGCGTGTTGAACTCATCGAATCGCACCGTCTTGGCCGCGGCGATCTCGTGGGCCGAGAGGAAGGCGCTGGGCTTCAGCTCCAAGATGTCGAGCCCGCGCGCGATCTCTGAGCTCACGATCACGCCGTTGTACCAGTAGGCCGACCAGGAGCCGCCCATCTCCAGGCGCGTGCCGTCGACCGGGCCGCGGTCGAAGTACGCGATCTCTTGCGGGTGCTTGGGGTCCGTCCAGTCGAAGACCGACACGCCGCCCTGGTACCAGGCCTGGACCATCACATCGCGACCAGGGATCGGGATGAGCGAGCCGTTGTGGGCGACGCAATTCTCCTGAGAGGTCTGCGGCGCGGGCAGCTTGTAGTAGCCCTGGAAGATGAGTTTGTGGTCGACGATCGTGAAGATCGCGTCAGCGCCCCAGTCGCGCGGATCGCTGGCGCGGCACTTGGGCGCGCTGCCGCCGCCCCACTCGTCGGAGAACAGCAACTTCGTGCCGTCGTTGTTGAACGTGGCCGAGTGCCAGAACGAGAAGTTCGAGTCGGCGGCCGCGTCGAGGCGGGTCGGATGCGCGGGGTCACTGATATCGAGCAACAGGCCGTGGCCCTGGCACGCGCCGCCAGCCAGACCGATTTGCGGGTAGACCGTGATGTCGTGACAGCTGGTGCCGAGGATGCGCGGACCGTTGCCGAAGCGCGCGTCGACCATTGCTTGTATGTGCTGCTGCAGCCACGCGCTGTCGGCCGCCGTCGGCGCACCGGTCGCTCCACGCGCTTTGACGGCACTGTCGAGCATCGAGCTCAAGAAAATGCCCTCGACGACCATCCCCTGGCCGCCGACATTGACGACGAACCCGCCGTGCGCGCGGGCGTCAGCGACCGCCTGGAGATCTGCCGGCGCCGCGCCATGCGCGGGTGCCTGGTCGAGGCCCTGGAAAATCCGGGGGCTCGAGACGACCGCCGCCTGCTCGGGGTGCGCGAGCGGCACCTTGATCACTTCGATGCGGAACTTGGCGCCATTCGGATCCTGGTCCGGCGTCGCGTTGACGCAGCCGGCGAGCTCGGTCGGGCTGCGAACGGTCGAGGACCCCGAGATATAGATGTAGACGTTGTCCGGATCCTTGGGATCGACCAATAGCGTGTGCGTGTGCGACCCGCGGCACGTCTGCACGTTCGTGATGATCTTGGGGTGCGTGATGTCGGTGACATCCCAGATCCGAATGCCGCGGATACGCTCGTGGCTGACGGTGTCTTTGACCCCTTCCGTGCCGCAGTCCAAACGGGCACTCGGCGCCTCGGCCGACTCGAACATCAAGTTCTTATAGATAGACACGTCGCTCTGCGAGGCAGGGCAGACGAACGATGTCTTGTACGCCGGGTGCGCCGGATCGGTGATGTCCCAGACAACGAACCCGTAGTAGTTGCCCTGAATGACGGTATTCCCGATGAACGCGAGGTCCGAGTTGGTTTTGCCAACGAATGCCTCGGGCGGCCGCATGGTGGATACCAAGTGCATGTTCCACTCGGCCTGTCCGGCATCCCAGAGGCCAGCCTTGAGCCCGACGCGCGGATCCGGCATCGGCTCGCCGGGCGACATA
>Ga0210393_10004697_pt1 | contig 10776 bp, 8 predicted proteins | sample IncBWC27OmetaG_FD_160068 | JGI IMG/M metagenome (GOLD analysis project Ga0210393, IMG submission 160068) | Forest soil microbial communities from Barre Woods Harvard Forest LTER site, Petersham, Massachusetts, United States - Inc-BW-C-27-O ...
CGACGAGCAGTGGTTCCTCGCCGGGTTGAAATTTGCGGCGGGGACTCATTTTCCATTCCCGGGCGGTTTCGGTTTGGTCAGCACGGTGAGGTCGTCTACGCGCCAATGGTCGTTTCCGTCTTTGGCGAAACTCACCCGAACGGTCGCGCTGATGTACCGTTCATCGGGCGCCGCGCCGCGTCGACCCTGCATGAACAACAGCATCGTCGCCCGACCCGGCGTCGCCGATTCGACCGAGCTATCGGTCACCCAATACTCGTTGATGACCGGGTTGCCTTTTTGAACTATGTCCTGCTGATCCGCCAACTTGTGTCGATATTTGTCGGTAGCCAACGACTGGGCGCGCGCGAAGTCGTCGCGCAACGTTTTCGGGTCGTACGTCAGCATCTGCGCGACGATTTTCGGCCCCTGCACCGCAATCTGCGCGCGAGTGTGATCGGACGCCAGATCCGGGTGGTACACCACCGCGTAGCTCACGTGGGCACCGTCCAGGCAGAGCACCGCCGCGGTCAGCAGGGCCACTGCGGTCCACTGCCGAATCTTAGGTGGTCGCTGGTCCGGTTCGACGTGTCGCACCTCGGTGTGCAGCAGCATGTCGGCAAACGTGCTGCGCCGTGAATCCCACAGTGGCCACAGCCATCCCACCACCGATGCGGTGTCGAGAAGGTGGGCCAGGTCCCTGAGTAGCAGCCCCCACACCCCGATGCCCTCGCCATCGCGGTGTACCACCGTGATTCCACAAAACGCGCGTCCCAAGCTCCAGCCGATGACGGTCGGCAGCAGCAACCGGTTGACCAACGTCAGCAGGATGGCTAACCCGCCGACCGAGACACACACCCACCACCAAACAGGGTGCCGAGACACAGTCAAGGCGACCAACGCCATCGTCATCACCAAGGCGGCACCCGGCAGCACGTCGACCGCCAATGCACAGGCGCGAATATGCCAGGGCGCCAACGCATTCTGCGGTGACTGTGGGACAACCGCCTTGGTCTGAGTCTTAGTCTGAGTCTCCTCGACCACCACCGTCACTTCGTCACCTGGTCGAGCTTGGAAATCTTGTACTGGCCGTCGGCGGTTGCCATTTTCACCCGCAGGCGGTAGCCGGTTTCATTCTCCGACTTATCGCTGGACACCTTGACGCGCAGTGCGACGAGCACATCGACGGAACCGTCTTTGTTGTTGCGTTCGACCGCCGCCCGCGCATCGGCCACCTGAACGTGGATGTTCGCGGCCTGATAGGCCTGAACGAGCATGTTGGTGTACAGCAGGGCTTGGGAGCGGAAAATATCCGTGCCGCAGTCGATGATCTTCTGTTCACTTGCGATCATCGCATTGGTGTCTGGCGCCTGGGTCGCCGAAACACAATCTATCGCCGCCTTGAGCGCCGCGGCGTCGTTGCGCTCTATCGCCTGGCTTTCGTGGTGGTAGCGCAGCGCAAAATAGCCGCCCGCCCCGATCGCGCCGGCGACCAGGACCAGCGCCGCTGCGATACCGGCCAGCCATCCGCGACCCAGCCGCGACGGACGGCGCTCTACACCCGTATCCCCGGCGTCGACGTCGACGTCGGATTCTGCCGAGTCCCCGGCGTCGGCTTCACCCTCGGATTCTTCCGAATCCTGGGTGGCCTCTTCGCTGCTGATCTGGCCGGCTTCACCCTCGGGTTCCGGCGAGTCGTCGGCCGTCTCCTCGGTGCTGATCTGACCGGCTTCGCCCTCGGACTCTGCCGAGCCCTCGGCCGTCTCTTCGCTGCTGATCTGATCGGCTTCGCCCTCGGACTCTGCCGATCCCTCAGTCGTCACCTCGGAGCTGTGCTGGTCGCCTCCGACCTCGGAATCCTGACGGTTTCTCCGCCCTGGCCTTCGGGACAGCCTTCGCAGACGACGAGCAATCGGCATCGGTGGGGGGTTCAGCCGGCCGGCGCCAGCATCTCCTTCCATCCGTCGTCTCCTGTTTTGGTCGAGTTTTCGACGGAGTATTTGACTCCATCGGGCCCCACCAGTAGACCGCTCTGGGGACTGTATACCGCCGAGGGGGGCCCGCTCGGAGTGTAGACACACGGGTTGGGCTGTTGTCCGTTGCACTGCACGGTACCGGATCCCGGCCGCGACAACGGGTCGCTGGTCGGCGGGGGCGTCCCTGCGACCCGGTCCGACGGTGCCGGGTTCAGGCCGTTGTTGACCGACGGTCCCGGGATCACCATGCCTGGCCGCACCGATTGATCGCAGCGCGCCGCGGGCGCTGGGCAGGTCAGGATCTGGTTCGGGTCGCCGTACCAGGGGTTGGTCCCTGCCGGAACGTACGGCTTGGGGTCGCGGCACTCCCGTGGCGTGGCCGCCCGCTTGCCGGGGATATCGACACACGGAATATTGCGCGATCCGCGCACGCTGTTGGCCGGCGTGTCCATCGGAATCTTGCAGTAAGTGCCACTCGGCAGCGGCGCCAGGCTGGTGTCGGCCGGCGACCGCCACTCCGATGGCGGGACAAAGCCAGTCATACACGGCGGCGGCTGGTTGATCGACAACGCCAGGTCGAGTGCGGCCTGGTTCGGGAAGGGCGTGCCCACCGTCTGCGCGATCGAAGCACCCTGGGGCAGGAACACCAGCGTTTGCTCCACCCCGGTGTGGTATCGCTTGAGCAGGTCGAACACGACCTCGAGGTTCGCCAGTGTCTGCGGTAGCGAATCCCGGACGTCGTTGAATACGTCGTTGACCTGATCGGCGGTCGGCGCCGCTTGGGACAGAATGCTTTTCACATGCTGGTCGTTTGCCGCCGACTGGGCGGCCAACCTGTTCAGGTTGCGCGCCCAGCGTTCGATCGCATCACCCGAATTGACTTGGCTGTCCAGAATCGGGCCGGAGTTCTGGATGATGTCGTTGAGGTCGGTGATGTTCGTCTTGAAATCACCGACGATCGCCTGAGTCGAGTCGACCAGCCGTTGCAGGGCGGGACCCAGCCCGCCGACGGATTGTGCCGTCTCGTCGAGCAGCTGGCCGATCTTTTCCTTAGGCAACACCGCAAGCCCCCGGTTCGCGGTGTCCAGCGCCGGTCCGATCTCGCTGGGCACCGTGCCCTTGGTGATGGTTTGTCCCTCCGAAAGGAACTTGCCGGGGTTCCCGGTCGACACCAAGTCCAGATACTGCTCACCGACCGCCGACACCGAGTGCACGTTCGCCGTCACATCGATCGGGATCTTGTAGTGACTGTCGATACTCATCGTCGCTTCGGCGCCGTGTTCGGTCGGCTCGACGTCGGTGACCTTGCCGATGGTGATGCCGCGATAGGTCACGTTGGACGTTGGATACAGGCCACCCGATGCGGGCAGCTCGGCTTTGAGCGGGTACCGGCCGATGCCCACCAGGCTTGGAATCTGCAAGTAGTACACACCGAGCACCAGTAACGAGATCACCGTCAGGATCCCGAACAGGATCAGCTGGCGTCGGATGAAGGGAGTCAGCATTGGCTAGTGTCCGCCCTTTCCACCAGCGGTCCGCCGGCCGCGTCATTGGGGTTCGGCGTATAACGGACGTCGGGGATCATCGCCTCGGGATCACGCCCGAACGACTGCTCGAGCGCTCGCAGAGCTCCGGATAAACCGGTACCGGTAAGGAACGCGTTGTCGACGGCGCTGTAGGTCACGTCGAGCGTCAGCGACACGTTCATGTAGTCACCGCGAACTACCTTGGGAACGGAGTCGATGTCGAACGGCAGGGTGAGGATCAACTTGAGCGCGCCGATCAGGTCCGGCGAGGCACGGCCGAGCTCCCGCAACGGGCACTGCAGGTGCTGCAGGTCGGTGTGGAGGGGGCCGCGTGCTTCCGAAAGGTATTGGTCGGCGTACTGGCTGAGCCGTCCCACCGAATCGACGGCGTTGATCAAATGCTGCTGATAGTCCTTATCCGCGAAATACTTGATCAGCGGCGGGATGTCGGTCAGCACTCGATCCAGGACGTCCGCACGGCCACCCACGTAGACCAACAGCCGGTTGGTGGAGTCAATGGCATGGGTGATGTCATCGCGCTGCTCGTTGAGCTGCCGGGTGAAGGTGTCCAGCTTGCCGAGGAAGGCCCGGATCTGGTCCCCCCGCCCGTTGAAGATGTTGTAGACCTCGTTCTGCAGCACTTCGAGGTTCGGGATCCCGCCACCACGCAAGATCAAGGACAGACTGGCCAGTGTTTGCTCCACCGTGGGAAACGCGGACGAATTCTTCAGCGGAATGGTGTCGCCATCTTTCAGCAGCTGCGGCGACGGGTTTGGCGGTGCGGCCAGCTCCACATGCTGCGAACCCAGCAGAGAAGTCTGACCGATCTTGGCGGTGGCGTTTTTCGGGAGCTTGACGCTCTTGTCGATACCCAACGTCAGGGTTGCCACCCAGTTCTTCAACTGGATGGCCTTTATCGAGCCGACAAAGATGTCGGCAACCATGACCTTGCTGTTGCCGTTGATCGCCAACGTCTCCGGCATCTGCACATAAATTCTGTAGGACCCCGCCCCGCTGCCGGGACCGCCCGGAATCGCCACATTCGAGATTCCACGCCAGCCACACGAACTCAGCACCAGCGCGGCCACCAGCAGCGCCAGCCCCTGCCACGCCCGGTGGCGGATCAGGCGGACAGAACGCATTGCGGTCACTGGCCCGCTCCTGCCTCAGCGGGCCCACCGGCATTGGGTGCGGGCGCCGCGACCGGCGCGGGCGTCGGGGCGACGGGCCCCGGGACCACTTCCGGCCCCGGCGGCGGCGGCGGTATCGGCACCTGCGGGGGCCTCTGGCCAACAACTGGCGCGATCGGGTTCTCGTCGTACGCGTTCGGATATCCCGGCGGGGTCTGCAGGTTTGATTGAACGGGTCCGATGTTGGGGCCACCCATCAGTTCGGCCAGCGAGTCCGGGGTCATCAGGCTCGCCGTGACCGGCGACACCTGCTGCCCTTGCATGCCCGGGGCGACAATCCAGCCCTGCTGGGTGTTGCGGTGCGACAACGGTGTGTCCGGCACCCAGATCCCCGGGACGGTGGTGTCCTTGTACCCGTTGGGCGGCTGCAGCCGCGGCTCCGAGTAGGCGATCTCCTTGGGAAGCGTCTCGGCCGTGCTGAACGCGTTCAGACCGAACGGCGGGAAGTTGAACTTGATCGCATCAAGGACCGGCGCCAGATATTCGGCGCAAAGTTCGGCGGAATCCTGATACCCGAGCCGGCTGCCGGCCTGAATCGAGCTGCAGAGGAACTGCAGCGGGTTCGAGAAGGTAATCGAGGGAATGGCGACAACCGCGCCGTGTGACGGGTGGTAGATCTGGTTGACATTGGCCGCAGCCGTCGGAAGGACGTGCAGGGCGGTCTCCAGCCCGTTGAGGGACTCCGGTTGCAGCAGCGTGTTCGTCGCAGTGGCCAGGTTGTTGACGTCCTGAGTTAATACCTCGCGGTTCTTGTCGAGGAACGGGCGCAGGGTGGAAAGCAGACTGTCGAACTGTTGTACCGCATTGGCGAGGTCGCTGTCGGAGCCTGCGAGCCGGGTGGTCAACTGCGCCAGGTTCTGGTTCAAGGCGACAAACTTCTGATCGTCCTGGTGCAGCGCGTTGACGAAAAGCGCCAGGCTGCGCAGCACCGCGAAGAAGTCGCCCCGGCCCTCGTTCAGGGCGGTCAGCGCCTGCGACAGGCTGTTCAGTGTGGTGTTGAACTGCTTGCCCTTGCCGGCCAGCCCGTTCGCGAACGACTCGATCACCTCACCGAACGGACCTGTCGGCTGCTCGGGCGTCGGGCCGAGTTTGGCGACGATGTTGGTGATGCTGTTGCGCAGCTGGTCCCATTCCACCGGCACCTGGGTGCGCTCTTCCGGGATCAGGGCATTGTCGGCGAGCACCGGGCCACCCTTGTAGGGCGGCTCCAACTGGATGGCCCGCGACGCCACCAGGGTGGGGTTGAGGATCACCGCGGACGCATTGGCGGGAACCTTGTACTTGTTCTGGTAGTGGAAGGTGATCTTCATCTTGTCGCCGGCCGGCTCGATCTTGTCGATCGCGCCCACCGGCAAGCCCATGATCTGAACCTTGTCCCCCGCATAGAGCGCGTTCGCCGCCGGGAAGTAGGCGACCACCGTGTTGTTGGTCAGCTTGTCGTAGAGCCGCCACCCGACGTATCCGACGACGAGCGCCAGCGCCACCACCAGCGACCCGATGATCACCGACGTCCGTGACAGCGTCGGCAGCCGCAGGTTGCGGATATCAAAGTTGGTGCTCAATTCTGGCTACCTCCCGTGACCCCGGTGCCTCCCGCTCCGCCCGGGTTGACGAACGGCGCCGGCAGCTGGTTCCCGGGCCCGGGCGGTGCCGGCGGACCCGGCGGCAGGCCGGGCGCGAACGTCGACGGTGGCGGCGTCGGGCCGGCCGGTGCCAGTTGCTCGGTGCGCGCGCCCGGCGGTGCTTGGGCCGGCAGCGGCACCGGTGTGCCCGGAACATTCGGAGCCGGCTCACCCGGCCGCCCGGCGATCGGGATGCCCGGCGTGGGCGGCAGACCGTCGGGGTTCGGCGGCGACGTCGCGACGTCGATCGGCGCCGGGAAGCCGGGGCCTCCGAACGGGCCGATGGCCGCACCCGCGCAGGGCAGCGGATTCCACGGCCGTGCCAGACCCTCGTCGCCGACGGTGACGTTGCCGCCGGGATTCGCCGGCGTGTAGGAGCAGGGCGATCCGGGCGGAACGGCCGGTCCGGGATGATCCGGGGTGCCCTCCAATACCGGCGGTGCCGGCGGCGGCGCACCGTTGGGGAACCGGGTGCCGTTGGGGTCGGGCCACCGGTATGCCGGCAGGCCGGCACTACGCCAGAAGTTCTCCGGGTCGATGCCGCGTTTCTTGAAGGCCGCATCGACCCACGGCTGGCTGATCTGATACAAGCCCAACAAATTGTGCGCGACCACTTTGAAGAATGGCCCTGATGAAATGGTGTCTTGGAACGACGGGAGGAATTTGCCAATTTCGGTAAGCCCGGCAGCCAGGTCGTCTTTGCGCTCTACCAGGATCTCGCTGAGCGTGCGCAATTGTTCCAGCACGTGATTCAGGTTCGGGTTGTCGTTGATGAACCCCTTTACCTGTTCGGAGAATGCGGCGACGTTCGCCAACAACGCATCGATGGCCTGGCCGCGTTCGTTGAATGCGGCCAGCAGCGTGTTCGCGTTGACCAGCAATCGGTCGACCTGCTCGCTGCGGTCACCGAGGACGCTGGCCACCTGGTTGGCCTGGGCCAGCAGATGCTTGACCTCTTCGTCGCGTTTGCCGATCGTGTCGGAGAACTTGGCCACGCCATCGAGCGCAGCGCTCAGGTGCGGGTAGGTCTGATCAATGGTCTGCGACAGCACGTGCAGTGACTGCTTTACCGTGTCAATGTTCCAGCCCTGGGCGGCCTTGGTGACGTCGAAGAACGCGTCGTAGATCTGGTAGGGAGTGGTGCTCTGGCCCAGCGGCAAAGTGGCGCCGGGCCGCAGCGGCTGGGACCCCCGGGCCTCGATCTCGAGGATCTTCCTGCCGAGGATGGTGTCGGTCTTGATCGCCAGCCGGCTCTCGGTCCCGATGGTTTCTGTGCCGATCGAGAACTTCACCACGACATGGTCGCCCTCGATCCTCAGGCCCTCCACCTTTCCGACGTCGATGCCGGCGATGCGCACCTTGTCGCGCCCATTGAGTCCGCCGGAGTCGGTGAACTGGCCGTAATAGGTAGGCCTCGCCAGCAACATCGGAAGGGTCGTGATGCTTTGACCCACGCCGATGACGAGGATCGTCACGATGATGCCCATGAGCCCGATGCGCGCCCGATTGGGGGGTTCCAGCGTCCTCATTGCGGAAAGCACCTACCCGTCGGCTGCTGGAAAAGCCGAACCGTGCGGACCGGGCCGCCCTGCTGCAGCCCGTTGATCTTGAGCGTGATGTCGCAAACATAGAAATTCACGAAGTCTCCGTAGGACCCGATGGCGCGCCCGATCTGGTTCAGCGCGGTCGGCACCCTGTGGACGAAGTCATTCAGCTGGTCGCGCTGATCGATGAGCGGCTGCTGGACCGCGTCGAGGTAGTTGATGGTCTTGTGCAGCAGAGCGCGGTCCTCGCCCAGCAGGTCGGCCACCGTTCCCGCGGCATTGCTGATGTGCGCAGTCCCGCCCGCCAGCTGGTCACGGTGGTTGTTCAGCCCGGTGATCAGCACCTCGAGGTTGTTGACGGTCTGGTCGAATTGCTGGCGATGGCGGACCGTCGTGTCCAGCACGATGTTCAAGTTCTTGATGACCTCGCCGATCGCCTGGTCACGCTCGCCGAGCTGGCTTGTCAGTTGCGCGGTGTTGTCGAGGATGTCGTTGATGGTGCCGCCCTGGCCCTGGAACACGGTGATGAGGGCCGTCGCGATGGTGTTGACCTTTTCCGGGTCCAGCGCGCGAAACAGCGGCTTGAAACCACCAATCAGCGCGTCGAGATCCAAGGCCGGCGACGTGCGTGAAACCGGGATGTAGCCACCCGACGGCAGGATTCGGTCAAAGCCTTCGCCCTCTCCGCGTTTGAGCTCCAGATAGCGGTCGCCGATCAGGTTGAGGTAGCGGATCTGTGCGGTGGTCGACTGATACAGCGGCACCGAGCGGTCGATGTTGAAATCCACCTGCGCCCGCTTGCCGCCGTCGACCAGGCGCACCGAACTGACCTTGCCGATCTCCACCCCCGAGGCGCGGACGAATTGGCCCGCCCGCAGCCCGCTGATGTTGGTGAATTCCGCCGAGTACCCATTGGTGCGGTCAAAGCGCATCTGACCGAACACCACGATGATCACCACAGTGAACAGCAGCAGCACCAATGACAAGATGCCGAGTCGGATGACGGTACCGGTGATTTTCATGGGTTGATCGTGTTATCCCCTACCTGGCGGCCCCAGACGTACTCGATCGCGTATGGCGAACCGGTGTCTAAGTGGTTGTACGGCGCGACGCTGTTGCCGGAGTCCATCACCAACTCCGGCGCCGGCCACAGATCGTGGGTGATGTGCTGCCAGCAACCCGGCGCACCCCCCGGTCCGCCGCGAGCGTTCACGCGCGGCAGATTTTCCGGATACATATACGGGTTGGGCGCCCCACCCACCACTCCCGCGAGTCCGCCGACCAGGCTGGCTATGGTGACTACCGCCGATACGGGGTTCGCTATGAGTCCCAACCCGGAAAGCGCCTCGGTTTCGGTGTTCAGCGAGTAGCCGTTGCCGCCCAGGTACGTCCGGACCTTGGGTTCCTCGTCGTGATAGTTGCGGAGGGTGCAGAACAGCTCCGGGCTGTAGGTGTCCAGCAGCTGGGCCGACGGCACTAGATCGGCTGCTCCACGCGCCAGATACGGCCCACCGCGCTGGAAGATGTCCGCGCCGGTGTTGCCGAATCCGGCGGCCGACAGCAGCGCTTGGTCCAGGTCCTTCTGCTGCCGGTTGATCGTGCGCGACGTGATCACCGCATTGTTGAGGAAGTCGAACAGATCCGGGGCGGCGTTGGCGTAGGTGTCGCCCAGACCCGCCAGCGCCTGGATGTCGTGACGGGCCTGCGGCATCTGCGGGTTGACATCGTCGAGGACGGCGTTGGCGTTGACAATCGACTGTCCGAGCCGATCGCCCAGCCCGCCCAGCGCTTGAGCGGCGGCGCTCAGCGTGAGGTTCAGCTTGACCGGATCCACCTGCTCCGAGATCGAGGTGATGGTCTGGAACAAGGTATTGATCTCCGTGGTCACCGACCTGGCGTCAATCACGCTGTGCGGTGTGATCCTCTGCGGCGACGGGTTTTGCGGCGAGGTGAAGGACACATACTTCTGGCCGAAGATCGTGGTGGCCACGATTTTCGCGTTCACGTTGGCTGGAATCAGCTTCAGGTACCTCGGATAAATGTCCAGGTTCAACTTGGCCGCCGGCTTGCCGTCCTGCTGCACCTCGGAAATGCTTGCCACCCGACCGATCTGCACCCCGTTATAGGTGACTTTCGCCCCGGGATCCATCACCAAACCCGCTCGCGAAGACATCATCGTCAACGGCGTCTTCGGCGTGAAATCCCCCCGAAACTGCAGGTACACCAACCACAGCACCAGCGCGGCGACCAAGAAAACCCCCACACCAATCAACTTGTAAGGCCGGGTCGGCGGCTTGTTTACCTTCGCTGGCGGAGTCGTCATGGCGTCTACACCGTGAAGGCGAAGTTCGGGTTGACGCCGTAGAGCGCCATTTCGGCCAATAGGACGACGACATTCACCGAGACCAGCGAGAAACGCATGGAGCGGCCGACGGCCTCACCGACACCGACCGGGCCGCCGCTGGCGTTGTACCCGTAGTAGCAGTGAGTGAGCATCACAACCCCCGCCATGATGATGACCTCCGCGAACGACCAGAACACGTCATTGGGGCGCAGGAATGTCCGGAAGTAGTGCTCGTAGGTGCCGCTAGCCTGTCCGTACAGCACCGTGGTGACGACCGCCGGAGACAGGAACGACATGATCAGCCCCAGCGCGTAGAGCGGGATGATCACCACCAGCCCGGCCAGCGCCCGCGTGGACACCAGGTATGCCATCGAGTTGATGCCCATTACCTCCAGCGCGTCGATCTCCTCGCTGATCCGCATGGCGCCCAGTTCGGCGGTGGCGCCGGCGCCGACCGTGGCCGCTAGCACGATGCCGGTGACGACGGGGGCAACGAGACGCACGTTGATCAGCGCGGCGACGAACCCGAGGAGCGCCTGGATACCGATCTGGCTAAACGACGCGAAACCCTGAAGGGCGACCAGCGCGCCGGCGG
>Ga0210393_10004698_pt1 | contig 10773 bp, 20 predicted proteins | sample IncBWC27OmetaG_FD_160068 | JGI IMG/M metagenome (GOLD analysis project Ga0210393, IMG submission 160068) | Forest soil microbial communities from Barre Woods Harvard Forest LTER site, Petersham, Massachusetts, United States - Inc-BW-C-27-O ...
AAGGGGAAAGCGATCTGTGGTACCTACTCGCGGGAGGAAGCTCAGAAAAAGGTAGCCGACATTCTGGCGTTTGCCGACGAGCACAAATATCCGCTCAGGTGTATTCTTGAGGAAGCGGACTGATCCATCCGTGTGCAATTTCGGCGCAGTTAGACCACACCATTGCCCTTCAGCAAACCGCAATAGGGACAACATTGCCTGACTAAACCTTGCTGCCCTCATTCCTCAGTTTTTTATTGCCCAATGTGAGGGGACTGACTAATGGCTCCGATGCGACGCAGGCCGGAGCCATTTTTTTTTACGCCGCACGTCGTATGGGTCTTGAAGGATTGGTGTCGAAGCGGCGGGACCGGCCTATCAGGCTGGCCGCTCGAAGTGTTGGGTGACGGTGACGAACCGCAAGCATGCGGCGTGCGGTTTCTAAGAGTCCGCTCCCGTCAAGGAATAGCCCTTGCCGGTATCCAAATTTCGCTGGAGAGTGTGATTTTTGGACTTTTAAAAATGACACCGACAAAGCCTTTGCTGGGCACTGTATTGGCTCTGTTATTATTGGCGACTGCAGAAGCTCGCGCACAGACTGGTCCCAATCCTGCACCCTGCAAGCCGATTGCTGAAAGCATGTCCAAGGCTTTGCCGGGTCTGACTAAGATCCAAGATGCGTTGGAGAAAGATGGGGCTCGCATGTGGGATCAGCCCGCATCTGGATCATCCCCCAGCAGCGTCAAAACGGCAGCCGAAACAGCAAGGAAAGCTCAACAGTCGTATCTCAAAGCAACGCAGAGGTACCACAACGCTTTAGAAGACTTCATAAAGACGTGCGCAGACGCTGACATAGAGGCAGTATCAAACTCGACAGCCAACACTGAACCACCTCAGCCCTCAACCAAACGGGAAACAACAGATCAAGGGCTGAATAGTTCAAATCCTTCTGGCGCTAATTCATGCTCTATTGGAAAGTTAATTTCTGGCAGGGGTCGCGTGCGGAGAACTAACACTCCGGTTCTTAACGGACCAAGTGAAAGTAGTGGTAGCCTCATCAATCAAACCGCAGCTGCCGCGTTCAGGCAACAAATGCTGGAAACGCTGTCGCCGTCGGAAGAACTCGACATGCTCTGCGAAAGTAGCGGCTACGTTCAGGTGGTCGTAACTGCGATCATGGGACGACCGCGCGCGCCCCCTGCGCTCAAAGGCTGGGTAAAACAAGAGGATGTGAGCACGAAGCTTACTGAGGACCAGAAGCGAGGACTATTTTGGGATTTTTCTAGCAGTAATTTTACACCCGAAGAACGGTCCTTTCTAAGGACGGGAGCGCTGAAAGTCCTCAGCGACAATAAACGATGTCTCCGCATCGACAGCGGACGCAAATCCTCTTCGGGTCCCAAACAATACTACGTTACTTGCGGAGGCCAGGGCGACGAACTCTTCAACGTCTTTTTCGACAAGGCTGAGGCCATCGGAACGGCTCCGCTCACTGGGCCCTAGCCATTCGATGTGACCGCGAGTCGGATGGTGCATTGAAGCGTGAGGTTGGCCGAAACCCCGGCCAAATCTTATTCCGCCGCAAAAATGTCATCGTATTCAAGAAGCGTCCGGCGACAGGAACATTAGGAGATGGCGTCACGCAATGGCGGCGAAAGACGGTTTTGATGCCGACGATGCTTTGCTGCTTTTTCTCTCCACCCATGAACCTGAGCAGAATATCGGGAACGATAGACCTATCATCTTGTTACGAGTAGTCCTCAAGGCAAGTATTTTGGTTGCAATGGCGATTGCAATCGGTGTTGCGCCGGTGGAAAATCCGGTGAAGATCTCTGCGAAAGCTTCGCTGTTCGACAAAGCGGCGTCTCCGCCGAGCACCGATCAGTCGGCGCCAATAATTCAATCAGCTTTAATTCAATCAACCGCTGGCGCTGAGGCTTTGCCGCCGACCGTGAAGAACGCCCCTATCCGAACTCGGACGGAAAACACTGGGTCATCACCAGAAGCCCTGTTTAGGGAGTTCCAAGCTTGGTCGGCCGAGCAAGATGCGCGGACTCCCGCTAAGGTGCGAGTTGCTCCAGCACCGGTCGTTAAAAATGCCCCAGCATCTCTGCGGTCTGTGCAAAAGCAGAAACGAGCACAAAACCAGTCCGTTCAAAATGCCGAGGAACCGTCATTCCTGCAAAGCTTATTTAGCCGGTTTGAAGCAAGCCCGCCCCAGCGTGGTCCATGAACCAATCAACCCGGACAAAGCGCTTTCGTCTTACCAGATGCGTCGACACTGGCCGCGAATAGGCCGGTAGTTGCTATACTCGCAGGCAAGCGTACCGTCAGCCATTCGCGCAGCAGGATGGCTGGCCTAGCTGCCTCGGCTTTTCATTTAATGGTCGCGTGCTGCCGCATTTCTTGCTCGGCCCGATACCTTGCACGGCGCGCGTGGGAAATACGACCCCGCCAAAGGTATCCGGCAAGAAAACCGAAGGGGAAACCAATCAAAGCCGCGATCGCCAGATCGAACATTTTGGTCCCCGGAACGATTTTGGAATTGGGTCGCTATTCATACTACTTCAGTTTGGTGTGTTGCGAGCGAATGGCTGCCGCGCCTTATTGCCGCGCGAGCCCGCGTGGGTTGCTGTCTCTAAAAATAGGGCTCACGAACATGAATGACGATCGCGAACTGATCCCCCGCAGTGCTGGCCGCGAGCGCGATGCGGCCTGCCCAGCCGTTGCGGACGAAAAGGCGAAATCGGGCGGTACTTTTTATTCGCAGGCGCGCGTAGATCGTGTTCGGCGTGGTTTCGACGCTCGTTGTTGAAGCCCACGATCGGGAAGTATTGGAGCGCGGCGAGCGTTTGAATCGATGCTAAGGCCCGCCAATCCGACGGCATGCGCTCGCCGTGATCAAACCGGCGATACTTCTCAGTCCTCCAGGCCTCTTGAACCAAGGCTTCAGCGTACCCTCCGGCTACCGTGCCGCACGGGGCCGCAGCCAATCTGTCGTCTGCGCCAGGAACGCTGGCGCCGCCACGCGCCTGCGGCTTTCGCTTCGGCCCTGCGTACACGGTCTCGAAGTTGCTGAAGTTCTTCAAGCTGTTTGGTGAGCGTCTGCGGAAAGAGACGCAGGGCAAGCACGCCACCGTCAGGCTGATTGCGGTTACTCATATACGCGTCGACGCCAGTATCGAGAGGTGTAAAAAAAGGCCGCTGCAATCCGCAATATGTGGCAGAGCCTGAGGTGAAGAGTCAACCTGAGGTGATTGTGGAGTCAAAAAGGTTGCGGCCGCAAAATCCGACCAACGCGCGGCCAATATCCCGCCCCACTTTTGCCATCGTTCCGAATCTGAAACTGGCTATATCTGCTCCTGCGCCAGGGGAACTTCCGCTTGCGCCGGAGGGCGCCTTGGCCTGTGGGGGAATAGCACGGGAGGGTCCGGCCCATGGAAGGCGATGCTTTCAAATCAATGTCCACGGATGAGCTGTGGCGTTTGCACGAACAGATGACTTCGATTCTGGCTCGCAGGATAGTGGAGGAGAAGGCCAAGCTCGAAGAACGTCTGCTGAGGCTTGAAAACGCTCATGGCGCGATTGGGCCTAATCGGCCGCGCCGTGCCTATCCGAAGGTTCTTCCGAAATACCAGAATCCAAAAAATAATGCCGAAACATGGTCCGGTCGTGGAAAGCAACCGCATTGGGTACGGGCGCAGCTCGGGGCGGGCAAAAAGCTGGAGCATTTTCTTATTGCTCGACCCTCAATCGAGAGGCGTCACAACTTGAAGATGGCCAGGACGAGCGCTTAGCTCGGTTTGGTTCCGCTGCGTTCGTTAGATGTCCGCGACCTGTGACGAGCATCAACACCCTCGGTTCGCCGGCCGTTCTGTTGCCCACTATGGCGACGGCTGGCTTCGGCCACCTCGGCAGCGCTGCGGCACGCAGCTTGCTTGGTCTTCGAATGCCGCGACCTGGGGTCCCCTAGGTTTGGGCGGTTTCCTCCCTGACTTGGGCCCGGCGCGAGCCAAGCGTGCCGGGCCTTTTTCAATTGCGGCGGCTCCGAAAAAGGAAAACGGCCCCATGCGGGAAAAGGGTAGCCGCACGGGACCGTCGTTGGTCAGCTCATGCCGCAGGAGACGGCGACGCCAAACCTACGCTTTGCGAGTTAAGAGAGGCGTAATCCAGTTTCCGCCGCGCTACTCATTTTCTGCATCGGGGGATTTTTGACAGGAACCTTCCTCGGCGCACTGAATTATGCTCGCGGGACGGCTGGCTTCCTCCCGGTTAGGGATGCAGCCACCCCCCACCGCAATGTTGACTGGCCCGGTGTTCAGCGCCGGGCCTTTTGTCGGCGCCGCGCCACCCTTGGCCAGTGACAAGCCACCGCGTCTGCAGAAGCACCATCTGGTGTTAGGCTTTCGCCCGACCTCCCGACTGCTCGCCATGGGTCGCAGGGAGGCCGGCACCGCCCGTTGCGCTCAGGAACGGTTGCATGCGGGCGGTGCTTTTCCATGCCGAGCGAATAGGGCTTTACAACTGTCGTTAATATAAGCATTATGACGACAGTTGATGGGCTCACAGAGGGAATTTGTCAATGAACACCGTAGTCCAGTTACGGCGCCCAAATGACGAAAAGCCGACAGTTCGTGGTGGTCGAGCCAAGAACGCCGATTACCGGCAACGCGAGTATCTGACGGAAGCCGAGGTTGCCAAGCTGGTCGACACCGCCGGCAATAGTCGAAACCCTATCCGTGACCGGCTCATGATCCGCATGGCCTTCCTGCATGCGTTGAGGGTGAGTGAGTTGGTGGGCCTTCGATGGCAGCAAATCGATCTCACTACCCACACCATCCACATTATCCGGGCTAAGAACGGCACGCCTAGCAATCACCGCCTGGAGGGTGACGAATTGCGGTTCTTGCGGGCTCTACGGCGTCAGAATCCGCATGCTGATTTCGTGTTCCTGTCCGAGCGAAAGGCGCCTCTATCCGTTGACGGCGCTCAGAAGCTTATAGAACGGCTTGGCGAGGCGGCTAAGCTGCCATTCCCGATCCATGCTCACATGCTGCGCCACGCTGCCGGATACGCCCTGGCGGCTCGTGGAGTCGATACGAGGACGCTGCAGGCATTCATGGGTCATCGCTCGATCGCGAATACGGTTATCTATACGGCGGTAGCCGACAAGCGGATTAGAAACATCTGGGGAAAATGATGAAACGCTTTGTTACTTTCGCGAGTAGAACACGTCCGGGAACAATGGTCCCGTGAAGTGGTCGAGTACGACCAAGCCAACGACGAAAGCAATGGCAAAAGCTAGTAAGTTCGCGCTTCGCACCTTTCCGTCGCGTCCGAGTCCTCCTTTAGCGGTGATATGCCGCGCATACCAAGGCTCGCGTTCTTTGGGTCGGAATTCGGGATGGAATTTCGCCCCCAGGAAAAGGCCGCAAATGAAAACGACGAAGATGAGGAGGATGTACAGAGTTAACCATTCGTCTTCATACATGGCGAGCCACTTCATCGACGCGACGGAACCTGCGCAACGTCCGCGGCTTAGGTTTGTTCCAGCTTCGCGTCGTTTCCGCTGCCTAGTTCTAGCGGCATCTTCCTTAATGAAACGCAAGCGTACAAAACGAATCCTGAGCCTTCTCTGACTCGCTGATAGCCAAGTGCATGTTGTCCAGCACACCACCCGTTACACCGAGCTTAGCCCGGTTCGGTTTAAGGACTTCTGGCGCTGATCGGACGGCGCGCGCCGCCGTCAATTGCCTTTTGTTTCCAATGGCGACTGGTGCAGCCGCTGCACCATGATGGCTTGGGCACCCGGCGACCACCTTCTCCGCCAGGTTCGGCCGGTCGCGCTTGAGTCTTGACGTCGGTTGCAAAAACCCCGCCGGAGTTTGCCCGGCGGGGTTGCTTGCGGATGGATGGTTCGAGGCGAGGCGGAAACCTCGGTGTCGAGCCAAGGACCCGCGCGGCGTTTGTGCTTAACGGAACTGGGCGATCCAATCTTGTGATTCTGCGCCAATGATTTGCGATGCATCGCCAAGTACAAACCGTTCCCCACCCGGCAGTTTCGTGAAGCGGAACGGGCCAAGGCAAAGGGTACGCAATTTGGCCGTCCACAGGCGCTCGACGTCGGCCAAAAGCGCAAGATCGCCGAGCGCTACGCCGCGGGCGAGACTATGGCTGCGCTGGCGGCTGAATACGAGGTCGGAGAGGCCACGATATTCCGGGCGCTACAGGGCCCTTTCGAGCAGGCCGCGTGAAACGCCGCACGCGCAAATAAGCCGCTTGAGCCGACGCGGGACGGTCCTTGCGTGGCGGATCCTGTTCGCCGCCTCAATGCCGGTTTGCCGATATCGCAAGTGCGATGGCGCCTACCACCCACAGCAATGCAATGATTACTTTGGCCCAGCGAGCCGCATCCGAAGGCCCGTCCTGTGGCGAAGCCATCGACGCATGTGACGCAAGCGGTGGTGCCGCGGTAGCAGCGGCCCATTCCGGTTCTTGGGCCAGCAGTGACACTGAGGCAGCGGGATCAGGCGAAGCTGGAAGATCGCGCCCGCAATGCTTACAAACGATAGCCTCTGGCCTGATGAACTGCGCAATAGGGACACTGCCTCGTCCTTCCCTCACTCTCTTGCTGACGCTGCCACTCTCGAACCTCGCCACAACTTAGAGCCATAAACGGTGGCCGCTTCGCGACACTTGCATGCAGTGATGGCATCAGGGCGAGCAGGATTGCTGCAAGCAACGGCGAAATCAGGCATGCGAGAATGAACCAACCCACTGAATCCCGACCGCGTGAGTTGGCGGCGACTGCAACCACAATTGCAAAAATTACCCAAAATACGATCAGGGTCATCGGAGCCCCCTTGCCGGTCAATGGTCCGATGCTCGGGTGATATTGCTCTCGCTGTCAACCCGCGTGCCCGCCTCGCCGGTGGCCCGCTTGGCTCGTTTTGCACTCTCGCGGGATCAGTTTTTCGGGCGCTTCATCCGCGGCAGCGTCTTCACCAACTCAAACACCCCATCATAGTAGTGTTTTAGCGGATGCTGTTCGCAGTACTGCCGCAGGAAGGCCATTGCGCTATCGTAATCCACGCCGGCGAGATCGTACGGAGTGTCTGTCGTATAGTTGAAGCCCGAAAGGAAACCGAGTGCCCACGAGGTTGCTATTGTGTCGGCTAAACTTGGATCCTCCTTGTAATGCTTCGAAAACTGACCGCACGGCGCAGCTCCAAACCCCCTCATCGACCCGTGCTCTTGCGCCTGCGCATCGAGAACGAGCCCCAGCACGAAGACCAGTGCGATTGCGCCCCGCATTGTCCGCCCTACCCCATTGCAGGCATGTCGCCCGCGCGCGGTTCTAGACTAGGTGAAATCCGGACTACTCGAGATGCGCGCACAGGTTTTGATTCAGGCCGAATTCATTCGCGGCGCGATCGTGCAGCGGCTGAAGGCTGAAGGCCACGACTTGGCCGCGGCTTTGCAGGACTAGCGCGATGACGCTACCCGAACTGACTTACTTGATCTTCGGCCTGAATGGCCTTGCTGTCTTGCTGAGTGCCATAAGCCAGTTTTTCGGATAGGTCTCTGGCATTGGTCGCGCGTTCGCCATTCGATGGGGATGCCCGCGATGGGAGTGTTGACTTGATCCTCGTTGAGAGCGGAAAGCGTTCGGATCGTCCGCAGCTGGCGGCGGCTCTAAAGGCAGCGCGCTTGCATCAGGCAAGGCTCGTGGTGAGCAAGGTAGACCGGCTAACCCGCTCGGTCGCGTTATCCGGCCATCGATCGCCGCTGATTGCGATGTAGTGGGAGCACCGATAATCGGAGCAATAGATCAGGAGCCCGCGGACGCCTGACGAGCGCATTTCACCTAACGTTATCTTTTCGATCTTCCTCGATGCGTTGGCGGCCATTAGCGAGTCCTGGATTCGTTTTTCTCACCTCGAAACGATTAGCTGTAGGGGCGGCTTGTAACCGAGTAGCCCCTAAATGACTCAGAAATGGCCGGTGGCAAACCGATAATCGCGGCCCGCAAGTTTCAGCGGAAATACAATATGAGTTTCTGTGGGCATATTAGACCCGCTCCAATGATCGCGGCTCACATGCGGCCGCCATCGCCGATTGTTCGATCGGGGTCCTCATCGAATGGAGGAGGCCAAACCTTGCAGTCTAAACTTCGCCCCATGCCCGGGCAGCTTCCAGTGGTAACCAGGGTGTAGGCCAGATCCGGCGTCGACGCGTCCTGCGCGCCCCAGCCCACCACGTTGGCGTAAAACGTCGCGGCGGCCGCCATGTCGGTCGTCATAAGCTCGTACCAGACAAAACTTCCATGATGTTCCACCATGTTGGATTCTCCTTTCGAGCCTAAGAACGGTCGCCGCATTGAGCTGATCTCGGGCTCAGCCCAGCCGAAGGGCTCGGCGTGTTAGTTTATAAATTGTTTGACAGAATTGTTCATGAACATGAAATCCGGCGCCAACGCACGTCGGCGCACCAACCAACCTTGCACGATACATTTGCGAAGCTTAGAATTTCGTTGGACTCGAAACGTTTTTCTGCAGGTATGGAGGTTCGACTATGCCGGGAGTAAAGCAAGCTTCGAAACGAAAGCGGGTGACGAAAGCGGTACCGGCGCTGGGCGCAGCCGGTTTGACCTTTTCACTGGTGGGGGGCGCGTCGGCAGCGGTCGCACCAGCGAACAATGAATCGCAGACGACGAAATATTCACCGAACCATCAGCTCACGCTCGGTGAAGAGGAAATGGCCGACGTCAGTCTGGCGACATTCTATGTATTCGACAAGGAAGCCGCGGAAGCGGCGCGTAACGGCGTACAACTAGCCAGGGGCTGCGGCTGCGGGGGCCACGGGTGCGGCGGCTGCCGGGGCTGCGGTGGCCGGGGCTGCGGAGGCCGCGGGTGCGGGTGCGGCTTCGGCGGATGCGGATGCGGCGGCGGCTTCTTCTGGGGCGGCTGCTCCTGCTGCGCGTCCTGGGGCGCCTGCCGCTGGTGCTAGAGCAGACCGCCTTCCGATTGCGTTGACAAACCCAGGTCCTTGCGGCCGGGTTCGTACAAAGCGACCCGGCCAATCCATGTCTTGTTTGCAGCGCTGCCCGTGGGTGGCCAAGCCCCTGCGCATTGGGTACGCTGCGCTGCCCTCGGCTTTAGTGGCATTTCGCCAGGGTAGACGGCCCTGGCGCGGAACCAAACACCGCGACGGGGCCGCTCTATTTCGGCATCAAATGTCATTGCATTCTCTCACGTTCAGCAGCCGCGTTAGCAGCCATGCAAGCCCCGCTCCAAGTATCGCTGGCAGATAGCCGTTCGGCGTCCAATGCCATTTGATGTTGGAGGCGACGACCGCGAAGATGATCGAGCTTTGAAATACGGACCACATCATGTGACCTCGTGAACACCGCCATTTAAGCGCCGGTCCGACACCGCTGCGCGGCCATTTGGCGAACATTGCCAAGTTTTTGGCTGATGATCACAAGACGACTTTTGACCGCATGTTCTAATGGAAGCTGGGGGCGGAGCGCGGTGCAAGCACGGTCCGCGGTCAAGGTCGAGCAAGCCGGGCCGGTTATGAACCCAATCAGCAGCAGCTTCATCCGCGCGATCGTCATCCTCGCGGTCCTTGCGGTCGTTTTATTTGGGCTCGGGCTTTTGGTTCCGCCCCACCGTTAACGCCCGCGCCATTACCCTGCTGCTTGAGGAACACTTGGGCAGGGGAGATCTCAATATGGCTGAAATAGCGAAGGGCATGCTTTTCATCTCTCCGGTTCCTGATGCTTGGCGGTAACTCAGGCTCTACCCTTAGCGACGCTTGCAGTCGTTCGCCAATCTCTCGTGAAATTGCCAGACTGTGACGGTGGTCAATATCAATGCGGTTGTGCATAGGAGGCCCTCCCGTGTGAGCGGGTCCAACCTGAAGGTCCCCAATCCCTATCGCGATCGCGCGAGACCACGTTCCCTTGGAGCCGAGACCGCCCCGCCTTTGGCTTTCGCAAACTTTTTTTTTGAAGAGCGGGTCCGAGAAGACCTTTGGCTATCCGCGACATGCGCCGTCGTTGGTAATGGCGAGCAGTCAGTTTTGTGGAGGTAGAACTCATTGTTCCAAAAATGAAAACTTCTCAGACTGTTGCAGATTATCCACAGCTTATCCACAGGAGCCGGTTTAGGATTATCGCAAGTGAACCGACCTATGCGGGCTGGTCGGAGTAGAGATGACGAGGGCGAAAATCCTCGCCGCTGCGGCGGCGGTTTGGTTTACCACACTGATGATTGCGGCGGGCGCGACCTTCCGCGACACGCGACATGATGCGCCTCCGCCCAGCACCGAAAGCAATTTCGACGGACGATTGATTTCGACCAAGAAGGGCGACCGTCTTCCGCTGCCCGCGCGAACCCAGTTCGCGTTGATGGAAGTGCAGTCCGCCAACCCGTCGCCTGTCTCCGCATCGCCTAAGCAACTTCCACTCGCGACCGAAGACGACATCCGGCAGGCGGAGGCCGAGCATCACCGCCATCGCGACATCTGCCCGCATGGTCGAACCTACTTCACAAAAGAGCATCACCAGTACTGGCGCTGCAAGGTCTAGCGGCCGAAAAGCCACTTGCCAGCTTCGCCGTTGGCGTCCGCTTCAACCACCATGGAAGCGGGCATCGCGACGGCTCGCGACCAAGGTCAGCCTTGGGCCGATTCTGTTGAAGAAGTCCGCGAGCCGAACGAAGCCGGGTTGGCCTTTAAGGTTGCCAGCTTTTTTAGGCCGGCTGCGGGCTCGGGATTGGTATCAATTTG
>Ga0210393_10004699_pt1 | contig 10772 bp, 10 predicted proteins | sample IncBWC27OmetaG_FD_160068 | JGI IMG/M metagenome (GOLD analysis project Ga0210393, IMG submission 160068) | Forest soil microbial communities from Barre Woods Harvard Forest LTER site, Petersham, Massachusetts, United States - Inc-BW-C-27-O ...
GAACACGCGCACCACGCAGATTTTCATCAATCTGAAAGACAACGTGCGCCTCGACACCATGGGATTTGCTCCGTTTGCGGTCGTCGATGAGAAGGGAATGAACGTCGTCGAGATGTTCTACGACCAGTACGGTGACGGCGCGGGCATCGATCAGGAGCAGATCGAGAAGCAGGGAAAGCCGTACCTGGACAAGGGCTGGCCGAAGTTGGACACGATCAAGTCCGCGACGCTCGTGGGAGCCGCTGCGGCGCCACCGGTGAAGCCCACTGGGACTTCTAAGACTGCCGCTCCTGCAGCCAAAAAACCGCAATAAGCGTAAAATCTGCCTCTATTAATGGATTACTTTTTTCAATCGGATGCATCTAATCTTTGTGTGAAAGGCCGTTTGACACAGAAGCGGCCTCGAAGGTAATCTACTGTTTCATGAATACCTGTTGCCAGAAAGTGTGCTGTCAGGGTGCGCATAACGCTGCGTGTCGCCTGACCCACATCTCTGGCGAGAGGACTTCTCGAACTTAAAGACTTTCTGATTCAAATAGTTCCGAAGCCCGCGTTCCAGAGCTACTGGCAACGCGGGCTTTTTGTTTTTACACAGGTGAAATGCACATGACGCAAGCGGTGGAAACGAAAGCGCAGCGCATCGAGCGGTTGAAACGCTCCAAGAATGCGTGGGAGCATTTCGACGAGATTCAGGAATTCGCGCGCACGGGGTTTGACTCGATTCCACCCGAATGGGTGGGCACGTATTTTCGCACATGGGGCATTTACACGCAGGGCGACGGCGTCGGCGTAATCGGCGGAAAGAACGGCGAAGGCAAGGCCGTTCCGTACTTCATGATGCGCATACGAATCCCGAATGGATTGCTGACCAGCGCGCAGACGCGCACGATTGCGGACCTGGCGGAAAAACACGCGCGCGGCGTAGCGGACATTACCGTGCGGCAAAACATTCAGTTGCACTGGCTGGCGATTGAGTCGATCCCGGAGGTCTTGCAGCGGCTGTGGAGTGTTGGGCTTACGACGACGGGCGCTTGCGGAGACGTTGCGCGCAACGTGACGGGTTGCCCTATTGCCGGACTCGATGCGCATGAAATCGTGGATGCATCGCCGCTGGCGCTCGAAATCGACCGCACGCTCGGCGGCAACTCCGAGTTTTACAATTTGCCCCGCAAGTTCAAGATTTCCATTACCGGCTGCCGCGATTGGTGCTCGTATCCCGAAATTAACGACATTGGCCTTACCGCGACGACGCGCGTTCGCGATGGCCGCCGCGAAGTCGGTTTCACGCTGCGGGTTGGCGGTGGGTTATCCACGAATCCGCACCTCGCGGTGAAATTAAACGCATTTATTCAGTGGGATCAAGTGCTGCCTGTCACCCGCGGAGTGGCGGAAATCTTCAAAGCCAGCGAAATCTTGCGGCAGAGCCGCGAGAAAGCGCGCCTCAAGTTTTTGTTTTTGGAGAATGGTTGGACCGCCGAATCTTTCCTATCCGAGCTTCAGCGCGTGATTGGATTTGCACTCGATCCCGCCGAGCCCGAAGATATTCCCGCCGACATTCATCGCGACCACGTCGGCATTCACGCACAAAAACAACCGGGCTTTTCTTACGTCGGCGCTTCCGTAATTCGCGGCCGCATCACGCCGCAGCAGTTGCGCGTTGCGGCTGATCTCGCCGAGCGCTACGCCGACGGCCACTTGCGTGCCACGGTCATGCAGAATCTGCTCATCGTCAACATTCCCAGCGAGAACGCCGCCATCGTTGCCAGGGAACTGGCCGCTGCGGGATTGCCGGTGCGCGGCTCGGCGTTCGCGCGCGGGACGGTTGCTTGCACAGGTTCGGAATTTTGCAAACTTGCGCTGACGGAAACCAAAGGCTTCGCGCGCTGGCTCTCCGAAGAATTGGACGATCGCCTTCCCGGTTTCGATCAGCAGCTGAAGCTGCACATCACCGGATGCCCCAATAGTTGCGGCCAACACTGGATCGCCGACATCGGCCTCGAAGGAAAAAAGATCAAGCAGGACGGGCGCATGGTCGATGCGTATTACTTTTGTGTTGGCGGAAGCGTCGGAGAGTTTGCGAGCATCGCGCGGCCCGTTGGCTACCGGTGCGCTGCTACCGACGTGCCTGCGGCCATCGAGCGCCTGCTGCTGAGTTTCAACGAGCGCCGCGAAGATTGCGAAAACGTGCGGCAATTTCTGAAGCGGCACTCCAACGAAGAGATTCGCAACATCCTTGCCGGCGAAATCGCCGTGAGAGTCGAGCGGGACGTTGCGATTGGCGCAGTCCCGCAGGGAGTGGAAGGCTGAGCGCGATGGGCAAGGTCTATCTCATTGGAGCCGGTCCGGGCGATCCGGAGTTGCTGACGTTGAAGGCCGCGCGTTTGCTCGCGGGCGCGGACGTGGTACTGCACGATTCCCTGGTGAGCCGCGAAGTGCTGGCGCTGATCGGCGCTAGAGCGAAAACTGTCGACGTCGGAAAGCGCGCGGGACAAAAGTTGCTGGCGCAGGATGAAATCAATGCACTGTTGATTTTCTACGCGGAATCGTCGGAAGTCGTTGTGCGGCTGAAGGGCGGGGATCCTTCCATATTTGGGCGCGCGGGCGAAGAAATCGCGGCGCTGCGCAAGGCCGGCGCGAGTTATGAAATCGTGCCGGGAATTACTGCGGCGCTGGGAGCCGCAGCGGCCGCGGGGATTTCGCTGACCGACCGGCGCGCCGCGTCGCAGGTGTTATTCACGACGTTTTCGCGCGGCGCGGACGGCAGCGCGATGGATTGGGGCTGCGTCACGGCAACGACGACACTTGTTTTATACATGCCGGGGGCGGAGTATTCCGAGGTCTCGCAGCGTTTGCGCGAAGGCGGATTGCCTGTCGAATTGCCTTGCGTAATCGTCTCCGGCGCAACAAGCGCGCAGCAACAGGTCCGCTGGTCGAACATCGGTCGGCTGGCGACGGAAGAAAAGCTGCCCGCGCCGGCCCTATTAATTGTCGGGCGTGTTGCGTCGCGACAAGTGGCCGAGATCAGCGAGACTCTCTGGAGTAAGCATCCGGAAGAAAGAATTGTGCCGCAAGTAAAACTGATCTGACTATCAGGAGCGTGCGATGAGTGAGAACGTGAAAGAAGTAACGGAAGTGAAGAAGCGCGGATTGTCGTTGGATACGTGGGCTGTGCTCGTGGCGTTTCTTGCGGCGCTGTTAATCCGCGTGGGCGTATTGAAACATATCCCTTGGTGAAAAAACGTCGAGAAGAGACGGAGATAATGAATCATGGCTGACGCAGTTGTATTGCCGCAGGTAAAGCCGGCGCAACCCGCGCAGCAGTTTCTTCGCGTAGTTCCGGGAGTTTTGCTGCTTGCGGCGATTGGCTATGCCGGCAAGCTGCTCGAACAAAACGTCGGTAAATATGCGAAGGCGCATCACTGGACGTTCCCCAATATCGAATACGTGCTTTGGGCGATTTTGATTGGGCTGGCGATTGCCAACACCATTGGGCTGCCGGAAATATTCCGCGCGGGCGTCGATACGTACGATTTCTGGCTCAAGGCCGGAATCGTGCTGTTGGGATCGCGATTCTTGTTGGGGGACGTTTTAAAGCTTGGCGGTGTGAGCCTCGCGCTCGTCGCGATTGAAATCGTCGGCTCTCTTGCGTTCATGACGTTTTTGGGCCGCCTGTTCAAACTGAAGCCGAAGCTCACGACGCTTCTCGCCGTCGGCTCCGCCGTTTGCGGCGTGAGCGCCATCATCGCCACGAAAGGCGCCATTGAGGCCGACGATGAAGACTCTTCGTTTGCGATTGCCGCAATTCTTGCGCTTGGCGCGATCGCGCTCTTCATCTTTCCGCTGATCGGCCATGCGATTCATTTGACGGACCACGGCTATGGTCTATGGTCCGGCTTGGCGGTTGATAACACCGCGGAAGCCGCCGCTGCTGGCGCGCTGTACTCCGATGCCGCAGGAAAACTCGCGGTGCTGGTTAAGACCACGCGCAATGCCATGATCGGCTTCGTCGTCCTGGGATACGCCATTTATTGGGCCGGGAAAGGACAAGCGAAGGCCGTCGGCAACAAGGCCGCGTTTCTCTGGCAGAAATTTCCGAAGTTTGTTCTGGGATTTCTGCTGATTTCGGTTCTCGCGACCACGGCATTTTTCAATAAAGATCAGATCACCGCCTTAGCCAACCTTTCGCGCTGGGCGTTTCTGCTGACGTTTGCCGGAGTCGGCCTGCGCACCAACTTCCGCCAGATGGCCAAGCAAGGCCTGCGCCCCTTCGCCGTCGGCGCCATTGGTGAAGTGGTGATTGCAGCGTTTACGTTGGCTCTTGTTTTCGGAGCGCAGAGACTCCTCGGCTGGTAAGTTCCTATCTAAAATAAAAAAGGCGTTGTATTCTCGTGGCTCCAGAGAATACAACGCCCTTTTTGTTGGTCCCGCGATTTCGTCCTCAGAATTCTATAAACCCAGGACGGTTACCAATTCCTTCACCGACCCCGCCGACTTCTGCAGGGCTGCGTTTTCTTCCGGCGTTAGCTTGATCTGGATGATCTCTTCGATACCGCCCGCGCCGAGTTTCACCGGCACGCCCACAAACAAGCCCCTGATTCCGTATTCGCCATCCAGATAGACGGCGCACGGGAGAATCTTCTTCTTGTCCTTGAGGATGGCTTCGGTCATTTCGACAGCCGCGGCGGATGGCGCGTAATAAGCGGAGCCGGTCTTGAGCAGGTTCACGATCTCCGCGCCGCCTTTGCGCGTACGCTCCACGATGGCGTCGATGCGCTCTTTGGGAAGCAAATCCGGCAGCGGAATCCCCGCCACCGTCGAATAACGCGGCAGGGGTACCATGTCGTCGCCATGGCCTCCCAGCACGAACGAATGCACGTTCTCCACGCTCACCTTGCACTCCATCGCCACAAACGTGCTCATGCGCGCCGAGTCCAGCACGCCCGCCATACCGAGCACGCGATTCTTCGGAAACCCGCTCACCTTAAACGCCGCCTGCGCCATCGCGTCCAGAGGATTCGTCACCACAATGATGATGCAGTTCGGCGAATGCTTCACGATTTGCTCGACCACCGCCTTCACCACGTCGTAATTGGCCTTCAGCAAGTCGTCGCGGCTCATCCCCGGCTTGCGCGGAAATCCCGCCGTGATCACCACGACGTCGCTGTTCGCGGTCGCGGAATAATCGCCGCTCGCCGTGGAAATGCCGGTCGCATGCGCGTCGGTGCGGGTAATCGGGCCAGACTCCATCATGTCCAGCGCCTTGCCCGCAGGCGGGCCGTCCAGAATGTCGGTGATCACCACGTCGGCGAGTTCCATATCCACGATGCGCTGCGCCGTCGTTGAACCAACAAATCCGCTACCGACGACTGTGACTTTCTTTCTGCTCATAACGCTCCCTATCGTATGGATTAATTTTGAATCACGCGGCTGACTAGCGTGCCGCTGCCGTGCCCTTCATATTTTCAATAATGGCGCTGGCAAACGCCGCGGTGCCGAGCTTGGTAGCTCCGGGCATCAAGCGCTCCAAATCATAGGTTACTTTTTTCTGTTGGATAGTGCGGGCGATCCCATCCTCGATGAGCCGCGCTGCTTCCTTCCATCCCAAGAACTCAAACATCATCGCTCCGGAAAGCATGACGGAACTTGGATTAATGACGTCCTTGTCGGCATATTTCGGTGCAGTGCCGTGCGTGGCTTCGAACACGCCGAAGCCATCCCCGATGTTTGAGCCCGGAGCCATGCCCAGACCGCCGATCTGTGCCGCGCAAGCATCGGACAGATAGTCGCCATTCAAGTTGGAAGTCGCCAGCACACTGTACTCATCCGCCCGCAACAGCACTTGCTGAAACACGGAGTCCGCAATCCGGTCATTGATCAGCAGCTTCTGCTTCCACTGCCCCTTCCCGTGCGTCGGATAAATCGAATCCAGCGTGTGCTTCACTTCCTCATAAAGCGTCTTCTTGAAAGCTTCCGTTGCTTGCTCCAGTCCCGGTTCAATCAGCGCGCCGTTTTGTTCCACCGTCAGCGCGGGATTCTTATCGAGGTTATCGATGATCCAGCTCTCCCGCTCGGTGATCGTTTGCGCCCGAAATTCCTCGCGCGCCAGGTCGTAACCCCAATCGCGGAAACCGCCTTCGGTAAATTTCTGAATATTTCCTTTGTGGACCAGCGTCACGCTCTTGCGCTTGTGCAGCAAAGCGTACTTGATCGCCCTCCGCACCAGCCGTTTCGTTCCCGTCGGCGAAATCGGCTTGATGCCCACGCCGGAGTCCCAGCGAATCTGCTTCTTGCCGTCCTTGAGCATTTCATTATTCAAGAATTCCAGAAGTTTCTTCGCTTCAGGGGAGCCGGACTTCCACTCGATCCCGATGTAAACGTCTTCCGTGTTTTCGCGAAAAATAATCAGGTCCATCTTCTCCGGCTCGCGCACGGGCGAGGGGACACCTCGAAAGTACCGCACCGGCCGCTCGCAGGAATACAAATCGAGAATTTGCCGCAGCGCCACGTTCAGCGAGCGAATTCCGCCGCCCACCGGCGTCGTCAGCGGCCCCTTGATGGCCACGCGAAAATCGCGAATGGCGTCCACCGTTTCGTTCGGAAGCCACTCTTTGAAGGTGTTGTAAGCTTTCTCGCCGGCAAAAACTTCGAACCAAGCCACGCGCTTCTTTCCGCCATAAGCTTTTTCCACCGCGGCATCAAACACCCGCCGCGATGCCTTCCAGATGTCGCGCCCCGTGCCGTCGCCTTCGATGAATGGAATGATCGGCGTGTCTGGCACTTGCAGTTCGCCGCCGCTATAGCCGATGGTCTTGCCGCCCGCCGGAATCGTTTGACCGTTGTATGTGTTCTTCATGAATCCAGTTCCTCCACGGAACAGTTGCCGCGCCGCAAGTGCGAGAGCGCCGCATCTGAGTCAACCGCAAAACATACCACATCAGCGCGTTGCGCCGAAAATTTAGCGGCAAGCGCGCGGCCCGCCGCGTTTTGCCGCCACTGCGTTATAATCGCGCCCGCTTGACGGAGTAACGGAGAGGAGCAACAACCATGATGATGGATTGGAATGAATACATGAAGCAGGTGCTCGGCGGCGTCGGAGACCTCGCCAAGCTTTCGCCTGACACCGTGCATGGCTACATGACGCTGACTAAAGCAGGCGCCAAAACCAATCACCTGGATGAAAAAACGCGTCAGTTGATTTCCATTGCCGTCGCGGTGACCACCCGGTGCGACGGTTGCATCACCATTCACACGGCCGCCGCGCTCAAAGCCGGCGCCACGAAAGAAGAGATCTCCGATGCGCTCGGCGTCGCCGTGGCGATGAATGCAGGCGCCGCTCTTGTTTATTCGGTGCGCGCGCTTGATGCCGTTGCGGCCCACGTCGGGCACACCACCGGCGCTTGATCGCCTTCTCGATTGTCGGTTGAAGTTCATGGCCCTGGGTCAACCCAGCCACTCGGGGCTGAGCTTCTCATCGTTAGTCGTAATATTCCTGGCCGAGGTGGGTGATCAAATCTTCTCCCATCATCCAGCGCAGCGTGTTTTTCAGTTTCATCGATTGAATGAACAAGTCGTGCTCGGGATAAAGACCCGGCGCGGTCATCGGCGACTTGAAATAAAAGCTGAGCCATTCCTGAATTCCACGCATCCCCGCTCGCTGTGCCAGATCGAGGAACAGCACCAGGTCCAGCACGATCGGCGCAGCCAGGATCGAATCGCGGCACAGAAAATCCACTTTGATCTGCATCGGATAGCCCAGCCACCCGAAAATATCGATGTTGTCCCATCCCTCTTTGTTATCGCCACGTGGCGGATAGTAGTTGATGCGCACCTTGTGAAACATCTTGCCGTAAAGCTGAGGATATAGGTCGGGCTGCAAAATGTATTCGAGAGCGCCAAGTTTTGATTCTTCCTTGGTTTTAAACGAACCGGGATCTTCCAGCACTTCACCGTCGCGGTTGCCGAGGATGTTGGTCGAAAACCAGCCTTCCAGTCCCAGCATGCGCGCTTTAAACGCTGGCGCCAGGACGGTCTTCATTAATGTTTGACCGGTCTTGAAGTCTTTCCCGGCGATGGCCACGTTGTGATCGTGCGCCAGTTTTTGGATGGCCGGAATATCCACGCTCAGGTTGGGCGCGCCGTTGGCGTAGGGCACGCCGCTTGTTACCGACGCCCACGCATACAGCATGGATGGCGCGATGTCCGGATGGTTGGACTTCATCGCTTCCACGAATTTCTCCGGAGTGGAGTGCACGTCGCCAGGCTTCAAGAATGTTTCGGTCGAACCGCACCAACAGGTCACCAGCCGCGAGGCCTTCGAGGTCTTCCGGAAATTGGCGATGTCTTGCTTGATTTGCAGGGCCAACTCGTATTTGTTTTTCCCTTTTTTGATGTTGGGCCCGTCGATCAGCTTCACAAAATTGTGATCGAACGCCGCCTTCATCGGTTTGATCTTCGAAAGAAACGGCTTCACCTTGTTCAGATCTTCCAGGCTCAAAACGCCCGCGTTTGCCGCGGATTGGTAAGCGTCGTCCTTGAAAATATCCCATCCGCCAAACGCAATGTCTTTCAAATCCGCCAGTGGCACGAATTCGCCGATCTTCGGCGTGCGGCCTTCGGTGCGCTTCCCCAGCCGGATCGTTCCCATTTGCGTCAGCGATCCCACCGGCTGCGACTTGCCTTTGCGGACCAGTTCCACTCCGGCCATGAATGTCGTGCTCACCGCGCCCATTCCGGGCAGCAGCACTCCCAATTTCCCTTTCGCTGGCGCAATCTTCCCTGGCTTTTCCATGCAACTCCTTTAGTCTGCCGATTTCTAATCGACTGCAAAATGAAATGAAGTAAAAGAAGGCTTCGGAGCAACAGCAGCGCGCCGCATCCCCAAACAAACCAGTAATGATGAGGGATGCGCCCCCGTTTTGCAAATCGTTCGCCGTTCGGTTGAACTGGCAGCGTCTATTGGGCGCTATGTCACCAGTTGAAGTTTGCTTCCGCAGTACGGACAGAAGGCAATTTGCATTCCCGCATCTGCGATGGGCACTTTCCAATCTCGCCGGTATTCAAGAAAGAAGCGGGTGCCTCGCTTATTTATCATCCAAAGAAGACCGAAACCCTTCTCCCTGTCGGGCTTCGCAATTAGCTTCTCGAGGTCGGAACAGCAGGCAGCAAAAATCATTTCACAGCTCCTTATTTTCTCTCGCCGGAATGAGTTTAGCGCTATTGCAGCATCCGGGCCGCTTATCGAACGGCTCGCGGGACTTCGCTGGTGCTCACCCGGCGAAGCCCATGAGACTCCCCGGCAGCATGCTAATATCCTTGGCGCCTGGAGCGATGCGATGGAATCAAAGAATCTTCCCGCAACTCTTTTAATGTCATGAAACGCCCCTTTTCCGTCGCATTCCTCGGCTGGCTGTTCATCGCTGTGGGCTCGGCCGCCCTCTGCTATCACCTGGTAAAAGACCGGCTCGATTTTTGGATGATTCCCATTGGGTTTGTCGAGATAACCGCTATCGTGGCCGGGATCTTTCTGCTTCAGGGGCGCAACTGGGCTCGCTGGCTCGTATTAATTTGGCTCGCCTTTCACGTCGTCGTAAGCGCGTTGAACTCACTCTCCTCGTCAGTGCCGCATCTCCTGCTGTTGATCGCCGTCGGCTATTTTCTCTTCACCCCGCCCGATTCGGCATATTTTAAGTCCGCGCCGTCAAAATAATCGCTCCAAGTCGCAATCAGAAAAGATAGCCAAACTCCTAACAAGTTAATCAGGAGTTCATCACGGTTATCACGATGTCGGTGTAGAATTTGAATGTCCATGCGCCGCGCCATCGTGCCCTGAATCGCCGCTAGCTCACACGGATTATAGGAAACCGACCCATTCCCGGCTTTCAAATGGAATCCCGGGCCCCCGCTATCTTGCTGCAACGGAATCCCTTGGTCCCTCTGAGATTTTTCTTGACATCCGGGTAACTACTGTGGTACTATTCTTGCAGTTAGATTTGCGTCCCGCTCCCGGATGGTTTCTTTTCCCGTACATTCCGAATCGCGCCAGACTCGCGGAGCGGAGGCTTTGGGCCATAACCATCTGTACAATACTAGAACTTCGCTAACTCCCTTTAGAATCAACACTTCCAAAAGTGTATCAAAACAAAGGATTTCAACTCTCTTTAGAATCAACACTTACGAAAAAGGGGGGAGGGGGTGCCATTCAATAATCGTAGTCCCGCGGGCCCTGCCCTCGGCGAACCGGCTCAATTGTGCGATGGAAGTTCGTCCCAGATGGCGGGATCTTCCATCCCGAGAACCCATGAGCAGAAGCCTTGCAGTTCGCGCTCTTTTGCGAGGGCATAGCGTTCGCGAAAGGTATGGACATCAGTGAAGAAAATCCACTCCCGCATATCGTCCCGGTAAAAGTACAGCCATGAAGTACGGTCAACCGCGTCCCACTCAACGTGCCCACCGTAGGCCTTGGCGAGTCCCAACGCATCGACCGTGGCGATGAACTCCGCGCTTGGATTGGGTTTGTCGGTTGCCGGAAACCCAGCCTGCGGCGGCGCTTTCACCGGTGTGCCGGCAAACCAGTGATAGCCATACAGCGGAATTCCCAGCGACAGCTTTTGCGGTGGAACAGACTTCAACGCGTACTCCAGATTCTTGGTGGTCCAGCCCCACCCAGCCACGGGACCCGGAGTTGTCCACCGCGTGTGCTGATCGTACGTCATCAAGCAGATGAGATCGACGGATTGCCCCAGGGCTTTCAGGTCATACGCGCCGCGCCAATT
>Ga0210393_10004700_pt1 | contig 10772 bp, 6 predicted proteins | sample IncBWC27OmetaG_FD_160068 | JGI IMG/M metagenome (GOLD analysis project Ga0210393, IMG submission 160068) | Forest soil microbial communities from Barre Woods Harvard Forest LTER site, Petersham, Massachusetts, United States - Inc-BW-C-27-O ...
AGCTGCGACGCGCGTCGAGGCGCTGCATAAGATTGAATCTCAACCCGCAACGGTAGAGATGGTTTCGGCCGCCGACCTGAAAAAATTACGGACCAATCCCACCGGGAAGACTCTGCTGGTCAGTTTCTGGGCGACATGGTGCGGTTCCTGCATTCACGAGTTCCCCGATATCGAGGATACGTTCCGCATGTATAGCGTGCGCGATGTCGAACTGGTCACGGTCTCGGCCAATATGCCGGACGAAAAAAATGGCGTCCAGCGCATTCTCGACAAGATGCACGCCACCAGCCGCAACCTGCTGTTTGATTCGCAGGATACTGCGGCCTTGCAGGCTGCTTTCGATCCGACGTGGGAGTCGGCCGTGCCTTATACGATGGTCATTGCTCCCGATGGCAAGGTGCTGTATCGCAAACAGGGTTCGAACGATATTCTGGAGCTGAGAAGAACGATCCTCGCCAACCTGCCGTCGGACTACGAAGGCTTCAACCGCTACTGGGCCGAGCAGCAGTAGCTCCCCAATCTCTGTCCGATTCTGAACATTTGAGTCCATCACCGGACGCTCCACCGGCCCGCCGCAATCCGCCGGCGTTGCAGCCACAGCACTTCCCGGCGATAAAACAACCTTTCCTCCGGAACTTCGCATGCTCCCGTCTTTCCCGAAAGTTCAACTCGAAACTCAGGAGAGAGGTGTCGAGCTATGAAGAAGACCGAGCGAATGCGTCAGGTTGTTTCCGACGCGCCCAATTTAGAGGATTTCAAACAGCAGGCTGCCAAGGGTTGGAAGGTGGTTGCCATTGAATGGGAAAGGGAAGTCGAGACTGACAGATTCAAAGCGGAAAACGAACCGCTGCCCGGCGGCGTGCCTTTCGGTTTGCAGATTGCGGCCGAGACCGAAAAACTGGAAGAAAATCCAGTGGAGCGGGAAATCCTGTTCGAGTTGATGGAACTGGTCGTCCAGGAGGGATCCTACGCGCGCATCGCCGACGAACTCAACCGTCGCGGATTCCGCACCCGCCAGGGCGCGGCGTGGAGTCCAATATCGGTTTTTGAAATGTTGCCGCGCCTGATCGAAGTCGGGCCGCACCTTTTTCAAAGTGCGGAGTGGCAGAAGCGCCGTCAGCAAATCACTGAAGATACGCTCAGCCACTCCGGACGTTAGTGAGCACGACAAACGCTCAAACACGGCAACTGCGGATCGTCAGCGGTTCTCCGGCTTGCAGCCGCGGCTGACCGAAGTCAACGTATTGTTCTCAGACGCGATGTGGCAGTTGTAGAATCCGCTATTCGAATCGAACGATGTGTAGGTTTGCGAACTCTTCACCGGACTTGCGTCGGTGGCGTTCACCGAGTTCGAGACCGACGCCGCGTGGACGATAAATCCATCGACCGACTGCTCTGTGTCCGCCTGGTAATTCTGCGCAAACGTCACCGTAAACCCGAACAGCGCGGTGCTTACCGGGTCGACAAAATCAAGCGTAATCGGGAAGCTGAAGTCGTTTCGAGTGACAACCGTCCCCAGAAAATCTGAGACCGCAGTCTTTGACGAAACGCTGTTGTGTACATCGGTCTTCTGATCGATGACGGTGAAGTTCACGGTGTCGAAGTCGATGGTCTGAGTGCTGGAAAAATTCTGCCGCTCAGATACCGTCGTCTCGACTTTTCCGTGCGATGTGTTGAGGAAACCGGAGATCGTGAAATTTCGATCGGAAACTACGCCGATTGTGCCGGTGACCGTTGACGTTCCTTGCAATTTTTCGGTTACGACCGGGGAAGGCGCGGTCAGCGTGTTTTTCGTCAGTTGACCCGTGACATGCTTCTTTCCCGGATCAAGGAACAACAGAAGTGACGCCGTGGCCGAAAAGAATCCGTCGTCGTTGAATACGCTCGTGGCAACGGTGTGAGGCTGGCCGTTATTCAGAAGCCCGGCGAAAGGCGTCAGGTTCACGCGATAGGTAGCGAACTCCAGCGTTTGCAGACCCGGCATCGGCACCCAGATGTCTGGCAAGAATCCCGTGTAGACCCAGGGTGAAACCGGCGCGATGCCGGCGGGCTTGCCGTCGATGGTGACTTCCGTCTCGCGGAAGTCGGTGTTACCGCAGCCGTAAACTTCATTGATGCTGGCGAGATCGTTCGGAAAACAGCCGTACCACTGCTCGTCGGTCGATTGACTCTGCGAGATCACATCCAGATAAACCTCTACGGTGTTGGTCGGCAGCGTGAACGTTGTGGAAAGCTGATCGCTCGGCGTCGAAAGTGTTGCCGGCAAATTCACGCCGCCACTTCCATTCGACTGCACCAGCGGAAGAATTTGATCCGGAGTTCTCGGTGCGCGAACGTCGTCGTGACGATCGTCATGACGGCCGTCGCCTCGACCGTGCTGTACGGGATAGAACTCCAGGTCTGCATTGACGGTGAAGACTCCATTCAACTCGGTGTTGAAGGGCGGCGGGCAATCTGTCGTGCAGTTCTGGAGCACCATCGTCCCCTGCTGCGGAGTCGTGAGCAGCGCGGAGTAGTCGGTGATATCGCGCTCGACATGCCAGGTATTGGCGAGTGAGGCCAGCGGCTCAGGGGTGGTTCCAAAATAAACGTTTGCGTTCGCGATATACATACTCGCCGTGCGGTCGAACTGATCGCCGCCGTTCTCGCTGAAGTCGGCTTCGAGCACGACTTTTTCAAAAGGTCCCTTGCAATTGCTGGGAGGAGTGAAGTTGAACGTCTGGTTCGAGTCCGAGAAAAAGGCGAACGTGAAATTCGCAAAAAGTGGAACCACGCAAGGCTGCTCGTGAGGGCGCGGCACCAGCGGTTCTGCGGTTACCTCGAACTGTGTGCCGATCTGGCGGTTCGTGCTCTGTGCTGACGCGGTTGAGACAACGAGGGTGAAGGTTGAAAGCAAAGAAGCCGCGATCAACGCGACAAATGAAACTACTTGTAACGAGGGTTTTCGGGGGTTCATGACAGACTCCTTACCAGTCGGGCGTTTCGGCGGGCTGGGGGTTTTTGATTCGGGAGTCCCTTATCGCACTTCGTTTGAGACGTTGTCAAGAATAGATTGATCGATTTGTACGTGTTCGATCAATAATTTTGCACATATGCAATATTTTGCAGATCAAAGTGGTGAGCGGTTGATGTGAAGAAAAATGGCGGATTTGCCGCCGAACGCCGTAGTCAGACTCGGATCACGCGCAGCCCGCGCCGCGTGAACGCAGCAACAACTTCCTCCGACGCGCCTTCGTCGGTTACCAGCACATCGACGTCTTCGATTGGGCAGATTAAAGACGGAGTGACAACGCCGAGTTTGCTCGAGTCCGCCACGACGATAACCTGCTTCGATTGCTTCACCATGGCGCGAAATGAAAGAGCTTCGTCGGATTCGTTGGTGGTGGTTCCCCGCTCCGCGTCGATTCCAGAGACGCTCATGAATAACTTGTCCAGAAAAATGTCGCCCATAAAATTGATGGCTGCTGCGCCAATCAAAGAAAAAGACCACGGCCAACGCACATAGCCCCCGGTCAAATGGACCTGAAGTCCCGGCATGTTGCACAGCTCCATGCCGATATTGACTGCATTTGTCACAACCGTGACCTTGCCGCGATGCCGCAAACTACGGGCTACCCAGGTCGTCGTAGTGCCGGCAGTCAGGCCGATGGTTTCGTTTTCACCGATCAGTTCCGCGGCGGCGATGGCGATGTGCCGCTTTTCTTTTACGAATTGACGTTGCCGGGTTTGAAAGGCCGCGTCGTACCGGAAGGGCTCGTAAAGAAGCTCCTGCACCAGAGTTGCTCCGCCGTGCGTCCGACGGATCAATCCCTGCGCCTCCAGCTTGGTCAGATCGCGGCGGATGCTCGGCGCTGAAGTCTTTAGCGACTCGATCAGCTCTTCCACAGTGATCGAACCCTTGCGCAGCAGTTGCTTCAGAATCCTGTCCGTCCGGTGCTTTTGACGAGCTGACATAACGTTATGCGCTTGCCGCGATCGCGGTCTACGTCTTCGCCGGGGAGTGCCGCCGGTCGAGTCGGTCAAGCGGGTGCATTGTAACCTGAGAGGGGCCGTCCGTGCCGATAGGGCAGATAACTGCCATCTGCCGCGAACTTCCCACCTTCGAACGCTCATATCCTACCAGCCGAACTAACGAAACAGATCAAGATATTGATCGTTTTGGCTAGTATCGGTCGTTTTTTCTTGACAATGGCCTGTCTGGCCAACTTAAGATTCTCGGACAAGTTTCTCAGGCGCCTCCCTGTGCTCGAACTCGGGGAACTCAGCCGGGGCGACCGTGGAGGGTTCATGAAACAAACGCTGGTTCGCTATTTTCTTGGATGTTCGCTTGTCGCAATCCTGTGCTGGTCGTTCGCGGCAGGTCAAACGGTCACCGGTTCCATCACGGGGCAAGTCACGGATCCTACCGGCGCGCTCATTACCACGGCGACCGTCACTGCAGAGAATGTCGCAACCGGCGTTCGCACCGCAGCGCAGACGAACGCGTCCGGCGTGTATACGATCCGCTTTCTTCCGATCGGCACCTACACCGTTACATTCGAGGCCGGCGGCTTTACCACGCAAAAGACCTCGCCTTTCGCGCTCGACATCGATCAGACAGCAAAAGTCGACGGTAGCCTGAAAATCGGCGCGTCCGCGACGGTGACGGTGGAGGAGAACGTCCACCCTGTTCTCGACACCACCGACGCCACTCTTGGAAATACCCTCACTACCGAGGAAATCTCCAGCGTTCCATTAAACGGCCGGAACTTTTCTTCGCTCACGGTTTTCGAGCCGGGCGCCGTCGTGACGGATCCAACCGGTCTGACCGGAAACAACGCCATCGAACGCAGCACCTACAACACCGGCGTGGCGTCGATCAATGGTAATCGGCAGCAGGGAAACAATTTCTTGCTTGAGGGCGCGGAAGACAACGAACCGCAGAACAACCTGATCGGATACAACCCCGCTCCAGACGCAATCGGTGAGTTGAAAGTGGTTTCGGCCAACGGTAACGCAACCTACGGAAACGCCAACGGCGGCCAAATCGTCACCATCTTGAAGTCTGGCACCAACAGCTTTCACGGCCAGGTTTACGACTTTCTCGAAAACCAGAACATGGACGCGAACCAATGGGTGAATGGGCTTACAAACAGTCCGATCACTAAGTACACGCAGAACATTTTTGGCGGAACCTTGGGCGGTTGGGTCGTGAAGAACAAGCTGTTCTTCTTCGGGGACTACGAAGGTATTCGCAAGCACCAGGCCCAGGGCTTGGCGCAAACCAGCGTTCTCACGCCTGACATGTTGAAGGGAGATTTTTCGGCTTTCCCGTCTCAGCTTTACGACTCGCAGAACGGGTTCGCGGCGTTTAACGGCAATCAGATTCCGGTTGTCAATCCGGTTGCGCTATTCCTGGCCGCTCATCCGGAGATTTATCCCACACCCAATCGAACCCCTACTGATGGCCTGATCCAGAACGACTTCGTCGGTCCGCAAAACGCCTTCGTGCAGGACAATCAGGAAGACTTTAAAGTCGATTGGAAGCCGGGAGACAAGAACGCAATCAGCGGGTTTTATTCGCAGGGCACTGGCAAAGACTTCACCAGCGCGATTCTTCCGGTGTCTTTCCCCGCGCACAACAGCTATCCATCGAAAATTGGTGGCGGAAGTTGGATACACACATTTTCTCCCGCCATCATCAACGAGTTTCGTGTCGGTTACACGCGCGTACGCTGGAACAACGGAATACCTAGCGATCCGACCGGGCTGTTCGGTCTAACCGGCGATACGAAAGTGGGTATCAATCTCCCTTACGCGCAGTCGTATGTTGGCTTCACCCAGCAAAACATCAGTAACAACGCGAGCTCGATCGGCACCAATGCCAACCCACAGGTTTTCACCGACAACACCTTTAACTACGAAGACAGTCTTACGTGGCAGCATGGAAAACATCTGTTCACGATGGGCGCACAGGCTACCCGCTATCAACAAAATTATTTGAACAGCGGCAACGTGGGATTTCTCGGGCAGCTCTCGTACAACGGCATCTACACTTCAAACCCGAACGTTGCCGATGGACCTGGGTATGGCCCAGCGGATTTTGTCCTCGGCCACATCTCGAACACGCAGCTCGCTTCTCCGCTAGGAAACGTCGGCAACCGGCAATGGCGCATCGCCGGCTACTTCCAGGATGATTTCAAGTTCACTCCAAAGCTCACGCTTAACATTGGAATGCGCTACGAAGTCGATCAGCCGTGGTATGAGCAGAACAACAAGACCGCCAATGTCCTTCCAGACGGCACGGTGGAATATGCCGGGCATGTTCCAGCGGGAGCAGTTGCTGGTTCCATTGTCTGCCCCACACGCGCTTGCTACAACACGAATTGGAAGCAGATCATGCCGCGTCTCGGCTTCGCCTACCAGATCAATCCTAAGACAGTGATTCGCGGCGGTTACGGTATCAGCAGCTTCTTTGAGGGCTACTCCTTCAATCAGCGGCTGACGTCCAGTCCGCCATTCTCTCTCTCGATCAACACCAACGCCGTAACGCCCTCTGCGACTTCCGGTGGATCGCCGTTCAGTGTTAACGATGCCTTCGCGCAGCCGCTCGGGATCAACAACTCCACATACTCGGTCTGGCCGCAGAACGTGCAACCCGCGTTCATTCAGCAGTACAACCTGACCGTAGAGCATGCGATCACGAACGAATTGTCGGTGAGCATGGGATACCACGGACAGAGCGGCGACCATCTTGCGGATTATCGCGACGGCAATCAGCTGGCGTTGGCGCAAGCGCCAGGAGTGGCTGCGATCAACGCCGCCAACAACCTGCTCCCAAATCCCTTGCCGTGTTCTCAGCTTTCGTTTCCCTCTGCCCTTCAATCGCCCTACTACTCGCTGGTCGGTGAGTGCAACGCCGTACTGATCACAGAGTCCGAGGCAAGAATGAATTACAGCTCCGGCCAGCTGACCGTGCGGGAGCGAACTCATCGCGGCCTGGATTTTACCCTCAACTACACTTGGGCGAAATCGCTGACGAATTCTTCCGGAAACTATGCCGTGGGTGCGCAGTCCAACAACAGCTACAACGGCAATACGTTTCAGGACAGCTACAATCAGAACGCCGATTGGGGACCGTCTGCGATGGACATCCGCCATAGCTTAAACTTCATCGGCGTCTACGACCTGCCCTACGGCCGCGGTAGAACCTACGGAGCCAACGCGAATGGGTTTCTGGATGCGGCGCTGGGAGGCTGGAAGTTCGCGACCACCGCAATCCTCTACTCTGGTTTTCCAGTCAGTTTATTCGGGAATAATAACAATGGCGCGCAAAACGCATACGGTAACAATCGCGCCAATCAATACCGCCCTCTGATTATTCGAAATCGGTCTCTCCAGAATTGGTGGGGGACGGATCCTTCTGCGACACCCTGCTCTCAGGCGGGAGTCGACAATGGAACATGCGCCTATGGCAACGAAGGCGATTTTCAGTTCGGCACTGCGCGAGTCGGCAGCGAGCGGGCTCCGGGATATCGCCAGGTCGATATGTCGCTGTTCAAGGATTTCCACATTTGGGAGCAGCAGGTATTGGGATTCCGCGCTGACTTTTTCAACATTTTCAACATCGCGAGCTACAGCAACCCCGACACCGGAATCAACGATGGCAGCTTCGGCCTGATCAGCAACGTGCGGTCGCCGCAACGCCAGATCCAGCTGAGCTTGCACTATAGCTTCTAACCACGAATCCACCGCCGTCCAAGATTGGCTGTGTGTACAATCGTGCGGCGGCGGAACGTAGGCACCTCGATATTCTGGGGCGGCGAGAGCAAAATCTGCTCGAGCCGCCCTGCTTACCCGTTCTTTCCGAGCCTCAACTCATGTCGACTTGCGTGCTGGAAATTTGTGTCGAATCGGTGGACCACGCGGTCGCGGCCGAGCGCGGTGGCGCTCATCGCATCGAACTCTGCAGCGATCTGCCGTCGGGAGGAATTACTCCCAGCGTCGGGTTCATGCAGACGACTCGGCGCCAGGTTCACATTCCGATTCACATGTTGATTCGCCCACGGCCCGGAGATTTTTATTATTCCGATCACGAGTTCCAGATCATGCGCAACGACATTCTCGCCGCCCGGCAGTTCGGAATGGACGGAGTCGTGCTGGGAGTATTGCAGCCCGACGGAAATGTTGATGTCGAGCGCACGCGATCTCTGGTAGCGCTGGCTCATCCGCTGCCCGTAACTTTTCATCGCGCGTTCGATGCGACCCCCGACCTCGATGCGTCGCTTGAGGATGTCGTCCGGACTCGTGCCTCCCGCATTCTCACTTCCGGCGGGCAGCCGCGCGCCACCGATGCTTTGCCGACTCTCGCGCGGCTCATCGAAAAGGCGAAGGGGCGGATCCTTGTGATGCCCGGCGGCGGCGTCAATTCTGATAATGTGGTGCGCGTGGTGGAGACGACTCTGGCGCGAGAGGTGCATAGCTCTGCGGGAACCTCGACTCCTGACTCCTCTGCGAATGGCAGTAACGCCGTCCGCGACGATGTGTCCAGCGGTTCCGGTATGCCACCCGCGATTTTCGAACAGAAGGTCGCGAAGTTGGCAAACCTGCTGGGAAGCGCCCGCACAGCGGACTTATAAGCGCGCAGCGTGCTGTATTCCGCGAAAATATGAAGACGACGTTTGGCAGACCGGCTGCGCTTTGCAGTGCCGTCATGCTGTGTGCCGCGCTTTCCATCGCGCAGAATTTCACGGACATCAAGCCGAGCCCGCAGCAGGTCGCGTGGCAAGACCTTGAGATGGGCGGGATCATTCACTTCGGTCCGAATACGTTTATGGATCGCGAGTGGGGAGACGGCACCGCCGATCCCTCGGTCTTCAATCCCTCCAGCGTGAATCCCGAGCAGTGGATGCAGGCCGCCAAAGCCGCCGGAATCAAATACGTCGTATTCGTCGCGAAGCATCATGACGGCTTCTGCCTCTGGCCGACCGAGCAAACCGCCTACAGCGTGAAGGCCAGCCCCTGGCAGCAAGGAAAGGGCGATCTGGTTCGCGATGTTGCCGCCGCTGCGCGCAAGTTCGGACTCAAGTTTGGCGTTTATCTTTCTCCATGGGATCGTCACGAACCAAAATACAAAGACAACGCCGCCTACGATGACTACTATCTTTCGCTGTTGAATGAACTGGCTGGCAACTATGGCGAACTCGAAGAGTTCTGGCTCGATGGCGCCGGCAGCGGAAACCATGTGTACGATTTCGACCGCTACGTCGATCACTTGCGCATGCACCAGCCGAACACGATGGTCTTCGCCGACGCGACATTGTTGAAATATGGGGATATCCGCTGGGTCGGCAACGAAGACGGCAGCGCGCCCGAAGACGACTGGGATGTGTTGGATCTGCGCGGATATCTGCGCTGGCGCCCTGCGGAAGCGGACACGCCGCTGCGTAAGCTGCACTGGTTCTGGCATCCCAATGACGAAGCGAGTTTAAAGAGCGTCGATGAACTTCTCGACACCTACCATCGAACCGTAGGCCGCGGCGCACAGCTGATGATCGGTCTTGCTCCCGACAATCGCGGATTGCTTCCTGATTCCGATGTGCTCCGCCTCAAAGAATTCGGCGATGCGATTCGCTCAATCTACGCACCCGAAAAAAATCTTGCAGCTCACGCCCTGAACGCTGCCACGTTTCACGCGGCTCTCGACTCAGATCCCGACACGGTGTGGTCGGCGCCCGAGGGAGCTCGTTCCGCGACGATCGAGTTGGTGTTCGCGCATCCCATTCGCTTCGACCGGGCTGTGACGACGGAATGGCTGGTTGACGGACAGAAGATACAGAAGTACGCGATCGAGGTTATGGATGGCGGGCGCTGGCGGGCAATTTATTCGGGATCAACGATCGGTCATAAAAAGATAGACTTCTTCCCAAGCGTAATTACTCAACGCGTGCGCCTCAATATTCTCTCTACTTCCGGCACAGCACGGATTCGTGAGTTCCAGTTGTTTGACGGAACGCAGGCCAGGTAGCGGCTCTGCGCGTACACAAGATTCATTCTGGAGAAATCCATGCATCGTCGATGGACTGCATTGTTCGGCTTGATCGCTTTTGCCGCGGGTCTGCCTCTGCTCTGTTCGGCTTCCGACACCTGGAACGCGGATCGCGCCAACGCATGGTACGCGCATCAGCCCTGGCCTGTCGGAAGCAACTTCATTCCCAGCACCGCCATCAACGAATTGGAAATGTGGCAGGCCGATACGTTCGACTTGCCGACCATCGACCGGGAACTGGGCTGGGCCGAGAGCTTGGGCATGAACACGATGCGCGTATTTCTGCACAACCTGCTTTGGCAGCAGGATGCGGCGGGATTCCTGAAGCGCATGGATCAGTTTCTCGCCGTCGCCGACAAGCACCATATCCGTATCCTGTTCGTGGTCTTCGATTCGGTCTGGGATCCGCTCCCTCACCTGGGCAAGCAGCACGAACCGCGACCGCATGTCCACAACTCCGGGTGGGTGCAGGCTCCCGGAACCGAAATGCTGAAAGACTCCAGTCGTTGGGATCGCGAGCTAAAACCCTATGTCGTCGGCGTGATCGGCCACTTCCGCGACGACCACCGCGTCCTGATGTGGGACCTGATGAACGAGCCGGATAACGACAGCGGTCAATACAGGGATCACGGGGAAATCCCCAACAAGGCCGAACTCGCGCTCAAGCTGCTGAAGCAGGAGTGGCAGTGGGCGCGCAGCGCGAACCCGTCGCAGCCGCTGACCAGCGGAGTCTGGAAAGACGATT
>Ga0210393_10004701_pt1 | contig 10770 bp, 8 predicted proteins | sample IncBWC27OmetaG_FD_160068 | JGI IMG/M metagenome (GOLD analysis project Ga0210393, IMG submission 160068) | Forest soil microbial communities from Barre Woods Harvard Forest LTER site, Petersham, Massachusetts, United States - Inc-BW-C-27-O ...
TCCGCATCGCGGTCTTGGATTTGCATCTGAACGGCGATCGATCGGATCAGCGCCAGAAGCCTGCGGATGCGGTGATGTCGCTCCGCGCTGTCGGCAACTTCCTTGACGGTCATGACGGCGCCTCCCTAAGAGTCTCGCTGGCTTTCGGCTTGACTATCCGCGCATTCCAGGGCGCCTTCACCAACCTGTGTTAGCACTCCTAAACAAGTGCTGCCGCCCGACGATTCATTGCGCTACTCTTAGGGACCATGCTCAAGCGAATAGCCCTCTCCCTTCTGCTCGCGCCTTGCATGATGGCTCGTGCGGCCGCGCCTCTCGAACTCGAATCCAACAGCGGGATGGTGGTTACATCTCAGCACCTCGCTTCCGAGGTGGGCGCGGCCATTCTGCGTGAGGGCGGCAACGCCATCGACGCCGCGGTGGCCGTCGGCTATGCGCTGGCGGTGACCCATCCGTGCTGCGGCAATCTCGGCGGCGGCGGATTCATGGTCATTCATTTCGCCGACGGCAAAAATACCTTCATCAATTTTCGCGAGCGGGCCCCGCTGGCCGCGCGCGCCGACATGCTGCTCGACGCGCAGGGCAACGTTGTCAGCAATCGAAGTCTCACCGGCTATCTGGCGGTGGGCGTTCCCGGAACCGTCATGGGTCTGGAGACGGCGCGACAGAAATACGGGACCCTGCCGCGCGCGCGGTTGATCGCCCCGGCCATCAAGCTTGCCGAGGACGGGTTCGTGCTGACTCGAGGCGATGTCGACGTGTTGGCAGAGGGCAACCAGGCGTTTCGCGAGCAGCCCAACGTCGCGGCGATCTTCTTGAACCACGGCAAACCCTTTGAGCCCGGCGATCGATTGACGCAGAAGGACCTCGCCGCCACGTTGCGCGCGATCAGCCGCGGCGGCCCGGACGCCTTCTATCACGGCGCCATCGCGGCGGCGGTCGGCAGCGCGTCGCGCGCGAACGGTGGACTCTTAACCAGCGAGGACTTTGCGGCGTATACCGCGACGGAATCGGCGCCCGTCAGTTGTTCCTATCGAGGCTACACCATCCTGTCCGCGCCGCCCCCGAGTTCAGGCGGCATCACCTTGTGCGAGATGCTGCTGGTGCTGGAAGGATACCCGCTCAAGGCGATGGGATTTCATTCCAGCGCTGCGGTTCATGTCATGACCGAGGCGATGCGTCATGCGTACCGCGACCGCAATACTTACCTGGGCGATCCCGCGTTTATCGACAATCCGACCGCGCGCCTGCTGTCGGCGCCGTACGCGGAATCGGTCCGCGCACAGATTCAACCGGGTCGCGCCACGCCCTCCGCTGCTCTGCCGGGACTTGCGGCCGCTGACGAGCACGCCACGACGACGCATTATTCCGTGGTGGATCGTTTGGGCAACGCGGTGTCGGTCACCTATACCATCAACGAATCTTTCGGCGCCAAAGTGATCGCCGGCAATACCGGATTCCTCTTGAACGACGAGATGGATGACTTCACTGCAAAACCGGGAGTGGCCAATGTTTTTGGCTTGATTCAGGGCAAGGCAAATGCGGTCGCCCCCGGAAAGCGCCCATTGAGTTCCATGACGCCGACGCTCGTGTTCAAGGATGGCAAGGCGGTTCTGGTGGTTGGAACGCCGGGCGGCTCCCGAATCATCACCACGGTGCTGGAAGTGATCGTCAATTTCATCGATCATGGCATGACGCTGCAAGAGGCAGTCGATGCGCCGCGCATCCATCATCAATGGCTGCCGGACACGATTGGGGCGGAGCCCTTTGCACTCTCCGCCGACACGGTCACGACACTGACCGCCATGGGATACAAAATCGTGCCGCTGCAACCCTGGGGTTCAGGCAATGCGGTCGAGGCCATCGGCATCGCGCCTTTGGATGCCGCTGCCGCACAGGCGCTGCAGTTTCCGCGCCCCGCTCTTTTCTACGGCGCCAGCGATTCGCGCGCGCCGGCAGGCTCAGCGGCGGCGCCGTAACGCTATTTGCGCCCGGCACCTGAGACAATTTAATTCAAGCAGGTACTCTCATGATCAAACTTTCGATCCTCTATCCCAATAAGCCGGGCTCGCGCTTCGATATCGACTATTACGTCGGCACGCACATGCCGCTGGCGATGCGCTTGCTCAAGAAAAATTTGCGCAAGACCGAAGTGGATGCCGGACTGCAGGGAACCACCCCCGGTGAAGCGCCGTCCTTCCACGGCGGCTGCCAATTTTATTTCGACAGTATCGCGGCCTTCGTCGAGGTCTGGGGACCTGCCGCCGCCGAGCTGCAAGCGGATATTCCGCGGTATACCGATGTGGCGCCGATCATCCAGTTCAACGACGTTAAACTGTCCGTTTAGGGCAGCGGATCGCGGTGGGCATTCACGCTTTATTTCCGACGCTGGTCTACACGGCCGCCTTGCAACGCGGCGATTCAAGCGTCTTCAATCGTCAGCTGCTGAAGGAATGTCGGCAGCTTCGCTTGGACGATGCGGCAGGACGGCGCTGGTCCGATGAAAACTACCCGGGTGGCTACACCTCCTACGGGTCGGTGCATCGCCTGCAAACCGTCTCGCCGACCTTCGAGTCGCTGCGCCAAAAGCTCGAGCGCCACGTCGCGCGCTTCGCCGCGGCGGTGGAGTGGGATTTGCGGGGCCGCGAACTGGAAATGACGGATTGTTGGGTCAACATCATGCCGCGCGGAACCGTGCATAGCCTGCACCTGCACCCCCACTCGAGCTTGAGCGGCACCTACTATGTGCAAGTGCCAAAAGGATCCCCCGGCATCAAATTCGAAGATCCGCGCTTGGATCGATTCATGGCGGCGCCGCCGCGCCTAACCCGCGCGCGGCGTGAATCGCGGCCCTGGGTAACCTATCAAGCTACCGCAGGAAGCCTGCTGCTATTCGAAAGTTGGCTGCGCCATGAAGTCGCGCCCAATGCCGTCCAGGCCGAGCGAATCAGCGTAAGCTTCAATTACAATTGGTTTTAAAAGCGAAGGATTTTTTCAATGTCGGCCAAAGCCTCCGATGCCACGATGGCGGTTTTCCTGGACCTCGAGAACATCGCGCTGGGTGCACGCGACGCCAAGTACCCGAGTTTCGATATCGAGAAAGTGCTCGAGCGTCTTTTGCTCAAGGGCCACATCGTGGTCAAGAAAGCCTATTGCGATTTCGAGCGCTACAAGGACTTCAAGCGCGGCCTGCATGAGGCGGCGTTCGAACTCATCGAGATCCCGCATGTGAGACAGTCGGGCAAGAATTCCGCGGACATCCGCATGGTCGTCGACGCCCTGGACCTGTGCTACACCAAGGGGCATGTCGATACCTTTGTCATTTTGAGCGGCGACTCGGATTTTTCCCCTCTGGTCAGCAAGCTGCGCGAGAACGCGAAAACCGTCATCGGCGTGGGCGTTAAAAACTCGACCTCGGATCTATTCATCAACAATTGCGATGAATTCATTTATTACGATGATCTGGTGCGCAAGGAGCCCAAGGGGCGCCGGCGCGGCGTCGCGGCTGCGCCCTCGCCCAGCTCAGCGGGAGGCGCGCCGGCCGAAAAGAAGGGCCCGAACTTGGGCGAGGCCATGGAGCTGATACTCGATACGGTGGAGGCTTTGACCGAAGAGCGCGGCGGCAGCGAACCGATTTGGGGTTCGATGATCAAGCAAGCGATCAAGCGGCGCCAACCCGGTTTCAACGAGCGCTTCTATGGCTTTCGATCGTTCAACGACATGCTGGGCGATGCCGAGAAGCGCGGACTGCTGACGCTGCGGCCGGACGAGAAGTCCGGCGGCTATACGGTACAGGTCATCGACCGGCCCGCACCGCGCCCGGCTTAAGACTCAAGGGTTTCCTATGCCCCCCGGCCCTTGAACTTGATGCGGCAGCCCGCATTTTGTCTTCAATGAATATTACCCGTCGACACTCCTGGATGTGGGCAGAGGCCTGTGCGCTGCTCGAACAGGCCGAACGCAAGCATCGGCAATTCTTTGACCTGATCGCCGCCCCCACCCGGCCTGTTTGGGAACCACCCACCGACATATTCGTGGACGGCTCCCACGTGCACGTGGTCGTAGCCCTGCCGGGAGCGCGCGTCGATGAGGTGACCGTGCAAGTGGGCCCGACCGGCTTGCAGATCGACGCGACCGTGTCGCCCCCCAGTTTGAGCGCCGCGGTGAATATCGTGCGCTTGGAAATTCCCTATGGCCGCATGCGCCGGCGCATTGAGTTGCCGCCGGGACACTACGTGCTGACCGAGCGCCGCTTGGATCACGGCTATTTGCAGTTGCACCTGACGAGGGAAAGCGTATGAGCAGCGGCGAAGACGTATTGATCATTCTGCCGGTGCGCGAGACCGTACTGTTCCCGGGGGTCGTGCTGCCGATTGCCATCACCGGCAACGCCTCGCTCGCTGCAGCGCAAGAAGCGGTGCGCACGCAGCGCCGCGTCGGCCTGCTGCTGCAGACCGACTCGAGTGTTGAAAATGCCGCGCCGGAAGTGCTGCATCGCGTCGGCACGTCTGCCTCGATTGTGCGTTTCATTACCGCACCGGACGGCTCCCATCACTTGATCGCCCAGGGCGAGGAGCGATTTACGGTGCTGGACTACGTCAGCCGCGAGCCCTTCCTGGTCGCACGCATCGACCGGCATAAGGAAACGACCACGTTTGATCAGGAAATCGAAGCGCGCGGCCTGAATCTGCGCGAAATGGCGATCGAAGCGCTGCAGCTGCTGCCGCAGGCGCCCGGCGAGTTGACCAACGCCATTCGCAACATCGAATCCATACCGGCGCTCGCCGACATGATCGCCAGCTTCATGGATCTGAAGGCCGCCGACAAACAGGACATTCTCGCGACCTTCGATCTGAAGACTCGGCTCGATCGCGTTTTGACGCTGCTCGGGCGGCGCATCGAAGTGCTGAAGGTGTCGCGTCAAATCGACGAAAAGACCCGCGAGGCCTTTGACGATCGCCAAAAAGAAGCCGTGTTGCGCGAACGGCTGCACCAAATTCAGAAGGAGCTCGGCGAGACCGACGGCTCCAAATCAGACTTGGCGGACCTGAAGAAATCCATCAAAGAGGCCGGGATGCCGGCGGAGGTCGAGGAGACGGCGCAGCGCGAGCTCAACCGCTTGGAACGCATGCCGGAACAGGCCGCCGAATACTCGATGACCCGAACCTACTTGGAATGGCTGCTCGCCATGCCCTGGGCCAAGCTCGACCCCGAACAGGTCGACATCGAACAGGCTCGAAAAATCCTCGACGAAGATCACTATGGCCTTGCCAAGATCAAACGCCGGATTCTCGAGTTCTTGGCCGTCCGCAAGCTCAATCCCGAGGGCCGCAGTCCCATTCTGTGCTTTGTCGGACCGCCGGGCGTGGGCAAAACCTCGCTGGGTCAGAGTATCGCCAAAGCCATCGGGCTTAAATTCGGCCGCGTGAGCTTGGGCGGCGTGCACGATGAAGCTGAAATTCGCGGCCATCGACGCACCTATATCGGCGCGTTGCCGGGGAACATCGTGCAAGCCATACGCAAGGCCGGCCGGCGCAATCCGGTGCTGATGCTCGATGAAGTCGACAAGCTCTCGGCGAGCTATCAAGGCGATCCGTTTTCCGCGCTGCTCGAAGTGCTCGACCCCGAGCAGAACAATACGTTCCGCGACAATTACCTGGGCGTGCCCTTCGATCTGTCGAAGGTGCTGTTCATCGCCACCGCCAACGTGCTCGATTCAATCCCGGCGCCGTTGCGCGATCGCATGGAAATCATCGAGCTCACCGGCTACACCGAGGAGGAGAAGCTGCAGATCGCGCGGCGCTACCTGCTCAAGCGCCAGCTAAAGGCCAATGGCCTGTCCGAGGATCAAGTGCAGCTGTCGGACGAGGCCTTGCGGCGCGTGATTGCCGAGTACACGCGGGAAGCCGGCGTTCGCAACTTGGAGCGGCAAATCGGCGCCCTGTTGCGCAACGCCGCGGTCACGATCGCATCGGGCGATGCCCAGAGCGTCTCGATCGATGCGGCGGCGGTGGAACGGATTCTCGGCGCGGCGCGCTTTGAAAGCGACGTGGCGCTGCGCACCAGCGTACCGGGCGTCGCGACGGGGCTGGCTTGGACACCCGCCGGCGGCGACATTCTATTTATAGAGACCAGCCGCGTGCGCGGCAGCGGCAAGCTGATTTTGACCGGGCAACTCGGCGAGGTCATGAAAGAGAGCGCCCAGGCGGCCGTCACCCTGATCAAGTCGCAAGCCGACCGGTTGGGAATCGATCCGACCGTGCTCGATAACAGCGATTTGCACATCCATGTGCCGGCGGGCGCAATTCCAAAGGATGGACCGAGCGCGGGCGTGGCCATCGCGACGTCGCTGGCCTCGCTGCTGACACAGCGCACCGTCCGCGCCGATGTTGCCATGACCGGGGAAATCAGTCTGCGCGGCGTGGTCATGCCGGTGGGCGGCATCAAGGAAAAATGTGTGGCCGCCGCGCGCGCCGGAATTCGCACGGTGATCTTGCCGGCGCGCAATCGCCGCGATCTCGAAGACATTCCCGACAGCGTGCGCAACGGCCTCGAGTTCGTGTGGGCGGAGCGGATCGAGGACGTGCTCGCCCGAGCGCTCGAGGGCGCGCCCGCCGAGCGGGCCGCGGCTTAAAAGTAGGTCGCAATCGCCGCTCCCGGTTCCAGCCGGGCTTGCGATGCCGCGGCTGCGGCGAGGCCGAGGCCCATGGAGAACACGGTAGTCCCCGTGTCAGGCAGCGCGGCGTAGGCGGCATGTTTGCCGAAGTGCGCCATCAGGCACCAAGTCCTGTCGTCCGCCAAGCGCCACTCCAGACGCAATACGCCATTGACGATCGTAAATTTTCCTGCGTGCATGCGGCTCGAGAGGTGCGGCGCCAGGTATCGCCGCCGCAGCGCCAGCAACTCGCGCATGAACTCCAGCCGCTCGCGATGCGGCGAGGCGTGACGCTCCTGCCAGTTGAGCTTGCTCGTCGAGAACGACGCTTCGGCGTTGGGATCCGGTATCCGCGCCACGGCAGCCTCGCTGCTGAAGGCCGCAAAGCGCTTGAACTCGTGCCGGCGCCCATTCGCTACCGACAGCGCCAGCTCCGGGCCGAAATCACAGAAGAACAGGAATGGCGTCGAAGCGGCGAACTCCTCCCCCATGAATAGCATCGGTATTTGCGGCGAGAGCAGCAAACACGCGTAAGCGGCCGGGATCAGCCGCGAATCGCCGAAGGCTTGAAGCCGATCGCCAAGGGCGCGGTTGCCGATCATGTCGTGGTTCTGCAGAAAGCTCACGAACGCCGCTGGCGGCAGCCGCGCACTCGGCTCGCCCCGCAGCCGGTCGCGGAACGTCGAGCGTTCGCCTTGATAGGCAAAGCCTTCCGCCAGCGAGCGACCCAACATCTTGAGCGGCTCGGCCGCGTAGTCAGCGAAGTAGCCGTCCGCTTCGCCGCTCAAGAGCACGTGCAGCGCGTGATGGACATCGTCGTCCCATTGCGCGGTGGCGATCCGCGGCTCTCCCTGCGCGTCGCGCTCCAGATAGCGCGCGTGATTGCCATTGTTCTCGAGGATTAAATGCACCTGGCGCGAGACTCCCGGCCCCGCGCGAATCGCCGCGGCGATTTCGGCCACGATATCGGGGTGCGACCGGTCTCGCATGGCGTGAATGGCATCCAGCCGCAAACCATCGAAGCGATATTCCTCGATCCAGTACAGCGCGTTGTGTACAAAAAAGTCGCGCACCGTGCGGCTGCCTTCGCCGTCAAAGTTGATCGCGGCACCCCAGGGCGTACGATGCGCTGAGTTGAAGAACTCGGGACAGTAGGCGTGCAGGTAGTTCCCTTCAGGGCCGAAATGATTGTAAACGACGTCGAGCAATACCATCATTCCCAGCGCATGCGCGCCGTCGATGAAAGCCTTCAGATCGGAAGGCGAGCCGTAGCACGGGGCCGGTGCGAATTGCAGCACGCCGTCATAACCCCAATTGCGCTCTCCGGGAAACGCCGCCAGCGGCATGATCTGCAGCGCGGTAATGCCGAGTAGCTTCAGGTCCGCGAGCCGTTCGCGCGCGGCGGCAAAGGTGCCCTGCGGCGTGAAAGTACCGATGTGCAGCTCATAGAGCACCGCATCCGGCCACGAGCGCCCGCGCCATTCCGAGGACTGCCAGGCATAAGACTTGGGATCGACGATCAGGCTGGCGCCATGGACACCCTGCGGGTTGCTGCGCGAGGCTGGATCGGGCACGGCGAGATCGTGCGCGTGCCGGGTCTTGACGACGAATCGATAACTGGCCCCCTCGCCGGCTTCGGGGACATGAATCTCGTGCCAGCCATGAAGGCTTTGCATGAGGTGCCGGGTCGGCTCACCACTGCCCGGCCGCCACAGCTCGAGCGTAACCGTTGCGCTCGAAGGCGCCCACAAACGGAAGCGGGCGCCGCCTTGCGGCTCGAGCGCGCACCCGAACGGCATGGTGTGAGAAAACCGATCGGTCAGACGTCATTGTCCTTTCGCTGCTGCGGCCACCAACGCTGCAGCAACGATGCGGCCCATTCCTTTCCGCCCAGGCCAAACGCGAGCGCGATGGCGAGCATGAGGCCGGCCAGAATGATGAGAAAGGTCCGCTGCACGATGTCGCCGCCCACTTCGACCTGGCTCAAGGCGATCATCACCACGAACAGCATGATGGCGTAGCGTACCAGCCGGCCCAACACCTCGGCGTCCGCGATGTGTGCATCGTGGCAATAATTCTGCACCGCATTGCCCACGAAACTCGCGCAGTACGAACCGAATACCATGATCAGCATGGCGATGAGCAGCTTGGGGGCGAACAGAACCGCGCGTCCCAACAGATCGGGAAGATAAGTCAATCCCATGCCGTTGAATGCAATGATCAGCGCGGCGATGATCACCAGCCAAAAGGCCACCAATCCAAACAGCGTCGTGGTGTCGCCTTGCATGCCGGCCTGCTTCAAGAAGTTGTCGGTGCCGGCCCGTTCGGTCAAGACGTTGAAGTTGATGGCACGTAGAGCACGCTCAATCGCGAAGCGCACCGCTTTGGCCAACAGCCATCCGACCGCGACCACGAGCATCGCGAGCAACAGCTTCGGCAGAAACGTGGCGAATTGGTGCAAAAACTCTCGAGTTGCTTCCACCAACAAATCAATGCTTTGCATGAGAGCCCCCCACTATCAACTGCCCCAATCCAGGATTCCTTGCAACGGGATGCCGACCCAGCTCGGCCGGTTGCCGATTTCGTAGCGCAATTCGTACAGCGCCTTTTCAAGTTCGAACAGCCCCAACAAACCTTGGCCGGGTTGCAGCGACTCGTACGCTGCCGCCGCACGCGCGGCCCCATCGTAGGCCGACAGGAATGCGGTTCGCGCTTGAGTCTCCCAACCCCTGGCGAGAGGCGCCAATCTCGCCGCCTCCGCTTCATTGTTCGCGACGCTGCGCAAGGCGCTGTGCTGGACATAGCTGAAGGAGCGCATCATTCCGGCAACGTCGCGCAGCGGCGAATGTTTCGCGCGCCGCTGCTCCAGGCTGTGGCCCGGTTCGCCCTCGAAATCGATGATGACGAAATCATTGCGGGTCACGAGAACCTGGCCGAGGTGATAGTCGCCGTGGATGCGGATCTTCTTGCCGGGCGGCGTCGCCGCCGTGCACGCCTCGATGCGCTTCATGATTTGTTCGCGCTGCGCGAGCACCGCATTGGCGCGCTCGCGATCCGCCGCGGGCACCGTGTCCACATTGGCCGCCAATAGATCCAGTGTGCCGCGCGCCTCTTCCAGGGCGCGCTGACGGTATGCATCGACGTCTGCTTTGGCCAGGGGCTGCGGAGAAAACGCCGCATCGTTCGTAGGCTGGGCCAGCGCCGCGTGCAACTCGGCGGTGCGCAGCGCGAGGACCCGGATGAGCGCAAGGTAGGCCTCGTGCGCATTGGGAGGCAGCGCGTCGCTCGCCGGCGTCGTGCGGTATTGCTCGAGATGCCGCCGCACATATTCCAGCGAATAGGTCCAGCCATCGCCCTGGTTGGCCACGTAGGCCTGCAGCATCGCCAGCAGGCGCGCCTGACCGTCATTGGCGACGTACTCGAGCACACCCGCCAGGGGCGCGCAGTTCGCAAAATGCGCCACCTCGGTGAGATACAGGCCCATTTCGAGCTCCGGATTCATGCCGACGCGAACCCGGCGGTAGCCCTTGAGCATCAGCCGCTCGCGCATATTGACGATGGTATTGGAGCTGGATCCGCGCGGCCGCTCGACCGGCAGCTTCTCGAAATCCGGACCGGCAATTTCCGCAAATGCGGCGGTAGGCCTGAATCGCAGCTTGCCGCCGCTCATGGCGACCTCGCGGCCCGCCGCCATGGCGGCGACCACCGCGCGGCAGAAGGTTTCATCCGCAAAGGCGTCGCCCATCACGCCCACATTGGCCTGCTGCCGGATCTTGGCCACCGCGGAAGTCGACAGATTCTTGACCCGCTCATCCTCGCGTTCTTCCCAAGCCAATCCCAGCGGCAAGAAGTAGCTCGCTCGCGGCTCCGGCCCATCCAGCTCAACCAGCATCACGAGCCAAGACACCTTCCCTTCCTGCCACAGCGCCTGTTCGGTGATGCGCACCCGCTCGATCGGGGTGCCTTTTGCCGCATACCAGCGCTGAGTTTCGATGTAGCGCGGCAGCGTGTCCGTTTCGAATTGAGCCCGCGTCTTCTCCGCCATGCCGATACGCCAGGGCACCACGCGTTCGCGAAACAGGCTGAGCCATCCGTCGAACAGCACCAGCACCGGC
>Ga0210393_10004704_pt1 | contig 10767 bp, 6 predicted proteins | sample IncBWC27OmetaG_FD_160068 | JGI IMG/M metagenome (GOLD analysis project Ga0210393, IMG submission 160068) | Forest soil microbial communities from Barre Woods Harvard Forest LTER site, Petersham, Massachusetts, United States - Inc-BW-C-27-O ...
AGCTGCTGCCATCGGTGTTGAAGGTGTAGCCGGTGGGAACGACCAATCCCACGAGAGAGCGCGAGCAGCCCAGCTTTTCGAGCTTCTCCATCAAAGTAGGGATGGCGGTCTCAGACGAGCTCGTGGCCAGCACCAGCAGGATTTCTTCTTTGATATGCAGCAGGAATTTAACGATGTTGAATCCCGCGACCCAGCAGATCGCGCCGAGAACGATGAGGACAAAGAGAATTGAAGTAATCCAAAAAGTGGCGATGAGCTTGACCAGGGGGCCGAGGGAAGCGAATCCGTATTTGCCGATGGTGAAAGCCATGGCGCCAAAAGCGCCGATGGGGGCGAAGCGCATCAGGATGTTGACCACGCGGAAGACGACGTGGGTGAGCGATTCGAGCATGGCGACAATCGGTTTTGCGCGGGGGCCCGCCGATGATAATCCAAAGCCAAACAGAATCGAGATGAAGACGACCTGCAGGATGTCCCCTTTGGCGAAGGCGTCCGTCACGGTGGTGGGGATGATGTGCATGAGGAATTCGGTGACGCCCTGGGCTTTGGCCTGGCCGGCATAATCGGCGACGGCCTTGGCGTCGAGTGTGGCTGGGTTCACGTTGAAGCCGCTGCCGGGATGAACTACGTTTCCGACGATCAGTCCGACGACCAGCGCGATGGTGGAAACAATCTCAAAGTAGAGCAACGCCTTGCCGCCGACGCGGCCAACTTTCTTCAAGTCTTGCATGCCCGCGATGCCGGTTACCACCGTGCAGAAGATAAGCACGGTGATGATCATGGTGATCAGGCGGATGAAGGCATCGCCGAGGGGCTTCATGGCGATGGCATTGGCGGGGCTGAAATATCCGAGGGCGAGGGCAATCGCCATGGCGATTAGGACCTGCACCCATAGAGAGGCGAAGAACGGCTTGCGGTCCGGCTCGGCGGGTACGCCGTCGGAGGGCGAAGGTACGATTGGGGTCGACATACGAATCTGCTGCTGCAGGTTCTGCTGCTGATACGAAACTGTTCCTGGTACAGAACGGCTGCTGAGTACAGAACGGCTGCTGATCGAGAATGCTGTTGACACGAACCTGTTGCTAGGTTTCTATCGGCGCTTGGCTAGTTTGCCGGAGCCTCCAGAATTTTCACCAGCCAGGGAATAATGACTTCTTTGAAAATTCGGGGATCGGGCCACACGCCGACTTGCCGTCCAAGATGGCCACCTTTGGGATTAATCCAGGCATCCTTGGGCACTTCGCCATTGCTCAGGAGAAGGTATTCGTCGTCGATGGGGACCTGGGTGTCGAGAACTCCGGCGAGTATCAGCATGGGCGACATGGGCTTGCCGAGAAGGCCCTGATGTACGAGCGACATTTTGGGCAGGTAGTCTTCCATTTCATCGAGGGAGTGAACGCCTTCGAGAATGTTCATCAGCGCGGGTACCTGATCGAACAAGTATTCGCGATTGCCGAGCAGGGAGTTCATCAGAAAATCTTTCTGGAAGAATTTGTCTATTGGCGGAGACTGGGCGCTGCAGCCGCGCAACCGGGCGTGTTCGACGATGGCCATCTTCGTGGCCCAGTAGGCGCCCCAGCTCACGCCGTGCATGGCGATGCGGGTTTTGTCGATCTCGGGGCGGGACTGCGCGTAGTCGATGACGCGGGAGAGCATGCGGTCGGCGGTCTCGCTGACCTTGATGGGATTCTGTCCGGTGCCGGGGCCATCGACGGCGAGGTATCCGATGCCGAAGGGAAGGATCGCGCCAAAGCTTTCGGCAAGATCTTCTTTACGGCTGTCGAGGCCGTTGACCGCGATCACGAGAGGCACGGGAGCTTTCGCATTTTTCGGCAGGCGCAGGTAGCCGATGATTTCCTTTCCTTCAAAAGGAATGCGTACGACTTCCAGCGGCGGATCGAAGAAACGGGCGTGCGCGAGAAATGCTTCGAGAGCTTTTTCGTAGGAGCGCTGCTTGCCGGGCGAGGCGGGAATGGGCCAGCGTCCGAACGAGTATAGGCGCCAGGCACGGATGTAATCGGCGTTGGCTTTGGTGGGATCGGACTTCTCCATGGACTTGGCTTCGTTGAAGTAGCGATCGGCGACGCGCATGAATCCGGCGGCCCACTCGTCTTTGTCGCTGGTATGGATGGTCTGGAAGGCTTCGGTGACGTCGGCGGGATCGAGTCCGATCAGGGGATACTGGCCGACCTGGGCGCGGCGGATGGCTTCGACTCGAATCTCGTCGATGGTGCGCTCGCGACGTTCTTCTTTTTTTGGATTTTGTTGAGCGAAGACGCTGGCGGAGATGAGAGCGAGGGAAAACGTCAGAAGCGCTGCGGAATAAAAGTAATTTCTCATGTTCATAAGCGGGCCCTTTTCTTTTCTCGCTTGATGCGAGGGGGTTACGAAAAAAAGGCCGGACGGAACAGCGTCCGGCCTTTTTCAACGCGAAATTAATATGTGCTAGAAAGTGAACTTCAAGCCCAACTGCACGGCGCGGCTGCCGCCGGAGCCGATGACCGGGTTGGCGGCTGCAACGTCCGGCGTGGCGCAACCGCAGCCGAAGGGCTGTGCGGACGGGTCGTTGAGCCCATAGCCGTTTTGCCCTCCGTAGGGATTTGCGAAGTTCGGGTGATTGAGGATATTGAAGAACTCGGCGCGGAACTGGGCGTGGAGACGTTCGCCCAGCTGCCAGTTCTTGGCAATGGAGAAATCGAAGTCCTTGAATCCGGAATCACGGAAGAGGTTACGTCCCATATTTCCGAATTGCCCTAATGGAGGTGGAATCATGATGGATCTTCCCTTGGCGTAGCAGCCAAACGAGGCCAGAGACGTGGATGACGGCCCTGCCGGATTTCCACCGTCCACAGCCAAGGCTTGGGCTGCGCAGGCAGAGTTTGAAGCGCCCGGGAAGAACGGAATCGGCGTGGGGCCCGATTTGAAGTCGGAGGGCGTGCCATAAAAACTCCAGCGGATGGGAGCGCTGGCCGGTGGGCTGACGGGCAAAGGTCCTGTCCCAGCAGCATCCGTTCCCATATCAATCGGTCCCCATGGTTGTCCGCTCTGGAGGGTAACGATGGAGTTTAGCTCCCAGCCTTCCAGCATTTGGCCAAAACCCTTCTTCCCCGGAAGCGCATAAGTGAGTGAAAGGGTGAAACGTTGCCGGATATCGAAATCACTGCTGGCGTACTCGCGGCCCACATTGTAGGAATCCTGGGGGAGGCCGGCTCCGTAACCAAAGTCCCAGTTTGCGCCCACGTCGTCGAGAGAGTGAGAGTAGGTGTAACCGGCGACCATGCTTAGGCCGTGGTAGTTGCGTGAATTGACAGTGACCTGCATCCCGTCATAGTTGGATTTGTAAACGTTCCCCATCTGGAAGATATTGCTGAGGTAGGGGAACTTGGCGTTAAAGGGAAGGCAATTCTGATCGGGAGAGTTGAAGTTTGCGTTGGCGCAGTTCGGATTGTAGTCACTGCCGACAGGCGGCTGGTTGATATCGCGAATGCCGGTCAGGTTCGATCCGTGATTGCCGACGTAGACAACTTCGAGAGAAAGATTCGGCGAGAAGGCGTGTTGCACGCCGACGGTCCAGTTCCAGACGTAGGGGGTGGTGATATTGCGGGCCACGCTCATGATGGGGCAGGGACTGTTAAAGCAATTGATGGTGGTGCTGCCGTAGAGGGGAGTGCCGCTATCCCATTGCGGAAGGATGGGTGGAATTGCGATGTTGCCGGCTGTGATGGTGCCGCCCGCAGTGTCGCCGGCAGCGTCGATGACGGCGCCGGTGGGAACGTTAGAGAGGCCGAAGGCGTTGTTGAAGGCGAGCAACGATTCCCAATTAATCGTCTCGTAGACCAAGCCGAAACCGCCGCGCACGACGGTGGTACCTTTGCCGTTGGCGTCCCAGGCAAAGCCGACGCGCGGAGCGAAGTTCTTATGATCGGGATTGTATGGGCCGTTAACGCCGTTCATTCCGGCCTGAATCAATCCCGTAGGCGAATTGGGATCGAAGTTGCCGAGAAGGTTGTGAGACTCGGAGATGACGGAATTGAATTCGTAGCGCAGGCCGGCGTTGATGGTCAGATTCCTGGTGACGCGCCAGTCGTCCTGGGCGAATAGGCCGTAGGCCCAGTTGTGGATGTTGCGGGTGGGGTCGCCAACCTGTACGGAAGCTTTGAAGGGATCGCCGGCGAAGAAATCTTCGAGTGCGGTGGAACCGGCACCGGTTCCAATGGCCACACCGCCAAGGAACGTGATGCTGCCTCTGGCATTGCCGAAGGCACCGCCGCTGACGTCATTGCGATGGAGTTCGCCGCCGAATTTGAAGGCGTGTTTTCCGCGAGTGTAAGAAACGTGGTCGATGAACTGGGTGATGGAGTCGGGTCCCTGGAATTTTGGCCACTTGAAGGCACCAAGTCCGGGGACGAAAGCTCCGGCAAAACCGATGCGCGGCAGGCCTCCGGTGAAAGGTCCACTCACTCCCGTGTCGAGACCATAGGCTGAGGCCGGGGTATTGAGATCGCCGGGCAACGTGGGTTGGTAGAGGCGGTTGTAGCCGAAGCGCGCTTCATTCACCCAGCTTGCGTTAGGAGTCCAGATCCAGTTTCCGCCACCGACCTGAGCGCGGGTGTGGATATCGGATCGCCACTTGGATTGCAGCTCGGGAAAATCTTCGACCGTTCCCGAGTTGTTGCCGAAGAAGTACATTCCGCTAATGTTGTTGTGTTGATTGATTGTGTAGTCGACTTTGGCAATCACATTGTCGACTCCAACATTGTTGGGAAAGCCTTGCACGACATTGATCGATTGCGTGTTGTTGGTGGGAAAGCCCGTACCGTTGCAAGTCACGGTCCCGCCGGTTACGGTGCAGCCCGAGATGGTTTGGCTGGCGGCGCTAATGGGAACGCCGTTGGCGACCAGATCGGCAATCGCATCGGGAATGCTGCCGCCGCAATCGCCATTCACCAGCGGGGAGATGCAGTTGCCGGCGGCGGGTAATGACATCATCGACGGAGTGGTAACGCTGTAGGAGTTTCCGACGTCGTAGCGCTGGCCCTCGTAGGCGCCGAAGAAGAAAGCTTTGTCCTTAATAATTGCGCCGCCGAAACTGCCGCCAAACTGTTCCAGGGTTCGGGAAGTTTTCGCGGCAGGTATGGCGTTGAAGTAGTTCCGAGCGTCCATTGCGCCGTCGCGGCCGAAGGCGAAGGCGGTGCCATGAAGAGAATTCGTTCCAGACTTTAATCCGACGTTAATGACCGCGCCGGGTTTCCATCCATACTCGGCGGGAGGATTTTCCTGAACGTTGAATTCCTGGATGGCGTCGATGGGGAGGATGGTGGCGGAATCTCCGGCGATGCCGGCGCCGTTGATAATGCCTTGACCGGAAAAGGGCTCGCTGTTGAAAAGGCCTTCGACGAAGTAGGCATTGTCTTCGGCGCGCAAGCCGTCGGTGCTGGTGGTGGAGAATCCGCCACCGGGATACCGCATGACTCCCGGCCGAAGCTGGAGCAGGTTCTCGTAATTCCGACCGTTCAGGGGAAGATCATTGATTTCCTTGTTGCTCAGCGTGCCACCCAAGGTGGCGGAGGTAGTGTTGAGCAGGGGCACTTCTTCCTGGACGACGACGACTTCGGAGACTTGTCCGGGCTGGAGCGCGAAATCGGCGCGAACGTCGGTGGCTACCTGGATCACGACGTTGGGCCGCTCGACTGATTTGAAGCCCTTGGCCGCTACGTGAATCTTGTAGGTGCTGGGGGTGAGGTCGTCGGCGACGTAGTCGCCGGCTTGATCGGTGGTGAGGCTACGCGAAGTGCCGCGTTCCATATCGGTAACGATAACGGCGGCGCCAGTGACGGCGGCGCCGCTCGGGTCGGAGACCGTGCCCAGCACGCGACCGGCGGTAGACTGGGCGATTCCGGGCAGGCACGTGACGCTGAAGAAAATAGAAAAAAACATCGCTACAGTGGCGACGTGACCCGCGAACATGGCGGTGCATCGGAATTTCATTAGAGCCTCCGTTAATGCTGGTCCGACAGCCATACCATTGCAGAAGGAACGAAGTCAAGGAAATTCGCCCCCTGAAACGCCCTCTGGTCACTTGGGAGAGCCTAACTGATTAAGACATCGAGGGTGCGGATTTCCCCCGAAATGATTTGAAAAGCTTGCGGCAGCAAAAATTCGCTTGCTTCGCGGAAGGGATAGCGGTATTCTTTGTGGTCATACCACCATACCCTAAGACCGAACATGCTTTCTGCCACCTCCAACGACGCACAAACTGCCCCGCTGCCGCTGGACCTGCGGTATAGTAGCCAGACCATCTCCAGTTCCCCCAAACTGGTCCGTGCGGGAGAAAATCCAGTGTATAAAGTCGTGCGAACCTCGCGTCTGTACGAGCAGATTGTCCAGCAGATCGAAGAGTCAGTCCTCAAAGGAACGTTGAAGCCCGGCGACCAGCTGCCAGCGGAGCGCGAGTTGGCACAGCGTCTTGGCGTGAGCCGCACGGCAGTGCGTGAGGCGGTGAAGACGCTGCGGGAAAAAGGTTTGGTTGAAGCCTACTCGGGGCGCGGAACTTTCATTACCGATGGGACCACGCAGGCGGCGCGGCAGTCCTTCGATCTGATGGTGAAGGTCGGGCAGCAGGAAGGCTCGCCGCATTTAGCGGAGCTGCGCTTGATCCTGGAGCCGGGCATCGCGGCGTTGGCGGCGGCGCGGGTGCAAGAATCGGAAATTGTTGCGATGCGCGAAGCAGTCGCAGTAATGGATCGTGCGCAGAGAGATCCAGAGGCTTACATCGAAGCGGACCTGGACTTTCATTTAGCGCTGGCGGAGGCGGTGGCGAATCCGCTGATACTTTCGTTGATCGATTCCATTGTTGGACTGCTGCGGGAGCAGCGCATCCGAATTTTTAACGTAGAAGGCGGACCGCAGCGCGGGCAGATTCATCACAAGCGAATTCTTGAGGCCGTGGAGCGGCACGATCCGGAAATGGCACGCAGCGCAATGCGGTCGCATCTGGAGCAGGTGCGGGAAGATTCGAAGGCGCCTGCCGGGCTTCCGGCGACGTCGCGCGGAAAGCATCCGCCGGCAAGTTCGAAAGGCACGTCGTAGTTCTGGCTGGAGTTGAACTGCAGTTTGGAAGGTTGGACGGAGGTCAGGGGGCGGATGGCAAAACTTGGATTTATTGGTTCGGGAGTGATGGGCAGCCAGATGGTGAATCGGCTGCTCAGCAAGGGTCACACGGTAGTTGGCTACAACCGCACGCGCACCAAAGCGCAGTGGTTGGTCGAAAAAGGAATGAAGTGGGCGGACTCGCCGCGCGCGGTCACGAGCGCATCTGATTTTACTTTTGCCATGGTGACGAATGCCGCTGCCATCGCTGCCATCAGCGAAGGTCCAGACGGATTGCTGGCGGGCTTGAGCGCCGGCAAAATTTTCATCGACATGAGCACGGTGAGTCCTACAGTGAGCCGCGCGCTGGCGGCGAAGGTGCGGGAAAAGGGCGCGGACATGGTCGACTCGCCGGTCTCCGGCAGCGTGATCACGTTGCAGGAAGGAAAGCTCTCGGTGATGGTGGGTGGACGCGGCGAGACTTTCGAGAAAATAAGACCGCTGCTGCTTGATATTGGTCCCAAGGTGACTCACGTTGGGGACAACGGTCTGGCGCTTTCGATGAAGATCGCGGTGAACTTAAGCTTAGCGGTACAGATGCTGGCATTTTCCGAAGGCGTGTTGCTGGCGGAGAAAAGCGGCATTGCGCGCGAGACTGCTGTGGACGTGCTGGTGCACAGCGCGATTGCCTCTCCCATGATTCAATACCGCGGGCCGTTCGTGTTGCAGCAGCCGGAAGAGGCCTGGTTCGACGTCAATATGATGCAGAAAGATATGGTGCTGGCGATGGATCTGGGGCGTCAGCTGGACGTGCCGTTGCCATCGACTGCGGTGAGCAATGAAATTCTGACGGCGGCGCGGGGGATGGGTTGGACGAAATATGATTTCGCGTGCATGTTCGATGTGCTGGCTGCGATGTCGGGCGTATCGACGCCGGTGACCAAGGGGGGTAAGAAGATATGACGACCGTTACCTCCAAGCGTGAAGCCGGGCGGGAAACTGTGACTGAAAAAGAGAAATGGCTGCGCGCTTACCGCCAGATGGTGAGCATCCGCATGTTTGAAGAGCAGGTGAATGAAGTGTATACGCGGGCTCTGATGCCGGGGCTGGCGCATTTGTATAGCGGCGAAGAAGCTATCGCGGTAGGAATCTGCGAGGCGTTGCGCATCGATGACTACATCACCAGCACGCACCGGGGGCATGGACATTGCCTGGCGAAGGGCGCGACGCCGGACCGCATGTTCGCGGAACTGCTGGGCAAAGAAGCGGGCTATTGTCGCGGTAAAGGTGGATCGATGCATATCGCGGACCCTGCAACCGGCAATCTGGGCGCGAACGCGATTGTCGGAGGTAGCGTGGGGATCGCCACCGGCGCGGCTTTCACGGCGAAAACTTTGGGCACGGATCGAGTGGCTGTCTGCTTTTTCGGAGAAGGCGCCCTCGGGCAGGGATCGCTCTACGAGGTGATGAACCTGGCGCAGTTGTGGAAGCTGCCGGTGATCTACGTTTGCGAAAACAATCAGTACAACGAGTACACGCACTTTGCCGAGACCACGGCTGGCACTATTCTAGGCCGCGCCACCGCGTTCGGGATTGAGGCTGCGACTGTAGATGGGCAGGATGTGCGGGCGGTTCATGAGATCGCGACGCGGCTGGTAAAGCGGGCGCGGTCCGGGGAGGGTCCGGCGTTTCTGCAATGCGATACATATCGTTATAGCGGGCACCATGTCGGCGACATCAATCGCGAGTATTACCGCTCCAAGGCGGAGGAGCATCTTTGGAAGACAGATCGGGATCCGATTAAAGTTTTGGCGAAGTGGCTGATCGATCAAGGCTACGCGGACGGTGCGTCCCTGGATGGGATTGCGGTTGAAGTGCGCGGCATCATGGAAGCGGCGGTGAAGTTCGCAATTGCCGCGCCCTATCCGAATGTTGATGAAGTGGAGAAGCACGTCTATGCCTGAACGGGAACTGACATTTGCGCAGGCCGTGCGTGAAGCCCTGGCAGAGGAGATGCGCCGTGATACGCGGGTGTGCATCATTGGCGAAGATGTTGCGGAGGCGGGAACTCCATTCAAAGTTCTGTCTGGATTGGTCGAGGAGTTTGGGGCCAAGCGGGTGGTGGACACTCCGATTTCGGAAGCCGGCTTCACCGGCGTTGCCGTGGGCGCGGCCATGACGGGATTGCGTCCAGTCGTAGATATTATGTTTGGCGACTTCATCACGCTGACGATGGACCAGATGGTGAACCAGGCCGCGAAGGCTCATTACATGTCGGGCGGGCACTGGAGAGTTCCCATGGTGATGCGCACGACGCTGGGCGCGACGCGGCGTTCAGCGGCGCAACACTCGCAGTCGCTGCATGCGTGGTTCAGTCATGTGCCGGGATTGAAAGTGGTTTTGCCCTCCACTCCCTACGACGCGAAAGGCTTGTTGAAGGCGGCGATCAGGGATGAGAATCCTGTGGTCTTTTTTGAAGACAAGATGATGTACAAGCTGAAGGGCCCGGTTCCAGAGGACGATTACACGATCCCGCTGGGAGTTGCGGATGTGAAGCGAGTGGGGGACGACATCACACTGGTGGCTACGAGCAGCATGGTGCAGGTGGCGCTGGGGGCGGCGATTCTGCTGGAAAAAGAAGGCATCAGCGCCGAGGTGGTGGATCCGCGGACTACATGGCCGCTGGATGAAAAAACTTTGATCGACTCGGCAAAAAAAACTTCGCGAGTGATTGTGCTCGATGAAGGCTACGGGCGGTACGGAGTGACTGCGGAGCTTGCGGCGGTAATCGCCGAAGGCGCATTCTACGATCTGGACGCACCGGTGAAAAGAATGGGAGCGATGCATGTTCCCATCCCGTTCTCTCCGCCGCTGGAAGACGCGACGGTGCCGACGGAACAAACCGTGTTCGATGCGGCGAGCCGGCTGTGCGGGAAGCGTTAATAAATTCGTAGAGACAGGGGCTTGCTATCGTCCCGGCGCACAGCGTTGCGGATGATGGTGAGAGAGATGCTGCAAGCAACGCCTCTACAGGAGATTTGTTATGGCACTCAAGACACATGGAACGATGGCGGTCGACTGGGAGCAGCGAATCGACTTCGATCGGTTGCGGCGCGAGCGATTGGCGAAGGCGAAGGCCCTGCTGGCGAAGTCGGAGATGGGCGCGCTGCTCTGCTTCGATATGAACAATGTGCGCTACCTTACCTCCACGCACATCGGCACCTGGGCGCAGGACAAAGCTAACCGCTTCACGTTGCTTCCGCAAAATGACGAGCCCATCCTGTGGGACTTCGGCTCCGCCGCCAAGCATCATCAGCAGAATTGTCCGTGGCTCGATGGCCGCTCGCACTCTGGAATCTCTGTACTTCGCGGCGCCATGACGCCCGAGATGGGCCGCGCGGAAAACGTCGCAAAGAAAATCCGCATCGAGCTAGAGAAACGAGGCCTGCATAAAGAACCCGTGGGCATCGACATTGTCGAACTGCCAGTGCTGTTTGCGCTGCAGCGCGAAGGCATCACGGTGGTCGATGGTCAGGCGCTTATGTCGGAAGCGCGGGTGATCAAAACACAGGATGAGATCTCGCTGCTCAACACCTCCGCGATGATGGTCGATGCGGCGTACGACGAACTCTATCGCGCCATGAAGCCCGGCCTGCGCGAGAATGAAGCGGTCGGCCT
>Ga0210393_10004706_pt1 | contig 10765 bp, 10 predicted proteins | sample IncBWC27OmetaG_FD_160068 | JGI IMG/M metagenome (GOLD analysis project Ga0210393, IMG submission 160068) | Forest soil microbial communities from Barre Woods Harvard Forest LTER site, Petersham, Massachusetts, United States - Inc-BW-C-27-O ...
GCTCCACACGCTCGCGATGCCGCCCTGCGCGTACGCGGTGTTGGCCTCGGAGCTGCCGGCCTTGGTCAGCACGGTGACGCTGCCGACCTCGGACGCCTTGAGCGCGAAGGTCAGGCCCGCGATGCCGCCGCCGATTACCAGGAAGTCGCTGAACAGTTGTGCGTTATGCCTCATCAGGTTGGCCTCAGTCTTTGCCCGCAGGTGAAGCGCGGGCGAGCGTTGTGTCAATTTGACGCTACTCGGTCTGCGCGCGGCCAGTCAAGGCGATCGCGCGGCTTGCGATTTGCCCCCTCTGGCCGATTCCAATATTCTTGATGTCGCGGATCGAAACGAAAAAAACCTGAGATTCGTCTAGAGGCTGAAGGCAAAAGTCCCGTGCCGATGACGCCGCCCAACATAGTCACGCTGTTCCGGATCGCCACCGCGCCGTTCCTGATCTGGATCCTGATGCATACGGGACCGACGGCGTCGTGGCTCGCGGCGGGCGTGTTCTTCATCGCGACCATCAGCGATTTTTTCGACGGCTACCTCGCGCGCAGCTACGACTACGTCACCACGCTCGGCAAGTTTCTCGATCCGATGGCCGACAAGCTGGTCGTCACGACCGCGTTGATCATGCTCGCCGGAATGACGCGCACGCCGCACGTGCCGGCCTGGATGGTAGTAGTGCTGGTGACGCGCGAAATTATGGTGACGGGACTGCGCGCAGTCGCAGCCGCCGAGGGGCTGATCGTCGCCGCCGAAGAGCTCGGCAAATACAAAATGGCGCTGCAGGCGATCGCGATTCACGGCCTGCTGATTCATTACACGTACATGCATATCGATTTCTTCGCGGCCGGGATGTTTATCCTGTGGCTCGCGATGGGCGTGAGCGTGTGGTCGGGGATCGACTACTACGTGCGCGTGGTCAGAGCGCTGACGCCGAAGCCGATTGCGACCAGCGGCAAGCGCGCGGTGATTTGACAGGGGCGCTCGCGCCGGATAATCAGAAGGATTCGATCTACCGGTTCGGAGAGCGGGTGTAGCTCAGTTGGTAGAGCGCGTGCTTGCCAAGCACGAGGTCGTCGGTTCGAAACCGATCACCCGCTCCATAAAATTCCTGGTCAGTTCAGATTGTTCTCTGCCACTTGGGATTCGTACACGCGGGAACAAGATCGCGCTGAGGTGGTTCGCGCAGAGGGCCGGGCCAAGTTCCCAAGTCGATCTCCTCGGAATGAGCTGCCGGCGGTAGGGCGCCGGGCTTGAGTCCGAGCTTCCATCCGCAGCCCTCGCAGACCCAGTAGACGGTGTTCGCGGCGGTGCCGTACGCGATCTCGGCATTATCATCCACGTATCGCGTCACAACCCTTGGAGTGACTAAATTCGGCCCGACAGCAGTCGTTTCCGCGGAGTCCCCGAGGTCCTCAACCTCTTCCTCGATCATATCATTGCAGAGATCGATGCATTCATCGCAGATGAAGACCGTCGGTCCGGCGATCAACTTGCGCACCTGATCCTGATCTTTGCCGCAGAATGAACAGACCAGCGTGGCCACGTCGAAAGTGTAGCGGAGGGTGAACGCGCGGGCGCCCTCAGTCTGCGGGAAACGTAACGGCTTTGCGGTAGGGTAGGCCGGCTACAAGCGGAAGTTGCAATCGGGCGAAATCGGGACTACATCGAAAATCCTGTCACGCACCTGTCGGGGGATGGAGGGAATCTCGATGAAGCGGATCGCACTTTTATCGATGGCCATCGTGCTCTTGCTGGCGTGGAATGCATCGGTGTTCTCGGATCCTGGGTCGCAGTCTCACGAGCCGCATCCGCAGCCTTCTCCGGTGCTCGGCACCACCTTGCCCTCGGATTTCCCGGTGATCATCAATCCGTATCTTGGCGTTCCGGTTCTCGGATTTGGAGCGAGCGGCAACACCCACCGCTTCGATCGTGTTCCCGTCATCTTTTTGCATGGGAATAACGACACGCCTTTCGCGACCGCCTGCAATCCTTTCGGGTATATCCACAATCTTGCCCAATTTTTTCTCAACAACGGATACGATCCGAGCCAGTTGTGGGGTCTGGGATACCAGGGAGACCAATGCGACCTCATAAGCAATCCGACCAACAAATCAGGAGTTGCTCACAGCACGGCTGCAGCCGTTCCCTTGCTGCGCGCATTCGTGCACGCGGTGATGAAATCCACCGGGTCGCGGCAAGTGGATATCGTGGCGCACAGCCTCGGCGTGACGGTCGCGCGAGAGTGGATGTTCCAGGACAACGCGTATCACACGGTGCGATCGCTGGTTGCGATCGAAGGGCCTAACCACGGTATCATCGACTGCTCGCCGGATCCCGCCAACTTTTTTCAGCTCCCAGCCAATGGCGGCTTTATACCGACCAGTGCGGTCTGCGACGAATACGGAAAGGAAGATACCCAGCTACTCACCACCCTCAACGCGGCCGGTGAATCACCTGGCCCGACCACGTACCTGGTGCTCCGCAACGTTTTCCGGGCATCGCCGGAGAGCGGTGATTTTGTATATCTGTCGGCACCGGATGGATTCTTCCCTGCGGTACCTGCCGAGGACAGTACAGGCGCATCGCACGATTTCTCCGACAGCGCGCTTCTGGCCGGCGCTCCTCACACAGACTTCGTTGGACAGGGCCAATTCGACGTAATCCTGGGAACCTCGCATCTCGGGATCCTGAACTCACCGGACGCGTGGAGCGCAGCGTTCCAGTTCCTCAATCACTAATCACACCGGAGGATTTCCCAGCGCGGCGGGGCCGCCAGGTGTGATCTTTGTGTCCGAGCGGCTCAGCCATCGCACTGAGAAGTAGGCGCCGATCCATGAGCCTGTTGCGGCGAAGATTACGTAGATTGAGTTGCCCGTGTAGCTGATTACGGCGAATGCGGACAGCAGGTACCATAGCGCGCTCCACGATGCTGCTCGCGACGGGCGGCGCGCGGTTACTGCTGCGTTGAACATTACGTAGACTGCGTCGGTCGCGGCTGTCGACGCGACGACGCCCGCCGCGATCAGTGGATTCAGGTTGAGCGTCATGGCTCCTCCATCGGAGATGGCTTGCTAACTTTTCTTTGATGCTTCGGCGGCTTTGAAGCGGGCGCTCGCGAGCGTGAAGATTTGCGGGTTGCCGGTCTGCCACGTCAGCGTCATTTTGCAGGCGCGGATTTTCCATCCTGCTGACGTGCGCACGAAGCGATTCGTGTAGTAGCCGAACATGGTTTGCGTGCTGTCGCCGGTATCGTTAGGCAGGTAGTGGCGCGCCTGTACGTATGCGATGCACGTCGCGTCGTCGCCGGCGACGGTGATCACATGATTCGTGATCATGTGCTGCGTCGCCTGAAGTCCGCTGAGCGAGCGGCGCGCGGCCTCGGTCCATCGGTCGGCGCTCACCTTGAGCGGCTCGCCGCCGAAGACCGACGTGAAGTCGGTTTCAATTTCATCTGCGAAGCATGAGCGGAACAGCGGCCAGTCGCGCGAATCCAACCCGGTCGCGTAGCGCAACTGCACGTCGCTGATCTCGGCGCGGTCGAGCAGCAATTGAAGTTTGGCGTTTTCGTTGTCCACGATGACGGTCTCCCTCGGAACGAATCGTTGCGGAAGTTTCACTTGTTGCGTCTATCAACAAACTGCAGGCAGTGCGAGAATTTTCGAAGCTACGGCAACTCGAGGCGTCTTCTTCATGTCAGAACCGCTCTCAGACCAGCAGCTTTCTCTCATCGACGCGTACTGGCGCGCGTCCAACTACCTGACTGTCGGCCAGATTTACCTGATGGCAAATCCGCTGCTGCGCGAGCCGCTCCGTGTCGAGCACATCAAGCCGCGCCTGCTCGGGCATTGGGGGACTTCGCCGGGACAGAATTTCGTCTACGTGCATCTCAATCGGCTGATTTGCGAGCACGACGCCGACATCATCTATATTTCCGGTCCCGGCCACGGCGGTCCGTCGGTCATGTCGCACACTTATCTCGAAGGCACGTATTCCGAGATTTATCCGCGAATCTCCGAGGACAGCGAGGGCATGCGTTTGTTGTTCCGCCAGTTCTCGTCGCCGGGCGGAGTGCCGAGTCATGCAGGCCCGCACGTGCCCGGTTCGATCAACGAAGGGGGTGAGCTTGGTTATTCACTGGTGCATGCGTTCGGCGCGGCGTTCGACAATCCCGATCTGATCGTCGCTTGCGTGATTGGCGACGGCGAAGCGGAAACCGGGCCGCTCGAAGGCGGATGGAAAGGCGTAAAGTTCCTCAACCCCGCGCGCGACGGCGCAGTGCTGCCGATCCTCCATCTGAACGGTTACAAAATTTCAGGCCCGACCGTATTCGGCCGGGACGACGACGAAGACCTGCGCCGCCTGCTCGAAGGCCACGGCTACGAGGTCCATTTTGTCGAGGGTGACGATCCGCCGAAGATGCATCGCGAGTTCGCCGCGACGCTCGACAAATGCTACGCGACGATTTGGGCAATTCAGACCGACGCGCGCGCGCATGGGCTCCAGAAGCGACCGACGTGGCCCGCGATCGTGTTGCGGACGCTCAAAGGATGGACCGGACCGAAAGTTGTTGACGGCGTGCAGATTGAAGGGACGTTCCGTGCGCATCAGGTGCCGCTCGACAAAGTGAAAGAAAATCCCGAGCATCTGAAATTGCTCGAACAGTGGATGCGCAGCTATCGGCCAGACGAGCTATTCGATGCAAGCGGCGCATTGGAGCCGGAAATCAAAGCGATCGCGCCGAAAGGAAATCGCCGCATGGGCGCGAATCCGCATGCTAACGGCGGAATTCTGACGGTCGCGCTCGATATCCCGTCGTTCACCGAATACGCGGTGCCGCTGGAACAACCCGGCAGCGTCGAGGTCGAATCGACGCGCCCGTTCGGCAAGATGCTTCGTGACATCTTCACGCGCAATGCCAAGCAGCAGAACTTTCGCCTCTTCTGCCCAGACGAGACCAATTCCAATCGCCTCGGCGACGTGTTCGAGGTCGAGAACCGATGCCTGGTGAGCCGCGTCGAGAGCTACGACGATCACGTCGCGCCCGACGGCCGCGTGATGGAAGTGCTGAGCGAGCATTGTCATCAGGGCTGGCTCGAGGCCTACACGCTCACTGGACGCCACGGCGTGTTCGCGTCCTACGAGGCGTTTGCGATGATCGTCGATTCGATGGCGACGCAGCACGCGAAATGGTTGCAGACCTGCAAGACGGAGTTACCGTGGCGGCGTCCGATTCCGTCGCTGAACTACCTCCTCACGTCGACCTGCTGGCGCAACGATCACAACGGCTTCAGCCATCAGGGCCCCGGCTTCATCGACATGTTGCTGACCAAGCGCGGCATCGTGTCGCGAATCTACCTGCCGCCCGACGCGAACTGTTTGCTGTCGGTCGCTGACCATTGCCTGCGCAGCCGCGACTACATCAACCTGATCGTGATCGACAAGCAGCAACATCCGGTGTGGCTCGACATCGATGCGGCTCGCGAGCATTGTTCACGCGGCGCGTCGGTCTGGCGATGGGCCGGCAACGACGGCGATAAGGAGCCCGACCTCGTGCTCGCATGCGCCGGCGACGTGATGACGGAAGAGTGCATCGCGGCGGCGTGGCTGTTTCGCAAGTATCTGCCCGAGATGAAAATTCGAGTCGTGAACGTTGTCGATCTGATGACGCTGTTTCCGCCTGATCGCCATCCGCACGGCATGAGCGACGACTACTTTCTCGAACTTTTCACGGGCGACAAGGACGTCATCTTCGCCTTTCACGGCTACCCTGGTGAGGTTCATCAGCTCCTGCATGGACGGCCGAATCCGGATCGTTTCCACGTGCGCGGCTACGTCGAAGAAGGAACCACAACCACGCCTTTTGATATGCTGGTATTGAACAAGGCGAGTCGCTACCACCTCTGCATCGAGGGTCTGCGGCGCGCGCCGCGCTACCAGGAGCGTGCTCGCGAACTGATCAGGATGACCGAAGACGCGCTCGACGCGCATCGCAAATACGTCGTCGAGCATCTCGAAGACATGCCCGCGATTCGCAACTGGAAATGGACTCCGGACTAATCTGATGAAAGTAAGCCCGCTCGCCGGAAAACTTGTCGATCAAGCGCAGCTTGTCGACGTGCCGCGTTTGATCACCGCGTACTACAGCCTCAAGCCCGACGCGGACAATCCCGCACAGCGAGTGTCGTTTGGCACCTCGGGGCATCGCGGCTCTGCATTCGACACCGCGTTCAACGAAGCGCACATCGTCGCGATCAGCCAGGCGATTTGCCTCTATCGAAAGAACCAGAACATCAGGGGTCCACTCTACCTCGGGATGGACACGCACGCGCTTTCGGTCCCGGCGTTCGCGAGTGCGCTCGAAGTGCTCGCCGCCAACGGTATCGAGACGATGGTGGATAGCGCGGGAAGATACACCCCGACGCCGGCGATCTCGCACGCGATCCTGACCTACAATCGGGGACGCAAGAGCGGGCTGGCCGACGGGATCGTGATCACGCCGTCGCACAATCCACCGTCCGACGGCGGCTTCAAGTACAATCCTCCCAACGGCGGCCCAGCGGACACAGCGGTCACCGATTGGATTCAGAACACGGCCAACGATTTTCTCAAGAACAAACTCGCTGGTGTGCAGCGCGTTCCGTACGACCGGGCGGCGAAGGCTGCGACTCTTCACAAGCACGATTACATCGGCGCCTACGTCGGCGATCTCGGCAACGTCATCGACATGGAGGCGATTCGCAGCGCGGGCGTGCAGGTCGGAATCGATCCGCTCGGCGGAGCGGCGGTGCATTATTGGCCGGCGGTGATCGAAAAATACGGAATCAAGGCGACGGTGGTCAGCGACGTCGTCGATCCGACGTTTCGCTTCATGACCGCCGACTGGGACGGCAAGATTCGGATGGACTGCTCGTCGCCATACGCGATGGTGCGTCTGCTCGCGATGCGTGATCGCTTCGACGTCGCGTTCGCCAACGACACCGACGCCGACCGGCACGGAATAGTCACTCGATCGGCTGGGCTGATGAATCCGAATCACTATCTGGCGGTCGCGATCTCATATTTGTTTCGCAATCGCGCGCGATGGCGCAAAGACGCCGCGGTCGGCAAGACTGTGGTGAGCAGCAGCATGATCGATCGCGTTGCAGCGAGCCTCGATCGCAAGCTCATCGAGACCCCGGTCGGCTTCAAGTGGTTCGTGGACGGGCTGATCGACGGCTCGGTCGGATTCTGCGGCGAGGAAAGTGCGGGCGGATCATTCCTGCGCACGGACGGAACCGTGTGGACGACGGACAAGGACGGTCTAATCCTCGGCTTGCTGGCCGCCGAGATGACCGCGCGCGAAGGACGCGACCCCGGCGCAATTTACAACGACCTGACAAAGAAGTTCGGTGAGCCTGCGTACGAACGTATCGACGCGCCCGCGACGCTCGCGCAAAAGGAAGTTCTGAAGAAGCTGACCCCGGAAAAACTGGATGCGCGCGAACTCGCGGGTGAAAAAATTCTCAACGCATTGACGGTTGCGCCTGGGAATGGAGCTGCTATCGGCGGAATCAAGGTGACCGCGGAGAGCGGATGGTTCGCGGCGCGGCCGTCGGGCACCGAAGAGGTCTACAAGATTTACGCGGAGAGCTTTAAGGGCGAGGATCACCTCCATCGGATCCAGGCCGAAGCGCAGGAACTGATCGCGCGAGTCTTCAAGCAGGCCGAGTCGAACAAAGGCACCTGAGGAGTCGGGCTTGCCTGCTCGTCACACCATACTCTGCATCAATGTCGGTTCGTCGTCGTGCAAGTTTGCGCTGTACTCGGTTTCGGGCGGCGCTGCATCGATTGTGGCGGAAGGCGCTGCGGATCGAATCGGATCGAGCGGCGGTAAAATCAAAATTCACGACGCCAACGGCCACCTGCTCGCCGAATCCGATCGTGAGCTTGCACGCCCTCAAGCTGCTGTCGATGCGCTGTTCGACGAGTTCGAGTGCCTGAAGCTGCCGCGCCTCGACGCGGTCGGGCATCGAATCGTGCACGGCGGTGCGAGTCATGTGGCTCCCGAGCTCGTCACGCCAGCACTGCTCGACGATCTGAAAAGCCTGATACCCTTCGCACCGCTGCACATGCCCGGCGGTATCGAGGGTATCGAGGCGGTCGCCGCGCGCCATCCGAAACTTCCACAGGTTGCATGCTTCGACACTGCGTTCCATCGCGGAATGCCCGAATGCGCCGAGCGCTTCCCGTTGCCCCGAGAATTGTGGGACGCAGGCATACGCCGTTACGGCTTTCACGGGATTTCTTACGAATACATCATGCAAGCTCTGGGAGCCGACGTGCCGTCGCGCCTGATAATCGCGCATCTGGGCAACGGCGCGAGCATGGCTGCCGTGCTGAACGGACATCCGCATGACACCACGATGGGCTTCACGCCGGCCGGCGGCTTCATGATGGGCACGCGGCCCGGCGATCTCGATCCCGGCGTGATCGTTTACCTGCTCGAGCAGAAGCGCTACGACGCCAAGCGACTCGCCGAACTCGTGAACCTGGAGTCCGGCTTGCTCGGAGTCTCCGGCCTCAGCTCCGACGTGAAGACGTTGCTGGACGCGCGCGCGGCGAACGCCGATGCGGCGATGGCGATCGAGATGTTCTGCTATCAGATCAGGAAATCGGTAGGCGCGTTGGCGGCCGCGCTCGGAGGATTGGATATGCTCATCTTCACTGGTGGGATTGGCGAGCATGCCGCCGCAATCCGTGCTGAAGTTTGCGATGGGCTCGAGTATCTCGGCCTCGCGATCGATTCCCGACGCAACGAGGCCAACGAAGACACGATCAGCTCAGCCGGTAGCAAATGTCGAGTGCGGGTCATTCCGACCAACGAAAATCTGATGGTCGCTCGACATACAACTGCACTGGTATTTGAATAGAGTCTCGTTTCCGCAGTGTAAGGCTCGTTGAGTACTTTCAGAAAGAGGGCACCGCGATGAAGCTCTATTACGCGCCGCAGACGAGGGCGATCAGGCCGCTCATCATGCTCGAGGAACTCGACGTGCCTTACGAAATCGTGTTGATCGATTTCAAAAGCGGTGAGCACAAGAGCGTCGAGTATCGAAAGATTCATCCGCATGGACAACTACCCGCCCTGCAGGACGGGACGCTCACGATGTTCGAGTCGGCGGCAATTTGCGCGTACCTCGCGGACAAGTTCCCGGACAAGCGGATGGCGCCGGCGCTCGGCACAATCGAGCGCGGGATGTACTACCAGTGGATGTTCTATTCGATGGCGGCGCTCGAAGGATTCGCGCTCGACCGCGAGCGGATGAAGGAATGTTTCCTGGTGCTCGATCGCGTCCTCAGCGGACGGGAGTACGTCGTTGGCGACAAGATGACCGCGGCCGACGTGATGATCGGCTCGGGAGTAATATACCTCGACGCGCGGCACCATCTACTGAACGACTTCCCGTCACTCGACGCCTATGCGAAGCGCCTGCTCGCAAGGCCGTCATTCCAATGCGCGTTCGCGCCGCCAGCCGAAAGCGCGCGACAATAGATTCCCAAGGTGTGTGGACGTTTCACAATCACGCGGCGCGACGGCAATTCACTGGCTGCCGAACTTGGCGTATCGCCGGACTCGTTCGTCGACTATCGGCCTCGATACAATGTCGCGCCGACGCAGCCGCATTTCATAGTCAGGATCAAATACGAGAATCGCGAAGTGATCCCCGCCACCTGGGGACTCATCAAGAGCGGCTCGAAAGACGCCAGCATGGCGGCCAAGACAATCAACGCGCGGTCGGAGACCGTCGATACGCGAGGCGCTTTTCGCGACGCCTTCCAGAAGCGCCGATGCGTCGTGCCGGCCGACGGATTCTTCGAGTGGACGGGACCGAAGACGGCGCGGCAGCCGACGTGGTTCCATCGCGAGGACAGCGGGCTGATTCTCTTCGCCGGGCTCTACGAAGCATGGCAGAAAGAGCACGGCGTCTGGCAAACGACCTTCACGATTCTGACGACGTCGGCCAACGCGCTACTCGAGTCCTATCACGATAGGATGCCGGTGATACTGGCCGATCGTGACGCCGACGACTGGATGGACCCGCGCGCCCCCGACCCGCACGCGCTCAAGGGACTGTTGGTTCCCGCTCCCGCGGATTTGCTGATAGCGACTCCAGTCTCGCCCGACGTAAACAACGTCGACAACGATTCCCCCGACCTCCTACAGCCCGCCGGCCAGATGAATCTTTCGCTGCGAAGTGGGTAGGCATCGTCCCTGATCGATACACCTGCTCGCGTGTGACGCGAACGCTATAGCAACGGCCGAGCGATCTGCGCGGCACCAATCCTGGTAACCATTTTTTGGCGATCGCCCTGACCAGACGCCAATATCGCGGCGTTGGTCACTGCCTTGGCGACGGGAGGATCGTCGGCAACCTTCGTGCTCGCTCATTAGTCCTTGTCTTCTGATTGCCTGCCTTCGGCTTCCTTCGACTACTCCGACGAACGCTCAGAAATCACCGGCCGGGCATAGACCTTGCGGCTGGTGGGATTGGCCGGATTCGCGATCAGCAACTCAAGGGGCTCGATGATTCTCAAATACATGATCACTCGCGTCCCAATCGCAGCGCTGGCGATAATCCTGTGCATGGCAGGATCGTCGGCTGCGGACGCATCAAAGAAGCCTCGCCCCGTGGTGCTATCCACGAATCCAATCAACGGCGCCGTCGACGTGGACGTCCAAACCAGCATTACCGTGAACTTCAGCCTGCCGATGAAGTGCGGAACGATAGACAAG
>Ga0210393_10004707_pt1 | contig 10764 bp, 9 predicted proteins | sample IncBWC27OmetaG_FD_160068 | JGI IMG/M metagenome (GOLD analysis project Ga0210393, IMG submission 160068) | Forest soil microbial communities from Barre Woods Harvard Forest LTER site, Petersham, Massachusetts, United States - Inc-BW-C-27-O ...
ATCTGCTCCTCGAATGAAGTGTCGCGGTCCTTGGCGAGTGCCGAAGTATCGGCGAAAAGCTGCGCAAAGCCTTGGCCGCGCGCGGCGCGCTCGAGAATGCGGAGCGCATTTTTACGGGCCTGCGCCGTTTTTTCCACGTCCATTTCCATCGCGAGGCCGGGGCTGCCTTCGGCGAGCTGGGCGGCGAGTTTGATTTCGGCGGGCTTGCGGTTAGTTTTTTCTTTCAGGATTTTTTCCACGGCGGCTTGCGACAGAGGCGCAAAATGAAATTGCATGCAGCGCGAAACGATGGTGGGCAGCAGGGCATAGGGCGATGGCGCAGTGAGAATGAGGGTGGCTGAGCCGGGAGGCTCTTCGAGAATTTTCAGGAAAACGTTGGCGACGTCCCATCGCATGGTTTCCGCACCGTCGAGGATGAAGACGCGGCGGCGGCCCATGGGCTGAAAGTAGGCGGCGCGTTGCACAGCTCGCAACTGGCCGACGCGCAGCATGGGACGCGCGACGGGGCTTTTCAGGCGGACGGGATCGGGGACCAGTGCCCAGACGTCGGGATGCGATTGAAGGATCAGCGGCACGCGCTCGACGGTTGCGGCGTCGGCGCTTTCGCCGCGCTCGACTAGTCCCTGAGCGATCAGCTCTTCAGGATGCGCGAGCAGCGCGATGCGTTGACAGGTGGCGCACTCGCCGCAGGAATCGTCGGGCATGCGTTCGCAATTGGCGGCTTGCGCGAACAGGCGCGCCAGCGTGAATTTTCCGACTCCACGGGCTCCCGTGAAGAGCAACGCGTGCGGAACACGATTGGTTCGAAGAGCGCCGCGCAGCGCGCCGACGAGGCGTTCATTACCGAGAAATTCGGCGAACCCCATACGCTAGCGTCCCTCGCCCGCAGATGCGGACGAAAGCACGCCTTCGACGGCGGCGAGAACGTCTATGGCAATTTCCTCGGGCTCGCGAATGGCATTTTGCGTGGCGTCGAAACACTGGATGGTGGCCCAGGGAACGCTTCTGGAGAGCGAGTCGTACATTTCAGCGGCGTCTTCCAAATGGCGCAGGCTGGACTCCAGAATATCTTTTTGCGCGGAAGTGTAAGTGCGCGCGGGCTTGCGCGCAACGAGGCGCTGGGCTTCCTGGGGCGGAACGCGAAGGTAAAGAATCAGATTCTCCCGTGGGAGGCCGTAGATTTTGTATTCGAGGTGCTCGATCCATTCGAGAAACTCGGAGCGCTTCGCGGGCGGGACACGCGCGGTTTGATGCGCCAAATTGGAAGCGATGTAGCGGTCGATGAGGACAATTTGACCGCCGTCCAACGCGGCTTCCAGCTTAAATTTGGATTCAAAACGGTCGCCGGCATATAGCATCGCGGTGAAATGAGGATCGACGGTTTCGAGAGAGCCGAGCTCTCCGTTCAGAAACTTGCCGACCATTTTGCCGAACCAGGAGTCGTATTGCGGGAAGCTGGTGGAAAAGACGGCGTGGCCGCGCGCTTTGAGGGTCAGCGTCAGGAGTTCAACCTGCGTACGCTTGCCACTGCCGTCGATGCCTTCGACAGCGATCAGTTTTCCAGGAAAGGTCATCGTAGAATCAGCGTAGCGCGCCATGAGAGGACTGGGACAACGCTTGAAGGCCAGTCTAACCGCAGAGACTCTGCGCTGCAATGCCGCGCGTGCTAGGATTTCAATTCGAATATGACGCAGACTTCGGCACGCGAGAATCTAAGACGGATACAGGAAAGAATCGTGCTTGCGGCGGGGCGCGCCGGGCGCAAGGCCGAAGAGATTACGTTGATCGGCGTGTCGAAGACGCATCCTGCCGGTGCGATTCGAGAGGCGTTTGAAGCGGGCGTGCGGCACTTTGGTGAGAACCGAGTGCAAGAGTGGGAGGGGAAACGCGCGGGCACGGAAGGCTTGGCGGCGACGTGGCATTTGATCGGACATTTGCAGAGCAATAAGGCGGCTCGGGCGGCGAGACTTTTTCATAGCGTGGACTCGGTGGATGATCTTGGACTGGCGCAGCGGTTGGACCGCGCGCGGGCGGAAGCGGGTATCACCGGCAAACTTCGCGTGCTGATCGAAGTGCGCGTAGCAAGGGAGGAAACCAAGAGCGGCGTGGAGGTCGGAGGATTGCCTGTGTTGGCCGAAGAAGTCTCGGAATTGACCAAGCTGGAGCTCGCTGGGCTCATGTGCATTCCGCCGTTGCTGGAAAATGCTGAGCGCGTGCGGCCATATTTCCGGCGCTTGAGAGGATTGCGCGACGATTTGGTGAAGAGGCTGGGCCTCGCTCTGCCGGTGCTCTCCATGGGAATGTCGCACGATTTCGAAGTGGCCATCGAAGAAGGGGCAACAGAAGTCCGCGTGGGCACAGCGCTGTTTGGGCAGCGAGGAATTCAGGCCGCGAGCCAGTGAAATTCTGGGGGAGCCAGGGATGAAGTTACTTGATCCGATTCGAATGCGTGATGTTGAACTGAAGAACAGAATTGTCGTTTCGCCGATGTGCCAGTATTCCGCGAAGGACGGGCATCCGCAGAACTGGCACCTTGTGCATCTGGGGAGCCGCGCGGTCGGCGGAGCGGCTCTGGTGATGACGGAAGCGACGGCGGTTGAGACACGAGGGCGAATCTCGCCTGCAGACACGGGCATTTATGAGGAAGCGCATGTTGAGAGCTGGCGGCCGATCGCGGAATTCATTCGATCGCAGGGCGCCATCCCGGGAATGCAATTGGCGCACGCTGGACGGAAGGGAAGCGTCACGCCTCCCTGGGATGGAGGCAAGGCGATTGCGCCGCAGGATGGCGGTTGGGCGCCAGTGGCGCCCAGCCCTATTGCGTTTGGTGAGGGCTACGCGGTCCCGGAGGCGCTTGCCACGAAGGCAATCACAGATGTTGTGAAGGCTTTCGCGAACGCGGCGACGCGAGCGCTGGCAGCCGGTTTTGAGGTATTGGAACTTCATGCCGCGCACGGATATTTGCTGCACCAATTTCTTTCGCCGCTGTGCAACGAGCGCACCGATGAATACGGCGGCACATTCGAAAACAGAATTCGGCTTGCGCTGCAGGTTGCAGGGGCCGTGCGAGACGTCTGGCCGCACCGGCTGCCCTTGTTTGTGCGTCTTTCCGCCTCCGATTGGAAAGAGGGCGGCTGGGATTTGGAGCAGACGATTGCGCTTTCGGCAAAATTGAAACCAGTCGGAGTGGATTTGATTGACGTTTCAAGTGGGGGCACCGTTCCTGGGGTTAAGATTCCCTTGGGCCCGGGATACCAGGTGAAGTTTGCCGAGGCCATCCGCAAGCAGGCCGGAATCGCCACGGGGGCCGTCGGCTTGATTACGGAACCCGCGCAAGCGGAAACCATCCTGATGGGGGAGCAGGCGGACCTGATTTTTCTTGCGCGCGAGATGTTGCGCGATCCGTATTGGCCGAGGCGCGCGGCGAAAATGCTGGGTGAAAAAATAAAACCTCCAGTGCAGTACGAGCGTGCCTGGTAAATCTTGGATGCTGGAAATTTCAGAGAACCAAACAAGTGGCACGATCAGTTTTCAAGTGAGGGTGCAGCCGCGTGCTAGCAAAGACGAGATCGCTGGGGAGATGGGCGGCGCGTTGAAAGTGCGCTTGCAGGCGCCTGCGGTGGAAGACCGCGCGAACGAGGCGCTGGTAGAATTCCTGGCGCAGCTTTTGAAAAGACCCAAGGCGGCTGTTAGAATTCTTAGCGGCGATCGCAGCCGCACGAAACGCATCGAAATCAGCGGTGTGACTCGGCAGCAGGTTTTGGACTTGCTGGTGCAAGAAGCCTGAAATTCCAATGAAGATTCGTTTTTGAATCAGGGAGTCAGTCCCTTTATGAGCGCGGATATTCCAGGGATTCAGAATGATTTGCGGGCGGCCAAGCTGGACGGCTGGCTCTTTTACGATTTCCGCGGGCGCGATCCCATCGCGCAGCGCATCCTGGCTCTGCCGGAGCACATGCGCACGCGGAGATGGTTTTATTTTGTTCCTGCCAAGGGCACTCCGAAAAAACTGGTCCACAAAATCGAGTCGGAGTCGCTCGCCGCGCTGCCGGGCGAAACTCTCTATTACGCGGGCCAGGATGAGCTTCGCAAGAATGTAGGGAAGATTCTGGGCCGCGCGAAAAACGTGGCTATGCAGTATTCGCCGAAGAATGCCATTCCGTACGTGGCGATGGTGGATGCCGGCACGATTGAATTGGTGCGCAGCAGCGGCGCGAAAGTGGTGAGCTCGGCGGATCTGGTGCAGAAGTACGAGGCGTGCTGGAGCGCGGAGCAGCTCGAATCCCACCAATCGGCTGGCGTAGCCATCGATCGGATCGTGCGGGAAGCGTTTCAACTTGCCGCACAGAGCGTGCGCGAGAAAAAGACGCTCACGGAATTTGATTTGAAGAATTGGATCCTCAAGGAGTTCGAAGCCGCGGGTATCTGGGCCGAGGAGGGCCCGGACATCGCGGTAAACGCGCACGCCAGCGATCCGCACTATGGTCCCACAGCGGAGTCCGCGTCTCCGATTCGCGAAGGGGACTTGTTGCTGCTGGATATTTGGGGGAAGAAAAAAGCGGCCGGCAGCGTCTACTACGATGTGACCTGGATTGGGTATCTCGGCGCTAAAGTTCCCGAGAAATACGCCAAGGTTTTCGGCGTCGTTCGCGAGGCGCGCGATCGAGCGGTGGATTTGATTCGCAAGAGCATCGCGGCAGGGAAGCCGGTGCAGGGTTGGCAGGTGGACAAGGCGGCTCGCAGCGTGATCGAAAAAGCAGGCTATGGAAAATATTTCTTTCACCGCACCGGCCACAGCCTCGGGGAAAAAGTCCATGGCAACGGCGTGAATATGGATGGACTCGAAACGCACGACAGCCGCCACTTGATTGCACGGACGTGCAACTCCATCGAACCCGGCATCTATCTCTCGGATTTTGGCATTCGCAGCGAAGTGAACGTGTACATTGACGAACGCGAAGCGCGCGTGACCGGAGCAGTCCAGAACGAGATTCTGGCGTTGCTGGCCTAGCGTGGCGGGAGACGCAAAAGGAAGAGAATGACAGACGAGATAATCGCACCGGCCGCTTCTCGACACGATTCGGGATTGCAGGCACGCGCCGTTATTGTCGGCGTAGCCGGATGGATCGTGCCGGGATTGGGCCACGCGCTTCTAAAAATGTGGGGTCGCGCCTTGGCCTGCTTTCTGATGGTAGGTCTACTGGTGCTGGTCGGCGCAGGGATGCGTGGAAACCTCTTCACCTCCAGCGGCAATGACGCCTTCGATTCGCTTGGCTACATCGCGGATATGGGGGCGGGGTCGTTTTATTTCCTGGCGAGGTCGCTCGAAAAGAGTGGCGCGGATGTCTCGCATGCCACCGGCGATTACGGGACGCGATTTCTCGCCACCGCAGGCGTGCTGAACCTGCTCGCAGCCCTGCACGCGTACGAAGTGGCGCGAGGGCGGAAGGCATGAGCAACGGATTCGAATTCAAGCTCAGCCATTTTCAATCCATGCTGCTTTTCGCACTGGTCATTTCCGTTGCGTTCGGGTTTCTCAGCCGCCGCGGTCCGCTCGACCGCGTCAAATACATCGTATGGTCGCTCTTCCTCTTCTTGCTGATCGGCGTGGGCATCGGCTGGGCCATGTACCCCTTTTCCCGCTGAAAGAACGCCATTTTCGGGGATGAATTGACAGCAATTTTCCGCGGATGCTATTGTCGTTACAACGGGCCGAGGTAGCTCAGTGGTAGAGCAGCCGATTCGTAATCGGCAGGTCGTGGGTTCAACTCCCACTCTCGGCTCCACGATTTTGCTCGATTTTTGCTTGACCCCGCCAAGCTGATTCAGCTGATGAAGATTAATTTGGATGCTTAAGCCGATAGCTCTGCAGGCAGCGCTGCGCTGTTTCAAGTTCCGGGAAGCGGCTGCCTTCCTGCTCCATCAAATAGAATTCGACGCCTCCCACACTTTCCGCGGCTTCGAAAATATTTTTCCAATCCGCCCCGCCTTCACCGAATAGCACGGCGTAGCCCTTTCCTGGTTCTGGCGACCAATCTTTCAAATGCAGTGAGTGAATGCGCCCCGGATTCGCGCGAATCCACGCCACCGGGTCCGAACCTGCTTCCACACAGGTGCCCACGTCCAACTGCAGCATGACGGACGGTTTCGTGTTCTTGGCGAGAATCTCGATGGGGCGCCGGTTCTCAACGGGCGTGAACTCGCGCTGATGATTGTGATAGCCAGCCTTCAATCCGGACGGCTCCAGCCGATCGGCGGCGAAGTTCAGCGCATCGGCCACGTCCTTCCAGCCATCCAAACCGGGTTTCGGGTCGGAGGAAGCCATCACCACATACTTGCTGCCGAGAATCATGTTCAAATCGCGCGCGCGATTGATATTCTCCGCGCTCAAGTACGAACTGTTGTTGTGCGTCGAAGAACAATGAATGCCCAGATCTTCCAGGAGCTTCCGCATCTGCTTCGTCTGGTTCTCGGACCACTCGAAATACGGCGCATAAAATTCGACGCACTGATATCCCATCCCGGCGACCGCGCGCACCGTGGCCTCCGGATCTTTCTTCAATTCGCCGCGCACGGAGTACAGTTCAAGGCCAATGGGGATTTTGGCTGCGCCTCGAACCGAAACAGCCCACGGTAACATTGCTGAAAACGCAAGAAACGAGCGGCGAGAATACAGGTGTGGATTCATGGCTGAATCCTACTCAAGATTCAAACTAATTTCACGGTCTTTTGCGAAATGCTTGCGGCGGTTTCATGCAGCCCAGGATCGCTGGGGAGCTTATTTAGATTCGGCTGGCACTGGCGTAACGTGTGAATCGCCGCCGGGAACGATGCTCCTGACGATCACATACAGCGCGGGGATGAAAAGCAAATTGAGGGTCGTCGCGGCGATCATCCCCCCAAAGACGGTGGTGCCCACGGAGATGCGTCCCGCGCGCCCGGCGCCTCGCGCCAGAACCAGCGGCACAACACCGAGAATGAATGCCAGCGAAGTCATCAGGATGGGGCGCAGCCGGATGCGCGCCGCCTCGACAGCCGCGTCCACGACGGTCATGCCTTGACCGCGCAACTGTTCCGCAAACTCGACAATTAAAATTGCGTTCTTGCTGGCAAGACCGATCAGCATCACCAGCCCGATCTGGCAGTAAACGTCATTTTGCAAGCCGCGCAGCGCCTGCGCACCGATGGCCCCAAGAATCGCCACAGGCACGGCCAGCAAAACAATGAACGGAAGAATGTAGCTCTCGTATTGTGCCGCGAGCGTCAGGTACACCACGACCAGGCCCAGCGCAAAAAGAATCAACGCTTTTCCGCCGGATTGAATTTCTTCCAGCGAAAGTCCGCTCCATTCAAATGTCATCCCATTCGGCAGCACCTTGTGCGCCAGCGCCTCCATCGCCGCGATCCCGTCGCCGCTACTCTTCCCGGGCGCCGCGTTGCCGTTGATTTCCGCGGAACGGAACAAATTGTAGTGGCCGATTACTTGTGGATTCGCCGTTTGCTCGATGCTCACCAGATTGCCCAATGAAATCATCTTCCCGGTGTCCGAGCGCACGTAATACTCGCCGATGTCCTTCGCCTGCGAGCGGAACTTCGCGTCGGCTTGCACGTACACGCGATACGACCGGTTGTTGAAATCGAAATCATTTACGTATTCCGACCCCATGTACGTTTGCAGCGTGTCGGTCACCTGCGTCAGCGGAACCTGCAAACTCTTGGCTTTCTCGCGGTCGATTCGTACGAGATATTGCGGATCGTTCGCCGTGAAGCTGGTGAACAGACCGGTGACGTCCTTGCTCCCATTCCCCGCAATCACCAATTGATTCGCTGTTTTCGCGATGGCTTCCAGCGAATTGCGCCCGAGGTCTTCCAATTCAAATTGAAATCCGCCGAACTGCCCCAGTCCTTGCACCGCCGGCGGGTTGAACGGCACCACTAGCGCGCCCGGGATGCTCATCAATGTGCCGCGCAAACGTTGAATGACCGCGGCTGCCGAGTGCTGCTCGCCCTTGCGTTGCTCGAACCCCTGCAAATTGGAGAAAATCATGCCGCGATTGGGAGCGTTGCCCGTAAAGCTGAAACCCGCCACACTGAAAGTCCCCGTAATTTCCGGCACATGCGATAGTGTCTCTTCCACCTTGGCGCAAACGTCGCGCGTGTACGTCAGCGAAGCGCCTTGCGGCGATTGCACGATGAACATGATGTAGCCCTGGTCGTCTTCCGGGATGAAAGCGCGCGGGACGCGCTGATAGAGCAGATAGGTGCAGCCGAGCAGAACAAGAAAAACAAGCGCAGTCACAAATTGCCAGCCGAGAACTTGATGAATCGTCCTTCTGTACAGATCTGTTCCTGCCTCGACGATTCGGTTAAACGCCTTGAAAAAGCGGCCTTGCGCGCGTTCCCGGTGATGGCCGAGAAGAATCGCGGAGAGCGCCGGCGTCAGCGTCAGCGCGTTGAAGGCGGAGATTGAAACGGAAAACGCGATCGTCAGCGCGAACTGCCGGAACAAAATCCCCGTCGTGCCCGGAAAAAGCGCCACAGGCACGAACACCGCAACGAGCACAAGCGAAGTCGCAATCACTGCGCTGGCTACTTCCTTCATGGCCACCGACGCTGCGTTGTGCGGCTCCGTGATGCCTTCGACGATGTGCCGCTCGACGTTTTCAATCACCACGATGGCATCGTCAACCACCAGGCCCGTGGCCAGCGTGATTCCAAACAGCGTCAGCGTGTTGATGGAGAAACCCAGCAGCTTCACGAAGACGAATGTGCCAATCAGAGAAACCGGAATGGTAATCGCCGGAATAAACGTGCTTCGCCACTCCTGCAGAAAAAGATAAATGACGATGACAACCAGCGCGATCGCTTCAAACAACGTAATCAGCACGTCTTGAATCGATTCCCCGATCACCGTGGTGGTATCGAAAGCCACCGCATACTTCAGGCCGGGCGGAAAATTCTTCGACAGCCGTATGAGTTCGGCCTTGGCAGCCTTATCGACGTCGAGCGCATTCGCGCCCGGAAGTTGCGTGATGGCCAGCCCAATGGCATCATGGCCATTGAATCGCAGAATCGAGCCGTAGTCCTCGGCTCCCAGTTCCGCGCGGCCGACATCCTTCAGCCGCACCAGCGTGCCATCCGTCCCTGTTTTCAAAATAATATTTTCAAATTCCGAGGCTTCGCTCAGCCGGCCGATCACCCGCACGCTGAACTGAAAGGCCTGGTCATTCGATGCTGGCTGCTGCCCAATCTGCCCGGCGGCAACCTGCACGTTTTGCTCTTGCAGCGCGTTCAACACCGTGGTCGCGGTCAGGCCGCGTTGCGCCATCCGCGCGGGATCAAGCCACAGCCGCATGGCGTATTTCCGTTCGCCAAAAATAATCGCGTCGCCCACGCCAGGCACGCGCTTGACCGCGTCCTTGACGTAGACATCAATAAAGTTGCTGAGAAAAAGGCTGTCGTACTGCCCACTTTCCGAATACACTCCTGCGGCAAAAATAAATCCGGTGGCCTGCTTGGTGATGATGACGCCGGTGTTTTTGACCTGGTTCGGGAGGCGTCCCAACGTTTGATTCACGCGATTTTGCACGTCCACCGCGGCCAGATCGACGTCGCGAGTCACATCGAATGTCACGGTGATCGCACTTGTCCCGTCGTTCCCGCTCGTCGAGGTAATGTACTTCATTCCCTGCACCCCGTTGATCGCCTGCTCCAGCGGAATGGTGACCGCGGATTCCACGGTTTGCGCGTTTGCGCCGATGTACACGCTCGTTACCACCACCTGCGGCGGCGCGAGGTCCGGAAACTGCGCGATCGGGAGAGAAGGAATGGAGATGGCGCCCGCGAGAATGATAAAGAGCGCGCAGACGGTGGCAAAGACCGGGCGGCGAATGAAAAAATCAACGAACAAGGACGGGGCCCGCCTGGGATTGGGTTGGATTCGAACGCATCATGTTTTTGCGAGTGCTACCGCGCGACCGCACTCGCGCCGTCGTTCACGATTTGCTCGGCAACCGCCGCGCCGTCTTGCAAAAACTGCGTCCCGGAAACGATGATGTGGTCTCCACGTTTCAGTCCGTCGAGCACCGCAAAATCATTCCCGATGGTATCGCCGAGTTTCAGGGGCTTCTGCCGCGCCACGGTTCCTTTGCCTTCGTTCACTGCGACGAACGCGAAAAATTGCCCGTTGATTCGTTGCACCGCCAACACCGGAATCACCGGACCTGCGTGCGTTCCCCAGGTAATCTGCGCGCTGACTTGCTGCGCGATTCGCAGTTTGGCTTGCGGATTCGAAAAAGCCGCCTTTGCCAGCACCGTCTGCGTGTCAGTATCCACTTGCGGGGAAACAAACGAGATCTGCGTCGCGATGTCCAGGTGATTCTCATTGTCCAGGAGCCGTACCGGAAGCCCAACCTTCAAATTTCTCGCGCGCTCCGCCGGCACATAAATGTACGCCTCTAGCCCGCCCGGTTCATTGATATTGGTCAGCAGCGTGGCCACCGTCACGCGGTCGCCCACATGCACGGGGATATCGCCTACGATCCCGTCCATCGGCGAGGGGACGCTGTAGTAGTGCAGCTCCACTCTTTGCTGCTTCACCTGTTCGTCAAGGGATTTCACCTGCGCAAGTGCTGCGTCGTAGTTCGACTGCGCATTGTCGAGCTCCTGTTTGCTGATCACCCCGGCGGCGGAAAGCTTTTGCGCGCGTTCCAGCGAAACCTTCGCATAGCGCAGATTTGCTTCCTGTGCCGCGCGCGACGCTTC
>Ga0210393_10004711_pt1 | contig 10760 bp, 9 predicted proteins | sample IncBWC27OmetaG_FD_160068 | JGI IMG/M metagenome (GOLD analysis project Ga0210393, IMG submission 160068) | Forest soil microbial communities from Barre Woods Harvard Forest LTER site, Petersham, Massachusetts, United States - Inc-BW-C-27-O ...
CGTCGATCAGCTTTTCCACTTCCGGATCGGGCAACGGTGCACGCGAACCGGCTTCGTATTTGTAATAGCCCTTGCCGGTCTTCTGGCCGAAGCGGCCCGCCTCGCACAGCGCGTCGGCAATTTCCGACTTGATGCCGCGATCCTTCCGCGAGCGCCAGCCGATATCGAGACCGGCAAGATCGCCCATCGCGAATGGTCCCATCGGCATGCCGAATTTAGTGACGACCGCATCCACCTGCTGCGGCAGCGCGCCTTCGAACAGCAATTTCTCCGCCTGCTTGCCGCGTTGCGCCAGCATGCGATTGCCGACAAAGCCGTCGCAGACGCCGACCACCGCCGGAACTTTTGCGATTTTGCGTGCCACCGCCACGGCGGTGGTGAGTGCATCGGGCGCAGTTTTTTCGGCGCGCACGATCTCGCACAGCTTCATCACATTGGCCGGGCTGAAGAAATGCATGCCGAGCACATCCTGCGGACGTTTCGTCTCCTTCGCGATCTCGTCGATGTTGAGATAGGAGGTGTTGGAAGCGAGCACCGCACCGGGCTTTGCATATTTGTCCAGCGCCGTGAACACCTCCTTCTTGATTGCCATGGTCTCGAACACGGCCTCGATGATGAGGTCGGCACCCGCCACGTTCTCAAGCCCGATTTTGCCGTTGATCAGCGCCATCCGCTTGGCCGGCGCGTCCGCCGGGATGCCGCCGCGCGCTGCGGTCGCCTCGTAATTCTTCTGCATCACGCCCATGCCGCGCTTGAGCTGCTCTTCGCCGGTCTCGATCAACGTCACGGGGATACCGGCGTTGGCGAACGACATCGCGATACCGCCGCCCATGGTGCCCGCGCCGATGATGGCCACGCGTTCGACATTGCGCGGCCTGGTTCCCTCGGGAACGCCGGCGATCTTTGCAGCCTCGCGCTCGGCGAAAAACGCGTAGCGCTGTGCCTTGGACTGGTCGCTCGAGACCAGCTTCAGGAAACCCTCGCGTTCCTTCTTCAGACCTTCGTCGAACGGCAGGTCGATCGCCGCGCCGACCGCATCGGCGGCAGCAAACGGCGCTTCCAGCCCGCGCGCCTTTTTGGTCATCGCCGCGACCGCATTGGTGAAGATCGAACGGTCGGCTTTTGCCGCGGCAAGCTTGCTGTCGTCATCGCGCAGCTTTCGCAACGGGCGCTTTTCGGCCAGCGCCTTGCGGGCAAAAGCTTCGCCGCCGGAAGCCGGACCTTCGACGATGTCCTCGATCAGGCCGTTCTTCAATGCTTCCGACGCCGAGATCGGATCGCCGCCGACGATCATCTTGACGGCGAGTTCAGGGCCGACAGCGCGCGGCAGGCGCTGCGTTCCGCCCGCGCCGGGCAGCAGCCCGAGTTTCACCTCCGGCAGCCCCAGGCGCGCATCCTTGGTCGCGACCCGGAAGTGGCACGCGAGCGCCACCTCAAGGCCGCCTCCGAGCGCCGTGCCATGGATGGCGGCCACAACCGGCTTGGGCGAATTCTCGATCTCGACCAGCACTTCGTGCAGCCCGGGCGGCTTCGGCGGCTTGCCGAACTCGGTGATGTCGGCGCCGGCGATAAAAGTGCGCCCGGCACAGGTCAGCACGATTGCCTTTACTTCCGGATCGGCGACGGCGCGCTTGATGTTTTCCAGAATGCCGCCGCGCACGGCGGCGCTCAGGGCATTCACCGGGGGATTGTTGACCGTGACAATTGCAATGATGTCATGACGATCGAGGCTGACCACTTCGCTCACGGGAGTCCTCCCTTTAATGCTTGTTCTTGCAATTCGAAACAAATTTCGCATTGCGGAATTCAATTCCGCATCTTGACAGGGAGGGTTATTTTGAAGCACGTCCCTTGTCAACGAGGGTCCGCGTAACGGCGTCGGCAGCGGGGAATGAAGCGTCCAGGCAAGAAAGTTGCGACCGATCGCAGTTTCGTCGTCGCGCTTTCCCGCGGTCTTGATGTGTTGCGCGCATTCCAACCCAATGACGGGCTTCTCGGCAATCAGGAGATTGCGGCCCGTACCAACTTGCCAAAGCCGACCGTCTCGCGGCTGACCTATACCCTCACCAGGCTCGGCTACCTTACACCCGTTCCGCGGTTCGAGAAATATCAGCTTGCACCCGCGGCAATGGCGCTCGGCTATGCGGCGCTGGCGAATCTCGGCGTTCGGCATTTGTCCGAGTCCTATCGTGAGGAATTGATGCGCGAAACCGGAGGGGCGGTGGCGGTCGGCGGCCGCGACCGCCTCAGCATGATTTATTTCGGCCAAAGCCGCGGCATGACGCTGGGCGTTCAACTGGACGTCGGCTCGCGGATTCCGATTGCAACCACCGCCATGGGACGAGCCTACCTTTGGGCCCTCTCCGAGGAGGAGCGCGCATCATTGTTGCGCGAGCTGCGCGATCGTTATGGCAGCCGCTGGCCGCGGATGCGCGAGGGCATCGAGCGCGCCGGGGAGACCGTGGCAAAACACGGATTTGCCATCTCGGCGGGGGATTGGCACGACGACATCCATGCAGTCGGCGTAGCACTAAAGCTTAATGACGGCACCGGCCCCTATGCGTTTAACTGTGGTGCGCCCGCATTCCGCTTCACGGAAGACCGGCTGCGCAGCGACATTGGACCGCGTCTCGTGACGATGGTAAGAAATATCGAGGCTGCACTGGGGGGCGCCGCCCCGCAATCAAAGAAAGAAGACAGAAAATTGAAAGCAGGAGGGAAAGTTGGGCGCGTGGTTGAGGGGATGCGATAGCCTTCGCCGAGGTGGTCGGGCCCAATGGCGCGGTCATTCCACCCGAATGGCCGATCCGAGCGGGGCGTGATGACGCAGTCACATACGGCGTTTGACCAATCGCCCCTGCTTGCGGTTTGCGATGTCAGTGTCGTGTTCGGCGGCATCGTTGCGCTCAATGGCGTGTCTTTCGAGATGTATCGGGGCCAGATCCTAGGCCTGATCGGCCCGAACGGCGCCGGCAAGACCACGCTTTTCAACTGCCTGAGCCGGCTCTATCAGCCCAGCGCCGGCGATATCCTGCTGGAGGGCAACAGCATATTGACGCGTCCGCCGCACCGGATCGCCGAGATAGGCATTGGCCGCACTTTCCAGAACGTCGCGCTGTTTCAAAACCTTTCGGTGCTCGACAACGTCCGCGTCGGCGCGCATTCCCGTACCAACAGCGACATCGTCAGCGACTCCTTGCGCCTGCCACGGGTGCGCCGCGGCGAGGCCGCACTCAACGATCGCGTTCATGAAATCCTGAACTATCTCAGGCTCGATGACGTTGCGCATGTCACGGTTTCGGGCCTGCCGTTTGGAACCCAAAAGCGCGTGGAACTGGCGCGCGCCCTTGCGGCCGAGCCGAAGATCCTGCTGCTTGACGAGCCGGCGGGCGGCTTGAATCACGAGGAGGTCCATGCGCTCGGCGAGCTCATTCGACGAATTCGCGACGACCGCAGGGTGACGGTTCTGCTTGTCGAACATCACATGGGGCTGGTGATGTCGATTGCCGACCATGTCGTGGCATTGAACTTTGGCCGCAAACTCGCCGAGGGAACGCCGTCCAAGGTGCAGTCCGACCCCGATGTGATCAAGGCCTATCTGGGGAGCAAGGACCAATGACGGCGCTGCTCAACATCCGCGCGCTGAACGCCTATTACGGCCAGGTGCAGGCGCTGCACGGCCTTGCGTTCGCGCTGAGGGAGGGAAGCGTCACCACCCTGCTCGGCGCCAATGGTGCCGGCAAGACCACAACGCTGCGCGCGATCTGCAACATGGTGCGCACGACCGGAGCGATCGAATTCGATGGCGCGCCCCTTGCCGGCCGTTCCACCGAAAACATCGTCCGCCTCGGCATCGCCCACGTCCCGCAGGGCCGCGGCACCTTCACGACGATGACGGTAGAGGAAAACCTTCAGCTTGGCGCGATCACGCGAGGCGACAAGGCCGCCGTCGTGGCCGATATCGAGCGCATGTACGATCACTTTCCCGTGCTCAAGCAGCGCTATACGCAGCAGGCGGGAACCCTGTCGGGTGGCGAACAGCAGATGCTCGCGGTAGCCCGCGCGCTGATGCTGCGGCCGCGGCTGATGCTGCTCGACGAACCGTCCTTCGGGCTGGCGCCGCTGATCGTGCGCGACCTCTTCAAGATTCTCGGCAAGATCAATCGCGAGGAAAAGGTCACCATCCTGGTGGTCGAGCAGAATGCGCAGCTCGCACTCGAACTAGCCGACCAGGCCTATGTGATCGAGACCGGGCGAATCGTGATTTCAGGCACCGCCGCCGAGATCGCCAATAATGAAGACGTCCGCAAATCCTATCTCGGTTACTGAAGCAGGATGAGTTTTGATGGAATCGACCTGTCCACGCATTCAGTACACCCCTCCCCTGCGGGGAGAGGTCGATTTGCGCAGCAAATCGGGTGAGGGGGCGCCGCACCAAGGAGAGACCGTAACCCCTCGCCCGGCGCTTCGCGCCGACCTCTCCCTGAGGGAGAGGTGGACCTTCGATGCCGTTCCGGTTCGACTTACACTCTCAATGCCCTAGGGAGCGCGGCGATGGAGCTTTTCACCAATCAAATCCTGGCCGGCATCGCTACCGGCGCCATCTATGCCTGCATGGCGCTCGCCGTCGTCATGATCTACCAGGCCATCGATCATCTCAATTTCGCGCAAGGCGAGATGGCGATGTTCTCGACTTTCATCTCCTGGCAGCTGATGCAATGGGGCGTGCCCTATTGGGGAGCCTTCCTGCTCACCCTCGTCTTCTCCTTCGCGGGCGGCATCGCGATCGAGCGACTGCTGTTCAAGCCGTTGGCGAAAGCGCCGATCCTGACCAATGTCGCCGGATTCATTGCGCTGTTTGCGATCATCAACAGCGTGGCCGGCCTGATATGGGACTTCACCATCAAGCAGTACCCGACACCGTTCGGATCATCGCCTTTCCTCGGCAGCCAGCTTATTTCAACTCATCAGGCGGGCATGATCGGTGTGACCGTGCTGCTGCTGATCGCGCTATATTTCTTCTTCCAGTTCACACGTATCGGCCTGGCCATGCGCGCCGCGGCCTCATTGCCCGAATCGGCGCGGCTGGTGGGAATCAATACGTCCTGGATGATCGCGCTGGGCTGGGGAATGGCGGCGGCGATCGGCTCGATTGCCGGCATGCTGATCGCACCCGTGGTGTTTCTCGAGCCCAACATGATGGGCGGCGTCCTGATCTACGGATTTGCCGCCGCCGTGCTCGGCGGCCTGACCAGCCCGTTCGGCGCGGTGATCGGCGGATTTCTGGTCGGCATCTTCGAGAACCTCGCAGGCACCTATATCCCCGGCGTCGGCAATGAACTGAAGCTGCCGATCGCGCTGGCGCTGATCGTCACCGTCCTGGTTGTCAAACCGGCTGGATTGTTTGGCCGGCCCATCGTCAAGCGAGTATGACCATGAGCGCAGTGCAGGAAACTGCTTCCGACGCACCCGCAGTTGAAGCCGTTCCCAAGCGCGCCATGACGCTCGGAACCGGGACCTCGCTGGTCGTGCTGGCGTTGCTGATTGCCGCGCCCCTGTTCGTGAAGAACTTCGTCATCTTCCAGATGACGATGCTGCTGGTTTACGGCCTGGCCGTTCTGGCGCTGAACATCCTCACCGGCGGCAGCGGGCAGTTCTCGCTCGGACAGAGCGCATTCTACGCGGTCGGTGCCTACACGTCGGCGATCCTGATGGAACATTTCGGCATGAATTACGCGCTTACCCTGCCGGTTGCCGGTTTGATCTGCTTCGTTTTCGGATTTCTGTTCGGCCAACCGGCGCTGCGTCTGTCCGGCGTGTATCTGGCGCTTGCGACGTTCGCGCTCGCGACCGCCATGCCGCAGCTTCTCAAGCTCGGCTATTTCGAGCACTGGACCGGCGGGGTGCAGGGCCTGGTGGTGACCAAGCCGGATGCTCCGTTCGGGCTGCCGATATCGCAGGATATGTGGCTTTACTATTTCACGCTCGTCATCACGATCGCGATCTATATTTTCTCCGTCAATCTCCTGAAGTCGCGTTCGGGGCGCGCCTTCATGGCGATCCGCGACAACGAGATAGCGGCGTCCGCAATGGGTATCGATGTTGCGCTATACAAGACCCTCGCATTCGGCGTCAGCGCGGGCATTACCGGTGTTGCAGGCGGCCTGGGCGCTATCGCGGTGCAGTTCGTGGCACCCGACGGCTACACGATCACGCTCGCGATCTCGCTGTTTCTCGGCATGGTGGTCGGTGGCGTGGGATGGCTGCCGGGGTCCATCATCGGTTCCGCCTTCATCATCTTCGTGCCGAACATCGCGGAAGGAATTTCCAAGGGTCTTTCCGGCGCCGTATTCGGTGTCATTCTGTTTCTCGTCATCTTCCTTGTGCCGCATGGTGCAAGGCAGGTCGCGATGGTTGCCCAGCACATGCTGGGTAAACTCAAGAAACGCTGAAAAAAAGCCAAGGAGAAGAAAAGTGCTTTCAAGACCAGTTTTTCCGGCCGCCGCATTTGCTGCGGCCATTATTACTTTAGCTTCGACCACCGGCGCGGCATTTGCCCAAAAGAAATACGATACCGGCGCCACCGACACCGAGATCAAAATCGGCAACATCATGCCTTACAGCGGCCCGGCGTCGGCTTATGGGGTGATCGGGAAGACCGAGGCGGCTTATTTCAACAAGATCAACGCCGAGGGTGGCATCAACGGCCGCAAGATCACATTCATCAGCTATGACGACGGCTACAGCCCACCGAAGGCCGTCGAGCAGGCGCGCAAGCTCGTCGAGAGCGACGAGGTATTGCTGATATTCAACCCGCTCGGCACGCCCTCGAACACGGCGATCCAGAAATACATGAACGCCAGGAAGGTCCCGCAGCTCTTTGTCGCCACCGGCGCCACCAAATGGAACGATCCCAAGGACTTTCCCTGGACCATGGGCTGGCAGCCTAGCTACCAGAGCGAGGCGCGGATCTACGCGAAATACCTGATGAAGGAGGCACCGAACGCCAGGATCTCGGTGCTCTACCAGAACGACGATTTTGGCAAGGACTATCTGAAGGGCTTGAAGGACGGGCTTGGCGCCAAGGCGTCGATGATCATCGCCGAGGAAAGCTACGAGACTTCGGAACCGACGATCGACAATCACATCGTCAAGCTCCGCGCCTCGGGTGCCGATGCCTTCATCAGCATCACCACGCCGAAATTTGCCGCCCAGGCGATCAAGAAGCTGGCCGAGATCGAGTGGAGGCCGCTGCACATCGTGTCCAACGTCTCGGCATCCGTCGGCAGCGTCATCAAGCCTGCAGGCTTCGAAAACTCGCAGGGCGTTCTCTCGGCGGCCTATGCCAAGGACGGTGCCGACCCGCAGTGGGACAACGATCCGGGAATGAAAAAATTCTTCGCCTTTCTCGAGAAGTACGACCCCGAGGCAAACAAGCTCGACGGCTCGGTGGTGTACGGCTACGGCGCGGCCCAGACCATGGTCAAGGTTCTGCAATTGTGCGGTGACAATCTCACCCGCGAGAACGTCATGAAGCAGGCGGCGAGCCTGAAGAATTTTGCGCCGGACACCTTGTTGCCGGGGGTTAGCATCAACACCTCGCCGACCGACTTCGCACCGATCGAACAGCTGCAGATGATGCGGTTCAAGGGCGAGAAATGGGATTTGTTCGGCGACATCATCAGCGGCGAACTCAGCAACTGAACGGCTCGTCGAACGCCCGGCCATTTACCCTCCTCTCCAGGAAAGGGTAAACCAGGGGATCGTCTACTAAAGACGCAAGCCCTTCGCGCGTCGCGCGAAGGGCTTTTTCTTGTGACGAACTGGGTAAGATGGTACTCAGAGCGGGAAGGGTCAGAAAGAGCTTTCGTTCAAGAAAGCCGGAAAACAGCGCACACCATCCAAATCACTGGACCGTAGGGAGACCGTTATGCCTGCCATCGCCAAACGATTTACAATCGCGTCAGTCACCGCGGTTGCGGTACTTGCCGCATCCTCTCACGGGGCGCTCGCGCAGAAGAAGTATGACACCGGCGCCACCGATACCGAAATCAAGATCGGCAATATAATGCCCTATAGCGGCCCTGCCTCCGCCTACGGCGTGATCGGCAAGACCGAGGCGGCCTATTTCAACAAGATCAACGCCGAGGGCGGCATCAACGGCCGCAAGATCAACTTCATCAGCTATGACGACAGCTACAGCCCGCCTAAGACGGTCGAACAGGCGCGCAAGCTCGTGGAAAGCGATGAGGTTCTTTTCATATTCAATTCGCTCGGCACGCCCCCCAATTCCGCGATTCACAAATACATGAACGCGAAGAAGGTGCCGCAGCTCTTCGTCGCCACCGGCGCGACCAAGTGGAACGATCCCAAGGATTTTCCCTGGACCATGGGCTGGCAACCAAACTATCAGAGCGAGTCGCGGATCTACGCAAAATACCTTCTGAAGGAGAAGCCCAACGCCAAGATCGCCGTGCTCTATCAGAATGATGATTACGGCAAGGATTACCTCAAGGGCCTCAAAGACGGTCTCGGCGCCAAGGCCGCTTCGATGATCGTCGCCGAAGAGAGCTACGAGACAACCGAGCCCACGATAGACAACCACATCGTCAAGCTCAAATCGACCGGCGCCGACGTGTTCTTCAATGTTACGACGCCGAAGTTCGCAGCCCAGGCGATCAAGAAGGTCGCCGAGATCGAGTGGAAGCCGCTGCATATCCTCAACAACGTGTCCAGCTCTATCGGCAGCGTCATGAAGCCTGCGGGGTTCGAGAATTCGCAAGGCATCATTTCGGCCACCTACTTGAAGGACGTCGCCGATCCGCAGTGGGACAAGGACCCAGGCATGAAGCAGTTCCTCGATTTCCTCGCCAAGGATTTTCCGGAAGGCAACAAGCTCGACGCCTCGGTCATCGTCGGCTACGCCGTCTCCCAAACGATGGTCCAGGTTCTCAAGCAGTGCGGCGACAACCTCACCCGCGAAAACGTCATGAAGCAGGCCGCAAGCCTCAAGGATTTCCGCACCGACGTCTTGCTGCCCGGCATCAAGATCAACACCTCGGCGACCAACTTTGCACCTATCAACCAGCTTCAATTGATACGCTTCAAGGGTGACAAGTGGGATCTGTTCGGCGACGTCATCAGCGGCGATGTCAGCGGCTGACGCCCCTTCCGGGTTCAACCACCCCCCCGCGGCATTCCGCGGGGGTTTTCTTTTGCCGCGATCGGATGGATAACGGGCATTGCATGTCCCCACCTCGGGTGCCCGTGAAGAAATGACCGATCGACGCCCTCTGTTGCGCGCGATTTTCGATGCAGCCGTCGCTGCAGCGCATCCCGATGTCGTGCTGGCGGCGCGTCTGCGTCCCGTTCCGAAGGGCAAGGTGATCTGTCTTGCCGCGGGCAAGGGCGCGGCCGCGATGGCTGCCGCCGCGGAACGGCACTACCTCGATCAGGTCGGGCTCGAGCCTGCGCGTCTGTCGGGACTCGCCACCACGCGGCACGGACACGGCGTGCCGACGCGGCGGATCAAGGTGGTCGAGGCGGGCCATCCCGTGCCGGACCAGGCCGGGCTGAAGGCCGCGGATGAAACGCTGCGGCTCGCGCAGGAGGCCGGCCCCGACGATCTCTTGCTGGTGCTGTTGTCGGGCGGAGGCTCGGCGAACTGGATCGCGCCGGCAAACGGTGTATCGTTTGCGGAAAAACAACAGGTGACGCGCGCGCTGCTGCGATCCGGCGCGCCGATCGGCGAGTTCAACACCGTTCGCAAACACCTGTCCCGAATCAAGGGCGGGCGGCTGGCGCGTGCCGGCCAGCGCGCCGAAATCGTAACGCTCGCGATCTCGGACGTTCCCCACGACGATCCTTCCGCGATCGCCTCCGGGCCTACCGTGCCGGATCCAACGACACTCTCGGATGCACGCGCCATCATCGCAAAATATCGCCTCGATGTCGGTGACGCCGTGGGCCGCGCGCTCGACGATCCCCAAAACGAGAGCTGCAAGCCGGGCGATCCGGCTTTCGCGCGTGCGCAATTCGAAATCATCGCCCGGCCACGCGCCTCCCTCGATGCTGCAATCAAGGTGGCCGCCGAGGCCGGTTACGCGACAATCGATCTTTCCGCCGACCTCGAAGGCGAGGCCCGCGAAGTCGCAGCCGAGCATGCTCGCCTCGCGCTCGAGGCGCGCGCCGAGGGCAAACGCGTCGCGATCCTCTCAGGCGGCGAACTCACCGTAACCGTGCGCGGCAACGGGCGAGGCGGTCCCAACCAGGAATATGCCCTGGCACTCGCGGGCCTGCTCAAGGACACACCGGCGATCTCGGCGCTGGCCGCCGATACCGACGGCGCCGACGGCGGAGCCGGCAGTGCCGATGACCCCGCCGGCGCCATGATCGACGAACGTACATTCGCGAAAATGAAATCGCTCAAGCTGGACCCGCAAACCCATCTCGCCGACAATGACGCGACTGCCTTCTTCGCCGCGACCGGCGATTTGCTCAAGACCGGACCTACGCTGACCAACGTCAACGATATCAGGGTGATTTTGGTGGATTAGAAGCCTCATGGTGGGGAGCGCATCTTCTCCCCTCCTCCCGCGATGCGCGCGGAGGGAGGGGAGTTCACGACCTCATCCTTCACGACGAGGAGGAAGCCTCAAAACTCGTTTGCGATCCTGGTCAGCATGGCCAGCAGTGCGGCGCGGTTGGCTGTTCCGAGCAATTCGTTGAGACGGGCTTCGTGCTTGACGGCGACAAGCTTC
>Ga0210393_10004713_pt1 | contig 10760 bp, 17 predicted proteins | sample IncBWC27OmetaG_FD_160068 | JGI IMG/M metagenome (GOLD analysis project Ga0210393, IMG submission 160068) | Forest soil microbial communities from Barre Woods Harvard Forest LTER site, Petersham, Massachusetts, United States - Inc-BW-C-27-O ...
ACTGAAGCTCGGCCTTCGGAGGCAAGGGTGTCTTGCCCGCTTCCTGGCTTCCGATGAGATAACCGCTCACCGAAACGATACCCTTGACGCGATCCGGCCAGAGTGCGGCGACAATATCGGCGGTACGGGCTCCCCAATCGAAGCCAGCTATGATCGCCTGTTTGATGTTGAGTGCGTCCATCAAGGCAATCGTGTCGACCGCCAACGCAGACGGCTGACCCGTCCTGGGCGTTCCGTTCGACAGGAAACTCGTCGAGCCATAGCCGCGCGCATAGGGAACAATGACGCGATAACCTGCAGATGCCAGGCGCGGAGTGACTTCATCGAAGCTGTGAATGTCATAGGGCCAGCCGTGCAATAGAATGGCTGTCGGTCCGTCAATGGGGCCCGCTTCAACGTATCCTACGTCGAGCACGCCGGCGTGGACCTGTTTCAAGGCCGAAAACGAACCAGGCGCTTCGGATTGAGCTAGCTTGAAGGGTCTGTCGACGACCAGCCCCGCGTTGACAACTTGACCCGTTGCGAGTTGCGTCGTCGCCAATGCTCCGGCAGCAACCTCAAGAAATCGTCGTCGACCGAAAATATTCAGGCGTTTTTTCCCAATCATGCGAATTCTCTGTCATCTGGCCGAATTGTATCGGAGCAGCTTGCGTCGCATTACGCGTGACGTTCGACGGATCATGTCTGCCCACCACTTTTTGGACCATCCAACGTTGGGAAAATGTCGCTCATACCAACGTATGAGTGATTGGCACTTTGTGTATGAGTGAACGCCGTGCCGTCAGTCAGCTAAGAACGGCAACACTCGCTTTCGCAAATTTTCCGAAGGTCTATTCGGCAACAGATTGCGAAGAGACGTGAATCCGCCGGAGCATCTCTATCGCGGTGCCTGGCGGCGCTTCATTCAATGATCGCAAACAAATGGAGAGAGCCATGAAGGTACTGATGGTGATCACATCCCACGACCAACTCGGTAACACCGGACGAAAGACGGGCTTCTGGCTCGAAGAGCTCGCTGCTCCCTACTACGTTTTCAAGGACGCCGGCGTTGAGATCACCCTCGCGTCGCCGAAGGGCGGACGACCGCCGCTTGACCCCAAGAGCAACGAACCTGACTCCCGAACTGACCTTACGCTCCGATTCGAGAAGGACGCCGCTGCGGAAGCTCAGCTCGACAAGACCCTTCGCCTTGACAGCGTCAAGCAGGAGGACTTCGACACCCTCTTCTACCCGGGCGGCCACGGCCCGATGTGGGATCTCGCCGAAGACAAGCACTCCATCAAGCTGATCGAGTCCTTCGTTGCCGCCGGCAAACCAATCGCCATCGTGTGCCATTCCACGGGCGCGCTGCGTCACGTCAAGACGCCAGACGGCAAGTTTTTGGTGCAAGGCAAGGAAGTTACCGGTTTCACCAACGGTGAGGAAGAAGAGATCGGCCTCACCAAAGTGGTGCCCTTCCTTGTCGAAGACGAGATGTTGAAACTGGGCGCCACCTTCTCGAAGAAGGCCAACTGGGGGGTTCACGTGGTCAGCGATGGCCTGCTGACCACAGGACAGAACCCCCATTCCTCAGGACCGGCCGCGAAGACCCTGATGGCGGCGCTGAACCAAAAGGCCGCTCGGGCGTCGTAGATCAAATCCATCAAGTGACTGCTGATTCAAGGATGCGGTCGCGATTTGTCGTTGGGGAGGCACCTTCAATGGGCGCCTCGCCGACGGCATCGAGCGGCAGATTGACGCTATCACGCGGCGCCGTTGGCTGCGTCATCCTATGACTGTTGTTTAACAAGAACCAACGCATGGAGGCCCTAATGCACGCAAAGACAGAGAAAGCACAGATACGAGTCACTCGCTCATCAAGCGCCTATTGGCGGGTTACGTTCGACAATCCTCCGCTGAACGTCATGGGCCCGCAGTTCGTCCGCGAGATGAGAGAGATCATCGCGGCCGTCGAGGCCGACGAGGAGGTCAAGGTTCTGGTCTTCGACAGCGCCGTTGACGGATTTTTCCTGAACCACAGTGATTTCTACGCCGACATGAAGGATCTGACGAGCATGCCCCAAGGGCCGACGGGACTTGAGGCGTGGCCGGACATACTGGTCCGGCTGACGCGGGCGCCCGTCGTGTCGATCGCTTTGATTCGCGGCCGCGCGACAGGGAACGGAAGCGAGATCGCCTTGGCCTGCGATATGAGTTTCGCGAGCCGCGAGAAAACACGTCTGTCGCAGTGGGAAGTGGGGGTCGGCCTGGTCGCTGGGGGCGGACCCATGGCGCGTCTGCCACGGCAGATGGGCAGACAGAGAGCGCTGGAGGTGCTCCTGAGCTCCAACGACATCGGGGGCGACCTCGCTGAAGCCTATGGTTATGTGAACAGGTCGCTGCCGGACGGCGAACTCGACGGTTTCGTCGACGCGCTGGCGACCCGCATCGCGTCGTTTGACAAGTGGGCGATAGCGAACACCAAGCGCCTCGTGAGTGCCGCCAGCCTGCCGCCGGACGTCGAGATCGCTGCCGGCTGGGACGCTTGCATGGCCTCGATCCCGCGGCCGGCTGCGCAGGGCAAGATCAAGGCTTTGTTTGAGCAAGGCTTTCATCGGCCTGGAGACGCAGAAGATCGCCTGGGATTCTATGTGGGGCGACTCGGCCACGGAGTCTGACGCGTTCGAAGGACGCGAGCCTGATCTTTCCTCTCCGCGCAACACTCATCAGAAAGGACACTGCCATGGATTTGCTTAGCTTCGCGAAGAATATTTCGGACCGCGTCGAAGCGGAGTCAGCACGCGCCAAAGTACCGGTTGCCGTTTGTGTCATCGATATTCACGGCAACATCATTCTCAAGCACCGCATGAGCGGAGCGCCGGCTTTCTCGATCGAGCTATCGGAGCGGAAAGCTTACACGTCCGCGCTGGTCGGACTTCGAACGGCCGATCTCTCTCCGCTCGTGCAGCCCGGGCAGGAGCTCTTCCCTTTGATGGGGCTATCCGGGGGACGGTTTTGTTCGATGGGCGGCGGAGCGCCGCTCACCATCGATGGCCAATTGGTCGCAGGCGTCGGCGTCAGCGGTGGCAGCGTTGCGCAGGATGTCGACATCCTTGAATCGGGGCTCCGAGAAGCCAGCACGCCTGCGCTCGCCGCAGCATCGTGAAGACAGCAGATTCGATTTTCACGATGCGCCCACAGCGGCGAACGGGGAAACAGATAACCATCACCTCCAAGGAGCCAGACATGAACATCGCTGAAATGCGGAGAGAACCCACGGTCGAGACCTTGCGCGCGGGCACGATCGACATGAAGCTCGAGGTCGTCGTCATCCCGGTTTCAGACGTCGATCGCGCCAAGCGCTTCTATAGCGACCTGGGTTGGAGGCTCGACATCGACTACACGGCCGGAGATGACTTCCGGGTGATCCAGTTCACCCCGCCCGGCTCTGGATGCTCGGTCATCTTCGGCAAGAACGTCACCACCGCCGCGCCCGGCTCGGTGAAAGGGCTGCACCTGATCGTCTCCGACATCCAGACCGCCCGCGACGAACTACTGCGCCGTGGTATTGCGATCAGCGAGCCATTCCACGACGCCGGCGGCATATTCCACCATGCCAGCGCGGATCGTTTGGTCGGCGGTCCAAATCCGCAACGAAAAAGCTACGCCTCGTACGCCTCTTTCAGCGATCCGGACGGCAACGGCTGGGTGTTCCAGGAGGTCACCGCGCGACTGACCGGCCACATCGAGGCTGATGACACGAGCTTCACTCTTGAGCTCACGAACGTGGTCCGACGTGCGGAAGCTGTAAGAGAAGCGACTAAATGAACATCTCGGGCCTGCTTCCCCTCTCAGCTGCGAATGCCTGCATGACCGTTCAAGCATCAGCCCAAGATTTGCGATCGAGCCGGCGGTCGCTTTCTTATCACACCGTCGATATCGGCGGGCTAAAGATCTTCTACCGCGAGGGGGGGCCTGCCAGTGCGCTGACCGTGCTCATGCTGCACGGATTTCCGTCTTCGTCGCGGATGTGGGAATCATTGTTGCCTCTTCTCGCCGACAAATATCATCTCATCGCTCCGGACTATCCAGGCTTCGGTCACAGCAGCGCGCCCTCTCCGTCGAATTTTCAATACACCTTCGACAACCTGGAGCGCATGATGAACGAGCTCACCGCCAAGCTCGGGATCACGAACTACGTTCTGTTCATGCAGGATTATGGCGGGCCTGTTGGTTTTCGCCTGGCGCTCAGCCACCCGGAGCGTGTTCGCGCCATCATCATCCAGAACGCGGTCTCTCATGAACGGGGGCTGAGCCCGCTTTGGGAGGCACGCAAGAAATATTGGGCAGATCCGGTCCGCGAACTCGAGAACCTCAAGGCCAACTTCACGTCCTTCGAAGCGACGCGCCAGCGCCACATCGGCTCCAGTCCACATCCCGATCGCTACGATCCCGATACATGGACGGACGAGTACGCATTTCTCACTCGTCCAGGCCAGGCAGACATCCAGGCCACGCTGTTTCTGGATTACCGGACCAACGTCGCCTCTTATCCGCGTTGGCAGAACTGGCTTCGCGAAGCACAACCACCAATGCTGGTGGTTTGGGGAAAATACGACCCCTCTTTCACGGTCGCCGGCGCGACAGCCTATGCCGACGATGTTCCAGGCGCGGAAGTCCATCTCCTCGAAGCTGGGCATTTCGCCCTCGACGAAGCGACCAATGAGATCGCATCTCTCGTCCGGACCTTCCTCGAACGCCTGGATCACAAGGGAGGATAAGGGATACGGCTTCCGACTTCCGCACAATGTCCGATGTGCGTCATGGTCGGGCGTTCCATAACCGCTCATTCCGCGAATCGTTCGGAGCGGACTGTCCGTTAGCTTCCTTACGCTGCTTCCGTGACCCAGCCGATCGCGGATCAGCGTCACGCGATCAGCGCTTGAATGCGGTTTATTCCAGAAAAACTCGCGATTACCAGTCGCTACTTCAGCGTACTGATCGATGGCAATCAGGATCGCGCGGACGTGGTGATAGCACCAGCCTTCGTGCACGCCCATGTCTCTGACTTTGGCGAGAGCGTCCAGGAACGGGGGATTGTCCTTCGCGTTCCGGTCATGCCACTTAAGTGGTTCGCGAGACATCTGGCTTTCTCCGGGTCATCAGGTCTTCGAGCGCTGCCCTCTTGCGAGCGAGCAGGAGCTGCGTTGCCGCACTGTCGAGGCCGGCTTGACGCAGGAGGGTAACCGTCGAGCCCAACTCGCGGAGTTCGCCTCTCAGCCTCAGGATCTCCAGCTCATCCGACACGTTTCAGGCGCCGTTTCGCTGGGCGAACGCCTGTGGTCACTGGCATCGTCCGTCGAGGACTGAAGCTCACGGAAATCGGTTCGCGGTCACCGAGGATCGCACGCTCCCGAATCAGTGCGGTCATTTCCGCGCGCAGGGTCAGGATCTGCCTGGCAACCTCCGAGCACTCCTCGTCCCGGCGGATTTGGTCGTGCATGACGTCTTCGGCCTCAAGCATGGAGACCCTTAGGGCTCTGATTTTCTTGCGCATTTCACTTATTTTGTTGTCCATGGCGTGTCCCCTTGAAAAGAAACCTATCGAGAACAAATAAAGAACAGAATTGCAAGTTACAGATTCAGGAAACGGAGGCCACGATGAGTTACGCCCGCTATCCAGATCGGCTTGAGGGGCCGATGAGCCGGGGTCAGGCGAATGCCCTTCGGTCACTATCGGTCGAGGCGTATCAGCCCAAGCTGTTTGAGAAGGACCTAACTGCCAAAGAAGCCGCAAAGCGGATCGAAGCGCTCCGGCGCGAGATCGCGCTCGCCGAGTCGTTCTGACAATCCCGGCGTTTGCGTGATCCGTTGTCGCCGTCAGTCCGCGGTCGGCAGCCGGCGCATAGTAAATTCGATCGAGCCATCGGGAAGCTCGCGCCACCGCTCCACCTCGCTCATGTAGGCAGCTGTCGGATACGATTTTAGATAGGCCTTGGCCTTGGCTCGTGCTTGTTCGCGGGGCAGCGAAAATGTTTCCCGGACGAACCCGTCCGGTGGGCGCTTTGCCATCCGGTCGGCCAAGTCCCTCGGTCTGAAGGGCATGTCGCAAACTCCAACAGATAACGACGCCCCTGCAATATATGGTCGGCTTGAATGAATCCGAGTCCTTTGGACGCTCGATCGAGGAACTAACGCCCCTGCCAGGGATTCGTCCGCGTAGGGAGTTCAGCATGCTGGTAGTGAAAGAGCAGCGTCCCGCAATTCGAACACTAGAGGGATGGGCAATTTCCGTATTGCTTGAGGTCGGGGCGATTCGAGAATGCGAGGAGCACGGTTGGATGCAGGACCGCGCGGATCCGCATGCGCGCGAGCGAGCCTTTGACCTAGCCCGTTCGGATCCGCCGACCGGTACATCGCCGCAAGCGGCCGCCGTCGTGATCGCCGAAGCGCTGGATTCGATCGGTGATACCTGCCCAGAGTGCCCGCCGGAGGACTAGGCCGACTTTCGCCGCTGCTTTGCCGCTGGCTTCTTCGTGGCCGTCTCTTTCGACGGCTTCTTGCCGGCAATGGGCATGAGCATTTCCTTCTGGCCGGCCGCCGCCTTGCGAGGCTTCTTGGTCGACTTCTTCGGGGCCTTCGTCTCCGCCGCGGAGCCTCCGACGCTGCGCTTAAGCGCCTCCATCAAGTCGACCACGTTGTCGCCACGGGGACGCTCCTTCGGCGTGATCGGCTTGCCGGCGCGCTTCTGGTTTATGAGGTCGATGAGGGCGGTTTCATACTGGTCCTCGAACTTGTCGGGCTCGAACCGTCCGGTCTTCTGATTCACGATGTGCTTGGCAAGGTCTAGCATATCCTTGGTGACTTTGACGTCCTGGATCTCGTCGAAATATTCATCCTCCGAACGGACTTCGTAGGGGTAGCGCAGCAGCGTCCCCATCAAGCCCTTATCGAGCGGCTCGAGCGCGATGATGTGCTCGCGGTTCGTCAGCACTACGCGTCCGATCGCGACCTTGTTCATCTCTCGGATGGTTTCCCGGATGACGGCGAACGCGTCGTGCCCCACCTTTCCGTCGGGACGCAGATAATAGGGCCGGATGAGATATCTCGGATCGATCTCGCTGCGGTCGACGAATTCGTCGATATCGATGGTCCTCGTCGATTCTAGCGCGACGTTATCGAGCTCGTCTTTTGTCACCTCTATGAAGGTGTCGGTGTCGACCTTGTAGCCCTTGACGATGTCCTCGTTGGCGACCTCCTCGCCGGTATCGGTGTCGACCTTCGCGTACTTGATCCGGTGGCCGGTCTGTCGGTTGAGCTGGTTGAACGAGATTTTTTCGCTGTCCGATGTAGCCGGGTACAGTGCGACGGGACAAGTGACGAGTGAAAGGCGCAAAAAGCCTTTCCAGTTCGCTCGCGGGGCCATGGGTACGCAAACTCCGTTTCGGACATCCTCGACTCAAGACGAATCGGGGTCACCGGTTCCGACAGATCCTCTGGCCGTCGAGCGATTTATTTGCTTACTGAGGCGCGACAGAACGAACGAAGAACCAAAATGTGCAACCTTTACAGCATCACGACGAACCAGGCCGCCATCATCGCGCTATTTCGCGTCATGAACCGTTACGTCGGCAACTTGCCGCCAATGCCAGGTGTGTTTCCTGACTATCCAGCTCCAGTCATCCGCGAAGCTGACGGCGGCGAACCGTTGCCTTGTGCCATTCAATAGCTTCGCCGAGTACGCGCCCGAGCCGAACCCGGAGACGAAGAAGAAGGATGTCGTCTGGTTCGCGCTCAACGACGACCGACCGCTCACCGCCTTCGCCGGGATATGGACGACGTTCAATGGCGATCGCGGTACCAAGTCAAAGCCGGTGCCGGGTCCCCATCAGGTCAACGGATTTCTCACGACGGCGCCGAACGCCGTCGTCGAGCCGATCCATCCCAAGGCCATGCCAGTGATCCTGACAACTGACGAGGAGCGCGCCGTATGGATGAGAGCGCCGTGGGACGAGGCGATGGCGTTGCAGTGCCCGTTGGCCGACGATGCGCTCAAGATTGTGATGCGAGGTGCCGACAAGGAGGACAAGGCTGCAACATGAAGGGCGGGCAATACCGGGTGTTCAGCTGCCAATGCGGGGAGATAATTTGGGACGAATAATTTCGCCTCAGTCTGCGGGCACAAACCGCAACGTCGGGCGCGTGTTCGCCAAACGGAAAGCGAAAATGCGTGGCCTTCTTCTACCTACGAACCCCGGACACCCGCGCCGTCGGAGCTGGGACGGGGATTGAAGAAAAAGCAGAGCTGCTAGGCGGGGTCGCGACGAGGCCAGTGGTGTTCCTCCACGTGGGGACTGCGAGTGTCGAGCCTACGGAGGGCCACACGTACGACCCCACTGAAGGCTGCACGACTGATCCATATCCTTCAGTTCCGGTGGTTTGCGCGAGCGCGAGTGTACTTGTCAGAGTGAACGCTGTTGCCAGCGCGATTATTGTAACCTTCATGGCTGTCTCCTTTAGTCACTAGATAAGGAGACGACGCGCGCCCGCTCGGCCTTTCGGTTCAATTCTTCTTTAACGCGATGGGAGCCGCCAAGCTGTTCACATCTCGCAGAGCCCTAGCAATTGTCTTCCATCATTGAAAACCCGCCGGCGTGAACCGGCGGGCCGCTTCCGAGCCGCGAGATTGGGCGAACGAATCCTTTGCCATCTCTGAGGCCGTGAAAACGGGATATTGCGTGATGAACGGGCCATCGTGCGACGCTGTTCTCGGCAGCGTGCCGATCGGCGTCGACTATCAGGATGCGAATGAGCCGGTTGTGAAAGAGCAGTTGCAGAAGGCCGGCGTGCGCCTCGCTCGAATCCTTGATACTGCGTTTGGAAATTAGACGAACGGTCGGCCAACGTGAAGCTATCCGAAGCGCCTAAATCGTGGATCAACGTGCACGCCTTCCTGCGGTTTGACGATCTCACCGCCGAACGGAAATATCATTTCGATTTGATCGCCATGTGCTCGTTTTCGAGCTGTCGGCTGCTTTCTCTCTGGCTGTGGCAGCGGCGGAAGCTTCGGCATCTGGCCAGCTAGAATGTCGGCGACTGACACGACCTGCAAACGCGGCAGGCGGCCGTGCGCTGATTTACGAACAAACCCCGCGCTCGCCGCTTCCGACAGCATTGGGCTGGTCGGATTTGCGAGCGTGACCATTACACCCATTTCAGCTTCCTCGCGTTCTATGACGCCGCGAAGATCTCGGACCATTTGAACTCCGATATTTTCGCCACCCTTACGGGTTACCAGTCAAGAGGCGGAAGACCACTGGGCGGGCTTCTAATGCGGAAAAGTGCCCTTTTACGACGAGCGAAGCCTGCGATTCTGCGCCGACGTCATTGAAGAGATTGGTAAAAATAAAGGTTCCCTGAAATGGCCGTAGAATATCGGCCTAATCGACGGTAAGCCTCCAGCCCAGCCCCGGCCCTTCTGCGGTTCGGCAGCCGGGTCAACCCCGCCGGTTGCCACTCTCGGGGTTCGTTCAAAATTCATGATCCCGAGCGGTCAAGTCCGGCGAGTGACCGCAACAACCCCGGACAGCCAGCGGCCTCCTTCTCCGGGGGCGTGGCTGGTGAGTCTACCTCGACGAGTTGTTCACCCTCGTTCCGCATAACCGGGGGTGAACGACGAAGCCGAGCGCCAGCGGCGAGGTTTTTAAACTCCTTGCTTCGCGCGGCAGGCAACCACCGACCCTTGCAAGGGTCGCGACCGGAAGACGGCCCCGGCTTGCCTTGGTTTAACCTTTCCCTCGGCAGGTCGGGGTCTCCACCTCAACACGAAATGCGAAGGCGGAATCGGCTGACAAATCCGTCGCCGCGCTGTTGCTAGTGTGAAGGACGTTGGTAAATCAAAACTTCGTCGAGGGTCGGTCATTTAGTCGCTACGGCACGTAGCCTATTCCTCGCGCTACCGATGCCAGCGCTTTGTCCGCCCACACGTAGGTAAACTCATTAGAGAAAATCTCAACAGTGCCAGCGTTCTTGGGATACCGAAACTGGTGCTGGAAATGATAATCACTCAAGCTATCGATTAAGTTGGACGAGTCCTTCGGAAGGACTAAGCCTGCTTTGGTTGCCAAGTCCGCAAGGCGCTTCAGATCGTGCGCGAGCGGCGCACGATCAATCTTCTCAGTTCCGTCGACGCCGCAATGCTGCAGATAAGCCTTTAGGCCGTTCTCTAGGGCGAAACATATCAGCAGGAAAAACGGTTGAACGAGTCGACGCCCCTGCTTGTGCGCAGACGCGCCGATGGCCTCTGCGCCTTTCAACAATGAAACCGCATATGCTAGCCGATCATCAGGTTGAACAGGATTTCCCATTGTTGGATCACACCGAGTTCCTGACCGAACTTTTCAAGTCACTCGCCGCTAGGAAGCAGAGGTCTGGTCAGGCTCCGGCAGTAGCGGCGGCATATCCCCATCGCCGGGCGGCAGCTTGATTCCATCATGCCGTGCACGTGCGCCCCAGATGATCCGCATGATCGCCTTTGTTTCAGTAATCGCGGGCTTTGCATTCTTGGTGAACTGACCAAGGCAAAAACCTAGCTCGCTTGCAAAAGCGAAAAATCGATCCGTGCGCGTGCCGTTCCGACTGACCTCCTTTGTAAGATCAGAAAGTCGTTCAAACAGATCGTTCTTCTTCCTGTCGTCAAGCCCCGATTCCTCGATGATCTTCCGAACGTTCTCAATGTGCTTGTTGATCTCCTCTTTCTCGGAGGGTTCGAGAATGGCATA
>Ga0210393_10004714_pt1 | contig 10758 bp, 9 predicted proteins | sample IncBWC27OmetaG_FD_160068 | JGI IMG/M metagenome (GOLD analysis project Ga0210393, IMG submission 160068) | Forest soil microbial communities from Barre Woods Harvard Forest LTER site, Petersham, Massachusetts, United States - Inc-BW-C-27-O ...
CCACGCTGCACGGGATGACGACCATGGCGTCGGCGGGATAGGAACCGCTGGCGATGTTGGCGCCGATGTCAGCGTTCGATTGCTGGTGAATCTTACGGGAAGCTTTACCGAGAAGTTGCGTGACCAGATTGCTGCGGCCGCGGAGTCCGAGTTCTTCGGCCATGACGCGCAGAGCGCTGTCGGAGGCGATGAAGTTCACAGTGCGGACGCGCGGATCGCGTTCGATTGTGGCTAGCAGGTGTTTGCAAAACAAAGCCCCGCTGGCTCCGGTTGTGGCGACAGTCAGATTCTCGGGGGGAAGGTTGGGCAACAGTTCCTCTGAACTTTCTGTACAGACGTAGCTGGCTACGTCTCACAGGCTGAGCATAGGGAGCGGGCGACGGGCAAGTCAAGCAGTGGGATTGAGGCCCAATCGGCAGGCGAGTGCGCCCGCCCGCACCAGCAGACAAATGGCGACTTCAACGAATCTGGGATCCCGCCGCAACGCCGCGCAGATGCACGCACTAGCTCGCGTCGAGCGCGAGGTTCGCGCCAATGATTCCAGCGGGCGCCGCAAGTATCTGCGGGACTTCAGCAAAGCTTTCCGTTCATATGACTCGGTGATTGACGCTGAGCAGTTGACCGCTTCGGTCAGACCTGCGGATGTGATCCTGGTCGGCGATTATCACGCGCTCCCCTCGGCACAGCGTTTTGCCGCGACCCTGCTGGAGCAGCGGGCGCAACCGGGAGACCGTCCAGTCGTGCTCGGAGTCGAGACAATCTTCTCCCGGCATCAGCACATCCTCGATGAGTGGTGGCGACGTGAGATCGATGAAGAAGAGTTCCGCCAGCGCATCCGTTTCGATCTCGACTGGAGTTATGAGTGGCCCCCCTTTTACGAGCTGCTGGTAACCGCCCGCGAACATGCAGACGCAGTGTATGGCCTCGATTGTGAGCCGCGGGAGGATTTGCGCAAAATCGGGGCCCGAGATAAGCATGCGGCGGACAAGATTGCCGAGATTCGTCAGCGCCATCCGAACGCCGTGATCCTGGTACTGTTCGGCGAATCGCACCTCGCACCGCAGCATCTTCCTCGCGTGCTGCGTGGACGATTGCCGGAGCAGCGTGTGCTCACCGTTTTGCAAAACGTGGACGCGCTTTACTGGCAAGCAACCGGGGTGCAACAGGAGCGGGTTGAAGCGGTGCGCGTGAACGATGACGTCGTCTGCGTTTTTAATTCCACGCCGCTCGAAAAGTATGAAAGCTATCGCCTCTGTCTGGCGCGATGGAATCAGGAAGACGAGCAGCCTCCGGACATCGCGCCTACGATTTACAACCTCATCGATAGCTTGCTGCGCTTTCTTGATGTGAATTGTTACTCCCCACACAACGGAACGCAGCCGAAGTTCCTGGTCGATCTGCTGCCTGAAGTTCATTTCGGATCCTCCGACGCTCGCTTGCGGCGTTTGCTTTCGCGTGTCACTGGCGAGGCGGAGCGAATCGAAGCCATGCTGCAGAAGGTTGAATCGCGAGGCAGCGTTTATCTGCCGGCGATCAATGCTTTTTACGTCCGTGAATTTCAGATGACATGTGCGGCGGAAGAGGCTTCCCGTTTCTTGCATCACGCTTGCCGTGGTTTGCCGTTGCATCGCAATGGTCGTGCCATCGCCACTGGCGAGCCTGATATGCAGCCTGGCGACAGATTCTATGCCCGAACGCTGGAGCACGCGTTGGCCTACTTTGGTTCGCGGGTGTTATATCCAGCGCGGGCGGCGATCAGCGATCAGGAGGCGTCCGAATTCTCCCGGGCGGCTTGCGAAAGACTCATGCACGAGGCGCTACGCGGTGATCGAAACAAATTTGACTCACTGGCACAGAAGTTGGGCTACACATTGGGCAGCCAACTTTACGACGCGTATTTGCGAGGATGCGTTAGCCGAAGCGTCCTTCGACATTTGTTCCTCGCGCGCATAGAGGAACCGGGGAAAGCGCGGGCCACCTGCTTCGAAGTTTCGCGAAAGATCCGCGGCAGCCGCAAGAAGCCGTGTGTGGCGGCGCATTGATGCCTGCACTTAGCATTTAGCATTTAGCACTCAGCATTCAGCTAAATCCTGGAGCGCTCCGATGTCGGGCCGGTAGTACCTCAGCGCAGATGCTAATCTAAAAGAGTGCTGATTGCTGACTGCTGAGTGCTTCTTTGAACTCTGAATCCATTCGCAAACTTTTCGAGCAAGTCCGTGCGGGAAAGATTTCGCCCGACGAAGCTGTCCAGCGCCTGCGGCATTTGCCGTTTGAAGATCTGGGATTCGCCAAGGTCGATCATCATCGCGCATTGCGCGTAGGCACGCCTGAAGTGATATTTGGACAGGGCAAGACGCCGACACAATTGGCGCAGATATTTTCGCGACTGGCGAAGCATGACGGCAACCTTCTTGCGACGCGGGCTAGCAAAGAGCAGTTCGCCGCAGTAAAAAAGAAAGTGCGTGGAGCGAAGTACCACGAACTGGCGCGGGCACTCGTTTTGCAACGGGACAAAAAGAAATATGGCAAGGGAATTATCGCGGTGGTCTCGGCGGGAACCAGCGACATTCCGGTTGCTGAAGAGGCGGTAGTCACAGCCGAGATCATGGGCAACGAGGTTGAGCATCTTTATGACGTGGGCGTGGCCGGCATTCATCGTTTATTGGCAAATCGTGAAACGTTGACGCGGGCGCGCGTGGTCATTGTTTGCGCGGGAATGGAAGGCGCACTCCCCAGCGTGGTTGGCGGACTGGTTGGAGTTCCCGTGATCGCGGTTCCCACCAGCGTCGGCTATGGCGCTTCCTTTAAGGGTGTAGCGGCGTTGCTGGGGATGATGAATTCCTGCGCGTCCAATGTAAGCGTAGTGAATATCGACAATGGATTCGGCGCGGGCTATGTGGCAGCGTTGATCAACCGATTGTAATCCTCGAGTTCCTTCGGGACTTGCACATCCCACAGTACAAGGAAAATCTAAGGGCCGGCGATGGGCTAAACCCCTCCGGCCCTGGCTCTGCCTATGCCGAAGCCGGTAACTCCTGCTCGACATACGCGTACTGAAGTTTTTTCCAACGCCTCGCCTGGGCGATGGAGATCACGTGAAGCGTAATAAACAGCGGAACGCCGAAGGTCGGAATCAAGCTTAGGGGCAACACCGTCATCAGCCCAGTCGTCACTCCATGAGGGCTTATCAGCCGGGCGGTGGTCCCAAGGGTAACCGCCGAGACCAGATCGAAAATCCCCAGAATCTGCCAGAGAATAAAACTCCGCCGGTGGCTGACGTTCACGAGTTTCGTCGCTACCCAGGGCGCGGTTGCTCCAATGGCAATGTCACCCCAGCCTGCGGACAAAGCGAAAAAACCGGGCAGGAGCCCGACCGTATAGAGGGTCAGGAACGTCAACCCGGCAATCCTCCAGGACTGTACGACGGTCAAGCTGCGTGGATTCAAAGACAAAGTGAACTCTCGAAATCCCTTCGATGTCGAAAACCAGAATAGAAACACGACGGTCGGGATCAACCCGGCCAAACCAAGCGCCAGCGGCGGGAGGCTAGGATCAGTTTGGAATACGTGGAGAGCTCCGGCCGAAACTGCAAAGACGAACCATGCAGCGATCAGCCCGGCGGTCAATCGTCCATAATTTGCGTTTTTCATGACAGATCTCCTTTCCTTGTGAGTGCGGCCGTAACTTCGTTGGCCAGTTGGTGAAGGTCGTGCCAGCGCTTTGCGCCCAGCTGACGCTGTAACTGCGCTTGGACTTTTTCCCAGCGAGGGAGAGCACGGTTGAATTGATCGCGGCCAGCCTTGGCCAGACGCAGCCATCGTTCGCGCCGGTCGTTGCCGCGACGTTCTGCAATCCATCCCTCCCGGCCCATGATCCGTAGCGTGCGCGTGAGGGTTGTGCTGTCCATGGCCAGGATTTGCCCGAGCTCCCCTTGGGAGAGCTCTCCGGCTCGCGACAGCACCTGCAGAATCGTGAATTGAGTGGCTCGCAGACCTGTTGGGCGCAGCGCGTCGTCATACAATTGGGTAAGCGCCCGCGACGCCCGGCGGAAGTTTCCGCACAAGCACAGCAGGTCGGGAAGCGTGCGGTTGGTCTCGTTCATAGCGTGATAGATGTATATACATATATAGCGGATTCAAAACCTTGATTTGCGCTTCGGTTGTAAAAAACCTTGCATTTAGAAGGCTAGCGGCTCGTATTTCTTCACATGCCCAAGGCAAGAAAAGGCACGGTCGAGCCGTGCCGTCCTCCGATCCAAGATGTAACTGCGTTATGACTTTTTCGCCACTTCCAGATTGTTCTTCACGGTGAAGGCACCGAAAACCTGGTTGGCCCGTATGCCTGCTATCGTTTTATCCATCGGACTGTTAACCACGCCGTAGAGGCTCAAGTTGCCGCGGTCGACTACGATGCGGATCGGCCGCGCTGGATCAATCGCGTACTGTCCGAGCGCGGGATCGTGATAGATGGCCCGCAGCGCGCGAATTCTGATTTCATCGTCAAAACCGGAAACCGGGGCGACTTTCATATTGTTCACCACGTCCTTCACTCCGGGAGTGTCGTTCACCAGCGCCAGGGCGGAGTCGCGGTCAACCTCAGTGCGGGTTTCGCCACTGAGCGTGACCACGCCATTTTCGACTGAGGCAGTCACGAAATTGAACGCGATGTCGTATCCCATGCGATCGTAGTACAGCTTGCGGTCGAGTTGCGCCGTGAGTTCGGCGTCGGGAACGCTCTTGCCATTCACTGCAATCAGGTTTCGCACTCCCTGCAAATTTTCGGTTTTGCGGATTTTCCTGGCCGCATCCAGCTTCTGTTGATACAGATCCACACCGCCGCTCAGCGTGACAATGCCGTCATCAACCCTCGCTGTGACGTCACGGAATTCTTTCCTGCTTGCGAGTTGCTGCGTGACCTTGGCTTGAATTGTGGCGTCGTAGCGGCTTGCGCTGGTCGTTTGCGCCACCATGCTCAGGCTTAACGCAGCCAATCCAACAAACCAACCACAACTCCGAAGAAACGCTTTCATAAACTGTACCCTCCGATCCCTGCAAGGAAGAAACCCAATTTGCGGCGAAAAGTTGTCATTGTTTGTCCTCCCTGCTCTACTTACTAACTGGTTAGTTAAATGATTGGATGCGGGAGAAATGACCTAAAATGTAAAGATTTGTGGAGGCTTGAAGCTGTGATGATTCAAAAAAAGCGTTCTCGCTCGGCAGTTCGCCTGTCACAAGCGGCAGTCTGTAGAGCGGCCACTAAGATCCGCAGCGGTTGGCCTTGAAAGTACGTAGGAGAAACAAACGGGAGCCGCGACTAGCGGCGAAGCGGGCGGAAACCGGCGACCAAAATCTAAACGCGGGCAGTCTCGGTATTCCGAAACATCAAGACTGCCCGCCACTCCTGACGCCTGCGTCGTAGCGTGGCGTCGCCCATAGACGCGTGGCAGGGTGGCCCACCCTTCACCGACTATTTCCCTTCATCCGCCGAAGGCCCATACACCGACGGCACAGCTACATCGTTTAAGCGCAAATACACTCCCAGCTGCGCCCGGTGATGAATGATGTGGTTCATCACCATCCTCCGCAGCGCCATGATCCTGGGCCCGTTGAAAAACACCTTGTCCCCGGCGGACAACTTCCAATTCTTGGCCCACTCGCCATCGCCTGTCTTGGCAATGGCCGTCCGCATTTCCGTCACGTTTTTGTCGAAAATCTCCAGCACATGGTTCCGCGACTCCGCCACCAGCGGCTTCGATCCAGCCGGCCGGTTAGCGAAATCCAGGTTCTCTGTCGTAATCGCCGCCGCCCCAAGGCCCGGCAACTCTGCCACGTGGCCCGCCAACCGCCCCAGCGTCATCGACTTTTCATGCGGCTTCCACGCCAACTGGTCCTCGGGAATCCGTTCCAGGGTTCGTCGAGCGCTGGCCATCTCCTGATCAAACTCCGGCAACAACCCTTCGCTGATTGTCATCCCATCCTCCGATCACCAAGAATCCAAACCTAACACGATTGGCGCGTCCGCTTCCACCGCACTCAAGCCCCCATGACATCAGATGCTGCATTGGCTGATTGGCCGACGGTTGAATGCTGACGCCTTCTTCAATCATTTATCCTGAGAGCGCATGATCAAGTTCCAACGCCAATTCGAACCCAGCCAGGTCAAGCTGCTGATCTTCGATCTCGACGGAACCCTGATCGATTCGCGTCTCGACCTCATCCACTCGGTAAACGCCATGCTCAGGCATCTCGGACGCGCCGACTTGCCCGGCGACGTGATCGCCTCCTATGTGGGCGATGGCGCCCCGACTCTGATACGTCGCGCCCTTGGCGATCCCCGGGATGAAAGTGTGATCAAAGCGGGGCTGGAACATTTCCTCACCTACTATCGTGCTCACAAGCTCGACCACACGCACGTTTACGATGGCATCAAAGACATGCTGACCATGCTGCACAACTCCAACGGCATCCGCCGGCAGATGGCGGTGCTTTCGAACAAGCCCGTGATTCCTTCGCGTGCCATCGTGGAAGCGCTGGGCCTCGCCGGATTCTTCACCCACGTTTACGGCGGGAACAGCTTTTCCACCAAGAAGCCCGATCCGAAAGGCGCGCAGACCATCTTGAAAGAAACCAGGATGCGCCCGGAAGAAACCCTGATGGTTGGCGATTCCTCGGTCGACGTCATCACCGGCCGCAATGCCGGCCTTTGGACGTGCGGCGTAACTTACGGTTTCGCCCCGCACACCCTTTGCGAAGCCCCGCCTGACGTAACCATAGACAAGCCCCACGAACTGGCAGAGTTATTTCTATAGTCGCGTGGGGAAAATTCGCTCCCCAGCCGTTCAGCAGCAAAAGCACCGCAATTATGTGGTCGCGAGAGAAGATCCGACGCCGGGTTTTCTGGCCGGTAGAAATCCAACTGAGAACCAGGAGCCTGGAACCGGCAACTGCCTTTCTGCATTTCCTGTGCACGGTCTGTGGAAATCATCTTGCCCGCGCCCACCAGATTCCACTTCCCATTTTGAATCGAGCAGAAAAACCGCACGCAACATAGACAAACTCACTCGCGTCGGAAATTCTCTGACCACCGCTCATCCCGGAAAATCCGCACCAACTTTTTCCTCGACTGCACCAAACATTGGTAATTGACCGCAACCATTCTCACGCGTAGATTCGTGCTCGTCCTCAACAACATTCAGCCAACAAATTAATTATGCCTCCGGCATCGAGGCTGAGCTGGAGAGAGCGGTAGAAAATCGGCAGTCGCAAAGCGAAAGGCCTTTTCATTCTCCCTCCCCCCGAAGGGTAAATGAACGTGAGAAAAACTTCTGCAACATGGAAAATCTATCGCACGCGTTTTTTGATCAAAGCTCGACAACTCACCCAACCGCTCCTCTTTGTCGACGCGCTCGGCCGGGAACATCGCGGCCAGCCCGGCGATTATCTGGTCGAGTCCTCCGACGGTGCGCGCCGCATCGCCCCGCGACTGATTTTTGAAGACGTTTACGTGGCTATGGGTCTGGCAGACGATCGATGGACGCCCAGCCTGGGAGCCGAGATCGCGCATCAGGCTCCAAAACGTCGCATCTCCGCGCGCCCCGTGGCCACGGCCTAATGGAGGACGAGCGTCCGCGCTCGTCCAGCCGAGGCAGTACCCCGGAGCGTCGACAGACAATAGGCTCAGGAGGTAAGTCCTGGGTAAGCGTCAGAAAGGAGATTCGGGCCACGCAAAAATATCGGCATCAACCTTCCTTTACATCGGCTCAAAAAATACACTCCGTGACACCAATGCACCTGAATCCACGCCACTTGTGGAAAACCGGGCCACAAACCCGAATCTGCGCAGTAATTGCATTAGGATACAATATGTAGTGTTACCTCTTGACAGCCACAACCGGCGGGAGTACTGTTGCCATCCCATAGGGCTGTAAACGCCTCCGGAAACGGAGGCGGAGCGATGCAAGAGTGCAAGCGCGTAAGTGTAAGAAAACAGGGGCGGACGCCGTGGCCGAGGTGACCCCGCGCCGCCCCGCCAACGTCAACCACGTGTCAGCGTTCCAGGAACTCCTGAAGCCTGATACCTGAAGCCTGAAAATAAGCGGTGGCCGTCTCCCGGTCCGGTCTTCCGGACATCCCCACGGGAGCGACAACAGTTTGACAAACAGGTTGTGGAAAACGCCTCGAAAGGAGGGCTCGCAGCCCTCTTCTTTCGAGATGATTGTGAGGCTCCCTAATGGAAGGTCTGGCGCATCTGGTCGCAGCATCCTTGGTTCGCCACGGCTTTGAACCGGCCTTTGACCATCGCCGGCTGCAGTGGTCGAGTTGGTTTCGCTGCCAGGACGGTTTCAGTCTCGTACTGGCTCCCTGCAAGCCCGGCCTTTTCGCTTTGGCCGAAGAGGTCATTGCCCCCGGCGAGTTGGCCGTCGGCGATGGCAAAAGAATGCTGGCCCTGTTCCAGATTTCGGAAGCTGATGACTTGGGTATGGCGCTAGGCCGTCTGTTCTTGTCCGGAAGCCCCGAGCGCGAACGCTTTGCCAGCGGCCGCTGTTTCGCCCGCTACGTTGTGATTGAGGACCCAACCCAGCGCCAGATCGCGCTTGCAGCATTGCAGCGTTGGATGGCCTCATCGGCCGAAGCCGCGTCGGGAGTTCCGCAATCAATTTCAGGCGAAACCCACGTGCCCGATGAAACTCACGTAGCGCCGGACGCAGGATCCGTATCAAGGCACGACTTCAGTCGTGCCGCAACTAACGCAAAATCAACTGCGGCTTTAGCCGCTGCGGCAGATGCTTTGCCGCACTCAGAATCATCAAATAAACAGGCCCAAATCGGGCCACCATCGCCGATTCCCTCCGGTTTCTAAGCCCTCCGGACTCGAGACTGGAGTAGAAGTGTTTTCAGGAAGAAACATCACGATGGAGCGACGGGCATCTCGCCCGTCCAGCCGCGAAGCGGCGAAAGAATTCAGCCCACGGCGTAAGCCGTGGGAATGAAATTAAGGAAACGGAACGAGCCCCGAAGGGGCGAAAGAACGGCTTTAGCCACTGATGTAACGATTCAAGAAGCAGCGGAGCAAAGACTCCGCAGGAGAAAAAAGAAATGTCGGAAGTCACTGTAAAGGGAGCCCACACCGCCACTGAGACCGTCTCCACGACCAAGAAAGCCCCAGGTCTAACCTTCCGCCGCTTCTTCACCAAGCCCGGCGTCTCGCCCTACGACGAGATCGAATGGGAGCGTCGCATCGCTCAGATTACCGACGCTCAAGGCAACACCATCTTCGAGCAAAAAGACGTCGAAGTTCCCAAAGACTGGTCGATGACCGCGACCAACATCGTGGCCTCGAAATACCTGCACGGGACTATCGGCACGCCCGATCGCGAATCCGGAGTCCGCGCCCTGGTAACTCGTGTCGCTGAAACCATCCGCGACTGGGGTTTGGCGCAAGGCTATTTCAAAACTCCCGAAGATGGCGCGACCTTTCACGATGAGCTCTCCCACATCCTGCTCCGCCAATACGCGGCCTTCAATTCTCCCGTCTGGTTCAACGTCGGCTGCGATCGCATTGAGCCCGATTCCGACGCCCGCAACTGGCACTGGAATCCGGTGGCCGGTCGTGTCGAATTCGGAGTCACGGGCTACAGCAGCCCGCAGTGTTCCGCTTGCTTCATCAACTCAGTGCAGGATTCGCTCGATTCCATCCTGACTCTCGCCAAGACCGAAGGCATGCTCTTCAAATGGGGATCAGGCACAGGCACGAATCTGTCGCCGCTGCGTTCCTCGACCGAAGGTCTCAGCGGCGGAGGCACAGCCAGCGGCCCGCTCAGCTTCATGAAAGGCTTCGACGCCTTTGCCGGCGTCATCAAATCCGGAGGCAAGACTCGCCGCGCCGCCAAAATGGTCATCCTCAACATCGACCATCCCGACATCATCGACTTCATCGAGTGCAAATCGAAAGAAGAAGCCAAGGCTCACGCCCTGATCGCGACCGGCTACGACGGATCCTCACCCGATTCTGACGCCTACTCATCGATCTTTTTCCAGAACGCCAACAACTCCGTCCGCGTAACCGATGACTTCATGTACGCCGTCCTCCGCGACACCGACTTCAGCACCAAAGCCGTAAAAGACGGCCGTCCGCTGCACACTTTCAAAGCCAAAGACCTGCTCTACAAGATCTCCGACGCCACCTGGCGCTGCGGCGATCCCGGCATGCAGTTCGATACCACGGTCAACCGCTGGCACACTTCGAAGAACACGAACCGGATCAACGCCAGCAACCCATGCTCCGAGTACATGTTCCTCGACGACTCAGCCTGCAACCTCGCTAGTCTGAACCTGCTGAAGTTCGCGCCCAACGGCACGTTCGATGTCGAAGCCTACCGCCACGCCGTAGACATTCTGATCACAGCCCAGGAAATTCTAGTAGACAACGCCGGATACCCGACAGAAATGATCGGCAAGAATTCCCACGACTACCGCCCATTGGGATTAGGCTACGCAAATCTCGGCGCACTGCTGATGGCCGCCGGCCTGCCCTACGACTCCGACGCCGGACGCGACTACGCCGCCTGCGTAACCGCCATCATGTGCGGCCAAGCCTACCTGCAATCCTCCAGGATCGCAGAACAATGCCCGCCGTTAGTGCCAGCAACCGAGCCAACAAAAAAGGGCCTGGCCGAAACCAATCTAGGCTCGAACGTCATGCCCGGAGGAGCCTGCCCCGGCTGGTACATAAACCGCGAACCATTCCTGGACGTAATCC
>Ga0210393_10004716_pt1 | contig 10757 bp, 10 predicted proteins | sample IncBWC27OmetaG_FD_160068 | JGI IMG/M metagenome (GOLD analysis project Ga0210393, IMG submission 160068) | Forest soil microbial communities from Barre Woods Harvard Forest LTER site, Petersham, Massachusetts, United States - Inc-BW-C-27-O ...
CCGGGACAATGAGCGTCGAGTCCGACGGCTCGGGAACTCGAATACACGTCGCCATTCCGACTCCCGAGACAGCGCTGCGAGAAAGAACAGGCAGTGACGAACCACTGCAAACCGCGGTCTAACAGGTTGGGATTCTTTTAAACGGAGCTAAAGCCAACGATGCAGGGCGGGTGAGTTACACCCGCCCTGTTTTTTATGCAGGGAATAACTGGGATCCCCTCATCCTTGCGTGAGAAGTGTGCGGGGATGGACCACCCTTGTAACCTCGCGACGGACGTCTTCCAACAGCCGCGAAACGCGGATCAGTACTGCATGCAAATTCGCAACTGCCGATCAGCTTCATCAATCGCTCGGATCGCATCCACTCGATGGCCGCCGAAGTCGTGCGAAGCTTCATTAAGGTGATCCTTTGCGCCCCTCAAGGCACGGAGGGCATCCTCAATTTGGGGATGCTTACTAAACGCCGGCGATGGAGAGGACAGCGCCAGCATCACTGCGATCAAGGCAAAAGAACTCAATATTTTCTGTTTCACAATTCCTCCTGGATTTCTGTCCAACGGAAAAAGCTCGTTGGTGCAGTCAGGCTAATCGAACCCGTGTTCGTTGCACAAGTTGCGTCCCGTAATCATGCGGGTACCGGGACGGCCGCCAGAGCGATGTCTTCGAACGATCAATGCGCGTCGGCAAGCAGACCGTCGCTAGGGCGCTAGAGCGGCAGGAGCGGTTCGCCTTATCCAGTTGCTAATTGGGCCCCTCGCTGAAAACGAAACCCAGTCGTGTGCCGCTCGCATCAGTCGAAATGTATCGGATGCGACGTCGCCTTTCCTAAAAAGCAGGCTAGAGTCCGGGCTTCTGCAATCAGTCGCAATCCTGTAGACTTCTGACTTGAAAGAAGCTCAGCATCGAACAGGCTGGAGCGAATCATAGAGATCCTGAGCGACTGCGGGCGCAGGGAAATCCGGCGTTCAGCGCGAAGGTCCAGTCAGACGATGTATCGAATTGCTTGCTTCTCTCTGAGCCCGTCGTCGAAGAATTCCTTCTTCGGAGGCTAACGGCTTGGGAAGCAGGACTGATTGCCAAACTCAAAAGCGACTGAGGCACCGCATGTCTGAAGGCTCGGCAGATTCACAACCCACAACACTCAATCCTTCTTCCACAGGATCGTCTTTTGAAAGCAGGCGCTCATTTCTCGGAGTGTTGCTGGGGCTCGGCTCGTTCTGCGTAACTGTGCTGCTTTCGGCGCCACTCATTCGCTTTGCTCTATTCCCGTTGATACGCCGCACCACTGAACTTAAGAGTTCGCCGGTGGGAGAGCTCAGCGAGTTCTCGTCCCTGGCCGAGCCCGTCATGCGCACCATTCAGATTGAGCAAGTGGATGGTTGGCGCAAAGCGATATCGGAAAAGGCAGTGTATGTGACGAAGGACAGTCAGGGCAGGCTTCGCGTTCTCACCTCCATCTGTCCACACCTGGGTTGCACAGTTCCTTGGAGTAAGGAAAAGAGCCGGTTTGTCTGCCCGTGCCACGGCGCCACTTTTGCTGCCGACGGAACCCGCGTGAGCGGCCCCTCGTTGCGGGGCATGGATGCACTGGAGACGTCGGTTCAGGACGGCCAGCTGCTGGTACGATTCCAATATTTTCGGCAACTGGTCTCTGACGAGGAAGTCGTAGGCTGAGCGGAAATGCATTCGACACACAAAAGTGACGAAACCATTCCGGCAAAGCCCGTGCCCGGATTATGGGGATGGCTGAACCGCCGGGCGGGACTGGACGATTTGCTTCGGAGTGCTCTCGATGAACCTATTTCTGGGGGCGCACGTTTTGCATACATCTTTGGTTCCGGGTTGCTTTTCATTTTCATTTCGCAAGTCATAACCGGCGTGTTTCTGGCGTTGTACTATGTTCCCTCCGCCGATCACGCGCACACAACGATCTCTTACATTACGAAAGAAGTCACGGCCGGGTCTTTTCTGCGCAGCCTGCACGCCTATGGCGCAAGCGCAATGGTCGTCGTCCTGTTCCTGCACCTTTCGCAGACCTACATTTACGGATCATACAAAGGACGTCGCGAGCTTCTTTGGCTATCTGGATGCGTGCTCTTCAGCCTGGTGCTGGCGATGGCTTTCACTGGTTACCTGCTGCCCTGGGATCAGAGAGCCTATTTTGCCACTGCTGTGGGAACCAACGCGGCCAGCGAAATTCCCTGGATTGGAGAGAGCATCAAGCGCCTGATGCGTGGTGGCACGGAGATGGGTACGCTTACCATCTCGCGATTTTTTGTGGCCCATGTTTTCTTTATTCCCGCATGCATCTTCGCATTAGTGGCCTCCCACATTTTTTTCTTCCGCAAAGCTGGAGCGGCCGGCCCGATTAATGAGGATCCTTATCATCCAAAACAGAAGACCGAGCCCTTCTACCCGCGCCAAGTGTTGATGGACCTTTCTCTGACTGCGCTGCTGATCGCAGGGCTCGGCTTACTGTGCCTTTTCGTCCCGGTGCAACTGGGACCGCCTGCCAACCCTGCGGATGCGCAGTATGTACCCCGCCCAGAGTGGTACTATTTGCCCATTTTTCAATGGCTAAAATATTGGCATGGAACGGGCGCCATTCTCGGCGTGCTTGTAATTCCGACGCTTCTTGTGCTGGCGATCATTGCGCTTCCATTTTTTGATCGTAGCGTCGAACGGCGACCGTGGAAACGGCCTGCAGCTATGGGAGCATACGCGTTCGTGGTGTTGTCATTTGTAGGCCTCGGACTTCGGAGCCAATACTTGGATAGGAACGACCCTGGAGTCGCTCAACAACTGGCGAAGCAGAAGACCGAGGAAGACGAATACATGCACAAGCCGTTTGAGCCGGAACTTTCCTCCGCATCCCTCGCTGCGGCAAACGCGACGCTCGCCGATCCGCTGGCTGCGAAAGGGAAAGCTATCTTCGAGGGGCAATCCTGCAACGCCTGCCACGGTGACGGCGGAGTGGGTACGGCCGCCGCCCCGGCGCTGATTGGCATAAAAACAAAATTCTCACCTGATCAACTGGCGGAGCTTTTTAAACATCCATCCGCGAAAATGAACTCCGGCGGCATGCCTCCCATCGATCTTCCCGCGGATGATTTTAAGGCCTTGGTCGCCTACGTGGAAAGTCTCGAGTAACCTATGACTGCCGCGGCATGCACACTTGACACTTTGCCAGGAGTCGCTGCCAGGTTCAAGACTGGCCTGAACGGGAGAGTCGGCCACCACTATTTCTTCAGAGTGCGAATGTAAACCACCAGCCCCTGAATGTCGTCCGCCTTCAGAGACTTCCCGAACGCGGGCATCTTATCTCTGCCATTCGTGATGACATTGGTGAGGTCCGCGTCCGACATTTTCTGTACCTCGGCGCCGCGCAAATCGAGAACTCCGAGTTTCTTTCCCATCGACGAACCGGTTCCGTCCGCGCCGTGGCAGGCTGCACATTTCGATTTGTACAGCGTAGATCCGTCTTGCGCATGCACGGATAGCGGAAGGCTGAGAACAACAGTAAATGCTGTTGCGATTATCAACACTCTGACGTCAATTCTCTTCATGATGTTCAATCTCCGTTCGAATTTTCCCTGGTCTAAGCTGGGACCCTGCACATCGTTGCAAAATGCAATATTTGAACTTCCCGGGGCTGACGAGTCCGTAACCCCGGTCACATATGCATGTGATTGTAAGCCTTTGCATTCACGGTGTGCGCCGGCCTATGGATAGCACTCTCATTCAGCAGGGATGGCGGGGTACCGGAGCAATTGCCTGGAAAACAGCCGCGGCGTCGGCATCGTCGCGCGACAGCGAGGAGGTATGCAGTGGATTTTCGATTCCTCATACTTACGCCCTGTCGGCTCTCTGCACACTCTCAGCCAATGCAGCTTTCACACGTTCAGGAGTAAACGGCAAATGGCGCAGACGTGCGCCGGTTGCATCGAAAATGGCGTTTCCAATCGCAGCAGGAGTGATTGTAATTGCGGTCTCTCCCGCCCCGGTTGCGGGCACGTTGGCAGGTGTTACAAAGAACATTTCGACCTGGGGCATCTCGTAATCAAGATGCAAACTGTTGTAAGTCTCCCAGTCGACAGAGGTGATGCGCTTGTCGTCCCATGTGACTTCTTCAACCAGGGCACGGCTCATCCCCTGAAGAATGCCGCCTTCGGTCTGATTTCTCAAACCATCGGGGTTGGAGATAGGACCACAGTCCAGCGCAACTACAAAGCGCGTCGGCCGGACCGTTCCTGTTTCCAGATCTACATCGACTTCGGCAACCAGCGCGGCATAGCCGTTGTCTCCCTCATAGGCAACGCAAGCGATACCGCGGCCGCTTACCGTCTTTGCTAAAGAGACGTCCCCTTTTGGCGAAGAACGCGCCTGCCAGCTCGCGACATGCGCGGCAGCTTTGAGAACGCCAATGGTTCGTGGGTTCTGCATATGCAGCAGCCTGAAAGCCACAGGGTCGGCCTTTGCCCGCGCACAAAGTTCGTCCATGAAGCATTCGTTGGCAAACGTATTTTGAATCCGCAGCGGTGAGCGAAGTGGGCCGGTAAAGAACGGCGAACGCACAGTGTGCGTCAGAGCCCGTTCGCTCGGGATCGTTCCATCGCCCTCGCACCTGCCTTCAACGCATGCTGCGAAGTAGGGCGGCACCGTATTGCTACGATTGCGAAACTTCCCTGTAGGCGGTTTGGCTGCGCGTGGTTCCTGCCGCTCGGGTTCAAATCCCAACAGCATGCCGGTGATGACATTCCCCGGCTGATCGTAGCCTGGGCGATTGCCCAGGGAAGCGGCCCAGTCCTCACGATGCCAGGCAACGATGCGTCCATCGCGTGCAAGACCGGCACGATGCTCTATAACACACGCAGACCCCAGGTTCTCCCACATCATTTCGTCTTGGCGCGAGAACTGCAGCCGGACCGGCTTCCCCACCGCCTGGGAAAGTATGGCCGCATCAAACGACACGGCATCGGCGCCATTCAGTCCATAGCAACCCGATCCTCGCACAAAAATCACGCGCACTTTATCAACTGGAATATTCAGAAGCTTGGCAACGATGCTCCTGGTTGGATACACCGACTGCGTGGCAGACCACACAGTTGCACTCTCCGGCTTGACGTCGGCAACCGCACACGATGCGCCTACGGATCCATGCATCTGGTAGGGATATGTATACCTGGCTCGGATGACGCTGCTCGCGCCGGCGAGCTGCGCGTCAATATCGTGTGAATCAACGCTGAGCACATCGTTCCCAGGCTGCTTCTGAAGATAGTCGAAGAAGTCTTTCTGCGACGGGAGCTCGGGCGCGGGATTCCACCGAACCGCTAACTGACGGGCCGCCAAGGTTGCCTGGTACTGCGTTTCAGCGACGACCCCAACAAAATCCTTGCGTATGACCACCTTCACGAGGCCTGCAACGTTGCGCACGGATTGCTCGTCCACGTGGGCTAGTGTTGCTCCCATCTCCGGAGGCCGCACCAAGCGCCCGTGCAGCATTCCCGGGACTCGGACATGGTGAATGAACTCAAACTGGCCGGTCATCAGAGCGGTTCTATCCAGCGAAGGAATTGGTTTGCCCAGCACCGTCCACTGTTCAGGTGATCGCCGCTTCGCGGTTGCCTTCAACGGGAGATTGAAATGCTTGTTTCCGATAAGCTCTTCGTAGGTCACACGGCGCCCGGACTTGCCTGCGATGACACCATCCCCCAGCCTGAGATGTTCGACCGGCTCTCCCAACTTATTAGCAGCGAGACTCAGCAGCGCTTCCCGGGCGGTGGCCGCGGCAAGTGCGAGATTTTCCGAATTAAAGTTTGTCGGAGTCGATTGACTTCCAGAGGTTGTACCCTGGTCCGGACAGACAGATGTATCGCACTGGATGAGCTTGATACGGCCAACGGAAACGCACAACTCCTCCGCCACGAGCTGGCATTGAGCGGTAAACATGCCCTGCCCGAAATCACATTTCCCCGTATATGCCGTGATGACCCCATCGGCTCCGACAGCTAGCCACGACTCGAGCTTCTCCGGATCGATATGGGAGGAATGGGTCCCGAACGGTCCCGGAGCCTGTGCGGACATCACACTTAACGAACCTGCACTGAAGTTGACAATCAGGACGCCACAGCTTTTCAGAAAGTCTCGCCGGGACTGAGTCATGCGCGTTTCGCCTCGGCATACTTTCGAATCGCCCGCAACATGCGAGTATGCGCGAAACAGCGGCACAAAACGCCCGCCAGAGCATCCCGCATTTCCTGATCAGAGGCGTCGGGTTTTACGTCGAGAACGGCCTTCGCGGTCAGGATCACGCCGCTCAGGCAAAACCCGCATTGGGCCGCTCCTTCCTCAATAAATGCTTGCTGGATTGGGTGGGGTTTTTCAGCCGTGCCCAGCCCTTCGAGCGTCGTGACTTCGTCTTGACCGACCGTACGGACAGGCAGGACACAAGACCGAACGACCTTACCGCGCACTAATACGGTGCAGGCTCCGCACTGAGCCATCCCGCATCCGAATCGAGGACCGCGCAACCCAAGCTCGTCGTTTAGAACAAACAGAAGTGGGGTTTCAGGATCAACCTCTGCGACGTGCCGTTGGCCGTTCACGTTTAGGGTGATCTTTTCCTTCATCGAATCGGTTTGCTCCCTGGCGTCGTGCTGTAATTCCCAATCACTGTAGGTTCGCCGCACTCTCCTCAATCTCACCCGCTTAGCCCTAGCAATTCGAACCGCCCAGCTTTCTCAGCGTCCTCTAAATAATACTAACGCCGAGCTCATGAGATTTTGGCAGTGGGAGCTCTGGTGTTCTGTCTACAGTAAAACCTGTATATGGGACGGAATCGCTGAGGAGTACAGTATGCTGTCGATCAGTACCGGATTCTCCTCCCGCCTGGGTTCACAGATTGCAGGAAAAATTGCGCATGGGGATTCGCAGGATGAAGGCTGCCCAGAAGATGGCAAAGGAAACTCGGAGTCTGCCCAAAGCCCGTACGGGCATTCAGGGTCTTGACGAGATCACCGGCGGCGGCTTCCCGCGTGGGCGGCCGACGCTCGTCTGCGGCAGCGCCGGCGCGGGCAAGACTCTGCTGGCCATGGAGTTTTTGGTTCGCGGAGCCACGGAATATAACGAGCCCGGCGTTTTCATGGCGTTCGAGGAAACCGCCCCAGAGCTCACACAAAATGTTCGCTCGCTCGGTTTTGACCTGGATGAGTTGGGGAAAGAGAAGAAGTTGGTCATTGATTTCGTCCGTATCGAGCGGAGTGAGATTGATGAAACCGGCGATTACGATTTGGAAGGCCTTTTCATAAGGCTGGGCGCCGCCATCGATGCCATTGGCGCGAAGCGCGTGGTCCTGGACACGATCGAAAATCTGTTTGCCGGGCTGCAGAATGAGGGCATCCTGCGTGCGGAGTTGCGCCGCCTGTTTCGATGGCTAAAAGATAGGGGTGTAACTGCGGTCATCACTGCCGAACGGGGCGAGGGCGCTCTAACCCGTCACGGGCTGGAAGAATATGTGTCCGATTGTGTGATCCTGCTCGACCACCGGGTGACCGACCAGGTTTCCACCCGTCGACTGCGTATCGTTAAATATAGAGGAACGGCTCACGGCACCAATGAATATCCATTTCTGATCGACGAAGACGGTTTCAGCGTCTTGCCCGTTACGTCTCTAGGACTGCATCACCAGGTGAGTGAGGAACGAATTTCGAGCGGCGTTCCCCGTTTGGATACGATGCTGGGCGGCAAAGGATTCTACCGAGGCACCACGATTTTAGTTTCAGGCACAGCGGGGACTGGCAAGACCAGCCTGGCAGCGAGCTTCGTCGATGCCGCTTGCCGACGCGCCGAGCGCTGCCTTTATTTTTCATTTGAGGAATCCCCGGGCCAGCTTATTCGCAATATGCGATCTATTGGCTTGAACCTTGAGCAGTGGACCAAGAAGAAGCTGCTCCAGTTTCACTCTAGCCGCGCTACGTTCTACGGGCTGGAAATGCACCTGGCGATCATTCACAAAATCGTCCAGGAGTTCCAGCCGCAAGTAGTGGTGCTCGATCCCGTTGGCAGCCTCATTCAGGCGGGGAACCAGCGCGACGCGCACACCATGATGATTCGCCTCATCGATTTTTTGAAGCAAAGGGGAGTTACGGCTTTTCTGACTAACCTTACATCCGGCGGAGAAGCGTTGGAGCGAACCGATGTCGAGATCTCATCCATCGTCGACACTTGGCTTTTCATGCGTGATGTCGAGCTTGATGGTGAGCGCAACCGCGCCCTGTACGTGTTGAAGTCGCGTGGGATGGCGCACTCCAACCAACTGCGCGAGTTCCTCTTGACTCCCCAGGGAGTCGATTTGCTGGACGTGTACGTGGGGCCGGAAGGCGTGCTCACCGGGTCCTCACGTTTGTCTCAGGAAGCGCGAGAACAGGCCGCTGCCCTGGCACGCAGGCAGGAGGCCGAGCGTCGGGATCGCGACCGGACGCGCAAGCGGGAAGCACTCGAAGCGCGTATCGCGGCGCTTCGCAAAGAGTTTGAAGTGGATGAGGCGGAAGCCGAAACCGCTAGCGCAGAAGACGTCTCACGAGAAAATATGATTGCGAATAATCGCGAGGCTATGTCCCGCCTCCGTCAGGCTGATGTGGTTAAAGATGGGGTCAATGGAAAGCAACGAAAAGGAGTCCGATGAAGAAGTCAGACAAAAAGAAAGAGGCTAAACCTCTCAGTCTGCAAGAGATCGGAGAGAGGAACGAGCCCGCTGCGAACGAGGTGTGGCAGCTTCGGCTGTACGTCGCGGGCCAGACGCCGCGTTCAGTGGCCGCTTTCGCCAATCTCAAGAGAATATGCGAGGAACATTTAGCGGGACGGTACGATATCGAAGTCGTCGACCTCATGAAACATCCGCAGTTGGCGGCTGGTGATCAGATCCTTGCCATTCCCACGTTGGTGCGGAAGTTACCCCAACCACTACGCAAAATCGTGGGCGATCTTCGTGACACGGAACGGGCCTTGGTCGGTTTACAAATCCGTCCGACTGCAATGGGAGAATGAAGTCGAATAGTCAATTTATATTGAATTTGTACTGATGAGGTTCCTATGAGCAACGAATTGCCCGAATTTGTCCGCAGCAGGCAACTGATGGAAGAGGCCGAGCAGACGCTGCGCGCCATTCAGTACGGCACCGTGGACGCGTTCGTCGTAGAGGAACCGGAAGGCCATCGGGTTTACACGCTGGAGGGTTCTGATCTTCCCTACAGCACGCTGGTCGAAAAAATGCAACAGGGCGCGGCTATGCTGGATGCTCGCGGGTGTGTCGTTTACTGCAATCTCAGCCTCGCACAGTTGTTGGGCGTTCCGCGAGAGACCGCCATCGGTCGCCTCTTGCTGGATTTCGTCGCTGCTGAAGATCGGTCCGCTTACCAGAGGTTGCTGCAGGAGAATCAGACTGAATCGAACGAAGGAGAGATACGGCTGCTTCTCGCCGACGGCAGTATCGTTCCCACCAATTTCTCTTTTAGTCTTTTGTCACGAGACAAATCGGCAACCGGCGTTCTGATCACCGACCTGACCTCACAGAAACAGCAGATGGAGTTTGCCCAGCGTCTCCAGTCTATGCAGGATGAGGAGCGTAGACGATTGGCTCGCGAGCTGCACGACAGCGTCGGCCAGAATCTTGCAGCTCTTAGCATGAATATCGCCATAGTTCAGGCTCAGTCCCATAAGCTCGATTCGCTCGGAGCCAGAGCCGTATCGGATAATGCTGGACTCGTCGAACAGGTTTCTCGGGAGATTCGCACTATCTCGCATCTGCTTCACCCACCCCTGCTCGATATCGCCGGCCTTGCTTCTGCACTTCACTGGTACGCGGATGGCTTTTCTGAACGTAGCAACATTAAGGTGGATCTGGAAATCCCAAGCGATTTTGGCCGGCTGCCGGACGAGTTGGAAATAACCATCTTTCGGATCGTTCAGGAATGTTTGACCAACATCCACCGTCATTCTGGGAGCAGCACGGCTACAATCCGTCTCTATCAGGAAGGTGACCGTCTGACTGTTCAGGTTCAGGATCGTGGGAAGGGTATACCCCTGGAGAAGCATCACGAGCTGATTGACTCGGGCGGCGGCGGTGTCGGATTTGCCGGCATGCGAGAGCGCCTGAGGCGCCTTGGCGGCACGTTGGAGATAAAATCTGACGAGTCCGGAACCGCGGTCAGCGCGATTCTTAAAGTGGCATAAAGGCTCGGGGGAACTGATTCTGCCACACCACTCTCCGGTGCGGGACATGATTCGGATGCAAGAGTGGGCATACAAAACTCTTCCAGTGCCGCTAAGCATCTGATAAGATGTGGGATAGTTTGGGAACGAGCAGAACCCTCTATTTTCTTCGAGTTATTGATTTTAAGGCGGAAGTGGTGGAACTGGCAGACACACCATCTTGAGGGGGTGGCGCCGAAAGGCGTGGGGGTTCAAATCCCCCCTTCCGCACCAATCTTAGAAATGTCGCACCACGGAACGTTGCCGATCCGCTCCTTCTAGCCCTTGAGGATCCGGCTTTCTCGATCCCGCTTGGCAGTTCTCCCGAGGTTCCTGATCCAACTAGCGGTTCAGTCAGGCCGAAGCGGCACTTTTTTCCCAACGAGCCGTAGCCCTGCGTGGCGACGCCGCAAACGTTGCGTTCTTTCAGCGCCGGCCGGCCGCCAAACTGTCTGGAAATTTCCTGTTGGCAGTGAGGCGACTTCTCAGGCGCCAGGGGTCGATCGCGA
>Ga0210393_10004717_pt1 | contig 10757 bp, 6 predicted proteins | sample IncBWC27OmetaG_FD_160068 | JGI IMG/M metagenome (GOLD analysis project Ga0210393, IMG submission 160068) | Forest soil microbial communities from Barre Woods Harvard Forest LTER site, Petersham, Massachusetts, United States - Inc-BW-C-27-O ...
TTGGAAATCCCGTAACAGCGCTATGCCTGGAGATCACAAATTGTTCTGCCTCCAGGGCGGCAGCCGCTCGTGGGAGTTCGGATATCGCGAAGAACTCGAGCGCGTGGCCTCCGAAGTGCCTTGGTTCAAGTATGTCGCGACGATCAGCCGCCCCTGGGAAGACACCTCCTGGAAAGGCGAGACCGGGCGCGTCGATGACCTCATCCGCAAATATACGGATGAATGGAATCTGCGGCCTGAAAACACCACCGGATATCTCTGCGGCCACCCCAGCATGTGCGAAAACGGGCAAGGAATTCTGGCGCGCGCCGGCTGGCCGAAGGGCTCGACGTTCGAAGAGGTTTATTTCATTCCGGGGAAGGAAGCCACCGAGTAATTGTGGATGCCTAGTAAGCGGAGGCAGCAAAATCTTGTTTCTCCGCGCCGCCGATGTAACGTCGCCAAGAAGCGCGACGTCAACCAACGTAGGCCATCAATCGGTGTACAATGCCGCGCGGTCCGGCCAACCGCGAGGTTTCTGAATTCGTTTTTCTAGAAGCTGTCGGAGGATTCTCCATGATTGTTGGTGTTCCCCGAGAAAGTTTCCCGGGGGAGCGGCGCGTCGCGCTGGTACCCGCGGCGCTGGCCAATCTCGCAAAGGCAGGGATTGAAGTTGTCGTGGAAGCGGGCGCAGGCGCGGAGGCCGGCTATCCCGACGCTGAATACACCGCCAAAGGCGCCAAGATCGTCCCGCAACGTTCCGAAATCTTCCGAGTGTCGGACATTATTGTGCAGGTGCTGGCGCACGGAGCGAACGACAAGACCGGCAGTGCCGACCTTCCTCTTTTCCATCGCGATCAGATTCTGGTGGGATTTTTGCGGCCGATGGGTTCGTTACAAAGCATCACGGACATCGCCGCGAGAGGGATCGTTTCGTTTTCGGTGGAGCTGATGCCGCGAACGACCCGAGCACAGAGCATGGATGCGTTGTCTGCGATGTCCACGGTGGCTGGATACAAAGCAGTCCTCATAGCCGCGGACACGCTGCCAAAATTGTTCCCGATGATGACGACCGCCGCCGGTACGATTACGCCGGCCCGCGTGCTGATTCTTGGGGTTGGGGTGGCCGGACTGCAGGCGATCGCCACGGCGCGCCGTCTGGGCGCGGTGGTTTCCGCATACGATTTGCGTCCGGCAGTGAAGGAACAGGTGCAAAGCCTTGGCGCGCGCTTCGTAGAGCTCGCAATTGAAGCTAAGGACGCGCAGGACGCGCGAGGTTACGCGACCGCGCAAGACGAGACATTCTACCGGCGGCAACGCGAGTTGCTCGGACAAGTGATTGCGCAACAGGACGTGGTGATCACAACAGCGGTGATTCCCGGCAAAAAGGCGCCGACGCTAGTGACCAAGGAAATGGTGGCGGGAATGGCGCCCGGCTCGGTCATCGTCGATCTCGCGGCCGAGCGGGGCGGAAACTGCGAATTGACGCACGCGGGCGAAACAACGGTCGAGCATGGCGTAACGATCATTGGATGGCTGAATCTCGCCAGCAACGTTCCGTACCATGCCAGCCAGATGTATGCGCGTAATCTCAGCACGTTCCTGGCGCTGCTGGTAAAAGACGGAAAGCTGCAAATGAATTTGCAGGACGAAATCATCCGCGAAACGCTGGTGACGCAAGGCGGCGAGATCGTCAACGCCCGCTTGCGGGAATTTTTCAATTTGCCGGCCCTGGTGGCACAGGAGGATGCGAAAAAATGAAGTTGGACCTGCTCACCGGCCTCTACGTTTTCATGCTGGCGGCCTTCATCGGATTTGAAGTGATCCGGCGCGTGTCGCCGTTGTTGCACACGCCGCTGATGTCGTTGACCAATGCGCTCGACGCCATCGCCGTTGTGGGTGCGATCATCCTGGCAGGCGAACATAAGAGCAACCTCGCAGCCATCCTTGGAACCATTGCGATCGTCGCCGCCACCAGCAACATTGTGGGCGGCTTCATCATTACCGACCGCATGCTGAAGATGTTCAAATCGAGCGGGCCCAAAAAATAATGAACAACTTCCTGGGCACCGACACGCTCATCGAAATCACCTACCTGATCGCCACGGCGCTTTTCATTCTGTCGCTGAAATGGCTGAGCTCTCCGGCCACGGCCCGCCGCGGCGTGTTCGCCGGCGAAGCGGGCATGGCACTGGCGGTTGGCGGCACTCTTTTGTACCGAGGCATCGTCGACTACAAACTCGTTGCTATCGGACTGGTCGTCGGGACGATCATCGGCATACCGCTCGGCAAAGTGCAGATGACCGCGGTGCCGCAGCGAACGGCATTAAGCCACGCGTTCGGCGCGCTCTGCGTCACGCTGGTGGGGACCGCGGAATTCTATTTGCGCGCGCCTAATATCGCTCCGTTCATGATGGCAGTGCTCGCGATGGAGGTGATCCTCGGTTCGCTCACGTTTACTGGGAGTTTGATGGCTGCGGGGAAACTTCAGGAAATCCTGCCGCAGCGGCCCATTACGTATAAAGGACAGAATTTCGTCAATTTGGCGATGTTGGGGTTGGCCGTGGCGATTGCCGTGATTCTGGTGATTCACCCGGAACAGACGCGACTTTTCCCTGCGATGATTCTTATTCCGCTGTTCTTTGGCGTGATGCTGGTGATTCCCATCGGTGGCGCGGATATGCCGACAGTGATCTCGCTGTTGAATTCTTACGCCGGACTTTCCGCTGCGGCCATGGGCTTTGTGCTGAACAGCAAGCTGCTGATTATCGCCGGGGCGTTGGATGGCTCATCGGGTTTCATCCTATCCGTGATCATGTCCAAGGCCATGAACCGCTCGTTCACGAATGTGCTGTTTGGCGGGTTCGGGCAAATTCAAGCGGCCGCCACGGGCGCGAAGGAAGCACCGCCGGTACGCAGTGCAACGCCCGAAGAGGCCGCCGGAATTCTTGCCGCGGCTAGTAAGGTTGTCATCGTCCCAGGTTACGGAATGGCAGTGGCGCAAGCGCAACATAAGGTACGCGAACTTTACGATTCGCTGACCAAGCGCGGCGTGGACGTGACCTTCGGCATTCACCCGGTTGCGGGACGCATGCCCGGCCACATGAACGTGCTGTTGGCCGAGGCCGATATTCCCTACGACAAATTGTTGGAGATGGACCAGGTCAACGGCGATCTGCCGCAGACCGATGTGGCCCTGATCATTGGCGCGAATGACGTGACCAATCCAGCAGCACGCACCGATCCGAGCAGTCCCATCTACGGCATGCCCATTCTGGACGTGGATAAAGCGCGCACGGTGATGGTCATCAAACGCAGCATGGCGGCAGGCTTCGCGGGGATCGACAACCCCCTCTACTATCTCGATAGGACGCTGATGTTGTTCGGAGACGCCAAGAGCTTTGTAAGTTCGATCGTGCGCGAACTTTCCGGCGGCCACGGAGAATAGCACTCGTCTTACCCTGTTTTCTTGCGGACAACACTTGCTCCTCCGTACAACGTTCCCTGTATGGAGGCGCCCCTTCGGTTCGTGCTTTAATTGCTACTCGTGGTTGTTGTGTTTCCCCCTCCCCGCAACCCTCACGAAATACTCTGAATTAGTGGACTGACGATAGTGACCATGGGATCCAACTGCGCAAATTCCGAAGTGGCACTGCTGTACCTGCCCGAGGAACGGGAAAAATCTGCGCCCGGCCAAGATCCGTCCGCCAAATTTTGCCCAGAGAATCTGCTCGATCGCGCGATCACCTGGTGGGTTGGTCTGGGGCTCATGCTTGTCTGCCTGCTCATACCACTCATCTTGACCGAGGTGCCGCCGCTCACCGACTATCCGAATCACCTGGCGCGTTGCTACCTGCTGGCTTTCGGGAGTTCCGATCCCGCGCTGCGTCCGATGTTTTCCGAGCATTGGCAAATTATCCCTAATATCGGCGTAGACCTGATCCTGCCGAAGCTGATGCATGTTTTTCCACCGCTCCTGGCCGGGCGGGTGATGCTTGCATTTTGTCTGCTGATCCCGACGACCGGCGCGATCGCCTTGAGCCGCGCCTACTTCCATCGGAGGTCGCTGTGGCAAATCGCCACAGGTTTCGCCGCGTTTAACGTGTTGTTCTTGATGGGCTTCATGAACTTCGAGCTGGCCATCGGAATTGCGATGTGGGGAGCCGCTGCGTGGATCCGCTATCGGGAGCAGAATGTGGCAGCGGCGGTCGCTTCGGCAATAATTCTCGCCCCCATTGTCTTCTTTTTTCATTTGTTTGGATTCTGCTTTTACGCGCTTCTTGTCGGCTCGTACGAATTTTTCGTGATTTTTGAGAGAGGCCTGAGAACCTGGACCGATGTGAGGTACGCGGCCGGGCGGGCTTTGGCATTCGGCTTGGCTATGGTTATCCCGGCGCTTCTCTATAGCGCTTCGCCGCTCGAAAGGGTCAGTTTCTCTCCCGCGTGGGTTTCCCTTCCCAGGAAGCTGTACATTGCGTTCGACTCTATCCTGGAATATTCGTCTCTGTTCGATTTGCTCATCGCCGTGTCGTTGGTTGCGTTCCTGGTTTTTTGCGTGATGAACGGCCGGGCCCGCATTTCCAAGGCCGGATTGATCTGCTGCACGGCCCTGCTGTGCATTTACCTGGTAACTCCGGTGTCGTTCAAAGGCGTCTACTTCGTCGACACCCGCTTGCCCGTCATGTTGGGTTTCATGGTGTTTGCTGGCTTCATGCCCAGAGGCCTCAATTGGCGCGAGCGCACTGTATCGGTGGGCTTTTTTATCATCCTGTTTGTTGCTCGAGTCGCTCTCATCACCAACGTTTGGGTCGACTCGCACCGCGATCTTGATGACCTTCGCCAAACCATCGCGTCGGTGGGTCCAGGCAGCCGCGTGTTGGCTGCCGACGTGAAATACATTGACAACCCGGACTGGTATTCGAACATGCCGCTCTGCCGGCGTTTGCCCGAGGTCGCGCCTACCTACTGGCATCTGGCGTCCTTTGTGCTCTTGGACCGCCACGCCTTCTGGCCAAATATTTTTGCGGAAGAATCACAGCAGCCGATCGCCATCAAGGAGCCATATCGCGAACTGGAAGCCGTCCGCAGTCCTCCGCTCAATTACACCGACCTCAGTATGAGTGAAGTGCCGGAGGAAGAGTTGGCGCATTTTCCTTACCTTAGGGATTGGAAAGAGAAATTCGACTACGTGTTGGTGCTTAACGCCGAGGGCGCGCCGGGGTTGGACCACTTCCTGCCAAACCAACTGCAGCTCGTGAACCGCCAGGGAATCGCCGCGCTGTTTAGGATTAGGAAGTAGATCCCCATGGGGCACTGCAACAAATGCCGCAGCGTTATGCGTTGCTTTTGCTATCCGCGGCGGATTTCTCTGCTGGCGCAGGCAAGGGCGCGGAGGGTCCGTCCAAGCGACGCCGGGTCCACCGAGCTACGGAGACGAAGCGAAGTCTCCGCGGGCGGTCATCCCAGCCCGGCCGGGGTTCTGTGATTTCCTGCTCGCGAATAAAGTCCAGCGCGAAGGAAATACTGGCAAAAATTAGTAACAGATTGACCAGCGAATCCGCAGTCAAATGAAAGGCGTGCTCGAAGATCCACGTCAACAACAAAATCATTCCGACAATGACGAGCATTGGAGCTTCCAATCACTCCCGATCCTGGCGCTCACGGTGTCTCGCCGCTTAGCAATCTTCAAATGGGGCACGATACCTCTCAGCGTTTCGCCAAGCCGCGGGAGAAATTCTCCTTTGAACCCGGAACATCTCTAACTCTGCGTTGTTATTTTCGGCGCCGCCGCGGACGTAAGCCATAGATGAGAGGTACCGATTCTACTGGAACGTGGCACGGGAGTACGAATAGTACCGATCGCTAGATACTCGTGGTACCCGTTGGCTAGGACCGCAGTGAAGCGCCCCGGGTAGATGGCCAAGTGTAGATAGTCTGTTGCCTTTCTCACACTACGAGAATAGCAGGAACGACTAGAATTGACGAAAGTGTCCGCTCACGATTCAGATCGTCGTTTATTTTGCGACGGTGTTTTTATTTTGCGACGGTACTCCTGAAGTTTCTTGCGTTTCTGCGCCGAAGCAACTTTCAGGAATTGTCTTGTTGCCGACGAAGGCAAGCGAGAACCAGGCGAATCTCGTCGTAGGTAACCTCTTCGGGGAGCGCATCCTTGAGCGGCTTGAGGCGTTCCATGCCCAAGCGCTTGTAGGTTTGCTCGATTCTCTCTTGATGGTCGCCGTGAATCCAACCCGGCTCGAAATCCACTTCGCCGCGTTCCACCATCGCGGCGACCATGGAGACAACGCTGCTCAGTTGTCTGCCGCGTGCCTGAGCGATCTCTTCGAGAGTACGACCTTCCTGCAGTAGTTTCAGCGTTTCGCCCGCGGGATTGGATGCGTTGCCAGGTGCCTCCGCGGCTCGCGCGCCATTACGAAATCGACCGAACGCGTCCAGGATGTCCTGACCGTACAACTCTGTTTTGCGATCGCCGAAACCGGATACGCGTCTTAACTCAGACAAGGAGCGAGGCTTGACGCGACAAAGTTCCGCAAGAGAGGTGTCGTGCATGACGATGAACGCCGCGATGCCCTGGGCCCTCGCGGTTGTCCGCCGCCACTCACGAAGATACTCGTGCAGCTCGCGGTCGGCGTCGGGCGTGGTGCTACCCGCCCTGGGCGAAACCGCGATTCTGAGGACATCGTCGGAGCCCGCCGTCGCAGCGGCCGCAGCTCGACGTTTTGGTTTTTGAGCTTTCACCGGCTCGGCCAGCCAGGGAGGCGTCGCCCCGCACACATCGCAAGCGCCGCACGATTTCCATTTCGCGGTTTCCCCGAAGTGCGAGCAAATCTGCAGGTGCCGGCAGCCTTCCGATTCGACGAATCGTCTCACCACGTGATAGCGCTGCCATGAGCGTTCTTTCTCGGCCGGATCGGTCATCTGGCCGATGAAATAGGCAAGCAAGCCGACGTCTTTTTTCTGCCACAGCAGCAGGCAGTCGGCGGGAAGCCCGTCGCGGCCCGCACGCCCGGCCTCCTGGTAATACTGCTCAACCGACTTGGGCAATGACAGGTGGATCACGGCGCGCACCGCGGCTTTGTTGATGCCTAATCCGAACGCAATCGTCCCCACCAGGACGCGGACTTCGTCGGACATCCAGCGTTCCTGATTGCGCCGGCGCGCGTCGCTCTCCATTTTCCCGTGATACGCGATGGCCGGAATCCCCTGGCCCTCGAGCAAGTCTACGGTTTCTTCCACGCGGTTGATGGTGGGCGCGTAGACGATCACATTGCTGTCCCCGTAGTTGCCCAGCGCCCGCAACAACAACTCGGCCTGGGTGCGCGGTTCGCATTCCTTGACGATGTAGCGGAGATTCGGGCGATGAAAACTAGCAATGTATTTGTCGGGTTCGCGCAAGCGCAATTGCTCGATGATGTCGTGGCGGACCTGCTTTGTGGCGCTGGCGGTAAATGCGGCAATAGGGCGATCCGGGAAATGAGTGCGCAGCGAGCTTAGCTGGCGATACTCCGGGCGAAACTCGTGTCCCCATTCGGAGATGCAATGTGCTTCGTCGATAGCGAAGTAGGAGATAGGAATGCGTTTCAACCACTCCACCGAGTCGGCGCGCGCCAGCCGCTCCGGAGAAAGGTACAGCAGGCGGAATTCTCCGGCCGCTGCTTGGCGCATAATTTTCGTCTGCTGGTCCGCGGTCATTGAGCTATTCAGTACAGCCGAGCCGATTCCCATGTGCGTCAGCTGCGCCATCTGATCCTGCATCAGGGCAATGAGAGGTGACACCACAACGACCGTTTGACCGGCTAACATCGCAGCGGGCAATTGATAGCAGAGAGACTTGCCGCCGCCCGTCGGCATCACCACGCAGGCATCGCGACCCTCCAGAAGACTCGCGACAATACGCTCCTGCAAAGGGCGGAAGGATTCGTATCCCCAGTAGCGCTGCAGAGCGGCGTAAATGTCGTCTCGCGATGGCATCGGGCAAGTTTACCTAGAAGTCAGATACAGCTTATAAATGCAACTCAGGGTCGGAGCTTTAGCTCTGACATCTAAAGACATGCAAAATCGGGCTTCAGCCCCTGAGGAAATTCTTCTCTTTCGGTCTCGGCCATTTATGAGATGGCTTGATGGCTTCTAGTTTATAACGATGAATCGACTGCGGATCCTGGGCGAGAATACAGACGCGCGAAAACACAGTGCACCTTTTGTCCTAACTTCCGTAGGCTTCGCATGCTGTATTCTACGCGAGCGCTCCCTCGAATCATCACGCAATACTCTCGCGGGACTCCGGACATACCCCTTGACATCGTGGACGTAAGGCAGTATCCAGCATCGGCAACTTTGGGCCTTTTCGGGGCCCTGGATGAGCACAGTGGCGATGTCCTGATCCAACCCCGCTGCATCCAAGATAATCCACGCAATCCGCTTCGGCATTCCTGCTCTCGGGAGGGCAGCCGTGACCTGGACGCAACTCTATGACCCGCTTGGACATTGGTGGCTTTCGACGCTGGTGGCGGCTATACCTGTGCTGGTACTGCTCGGGGCCTTGGGACTGTTGCGCGTCAAGGCGCACTACGCGGCGTTGCTTGGGCTGGCGGTTTCGTTGTTGATTGCGGTCGGCGTGTTTGGGATGCCCGCGAAGATGGGGGTCATCGCCGGGATCTACGGCATGTTGTACGGTTTATTCCCCATCGGCTGGATCATCCTCAATGTCATCTTCATGTATGACCTGAACTGCGAGGCCGGACGCTTCAAGATCTTGCAGGATAGTTTGATGGGCATCACCCAGGACCGCCGCCTCCAACTCGTCTTGATTGCCTTTGCCTTCGGCGCCTTTTTCGAGGGTGCCGCTGGATTTGGAACGCCGGTGGCTGTAACCGCAGCCATTCTGATTGGCTTGGGCTTCAAACCGCTGCAAGCCTCGGGGCTCTCACTCATTGCCAACACCGCTCCGGTGGCCTACGGGGCTATTGGAACTCCGCTCATCGCCTTGGCGGGCGTGAGCGGACTGAATCTACTGCAACTGAGCGCCATGGCCGGCCGAATCCTGCCGTTCTTTTCCGTGTTGGTGCCCTTCTGGCTGATCTGGACTTTCGCCGGCTTCAACGCAATGCTGGAGGTCTGGCCGGCAGTCTTGGTGGCGGGCGTGTTTTTCGCGATCCCACAATTTTTGGTTTCGAACTTTCACGGTCCATGGCTGGTGGATGTCACCGCATCGGTTTGTTCGATGGCGGCCGTCACGATACTGCTCCTCGTGTGGCACCCGAAGAGAATCTGGGGCCTGGAAGGACACGAAGCCGACCGCGCCGCCAGAGGAACCCACGGACATCGAACCGGCGAAGTCGTAAAGGCGTGGGTTCCATGGGCCGTCTTGAGCGTGCTGGTATTCGCATGGGGACTTCCCTCGGTTAAGGCCGTCCTCGATAAAATTTCCATTTTCAAAATTCCCGTCGCGGGACTCCACAATTTGATCCTGCGCATGCCTCCAGTCGTTGCGAAGCCCACACCGGAACCGGCGATCTTCCAGTTGAACTGGATTTCTGCTTCGGGGACCGCCATCCTGATCGCGGCCCTTATTTCCGGCTTTCTCATGGGTTTCGGTCCTTTGCAACTCTTGCGACAGTACGCCAAGACCTTATACAAAGTGCGCTTCTCGCTGCTCACCATTTCCGCCATGATGTCCATCGGATTCATGACCCGCTATTCCGGCCTGGATGCCACGATGGGCCTAGCTTTTGCGCGCACGGGTATGCTTTATCCCTTCTTTGGCACGTTGTTGGGCTGGCTGGGTGTGGCCCTCACCGGGTCGGACACCTCTTCGAACGTGCTCTTTGGCAGCTTGCAGAAAATATCCGCCACCCAGGTTGGCGTTTCACCCATTCTGATGTGCGCAGCCAATAGTTGCGGCGGCGTGATGGGCAAGATGATCGACGCGCAGAGTATCGTGGTAGCCAGCACCGCGACGGAATGGTACGGCCACGAAGGGGACATTCTCCGCTACGTCTTCCTGCACAGCATCGCACTCGCCTCGCTGGTGGGCGTTCTGGTGTTCCTGGAGGCTTACGTTTTCCCGTTTACGAAAATGGTCATCCATTAACCGTCGCGCCTTCCCGTTGCCGATTGACCTTTGCGTTCCCGCCGTTTGACCTTCCCGAACCGATGGGGCAAGCTTCTCTTTCTCCTCGATCGCAACTTGAGGAGCAGCCGCCTAGCCCGGAAAGGTCAGCGTGGACGCTCGCATCGTTCAAGAATTGCGCGCTATTGTCGGTCCTCGCGGCCTGATTACCTCCGCCGAAGAACTCCACACCTATGAATGCGATGCGCTGACGAATTTTCGCGTCATGCCACTTGGTGTGTTGCTCCCCGAATCCACGGAGCAAGTCCAGTCGATCCTCCGCGTCTGCCATCGTGAACGCATCCCGTTTGTCGCGCGCGGCGCGGGAACCGGCTTGAGCGGCGGCGCGCTCCCGGTCGAAGACGGCATCGTCATCAGCCTGACGCGCATGAACCGCATCCTCGAAATTGACCTGCCCAACGCGCGTGTAGTCGCCGAACCCGGAGTCGTCAATCTCGATATCACCGGCCGCGTAGCGCCGCAGGAATATTTCTACGCACCCGACCCCTCGTCGCAATCGGTCTGCAGCATCGGTGGCAACGTCGCGGAGAATTCCGGCGGCGCCCATTGCTTGAAATACGGATTCACCACGACTCATGTTCTCGGGCTGCAAGTCGTGCTACCCGATGGAACGCTTGTGCACTTTGGCGGG